>Ga0114129_10011820_pt1 | contig 12418 bp, 8 predicted proteins | sample RhiMetdeltSRZDD1_FD_80071 | JGI IMG/M metagenome (GOLD analysis project Ga0114129, IMG submission 80071) | Populus rhizosphere microbial communities from Tennessee, USA - Rhizosphere MetaG P. deltoides SRZDD1 (version 2) (version 2) | ecosystem: Host-associated > Plants > Roots > Rhizosphere >...
CCGACGCCTCCTCGTCCGCTACGAACGCCGCGATGACATCCGCGCCGCCTTCCTCCATCTCGGCTGCGCTCTCATCTGCTGGAGCTTCTGCTCTGACGACTTCTGTTAGGCGCTCTAAGCCGTTATAGGTCACCCGACGATTTTACACGGTTCTATCTGGAGCCATCGTAAAAACGTCGATCGATCTATAGCGTACTGAGCCTGCAATGGGAAGTTAGCCGGGGCGGAGCCAGAGCCACTCGCGCAGCTCTTCCACCAGCCGGTTCGCCGTGTCGGGGTCTGATTCCGCGCGGTCGTGCAGCTCGTTCGGGTCGTCGCCCAGGAAGTACAGCTTCGCCGTCTGCTCCCGGCTTGACCAGATCAGCTTCCAGTAGCGGTCCGCCACCGCCACCTCGGAGCGATCCCCCAGCTCCGTGAACGCGAGCCGGTCCTCGCCGGCGCTGTGCCCCAGAATCAGCGGTAGCAGGCTCTGCCCCTCGAAGACGTCCGGGATCGGCGTGCCGATCGTGTCCAGGACCGTCGGGGCGAGGTCCACGCTCATCGCCGGGGCCATGATGGCACGCTGGCGCGGCAGCCGGTTCGGGAAGCTGAAGATCATCGGGACCCGCGTCGTCGCGTTGTACAGGGACGAGCCCGCGAACCAGGTGTCGTGCTCGGCGAAGCTCTGCCCGTGATCGCTGGTCAGGATGACCAGCGTGTTGTCGTCCAGGCCGAGCTGCCGCAGCCGCTCCATCAGCCGGCCGATCTGCTGGTCCGTGAACGCGATCTCGCCGTCGTAGAGGCCAACGAGGTGATTGATTTGAGCGGCCGAGAGCTGGGCACCATCCTGCACCTCGCGAATCATGCGGGCGCTGCCGTCCGGGCAGCCGTCGCCGCAGCCGGCGTCCTCGATCTCCTCGAACGGCTGCGGCGGCGTGAACGGCGGACTCGGATCGACATAATGGACCCACAGGAAGAACGGCGAGCCCTGGTACTGGTCCAGCCAGGCGATCGCCGCCTCGGTCGTCACGTCAGCCCGCCCGTCGATCGCCTCGTCCACCCCCTGTGGCAGCGAGAACGCGTCGCCCATCGCGCCCGGCAGCGTCAGGTACGCCTTCAGCCGTTCGTACGTTGCCGAGAGCACCTGCGCCCTGTTGTCGGCGAGGTACTCCGGGCGGTTGATCGTGAGGTCCAGGTAGTCGTGAAACCCGCGATCCAGCCCTGAGTAGGCCGGCTCGAAGCTGACCCAGCTGTAGACGGCGCCCGTGCGATAGCCGCTCTCGGCAAGGGTCTGCGCCAGCGTCGGCGCCTCCGGGTCGAGTCGGTCCACCAGGTCCTGCCGAACCCCGTTCGTCGCCGGGAACGTCCCGCTCAGGATCGCCGCGTGGGCCGCGTTCCGATCTGGTTGCTGGCTCAGGGCGTTGTCGAAGCGGACCCCGCGCCGCGCCAGCTCGTCGATCGCCGGCGTCCGCGCCTTCTCGTAGCCGTACGCGCCTAGGTGGTCGGCTCGCAAGCTGCTGACCGTGATCATCAAGACGTTCGGTCGGCGCGGGCCGGGCGGAACCACCGCTGTGTCCGGGGGCGTCGCGGCGATCGCCGATGCCGTCGGCTCGGGGGCGGGCGGCTGCGCCTCTGGCGAGCGCGGCGTCACCATCCGCCGTGCCGAGAACGACGTCGGCGACTCGGCCAGGCGGTGGGCCACCTGGTCCCTCCCCACCAGCACCGTTGCCGCCGTCAGGATCACGACGAGCGTCAGCGATGGAGCCGTTCGCAGGACGCCGTTGCCTCGCGGCCAGCGCTGGCGAATCGAGACCAGCGCGAACGCGACGATCAGTGCCAGCACGGCACAGGTCAGCACCACGAACGCCACCGGGTACAGCGATTCCGGCGCGTCGAACGGCGTGTCCTTGTTGAACAACTGGTTCCAGCGCAGCCCGACCAGCACGCCGACCAGGATCAGCCCGGCCGAGGTCATCCCGAGCGTTGCGTGGACCGGCCGCATCTCCCGGCCGGACATCCGCGTCAGCAGTGCCGCCACCAGCGTCACCAGCCCGCCGACCAGCGCGAACGCCAGCCCGTCGATCAGGACGGCGTAGCCGAACAGGTCCATGAAGCTCTGGGCTTTGCGCAGCGCCGCCGACGAGATCAGCGCCTCGACGATGCCGGCCGTGGCCCCGACGAGCGCCGCCACCAGGATGCCTCTAGAGAGGACCGGCCAGAGGCGTGGCACCACTGCCGCCGGCGCGCCGATCGTCTCCGCCGGCGCCTCAGGTTCAGGCGCGGGCGCCGGCTCGACACGGAACGGCAGGCTGATCGAGAACGTCGTCCCTTTGCCGACGGCGCTCTCCGCCGAGATCGTGCCGCCGTGGGCGCGCACCAGCTCGCGGGCGATCGTCAGCCCGAGCCCGGTCCCACCGCCGCGCCGCGCCCGCGACTTGTCTACTCGGTAGAACCGCTCGAAGATGTGCTCCAGGTCGTCGGGCGCGATCCCCTTGCCGGTGTCGGCCACCGTCACGATCGCGGCACCATCGCGCTGGCGGACGCCGACGACGACCTCGCCCCCGTTCGGCGTGTGGGCCAGGGCGTTGCGGATCAGGTTGCCGAGCACCTGGCGGATCCGGCCGGCGTCCACCTGGACCGTCGGGACCGAGGCCGGCGCGTCGAGCTTCAGCTCGATGCCCTGGGTCGCTCCCTGAGGGAGGAACGCCCGGACCTCCCACTCCGCCAGCTCGACCAGATCCACCTCTTCGCGATCCAGGTGAAGCTGGTGGGCCTCGGCCAGCGAGAGCTCCTGAAGATCGTCGATCAGGCGCGTGAGCTGCAGCATCTCGTGGTGGATCGTCGCCAGCGTCTCGTCGTTCGGCTCGACGATGCCGTCCTGGATCGCCTCCAGATAGCCGCGAATGCTGGTTAACGGCGTTCGCAGCTCGTGCGCGATGTCGGAGACCATGTTCTGCCGAAGCTGCTCGACCCGCGCCAGCGAGGCGGCCAGCGAGTTGAACGCCTCCGCCAGCGCACCGACCTCACCGCCCACGGATGTGTCGATCCGCTGGACCTCGTCGCCGCGCTCCAGCCGCCGGACGGCCCGAGTCAGCGCCTCCAGCGGCGACGCCAGCAAGCGCGCCATGCCGACGCTTAAGACGATCGCCGCCAGCAACCCGACCAGCAGCGCCCAGACCAGATAGCCGGCGAAGGTGCTCAGAAACAGGTGAGCCCGAGGGTCGAGGATCGGCTGATCGACCCGGGCCGGCGAGATGTACAGCGTGCCGACGGCGAACTCCTGCGATCGCAGCGAGACCCGCCGGCCGCGCCAGTCGTCGTTGGCGATCTGGCCTAGCAACTGACCTGCCGAGTCGGCCACGATCTTGCCCTGGGCGTCGGCCAGCACCAGGCGCTCGCCCATCAGGTCGGCCACGGACTGGACGAGGCCCGAGACGCCAGTCCACTCACGCTGTCGATCGTAGTAGCGGCTCAGGATGCTCTCAGCGCGCTGAACGCGCGCCGACTGCTGGTCCTCGACGTAATCCTGGAAACTGCCGGTCAGCGCGCGGCTGACCAGCAGGATCACGGCGCCCAGCGTAACTGCCAGCACCAGGCAGGTGCCGATCAGAAGGCGAAACCAGAGCCGTCCGGGCATGTTCGTGGCGTCCTACGTCCTTGGACAGGATGAACAGGATTGACAGGATAGGAAGATCGTCGTCCTGTCAATCCTGTTCATCCTGTCTCATCTCGTTCTGGCGGATCAGGCGGGCGTCGCGGCCGGCGCTTCGAGCTTGTAGCCGAGCCCGTACACCGTCTTGATGAAGCGCTGGCCGCCGGCTTCCAGCTTCCGGCGTAGCGACGTGATGTGGACGTCCACGTTCCGCTCGAACCCTTCGAAATCGTAGCCGAACGCCTTCTCGATCAGTTGCGGACGGGTGAACACCTGACCAGGCGCTTCGGCGAGCGTTCGGATCAGGTTGAACTCGGTGGGGGTCAATCTGATCGGCTTGCCGCTGACCTCGGCCTGGAAGCGGCGCGGGTACAGTGTCAACGATCCGACCCGCATCTCCTCCGGCCCGAGGTCGTTCGTGCCGGGCACGCGCCGCAGGACAGCCCGAATCCGGGCCAGCAGCTCTCTGGGGCTGAATGGCTTGGTCACGTAGTCGTCGGCGCCCAGGTCAAGGCCCGTCAACTTGTCGGCCTCGGTGGTCTTCGCCGTGAGCATGATGATCGGCGTGGACGTCTCCCGACGGACCTCGCGGCAGACGTCGAGGCCGCTCATCCCGGGCAGCATCAAGTCGAGCACGATCACGTCCGGCCGGCTGCGGCGCATCTCGGCCATCGCCGAGGGACCGTCATAGGTACACCAGACCTGATACCCATCGCGCTCGAGGTACATCCTGACAAGCTGGACGATATTCTCGTCGTCGTCCACGACCAGCACACGCCGCCTGGGCACGATCCCGCACTCCTTTGACGACAGATCGTAACGAGAGAAGTTTAAGCGATTGTGAAGAAAAACGAAAGCGTTCAGGCAAGGTTCTTTGCGAGGGCGGCGGCGACCTGGCGTTCGGTCTCTTCGAGCGTGCCGCCGTTGTCGATGACGACCGTCGCGTGGCGGACCTTCTCCTCCTGCGAGCCCTGCGCCGAGATCCGGGTCTCGGCCCGATCAGACGTCATGCCGCGCTCGGTCATCAAGCGCCGGACCTGTTCGGACCGCGGGCAGGTGACCACCCAGACGGCGTCCATCTCGCGGGCCAGGCCGCCCTCGATCAGCTTGATCGCGTCCACCACGAAGATCGGCGCCGTCGATGCAGCCAGCCGACGCCGGATCTCGGTCCGCACGCCAGGGTGAAGGATCGCCTCCAGATCCTGAAGTGCCGCCGGGTCCGCGAACACGATCCCGCCGAGCCGCGGTCGATCGATCCGGCCATCAGGTGCCCGGACCTCTGGCCCGAAGCGCGCGACGATCTGGTCGTTCTCCGGCGTGCCCGGCTCCATCAGCGCGTGCACCAGCCGATCGGCGTCCAGGTACTCGGCCCCCCTGGCAACCAGCAGCTTGCCAACGGTGCTCTTGCCGCAGGCGATGTTGCCGGTCAGGCCGATACGGAACGGCATCCCGAGACTCTCCTGGCCCAGGCGTGACGGACGCAGCGCAGTGCGTCCGGAGGACCGGACGTCCCTCTTCCCACGCATCCTGGGGAGGTGCAGGGGGTAGGGGCCACCTTCGCGAGCTATGGTATCATCGCGACAGCCATGAGACTGAAGCCGAGCATGCAACTGAAGTCCAACCCGAAGTCGAACACCGACCAGGTCATCATTCTCAAGTCCCCGGCCGAGCTGCGCATCATGCGCGAGGCCGGCCTGGTCGTCGCCCGCACGGTCCGCGAACTGGTGGCGGCGATGCGGCCGGGCATGAGCACCAAAGACCTCGACGACATCGCGCTCACCAGCTTCTCGCGCCAGAACGCGGTGTCGACGGCGTACAAGTACCCGCCCGGCGGCGCGAACCCGTTCCCCGGCCGGGTCTGTGTCTCGGTGAACGACGAGATCGTCCACGGCATCCCGAAGAAGAAGATGCGCATCAACGACGGCGACCTCGTCAAGTTCGACGTCGCGGCGCAGCACCGGGGGTACGTCGGCGACACCACCCTCTCGGCGACGGTCGGCGGCAAGCCAACGGACGAGCAGGCGTTCGTGATGGCCGTGGCGTACGGCGGGCTGATGGCCGGCATCGACGCCGCCCGCGTCGGCAACCGCCTCTCGGATATCGGCCACGCGATCCAGAGCTTCGTCGAGAGCAAAGGGCTGCTGGTCGTTCAGGAGTTCGTCGGGCACGGCGTCGGCCGCTCGATGCACGAGCCGCCGCAGGTCTCGCACCACGGCGCGCCCGGCAGGGGGCCGGTCCTCCGGCCGGGCATGGTCCTGGCGATCGAGCCGCAGGTGAACCTCGGCGGACGCGAGGTCAAGATGCTCGCAGACGGCTGGACCGCCATCACCAGAGACGGCACCATCTCGGCGCATTACGAGCACACCGTCGCGATCACGCCGGACGGCCCGTGGATCCTGACCGAGCCCGAAGAGGGCACGATCAGCCACGAGGAGCGCCTAATCCAGCGGCTTGCGGCTGAGATCTGACGGTCGCCGACCCGGTTCTGCCGGCAGCAGGGACGGTCGGTCGTCTCCCAGGGGCGGCCGGTCGCTCGATCGGAACAGCGGGCGCAGCGTGTCGAGCCAGCTCCGGTCGTCGTGTCGCTCCTGCCGCATGTACCAGTGCTCGGCGCCCCACAGCAGGATCGTCCCGAAACCGCCGCTGCTGAGGCGCCCAAACGTCGAGGCGGCGGTGCCAGGCTGCACGCTTCTGCTCTGCCCGTCGTCCAGGTAGACCAGCCGAGACGGCTCCCACGGCTCAGCCTGGGCCTCCATGATCCAGGCGTCCTTGCCCTGCTCCATGGCGAGCTGGCGCAACGTCATCGCCGGCCGCTCCCAGGCCCAGCCCGACCAGTCCAGGTAGAAATCGCGGCCGAACATGTGGATGCCCCGGCTCGGATAGACGTCCAGCCCCAGGATGTCGGCCATGTCCAGGAGCGTCCGGGCCCGGTTCTCGTCGTAGGAGCGCCAGGGCGGCAGGCTGGCAAGCGGCGGCGGCGTGTCCACGAACATCGTCAGGATGATCGGCCGTCGATGCGGGTCTAGCGCACGGACCAGCGCCACCTCCTGGGCGACGAAGTCGGCGCCGATCTTCCAATGCCGGGGACCGGACGCGTCAAGCGGCTCGTTCTCGACCTGCCAGTACGCGATGGCCGGGTGGTCCTGGTAGCGGTTGATGACGGCCTCAACGAACCGCAGCGCCTCGGCCCGCACGACGGGGTCATCGGAGACCGTCCGGTACTGGCCGACCCTCGTCTCACGCATCAGCCAGGACGGCAGGTAATACTCCGGCCAGCGGGGCGCCTTCATGCCGACCGTCAGGACGACCCGGTAGTGCTGGGCCGGCAGGCGATCCAGTTGCCAGTCGAGCGTCGAGAAGTCGTAGGAGTCGCGGCGTCGCTCGATCTCGTCCCAGTACGCCCCGAGACGGACGACGGTCGGCGAGAGGTCCATCACGGCACTGAACGTCTGCTGCCAGGGAAGGCCCAGGTACTCGGCCTGCCGGCGGCTAAACGTCACGCCGACGTCCGTCTGGGGCGTCCCGCCGACCACTGGCGATCGCACGGCACCGAGGCCGCACAGCACCGCCAGGGTGAGTCCGAGGTTCATCACGCTCACCAGCACACGCTGCCGCTGTCTGCCGAGCGCACGAAGCAAGCGCCCGAAAATCGAGTGTCGGAACGGCGACGCTGTCGTCGGCATCGCGCTGCGAGCGGTGTCCGCCCGCGCACCTCGCCTGAGGGGGTTCATGGATGGGGTTCCTGAGACGTCCGTCGCCGATGTCCACCTGGGACGGGCCGCCCGCCATGGCGTCGGATCGTCTCCTGCCGGATTCTACCAGCCCGTGCGCCGCTCCACAGAGATTTCACGTTCAGTTGCCTTGACAGGTTGGCGCGGCAGTCGGTACACCGACGGCCGTGGCAACCGGAGTCAGCACAGAGCGTCGAGAGAACGTGATTCGCCCGTGGAAGGGGCCGGGTCGTGGCCGCCTGGTCGCGGCCCGCCTGCTGCTCGTGCTCCTGGCCGTGCTGTTGCCGCTCGCGGCGCTCGAGGTCGCGTTCAGGGTGGCCGGTCCGTTCATCCCCGGCAACTACGATACCGGCTCCTACCTGACCCGCCATCCACGGTACGGCCACTACCATCCGGCCAGCTACAGCGGCTGGATCAAGCGCGACGAGTACGTCGTCCAGGTCCGCACCAACGCCGAGCGCCAGCGCGGACCGGCCGTCCCGTTCGAGCGGACGCCGGGCACCTTCAGGATCCTGGTCCTCGGCGACTCGTTCGTGGAGGCGGCCCAGGTCGCCGAGCACGAGCGGTTCATCGCCCGCCTCCAGGAGCTGCTGAACGTGAGCGGCGGCCCGATCCACTACGAGCTGGTCGACGGCGGCTGCGGCGGCTGGGGCGCCGTCCAGCAGTTGCTCTATCTTCAGGAGGAGGGGCCGCGCTTCGCTGCCGACCTGGTCCTGCTCGCGTTCTTCACCGGCAACGATGTCGCCAACAACAGCTACGAGCTTGAGCTGGAAGGGAACGTCAACGCCGCCCTCAAGCCGTACTTCGAGCGCCAGCCGGGCGGCCGGCTGGCGCTCCTGGAGCCGAACCCGCCCACGCCGTCGTTCGGCGAGCAGCTCGGCTTCTTCTTGCGCGAGCGATCCGCCCTCTACAACGTCGTCGAGAGCGGCGTCCTCCAGAAACTCTCGCTCGACGACCTCTGGGCGCACTGGCGAGACCTGGACGCCCAGGTGGAGTTGACGATCCGTGAAACCGAGGTGTACGCGACGCAGCTCGACCCTCGCTGGCGAGCCGCCTGGGCGATGACCGACACGCTGCTCGGCCGGATCGGCGCTGAGGCGAAGACCCAGGGAGCGCAGTTCGGGTTGGTGATCGTGCCGACGCGCGCCCAGGTTCTCCCGGAGGCGTGGCGCCAGCTGACCGGCTCGGCTGAGGGACGTGACAAGTCGTTCGACCCGATGCAGCCGAACAACCTGCTCTCGGGCATCGCCGGGCGGACCTCGACGCCGCTCCTGGACCTGACGCCGACGTTCCGGGAGGCCGGGCGTGGGCGCGGCGCGGCCCCGGTCTACTTCGCGCGCGACCAGCACTGGACCGCCGCCGGTCACGAGCTTGCCGCCCGCGCGATGGCGGACTGGCTGAAAGGCTCTGGACTGATCCCAGGCTGACGCGGCCTGTGCGCTCGCGCTACAACATCGGCACGGTCCGCGCGGAGAGGCGAGCGACTTTCACCGGGGCTGGTGACCGCTGGCGCCGCCCCTCGTTTCTAGCTCAGATGGTCGTGTAGATCAGGTGCATGGTGCGCCCCGGCCGTTGTGGAGAGCTGAAATGTCGCTTCGCGCAATCGCAGTGGTCGTGCTCGCCGTGGCACTCGTGCTCGGCCAGATGCTTGCCAGCATTGCCGCCGATCGCCGCATCAGCAGCCCTGCCATCACCGCCGCCGCCATCTTCACCAGAAGCGCGGCCGCCCAGGACGACAACGACAACGACGATGATGACTGCGATGACGATGCCGACGACAATGACAACGCCGGAGATGATGACTGCGACGACGAGGACGGCGACGATGAGGACGGCGAGAACGAAGACGGCGACGGCGACAACGGCGACGCCGACGACGATGATGACGATGACGACGACGATACCGACGACAACGACGATGATGATGACGACAACGACAACGCCGCGCCGCTGCCTGGAGTCCAGGCCCCGGCGCCTGTCCCAGCGGGCGAGGGAGCTCCGGCGCCTGTCCCAGCCGGCGAGGGCGCTCCGCCGCCGCCCACGGCCACGCCGATCCCCGTGACCCCCACGCCGACGCCGCGTCCGACGCGCACGCCCACGCCCACGCCTATCCCGACCACGGAAGACCAGGCCGTCACGAACGGCCAGGTTCTGCGCATCTCGCTGACCAGCGATCGGGTCGTCGTTCAGGTCTTCGCGTCGACGCCGCCCGGGATCACCCTCAAGCTGTTCCTGGTGGATCCGAACGCCCATGCACGGACGGCGGGTGCGCTGGTGGGCGATCTGATGTTCCGGATCGAAGCGATGGATGCCACGGGTGCGCCGCTGGCGACGCTGCCCGCCGAGGTAAATGTGAGTGTCCACTACAAAGACGCCGATCTGAACGGCCTGGACGATACTCGGGTCACGCTGACACGGCTCGATCCGGCGGATAGCCAGTGGAAGACGGCGCCGGGCCTGCTCTCCGATCCGGCGACGAACTTCGTGGCGGCCTCGATCCGGGACCTCGGAGTCTACGCCGTCACCGTGCCGTAACCGACCGGCAACCGCGCTGCAGCACGCGAAGCTCGGCTTCGAAGCCTCGCGTATTCCATGCCTGGGGCGCGCCCAAACTTGTAAGGTATGCGCAGAGTTCCGCGCGCGGCGTTTCTGGTCGGACGTGTCATGACATCGCCATCTACGACGAGCTTTTGGATGGTCTCACTCGGAATGGGCGACCGGCGGCGTCGTGCAACGTTTCTTGTACTGTGGGTCATGATTGTGACATCGTGAGCCACGTCGTGGGAGCAGCGGGCTGCGCCGGGGCGCGGCATCCGTGACGAGCCGACGGCCGGAGCCCGTCGGGAAAGCTGATGCGGAACCGCTCGAGCGTGGGTTGGAACGACCGGCGTGTGCCGGCCTTCCGCCCAACCCGTGGAAGTGCCTGACTCTCGTGAGAAGGCGCTGGCCACTACCCTGGAGAGAGATCTGTCATGTGGCTTCGTGCAAACGTCGTGCTCGCCGTCGCCGTGGTGTTTGCGCTCGTCCAGATGTTCGCGAGCGTCACCGGAGGGCCGCGCACCGGCGACTCCGGGGCTGTTTCCAGTCCGCCTCGTCCGAGTCTCGTTCAGAGCGTCGCCGCTCAAGACGACGACGACGATGACGAAGAAGACGACGACGATGATGACGATGATGACGATGATGATGACGATGATGATGATGATGACGATGACGATGACGATGACGATGATGACGATGACGACGACGACGACGACGACGACGAGGATGATGAAGACAACGAAGGCGATGACGACAACGAAGATGAGGACAATGACGACGACGACGGCGACAACGCCTGCGACGACGTAGACGACAACGAAGAGGACGAGGACGACGACAACGTCGATTGCGAGGACGAGGACGACGAGAACGACGAGGACGACGAAGACGACGACAACGAGGATTCTGACAACGACGACGAGGAAGACTCGGACAACGGCGAGGAAGACGAGGAAGACGCGCTCGCCGATGACGATGACGATGATGACGACGACGATGACGACGACGAATTGCCGACCACGACGGCCGCGCAGAGCCAGTCGTGTGCACCAGCCCAGGGCGGGCCGTCGTCAAGGCCGATCGCCGAGGTTCAGCAAGTCACCAACGGCCGAGACATGCTGATGGCGCTCCCAGGTAATCGCCTGTCTGTCCAGGTCTACGCGGGCATGCCGGCTCGCACTTGTCTGGTGCTGCGCCTCGTCGACCCGCTCAATCACTCGGCGCCGCCAGGGGTTCGGGCTGGCAACTTCATCTTCGAGCTCCTGGCGTTCGACTCGTCCGGCTCGCCGGTGACGTCGCTCCCTGCCGAAGTGACCCTGAACGTCCAGTACGCCAACCCTGACGTCGCCGGGCTGGACGAGACGGTCCTCACGTTCTCACGGCTGGACCCGATGGATCAGACCTGGAAGGTCGTCCCCAACGTCCTCGTCGATCCGACGACGAACTGGGTCTGGGTGTCGGTGTTCGACACGGGCCTCTTCGTTGTCCACCAGCCTTGACGGAGCGCATAAGCAGACCAGCAGAGCAGCTCAGAGCAGACGAGAACGTAGAGACTGCTACGGACTCGTCTGCTCCGAACTTCGAACTGGTCTGCTCAACTGCTCGCCTTCTCCGGCAGCTGTTCCGCTGTCTCCGGGGCTGGCGCCCGGCCAGTCGATGCGAGCGCGGCCAGGGCGAACGCGATCAGGTACGCGCCGGCGTTCGCCAGCAGGGCGACGCTCAGGCTGATCTGGCTGATCAAGCCGGCCATCATTGGCGAGAGGGCACCGCCTAACTGGCCGCCGCTCGAAAGCATCGAGAGCGTCAGGCCGGACTGCGCGGGCGGCGCGAGCCGGGCGCCCATCGTGTACGCCAGGCTCATCGTGCCGCCGGCCAGCAGGCCCAGGATGATCCGCACCACGACGACCTCCGGCCAGCTACTGACCACCGCGAGCACGGCCGAGAAGACCGCGCCGCCGCCCAGCGCGATCAGCAGCAGCTTGCGGGTCCGCTCCGGCCGAGCCCACCGACCGTACAGCATCGAGGAGCAGGCCGCGGCGACGGCGCCACACGCCACGACGAAGCCGGTGATCGTCGCAAGCTGGGCTGACGGCGTGTTCAGCTCGATCAGGTAGAGCGGCAGGATCGGGGGTAGCGCCCGGTCCGTGAAGCGGGCGAGGAACATGATGCCGACCCCGGCCGCGAAGCCGGGCAGCGCCAGGAGCGTTAGCATGGAGCCGCGTGGGCCCCGTTCCGCGCCCTTCTTGTTCGCCGAGTCGCCGAACCCGGGCTCCTTGACCATGAACCAGAGCAGCGCGGCCGGGATCAGCAGCAAGACCCCGGTCAAGACGAAGTTCGTGCGTAACCCGAGGGTGTCTGAGATCAGCCCGCCGATCGTCGGGCCGATCGCCAACGGCAGGAACGTCGCCGCCTGGACCATCCCGATCGCCTGGGCCATCTTCTCGCGCGGGGTGACCGAGATTGCGAGCGCCATCACCATCGGCGTGAAGCCGGCGAACAGCCCCATGATGACGCGCAG
>Ga0114129_10011822_pt1 | contig 12417 bp, 15 predicted proteins | sample RhiMetdeltSRZDD1_FD_80071 | JGI IMG/M metagenome (GOLD analysis project Ga0114129, IMG submission 80071) | Populus rhizosphere microbial communities from Tennessee, USA - Rhizosphere MetaG P. deltoides SRZDD1 (version 2) (version 2) | ecosystem: Host-associated > Plants > Roots > Rhizosphere >...
AGGACTTGTTCGTCGATACATCCAGAGCGTCGGCGCTTTGCTGGAGATCGGAATCGGCCGCTCCCCCTTGGCCGCTGGCGAATAAAACCAGCGCAAGCGCAACAACTACTTTCTTCAACATACCTTGCCTCCAGTAGTTTTGAGACTGCTTACCCTGCCCACGTTTGGCGCGCAGACTATCCGCTCAGCTTCGCCGCTGTCAATGCCGCGTATTGCGCCGTGTATAATCTAACCCGGAAAAGGTTCGTTGCGCCATTTTGCGAATCTAACCCTTCGTGGCCTCACGATGTGCAGGAGAAGGAGGCGGCTGCTAGTCTTTGAAACGGCCAATCCACAGGGCAAACGCATCGAGAAATTTTTTCAGGTACTGGCGGGTATTTTCGTCCGTGAGCTTGCTCGATGCGTCGAAAAGCGGCGCGGCCGAAGGAATCTTGATCTCCGGCTGAAGCATTGCGTAGGTGTCCGTGAAAACGAAAGACTGTCGCAGCGCGTGCTGCGCCCTTATGGTTCCACCGAGCCCGGGCGAACATCCCATGATCGCCGCCGGTTTCCGATTTAGCGGGGATTTTCCGGCCGGCCGGGAGGCCCAGTCGATGGCGTTCTTAAGCACGCCGGGAACGCCGTAATTATATTCGGGCGTCGAGATCAATAATGCGTCGGCTGCGCCGATGAAGGTCTTAAGATCGGCGACCGGCTCTGGATCACCCTTGGTAAAAACATCATCGTTGTACGGCGGGATATCGCCGAGACGCGTATAAACAATAATTTCCATGCCCGCCGGTGCAAGCTCCAACGCCGCCCGCAGCAAGCCTTTGTTCAAAGAACCCTCTCTCAAGCTTCCGGCAATCCCCGCGATCCGCATAGGCACCCTCCTGGAATAAATTCCTGACAAATTTTATACGGCGGAGAGCTTATGCAGGTCAAGATTGGAACATCACTGAGGCAAAGAATGATATGACTTGCTTATATACCCTTAATGGGTTGCGCATGCGCATATTAGGGCTTTCGAACAAAACATATGCCGCGTGTATGGACACTCCCCGCCGCGCCGCTAATTCTCCGCTTCATTGATATTTCGCTTAGGCTCGACGAAAACCCTTCTTTCCCTGGGCCGCAGAAACACTTCGTCTTCCCTCTTCAACCCAAGGGACGAATAGCGCCCGTGGGAGATCTCGACGTGGACCGGAGCACCCCAGTCGGTCACCACGTCGACTTTGACGAGTGGACCCGCCGCATTGATGTGAGTCACCTTCGCATGAAAGTTGTCGCCACCGTTACGTTGACGCTCGATTTCCAACAAGTGCGGCCGGACAAATACCAGGGCGGACTTGGCATCCGGCGCGCTTTCGGCGGGCAGATCAATGGGCAATTCCCCCAAAAAAACTTTTCCCTCTTCGACGCGGCTGTGAAACAGATTGACGTTGCCGAGAAAATTGTAGACGAAGGCATTGGCCGGTTCATGATAGACTTTTTCGGGCGTGCCGACCTGCTCGACGCGACCTTCGTTCATCAACACCACTCGGTCCGCCACTTCCAGGGCTTCTTCCTGATCATGGGTGACGAAGACGCTGGTGATTCTCAGCTCGTCGTGAAAGCGCCTGAGCCACTGGCGCAGCTCCTTTCGAACTTTAGCGTCGAGAGAACCGAACGGTTCGTCCAAAAGCAGCACGTTGGGCTCCACCGCGAGCGCGCGGGCCAGGGCGACCCGCTGGCGCTGCCCGCCGGAGAGCTGGGAGGGCAAGCGGTCGCCGAGCCAGTCCAGCTGCACCAGCTTCAAAAGCTCGTTGACTCTTTGCTTGATTTCTTTTTCCGAAAGCTGGAGCCGCCGCGGGCGCACTCGCAGGCCAAAGGCAACATTTTCAAAAATCGTCATATGGCGAAACAATGCGTAGTGTTGAAAAACAAAGCCGACCCTGCGGTCGCGGACACTGATTGCCGTGGTGTCCTCGTCATGAATCAGGATCGCGCCGTCGGTTCCATCGGGGACCTCGATCCCCGCAATGATTCGCAGGAGCGATGTCTTGCCGGAGCCGGACGGCCCGAGCAACGCGACGAGCTCGCCGGTTTCGACTTTGAAGCTCACGTCCCTGAGCGCTCTAAAGTCGCCGAAGCTTTTGTTGATGTTGCGAATCTCGATACTCATACCAGACCTTCCGTCAACGCCTGCTGCGGCGCTTCGCGCACCTCGATGCGCGATTTCCAATCGATCAATGCCTTGAGCGCGATCGTCACGAGCGTCAGCAGCGTCAGTAAAGACGCCATCGCGAAAGCCGCGGCGGAATTGTACTCGTTATAAAGGATCTCGGCGTGGAGGGGGATCGTATTGGTCACACCGCGAATATGACCGGAAACCACCGATACCGCGCCGAACTCGCCCATCGCCCGCGCATTGCACAGGATCACGCCGTAGAGAAGGCCCCATTTGATATTCGGCACCGTCACGCGCCAGAAAGTCTGCCACCCGCCGGCGCCCAGAGTGCGCGCCGCTTCCTCCTCTTCGCTGCCCTGGGACTGCATAAGAGGTATCAATTCGCGCGCGACGAACGGAAAGGTGACGAAGATCGTCGCGAGCACGATGCCCGGCACGGCGAAAATAATCTTGATGTCGCGCTCGGCGAGCCACGACCCTAGCCACCCCTGCAAACCGAACAACAAAACATAGACCAAGCCGGAGATCACCGGCGAGACGGAAAACGGCAGATCGATCAAGGTGATCAAAAGACTTTTTCCGGGAAACTGAAACTTGGCGATCGCCCAGGCGGCGGCGACGCCGAAAATCAGATTCAGCGGCACGGCAATCCCTGCCGCGATCAATGTCAATCGGATGGCGGCCGCGGCGTCGGGTTCGCGGATCGACTCCAAGTAAACATCGAGACCTTTCTTGAAAGCCTCGGTGAACACGACAACCAGCGGCAAGAGCAGAAAAATTCCCAAGAACAAAAGCGTGGCGGCGATCAAGAGCGCGCGAACCCAGCGCGGCTCGGTCTTGCCTATAGCTTTTGTGCCTGGGTGGCGACTGTTCGAAATCATCAGCGCCCTACGCGTATCGGGCCCGGCTCCACCACTGGATCAAGTTGATAAACAGCAACAAGACAAATGACATTGCCAAGGTCGCCACGGCTAGCGCCGTCGCGCCCGAGTAATCGTATTGCGACAGCTTGGTAACGATCAGCAGCGGCGTGATCTCGGTCTTCATCGGCATGTTGCCGGAGATAAAAATCACCGAGCCGTACTCTCCCACCGCGCGCGCAAAGGCGAGCGCAAAGCCAGTGAGTACCGCGGGCAGCAGCTCGGGGAAGACGACTCGTTTCAACGACTGCCAGCGGCTTGCGCCCAAGGTCGCTGCCGCTTCTTCGATCTCCGGATCCAATTCTTGCAGCACCGGTTGGACCGTGCGCACGACAAACGGCAAGCCGATGAAAGTCAGCGCCACGACAACGCCCAGCCAAGTAAAAGCAATTTTGATCCCCAGCGGCTCGAGCCAACTTCCCACCCAACCGTTGCCCGCAAACAGCGCGGTCAAGGTAATACCGGCGACGGCGGTTGGCAGAGCGAAAGGCAGATCCACTAGCGCATCGACGATCCGCTTGCCGGGAAACTCGTAGCGCACCAAGACCCAGGCGGTGAGTAAGCCAAGGGCGCTGTTGATGCTTGCCGCGACCAAAGAGGCGCCGATGCTCAAGCGATAGGACGCCAAGGCGCGAGGTCCGCTGACTGTTTCCCAGAATTGCGTCCAGCCCATGGTCAACGTCTTCAAGAAAGCGGCGCCGAGGGGAATCAGGACAATCAGGCTTAGATAAAAAACGGTGAAGCCCATCGCCAGGCCGAATCCCGGAAGAATACTGTGCTGGCGGAAAGCGTGCGTCATGGCTCAGCTCTCTATTTCAATTGATAAATCTGGTCGAAGATGCCGCCGTCATCGAAATGCGCTTTCTGGACTTTAGACCAACTGCCGAAGACCTCATCGATGGTGAAAAGCTTTATCTTGGGAAAGTTCCCTGAGTATTTTTTCGCCACGGCCGCCAGCCGCGGACGATAGTAATGCTTCGCCGCGATCTCCTGGCCCTCCGGCGTGTACAAATATTCCAAGTAAGCCTGCGCTATAGCGCGCGTCCCGCGCCGATCGACAACCTTATCGACCACCGCGACCGGCGGTTCGGCGAGAATGCTAGCCGAGGGAACGACAATCTCGAACCTGTCTCTCCCGAGCTCGTTAACAGCAAGAAAGGCCTCGTTCTCCCACGAGATAAACGCGTCGCCAATGCCGCGCTCAACGAACGTTGTCGTCGACCCGCGCGCACCGGAGTCGAGCACGGGAACATTCTTGTATAGCGAGTTGACGAATTCCTTGGCCTTCGGTTCGCTCTTATTCGTTCTGGCCAACTCGTAGCCCCAGGCGGAGAGGTAATTCCAGCGCGCTCCGCCGGAGGTCTTGGGGTTCGGGGTGATGACGGAAACATCAGGCTTGACGAGATCGGACCAATCGCGGATGCCCTTGGGGTTGCCTTTGCGCACGAGGAATACAATGGTCGACGTATAGGGCGCGCTGTTTTGTGGCAGGCGCTTTTGCCAGTCGCCGGCAAGAAGCCGCTTGTTGGCAATCGCGTCGATATCGCCGGCTAAGGCCAGCGTCACTACGTCCGCTTCAAGCCCGTCGATCACTGCCCGGGCCTGACTCGCCGATCCTCCGTGAGCTTGCTTGAATGAAATCGACTCGCCGGTCTTGGCCCGCCAGTGCTTGATAAAGGCGGGATTAAATTCTTTATAAAGCTCCCGCGTCGGATCGTAGGAAACATTGAGCAGCGTCTTTTGCGCATGGACCTCGCGGGCGAGCAAAAGAGTAAACAAAGCTAGTATCAAAGCCGCTGATCTGGTCATAGGCTTTTTCGTTGTTGTTTGATTTCCCACAAGATTCCATTCCCCGAGTCTAATTCTCGAATGATGTCACGGTTAAACAAGCGGTCGCCGATGAGCCCGATGTCCAAGACTCCTGCCCCCTGGCGTAATTCATCGCTATAGAGTTCGGCTGCGACTCGTTTTACCAGACTCGCAAGTGAGATCGGGCCGGTTTCCTTGAGCGCGGACGACAGCCGCTGCTCGATTGGCGTTGCCGGCAACCGGCGTGGAGAATCGACTAGCTGGACGACCGCGGCGCTCAACGAAACGCCGGATTGTTCTCGCCTCAACGACGCTGGCAGAAAGTCGCGAATCTTTGACTTGGAGCGTTCCAACCCATCCATGTTCGACCTCGATTTATTCCATCAAATCTATAGAATTGATAGATAATCGTACCGATCTTATTTGTCAACCATACTCGCTGGAAAAGATAATTCCCTTTATTTTTTAGTAGCTTGAGGCAGAGTCTGATTTTTGAGAATTGTTTAGAAATGATTGAATCGTAATTCCAGACAGTAGCTCATATGTCTGATCACGTACGTCGATGAAGACTCGTTTAAGGCGACAGGCTTTCTCGTCCGGACAATCGTCGCATGCCTCGTAAAATTTTTGCGACACGCAGGGCACCAGCGCGATCGCGCCGTCGAACAAGCGATAGATTTCCGCCAAAGTAATCTGACCCGGGTCTCGAACCAGGCGATAGCCGCCTTTTGTGCCTTGCTTGCTGCGCACGTACCCGGCGTGCTTGAGATCGAGAAGAATCTGTTCGAGAAACTTCTTCGGAATATTCTCCGCTCGGGCAATGTCGTCGGTAAGCAAGTGTCCGCCGCCAAACTCGCCGCCCAACCGCACTAGCGCTTTCAACGCGTACTTACATTTCTTTGACATCATATGCGTGGCTCGGGCAAATTTCTAAAAGCTAGACATCAAGCAATCCGACTCAAAATCCGAAATCTGAAGACGAAATCCGAAACAAACCGGAGCCAAACAAATCTCAAACTCGGAAAATCCCAAAACGCGAACCATCACTGTTTTGAGCATTGTGCTTTTGTTTTGCTTATTTTGAGTTTGTTTCGAATTCGGATTTCGATATTCGAATTTTCTTAGTTAATGCAGATATCCGCTGCCGCCGCCTTCGGCTTCCGCCAACGCGAGGTTGTAACGCACAGCGTCGAGATGCGGATGGATTTCCAGCGCCCGGCGAAAGCAAACGGCTGCTTCGCGAAACTCGTTCAATGACATATGACAAAGGCCTTGACCCGACGAGGCGCCGAAGTGACTCGGGTTTCGCGCCAAGGTCTCGCGACAATCGTCAATGGAACCGTGGAAATTGTGCCGCATGTATCGCACGGTTGCTCGCTTGTTCCAGCCTTCAGCGAAAGTGGGTTTGATCTGGATGACGCGGCTGAATAGCTCCTCCGCCTCCGCCAACTTGGCTTGTTGCATCGCGTCGACCCCAGAGTGAAAGATCCGGTCTGCTTCCGTGTCGCCCGAGAGGCACCAAGTTCGCCACAGAATCGCCTCCGCTGTGGCCGCAAGCTCAAGGTCATCGCCTTTCAGCACTTCGAGAGCTTCTTTTTCGTTTGTTGGGTACATTTCCGAATTAAACTAACCGGGCGACCGCCGGTCGCCCCTACTCTGCGATCTCTTGCGCCTTTGCGATGAATCCTTATTTCCGAGTCTCCTGGAACCTTGAACGATTCATGCATCTTTTCCCATCCAATCCGCCGCTTTTCTTACCACAGCGTCAAGCACGTCCTCGTCCGACCGCCCGGAGCTTTTCGGCACATGAAACGAATGATCGCCGCCTTCGATGACGAATAGTTCGGCTTTCGTGCCAAGCCGCTTGCAAAGCGGCTTGAGCAGTTTTAGATCCGCCAGCGAGTCACGCGAACCTTGAAGAAAAAGCATCGGGGTCCGGACGTCGGCGAGATGATTGCTGCGCTCGACGCCGGGCGTACCGGCGGCGTGCAGTGGAAAGCCGAAAAAAACTAGGCCGCGTACGCCATCGAGCGGCTCCTTGGCCGCCGCCAGCGATGTCATCCGTCCACCCATCGACTTGCCGCCGGCGAACAACCTTAAATCTCCGGCATGTTTTTTTGCTGCCGCAATCGCGGCTCGTACAGTGTCTGTCAGTACAGGTGCCGAGTCAGGTCGCTTGACGCGTTTTTCCATGTAAGGAAACTGATAACGCAAGGTCGCCACACCCAGCTCGGCTAGCTTTTTCGATACGGCATCCATGAACCTGTGGCGCATTCCAGCGCCCGCGCCGTGCGCCAGGACGAGACAGACTTGCGCGTCGCTGGGCCGCATCAGCAAGCCGGAGACTGGGCCGGCTTTTTCGCCGGCTACAAACAGAATATCTTTCGCTGCTGTGTTGCTCATGCGCAGCTCGCGCTACATTTTGAGTACGTCGGCTTGCTTGCGTTGCTCATTCCAGCCGGTTACGAGATACCAAAGCGCCATGAGAATCACAACGATCCAGGCCGCGCTCAGCCACCCTACTATATACGGCAGAAACGATGCCGAACCCAATTGTCCGATCAGATCCGTGCGAACCAGAATTTGCCGCATCGCCGACGCTCCCACGGCGAAGAAAAACACCGCAACCCAAAGTTTGACATGGCCCTCGCCTACACGCCAGATCGAACCTGCGCCGCAACCACCCGCAAGCACCATGCCCACGCCAAAGAGAATTCCACCAACCAGCGCGCCCAGCCAGAATGACGGAAATACCCATTCGCTGGCGTCCTTCAAATCCGTCGCTTTGAGAACCGTGAAACCGACCATGCTGAACACCAGCGCCAGTGCTGCCGCGCGCGCGTGCTCGCTTTGACCACTCATGAAAGGCTCGCGAAACGCATTGACGAAACAGAAGCGCGAGCGCTGGAAGACCACGCCAAAGGCCACCCCGAACAACAGGTAGGCGGCCAGCAGCACATGACCTAGCTGCCGATACAGTATGAAAGCAGCGACCAACGCTAGCGCGAGCAAAATTCCCAATATAGGTTGGCGGCGAAATGTTACCGAGGTCGGCGGCGATTTCGCCGGCGCTTCACAGGCGGTCTGCAAAGACATCTGCCCAGAGTGAATCAATTCGATGTTCTTCCGAATGAGATACCGCGTAGCGATGAAGGCGCCCACAAGCAGTCCCGCCATCATGCTGACACCGCTCGCCGACAGCGCCGACAGGGCGCTAAAAAATCCGCCGATGTTGCAGCCGAACGACAGCATCGCGCCCCAACCCATGAGCAAGCCGCCCAGACCACCTATGATCAGTTCGTTTATTGGCGCAGCACGGATATCGAACTCACGGCTGAGTAATGCTGCTGCCATCGCCCCCGTCAGCAAGCCGAGATTGAGCACTGAACCGGAGTAGAGCAGCGGCGGTAATAGATCCGGCTGGTGAATCGCCCCGAACAATTGCAACAGACCGTCGCCCCAGTTGCGCATGCCATCGGACGCCGTCCACGGCCGATCGAACGCAAAAAGAAAAACATTCAGCGCCGCAATCACCAGCGCCGACGGAATCACCGGCCACGGGCGGCCAAAGGCTTTATCATATTGACCGTACAGAAAGGAACCAAACGTCGGTAACGGTGATGTCATAGGGCGGAAATGCGGACGCTCCGTAAAAAACAACCGAGGATAGAAGATCGAGGATCAAGATCGAAAAAACCATCCTCTATCCTCAATTCGCCATCTTCGATGACAGGGACCATGAACTAGGAAAACTTGACTTCCGCCTGACCCTCGTAGCTTTTGCCGGCGGTGTCCGAGAAAGTCACGGTCAATTTACCCGCTCGGTCCACCTTTAGTGGAAACGTAAAGCTGGGATTCTGGCTGATCGCTTGGGTCATCTCACTGCGCATGATCTCCTTGCCGTTGAACGACACCGTCATCGTGTGAATGAAATGGTAATTTTTCGCGATAATCTTGCTCTGCTTGTCTCGCTGGACAAGCTCCATCGGATGGATCACCAAGGTGCGTACACGAATGACGTCGCCCTGCTTGATCGACGACGGTAGCCGAACGCTGACTCTGCCTATTTCCGCCATATTTTCTATCCTGCGAGTACTGGAGTGGTGGAGTAATGGAGTGATGCATCTAAAACCCAACACTCCAACATTCCTCTACTCCAACACCCCATTTCCCTTAACCCGCCGGCGGCAAGTCGCAGCCGCTGATCGTCACCCGAACATGGCGACTGACGCCGTACAGCGTGCCATCGTTCATCTCGACGATGGCGCGGACATCGGTGGTCGTAGCCAAACGAACGCTGGTGGCAATGAACGCTTTGCCGGACTCCGGTGTAAACGAAAATTTCGCCAGCATCGGGAGGCGGTTCTTGTCGGAAATAAGATAAACAGTGCTTACATGGGTTGGACCGCTCGTCGGAAGATTCGTCTCCACCGTGATTCCGACGTTGCCGCCGTCTTCCGCGATTAGCGGCAGCTCCAATTTGATTCTGCCTTCCCCTAAACTTATCGTTCGATTGCCGAACAGCCGCTTGATCGTCGCGTCGACCGGCTCATCGGGCAGCGGCAGACCGGAGGTATTCGTTTGTGCGAATACGAAACCGTTTGAAAACAATCGCTCAAACGCGGCGGTTAAACCGACTGCAGCCGCGGCAATACCCATAAACGTCCGGCGCGTGCATTTGAGATCGATGCTTAAGACCCGATTCATGTTATGAAACAGCCTTGGGCTTCGCAACAAATCTAATCAATCCCATCGGTTCAATCAACATCTCTTCCCGTCGTAAAAATGTTGACAGCTAGTTCGACTCGGAGTATCTACGAGCGTCGAGCCCAAAGATTCCATTGACGGGAGTAACTCCATGGCAAACGTGAGTCGGCGAGAGTTCTTACGGGCCTCTGGCATCAGTCTAGCCATGCTCGGCACAGGCGGCTTTCCAAGCTTTGCCGCCGAGGCGAAACGGAAAGTAGTTGTCATCGGCGGCGGTTGGGGCGGCGCGACGGCAGCGAAGTACATTCGCCTGACCGACCCGTCCATCGAGGTCACCTTGCTGGAGCCGAATAAGGAGTTCGTTTCCTGTCCATTCAGCAACCTCGTTTTGGCCGGCATCGAGTCACTGAAAAACTTGACGATGAACTACAACGGCCTGAGAAAGCATGGCGTGAAGATTCGCCATGAAGCAGCCATAGCGATCGAGCCGGACAAGAAAAGGATCAGAGTCGGCAAAGATAATCTGGAATACGACCGCCTGATTGTATCACCGGGCATCGATTTTCAGTGGGATCAGATCGAAGGACTGGCGCAGGCGAAAGATACGGTCTTGCACGCGTGGAAGGCCGGCCCGCAAACGCTGCAACTTGCCAAGCAATTGCAGTCGCTGGCCGACGGCGGCGTGGCGGTCATGACCGTTCCGCCGGTCGCTTACCGCTGCCCACCCGGTCCCTACGAGCGGGCGAGCATGATTGCCTGGTATCTGCAGACCAAGAAGCCAAAATCGAAACTTATCGTCCTTGATGCCAACAAGGATATCGTCTCCAAGGCCGGCTTATTTAAAGCGGTGTTCAAAGACTATGCGGCCAATCTTGACTATCGCCCGTCGCAAAAGGTCGAGAAGATCGACGTCGGCGCAAAGGAAGTCACGACGGACACCGGCGACAAGGTCAAGTACGACGTGATCAATCTGATCCCGCCGCAGCGCGCCGGCGCCATCGCCGTTGAGGCGGATCTCGTCGGTGGCGACAAACGCTGGTGCGAAGTCGATCACGTCACTTACGAATCGGTGAAGCAAAAAAACATTCACGTCGTCGGCGACGCGACCATCGGCCTGCCGGTGCCGAAGTCCGGTAACATCGCCAATGCCATGGGAAAGATCTGCGCTACGGCGGTGGCAAGCTTGATCAATGACAAAGAGCCGCCAGTGATTGCGCCGGGCAACACTTGCTACAGCTGGGTCAACGACAAGGAAGCGATCGCCGTGGTGAATGCCTACAAGATCGACAACGGCAAGGTCGTTCAGATCGAGCAAAAGCTCACGCCGGGCAAGAGCGAGGCGGTCGCGCAAAACTCACTCGCATGGCGCGCCAGCATCTGGCAAGACGTCTTGGCATAAGAGGAGATAGGCATGCGCAAAATAATACTCATTGTATTGAAGGGCGCGGCGCTCGTCCTCACCCTTGCGGCCCAGAGAGTCGAAGCCGGTCCCCTCGACTCACCCGGCGCGCAGAAATCGCTCGTGTGCAGCGCCTGCCATGGATTTGCCGGCAACGCGCCGGGGAATGCCATGCCGATCCTGGCCGGGATGAATGCCAACTATTTCAAGAAGGCGATCAAAGATTACGCCGAAGGGAAGCGGCCGTCGCCCGAGATGGAGCCCTATTCCAAATACGTGATGCAGTTTGGCCTCGACGAGATTGCCGACTATTTCGCCGCCCAGAAAAAACCGTCGCACGCCGCCGTAAAGGCAGACGCAAAATCGATCAGCCGAGGCGCCACCTTGGCCACTCAATGCGCCGCCTGTCACGGTCCCAAAGGTGAAGGCGATGCCGAGCGCGCATTTCCCGCGCTTCGCGGCCAGCCCACCGGCTATTTGCACGCTCAGATGGCGTTGTTCGGCGGCGATAAACGCAAGCTCGACGACGCCGCGGCTGACGAAAACAAGAAGAGAATTTTTAAGGGGCTGGGCGCCAATGATATCGCCGATCTCGCGGCATATTACGCGACCTTGAAATAGCGCTCCCAGGTGATTAGCCCGCGCCGCTTGTGTACGTCATCGCTCCTCCCAACTCTTTGCCGTTAAACTCTCCTCCTTCGTGCTCTTCGTGTCCTTCGTGGTGAGTCTTTCTCACCCAAAAGTTGGAACACGTTTGCGAATGTTGAACGTCTTGAACAATTTGAACCGCTGAAATAGTTTCTTAGCGATCGTTACCGTGAACTTTGAACCGCCGCTTGAGCCATAATCAAGCGGCGAATCAGGGAGGAAAAATGGCAGAACTCGAAGTGTTGAATCCGGTAGCTGAGCTGCGCGGCGACCTTAAACGTCAACCGGTAAGCCCGCGCCTAGGCGGGCTAGAGGGGAAAACCCTGGGATTGCTGTGGTCCGGGACGACCAATGGCGATGTGGCGTTGCGCCGCGTCGAAGAGCACCTGCAGGCGCGCTTTCCGCAAACGCGCACGAAGTTTTATCGCGGCGAGCATCCTTTTGCTGAAGGATTGCTGCGCGAGGTCGCGGCGACTTGCGATGGCGTAGTGATCGCGACGGCGGATTGAGGCGCGTGCAGCTCGTGGAGTATCCACGGCGCAGTACAACTGGAAAAGTTAGGGCGGCCGGCCGTTACTATCGTCTCCGGACGACTGGAAGGCGACGCCGTCGAAACTGCTCGTGTATCCGGCATGCCGGACCTGCAGTACGTGGTGGTGCCCTGGATCTACCGTAATCTCGACGCCGCGCGCGTGCTGGAGCAGACCGACGGAGTGTTTGACGACGTCGTGCGCGAGCTGACCTCGCGGCGACCGATGGCCGATCGGCGTGTCGACGGAGCGGAT
>Ga0114129_10011824_pt1 | contig 12416 bp, 11 predicted proteins | sample RhiMetdeltSRZDD1_FD_80071 | JGI IMG/M metagenome (GOLD analysis project Ga0114129, IMG submission 80071) | Populus rhizosphere microbial communities from Tennessee, USA - Rhizosphere MetaG P. deltoides SRZDD1 (version 2) (version 2) | ecosystem: Host-associated > Plants > Roots > Rhizosphere >...
AAGGGCGCAACCAGCTAATGTCAGGCGAAGGAGAACACGCCAAATTACTTAATTCTTTTCGAAATGTCTAGATTTAAGAACGATAATGAGGATTTATTCCGTTTAGCATTGCATAAAGTAGCATTTCTAATTCCAAAATACTATAAAAATCTGGTATAATATTTTATAGAGTCAAAGAGTATGAGTGCATATAAACTATAGTTAACTTCTTCACTCGATGTTCTCATTGAAATTATTCGTAATTATAGTACTAGTAAGTTCATTACTTACATCAGGAGCTCTCCAATTAAGACCAGCAATAGCAATAAACAAACAGAGTTTTAAGCAACAATTACTTGACAAAATTCTTTCAGAAGAGGAGGATGGTGGAGACGATGGCAACGAAACGTCTAATTCTAAGACTTCGGATAATTCTACAGCGAATGTGAAGGATAACGAAGTCAAACAGTTGAATGATCAAGGTAGCAATACACCTTCAGATAAATCAGCAGACATATCGGACAGAACTAATAATATCAAATCTAATGCCCAAAAAATAAGAGAGAAAATTCTTAATGAGGTTGGTATAAGGCTAACAAACGAAGAAGAAAAGCAAGTTAATCAAGAAGACAATAAAATCCTAAGTTCAAGTGCTTCAGCTTCAAAACAAAGTATCAATTGTCGAAGTGGTGATGTCTTAAATGGTGCATCCAATAAAAAAGACTTGAAGTTACTATCAAAATGTGAGGAAGTTATTGGAACGGTACAACACGCAAAGAAGATGAGTGATGGTGATTACAAGTTCGCATTAAAAATTAGAGACAAATACAAGTCCCTATTGAATAAGATAAACAATAAAAAGACAGGTGGCTTTTTAATAATTGAGATCGTTCCTAAGGATCAGAAAAACAAAGACGTGATTAAACCAAAAACAGGAGACAAAGTTGATGTTTGGGGTGCTTGGGTCACAGATAAACCAAAAGGATGGCATGAAATCCATCCAGCATGGAAGGTTGCGAAAATAAAATAAAATGACTGAGGACTCGAATCTTGTGACTAATTCAAAAACAATTCCGATAAGACATTTATTCATCACCCTCATAGGCCCCAATAAGCACTTGCAATCGTGCAAGACCTTATTTGAATTCTTAATGCTGCAAGTTTCGTTTTGTCTTCTCGTATGCTTCAGGTATGACTACAGCAAAAGCACCAGCCAGTAGTGCTAGCAATACTGACAAAAATATTGATTGCTTATAGAATACCAAATCAACTGTTTCTGCTGTCAATATACAGGCAGTCTCCGTTGTTACCAAGATAATGAGAGATGTCTTGAGGATGCGCTTGATATTAGATTGTTTGTGAAGAGAAATTAACTTGGTAATTCCTATGCCAAAATTCTTGAGAGTAAGCAACAAATTGGGAAGAAATCCTTTGTTTGATTGCTGCTCAAGCACTGAACAGCAACTATCAATCCTGGTATTTCTAACACTATACCTACCTAAAATAGTCATAAACGTTGTAAAGGTAGCTAGTCCGTAACCTAAAACATATCCAACTATAATCCCCTGCAAATGGTATCCAAAGAAAGCGAATGCACTATTTTCTCCGATCTCTGCTGCGGAAATACAGAGTATTTCAATTCCTAATGCTGCTGCAAAAAGTGTCCTAGTGTGGTGAAAAAATATTCTAACTGGATGCTCATTTCTTTTATGGACAGTTAAACAGCAGCAATATTGTTTGGAGCAATTGGTACAATCATTAGGCACTTCGTTTATACACATTTGTGGAGAACAATCACACTCTGCACACCTTGAATTGAGGCTCATCAGATAGGTCCTATCATTTATTTTCAAGTCTACGCTGTTTAACCTTTCGGAATACAAGATAGCCAATCAGGGTTACAGCCACACCAGCAGAAGCATATCTAGCCAAATCTCTTAAAAATAAGTATGGAGAATTTGAATTCTCGTTATTGTTGGAAGTTGTAAAATTCTGTAGCTGAGCTTTGTGCACTGGCACATCTAGTGATACTACCTGTGGAAATAATTGAGAGACTGTCAGACGATCCTTCTCTAGAGTTGAAATTCTTGGCATTATGGTATATTTTCCTGCTATTGCGTTATTTGTATCAACTGTCATGTCTATCGTGCCATTGATATTAGATTCAGTCATGTTAAATCTTTGGGGTTTTGCAACATACGTTAATCCTTGCAGTCCAGAATCGGTCATCCCTACTAATGATACTTCTACACCATTGAGTGATGCTGTCGGTGTTTCATTAGTATTTTGATTAGTAACAAGAATATCTAATGGAACTGTTTGATTTGACTTAAGTGTAATCGACAAAGAATTATTTACTTTTAATTCTAAAGGCACTTTTATTTCGTTATCAAGATATGCGATTCTGTTTGATGCCCATTCCGTAAACCATATCTTTGATATATCGGGTGATGTTGCAATATAAACTACTGTTGCAAGCGGACCAGTAGGAATATCATACTCTGTCATTTCGCCAGTGCTTGCATTTATCTTTGATATCTTGTTACCACCGTGTTGTGCGAAATAAATATTGCCGAGTTTATCTGAAATAATTTGACTCGGAAGTGATGCGGGATATGCTTGTGAGGGAGAAGTCCAATATGAGGTATAATTCTTCAGTTCCGAACTTAAGTCCGAAACAATCACTCTACTAGAACCGTGATCTGAGGTAAACATTTTGCTTGAGTTACTAACATTTGAAATGGCAATTCCAAAGGGCGAGAAAGTATCTGGTTTTTCTAATCCAATTTCAGTCATGCCACCAGCTCTGCTCTCCGGAACCAGCAACCAAGGTTGCACTTTCAAAATACTATGAGAGTATGAAAGTGTTACCCACAATTGACCTTTTTTATCTAAGGTTAAGAGTGTAGGACCAGTAAACTCGCCTGTTGGATACTCAATTATAGCCTTGGAATTAATATCGAAATTGCCAATCTTATTACCTATTATCTCTGCAAACCAGATCGTGTTATTGTCAGGTGAAAGAGCAAGACCCATGATACCAGAGTTGTTTGTTGGGATTTTGTGTAGAGTAATACTTTCATTTTGCAGATTGATATATCCCAATGAATTTATTCTTGCGTCAGTAAACCAAATGCTATTTCTTTTTTCGTCATATATCATCTGACCCCCAGCTAAATTGATTACAGGAGCATCTGATATTGTCTTACCAGGGACTGGAAATGACTTAAAAGTACTGTTTGCGAGATCAAATTTCATTATTATACTTTCATTATTGGTTTGGTAATAGAACCAAGGATTACCACGAGAGTCAGTTACAATTCCTTTTAGTCCACGCTGATTCAGGGGTACATTGAATTCATGAATAAAATTGCTTTGTTTCTGATACGTCACAAACTGTTGGTTTAGATTTGGAAGATTTGATAGCTGAGAGTAAACTGCTTGAAATATAGTAACCCAAATTAGAACTGATAATGTCAGTAAAAGATATACACTCAAGCCTGAACGTACCTAATTTATTATCGGTTAAATTACTCTTTGGCTAACGTGTCTTAAGATAATGGGACAAAGAAGAATAAAAGTTAAATTTAGAAATTAACTTGTCATAAGTTAACAGAACGTGAATAAATGATTATTGTGCAAACCAGTTAGTCTGCTCGTTGGATTAATACGCGAGTCGTGATTGATAAATTAATTATCTCAAGTCAAGTCAATTGCATAAATGGTTAATATCCAATTACAATTGAAAAAGAATTTTGGCTTTGTCATTCATTTTTGCAATCCTTAAGCAAAGGTATTTGAATAATATGATTAATGTCATTGCTCTTAAGTTACCTTCTAATTTGTGGCCTATCAAGAATAAACTGATTGCAAAGGCCCATAGGATTACGCCCTCAAAAACATTGCTATTACATATTCTGAGGAGATATCCAAAAATCATTGTCATTCCCATGATGTAAATTGGTGCACCAACGCAATGAAGTATTCGATTTACAGGTTTTCTGTGAGTGCTTTTGATTGCTTTGATAAAACTAAGGTGCATTTTCAGAATATTAAGGGATTAACTTATAGTTAAATCCATAACGTAACAAATTCCAATCAGGGAACACTCATTACGGTTTATCAGATGCAGATATGCATGTTAGGTTACATACACGACTAAGTCAAGTGCTAAGAAGCACCCTACTTACAATAAACGGTTGGTCGGATCTTTAATTTGCCGTAATAGTTATAGGTTCTTCTACTTTTTCAAGCTCTGGGTCATTTTCCAGATCTTCTTCATCAACTCTTATCTTGTTCTTGTATCTCATCTTGTATGGTATTTCAAACTCGAAACACATGAGTTAATATAATATCTTCGTACTATAAACGACTTACTCTTTCTAAGTGCCTTCCTTCATATTTACCTAATAGTTGAGTATGCTCCATATGCTTAGAACACCTAGGGGAAATTGTTAATATCCAACCACCTAATTAAATTACCTTCAGTAAGGAAGGACAATCAGTGAATGAAATAGAATTAAAAGATTTATTCGTTAGTTCATTAGAATCAGGACATGTAATAGATACCAAGAATCGAATTTTGCCATTTGCAAATAAGGAAAATGAAATAAGAATAAAGAACGAGAGCTATTTTGGTCATTTTGATTTAGTTATTGCTATTTTGCATAGAAATACAGAACATTTAGAGTCTTCTTTCCAGGAAGGGCCTTACGATAACAACGTCCTAATGCGAACCGGTCAGCTAGCTGAAATTGCGAGAGCAGAAAAATGCAGGATAGATTGCATCTCATTCTATCCAGTAGAATTAAAATCAAATTGTGATACCTTGGATGCACGTCTACCTAATCAAATATTGAATGCAATCCTGACTTTTGGAAGGTCAATGGTAGTACTTGACAGAAAACATGTCAAGAATGCTTCGCTAAAGTTCTTGCGGTTGCTTCCCGCGACAGTACTAGCTTACACGGGTAGAAAAGATTACTTTAAAGTATTATCCGTATTTGATAGGTTTGTAGATACAGGAATGTTCAATTTATCAAAAAGAAGATTTGCAAAAACACTGCTAGACAATGGAATTGCCGAAGAAATGGATAAAATATATCGGAGGCTTGCAACTTTGGAGCGGATAAATCAGAAACTCGTGTATAATGAATTGTATAATTCTAACGCAGGATTTTTAGAAGAGGAAATTGAGTTCCTGACACAATTTTCAAGTATAGATGCAACAATGTCATATAAGAAACAGATAGCTAGGTACGTAAGGGAAAGTGAACTTGTGAAAATTACCGATTACTTGTAGTTTGATCTTCTCGAAGTGTATGAGATGCTAAACATGAATTAGGAAAAAGAGTGTAAGAGAGAGAACGAGAATGGTCTGTATGTCTTTATTTACGTTTTTTAAAGCGATACGACCAAAACTGAAAAGATAACTTCAATTAAAGGATAAAAATGCGGAATCGCTTCAAATTACCGTAAGGTCTAAGGATACACAGGTTGGTATTACTCGCACCTTACGCTAAACCTTATTATAATAATTATTATACAGCTCATGGTAAGATCATGTCACATTCAACATCAGAGCCTAAATCACAGTATGTCGTCTGTCCAGTGTGCGGAGAAGGAATACTGGATATAGTAGCCGAAATCGGAATTGAGGCTGAAGGCGATCGTGAAAAGTTTCAATCGCTCTCATCAGCTCATGGCAAAGTATACAAATGCGATAAATGCGGCAAATCGTTCGTGAAAGTGAATGATAAATTTTTGGAGATTAAACCTTCAGAATAAGCTGATACTCGAATTTTGACACATCCAATTGATCATCTTTAAAATGATGTGTAAGTACTAATCTTTACTAATGACAAGGACTATTAATTTTTACTCTTGCGACATAGTGTAGTTTTATCAGGATTAACCGCTGGCACAAGATTGAGCAGAGTTTCATTATCACTTATTCTTCTGAACATTTTCTTCCCGTAGCTCCATTGCATGTCAATTCTGATGTCATGCCTAACCGTTAGTGAATGCATTTCAAGTACATTGACTTCAACTAACTCATACTTCTCGCTCGATAACCAAAGCGTGGCAGAAAGAGTCATATAATGTATGAAAGCGTTTACTTAACAAAAATTGCGTATAATTAAGGACCTACTTACACTCAAATTTTATTTTCTAATTTGTATTTTTTGTATTTTTGTTGCGTTAGTTTTCAGTAGTTTTGATTTTCACTTGAATTCTGGCCTTGCAATTGGTACCGCCAACACTGGTGAAAAGGTAAATGGAACCATAGAAAACAACCTAACTGATTTTAACTTTGCAGCTGCTGGAGATTTTGGCTGTAGTGACAAAGCTAAAAACACTGTTAGTAACATCATGAAAATGAAGCCTGAGTTAATACTTTTAACAGGAGACCTTTCATATCAGAAAAATGCCACTTGTTGGTATAGCACAGTCGCTCCACTAGATACTGATGGTAAACTTAAAGTTGCATTCGGTGAACACGATATAGACGAAAACCTTACCAAATTTAATGACTATATGAAGCACTTTAATCTATCCAAGCCTTACTACTCATTTGATTATCAGAATGTTCACTTTTTGGTCATGGCTACACCCAAGAACGAAATAATTCCATATTTGAATGGCTCAGAACAATACAATTTTGTAAAAAATGATCTCAAAAAGGCTCACAATGACAAGCAAATAGATTGGATAATAGTAGATACATTCAGGCCGCTCTATTCTTCTAATACAACTCATCCAGGCCTAGATAAATTGCAAGATATTTACCATCCTCTGTTTGAGAAGTACGGGGTAGATATTGTAATACAGGGTCACAACCACAACTATCAACGTACTTTCCCGCTAGCGTATAATTCAACCAAAGCATATACCCCTATAATAACAGATAGGCACACAAGGGATTACGACAAGAATCCAAAGGGCCAGATATTCATTACCGTAGGAACAGGTGGGGAAGATCTTTATAATATTACAGGCAAGGCTCCATATATCATAACTCAATTTCTTCGCCATGGCTTTCTAAACGTGGATGTAACCAATAATGGATTAAATTTAACTTCTACCTTCTATGAAAATAGAGACTTGACGGATAAAGATCACTTCAGTTTTGTAAAATCGCGCAAATTGCAATAGCAATTCATGTAGTTAGAACCAGGTCCTTTCAAACTGATGAAGATTAACAATCAAGTAACGGAAAGAGGGGCCATAATAAGCGAATTAATTTTTAATGGTCTAGATAAGTACTGTTGAGGTACTTATCTAGACCTGTTCCCCATCGGTTTGGTCGATGTAATATTCAATTCATACAGAGATAATTTAAATGTCACTGTCGGAAAATATTTTCATACATGGTTTCTGAGGTCATCAGGACAGGTTTGCTTCATTTAACATAAACATTCACATCGCGAAAAAAGTATCCACTCGATGAGATGCTCTCCTGTCTAGATTAGATAGTACCTAATTATTTTAAGATATGTTATCCATTTAAACAAATGTGCCAAGAATTTCTTACCTGGATTTTTCCTCAGACGAACCCGAGCGTGCCATAAAATTTTACAGTGCAGTATTCGGATGGCAGATTAAAAAATGGGAAGGTCCATTTGAATACTGGGAGATTAAGACGGGGGAGTCGAACGAACCAGGCATAGACGGGGGTTTGGCTAAACGCAGCAAGCCCGAGCGCTCACTTACGCCTTTCATAAATGTTCCATCCGTCGATGATTTTGCATTAAAGGTTGAATCTAACGGAGGGAAAATTGTCCAACCTAAGACGGCAATACCTGGAATAGGATATATGGTAATCTTCAAAGATACTGAGAATAACATATTAGGACTTATGGAAGAAGACAAGGCTGCGAAGTAGATCACGCTTGTCAAAAAAAAGTTATAATTTAGATATCTCTAAGATGGGGGACTTATGTGTTTGATACTGAGATTTATGCAATAAGATATTAAAGTTATTAGTGGTGCACTTCTTGTAGGAGAAATTGGTTTCCTTTTTGTAGAACCATTAATGAGTCAGGTTAGGTTTACTGATAATTCAGAGAACGAACTGTACTCAGCAAAAAATCTAAACGGAAAAAGCGCAGCGATTACTAAGAATGCGGGATTCAGAATTACATCTGTTGGAGGTCGGTATAGTTACTGACGTATGGGGTACGCTTGAAAGTGCTAACTATTTGAATGTTTATACCTCGTGCCCAGCGGCCAATTTATTGATTTAACAGCCAGTTTATATCTTGGGCACGAGACTTAGTAATAAATACATAGATGGCTGACCTAAAATATCGCCGATCGTACGGCTTTTTTCATTATGGGAGGTATTTTCTATGATTGGCAACATACGTTTCAACCGAACGACCCTGTTCCTAGGACTCCTTACAGCCATACTTCTCTCAGATTCTATAATCTTTTTTGCTGAGATTAAGACTAAGAGCTTCTATTCCAGCTGGGTAATAACCATTAATGCTTCAATTGCTGCTATTCTGGCCGTATTCGTCTTATACAGACGCAAAAATACTAGAGGAGTTTATGGTAGAACACGAATTGCTCTGGCTATCGGCTTATGCCTGTGGCTTTGTGCTGATATTGTTTGGGCAGCGTATGAAATAGTTCTAGAATTGGTACCACCTATTCCATCAGCGGCAGATTTCTTATGGTTAGCAGCTTATGGATTTCTCGCCTTTTATCTATTTGAGACCTATATTCAATTCCACAAAAAATTTCATTTCAGTAGAAGGACAGTAATTGTAAGCACATTAGGTAGCGCAGTTTTTCTTAGTTACACAATAGGAGTTACCATCAACTTTTCAGATTTCTCCTCTCCTAGAGGAGTAGCTATGTTTGCAGTGATTAGTGCCTACCCAATTCTTGATGCCGTATTAATGGTTCCAGCAGTCGTAATTTTGGTAAACTTTAGAAAAGAACCGTTATGGTTTACTCCGTGGATATGCGAATCTGCGGGAATCTTTCTGATAGCATTATCCGATAGTTGGTTTGTACCAATCATTTTAACTTCATTTGTAAGCCAGCTATGGCTTTCGTCTTTATTTTTTGCTGCACATTATCTGGTAATAGCGGCAGGATTGCTATGGTATATCAAATTCCTAGTAGAGCATGAATATGAGGGGGAAAACGAAGACGCAGATATAGCTAGTGCCAGGGACGATTCTCACAGAGTTCAAATGAGAGCATTCGAATCACCTCCAGAACGTGTCTCTACTAATTCTAATGGTACTCTTGACAGCAACGCAGATAATTTAAATCGGAACTACCCTCAGAAAAAAAATAAAACCGTTAAAAATGTAACACCTTTCAATAGGACAATCGGTACAATATCCGGTATAGCTATTATAGCAGTCATCATTGGAATTGCAATCATCATTATTGGCTATACATCAAATCCAGCAATGCTTTCTTCAGCATCGTCATTTCTTTCTTGGGCTATTAATCCAAATTCAGAGGTTATATATTCCCCTAATGGAGGTGTCATGCCTACTATAACAATGGGTGCAATTCTCCCATTGACTGGCATTTCTTCTTCTCTGGGCGAATCAGAGGGAGCAGCTTTACATATTGCAGTCAATGATGTTAATGATTATTTTTCAAGTATTAATTCTAGTAATAGGGTGGAACTAATTGTAGAAGATACCCAAACAAATCCAACAGTTAGTCTGGAAAAATTAAAACAGTTAGAAGCAAAAAACATAAAGATAGTCATAGGGCCTGCTACTAGTGCTGAACTTCAAGCTGTAACTGATTATGCTAATGAAAACGGTATTCTACTGGTCAGTCCCTCGAGTACAGCTCCTTCTATGGACATTCGGGGAGGGATGGCTGGTAACAATGTTTTAAGATTGGTTCCAGATGATACACATCAGGCTCAAGCAGTATCACAACAAATGTGGAATGATGGGGTCAGAGTAATTGTTCCCTTCTGGAGAACTGATGTTTATGGTAACGGGTTAGTTGATGCGACTGTGAAAAACTTTAAACGGTTAGGAGGAGAGGTTATCACTGGAGTCGGGTATATGCCCCATACTGGCGACTTCTCAGCGAGCCTTAATAGAATAAATTTCATCATTTGGGATCAAGAATTGAAGTCTTTGGAAAATAAGGTGAAACAGGCAATATCACAATATGGAGTAGATAAGGTAGGAGTTTATGTCGTTGCATTCGATGAGATAGCGCCAATTTTCATTCAGGGCCAATACCGCACAGTGCTTTCTACAGTAAAATGGTACGGAAGTGATGGCTCCGCCTTAAACAACAATCTAATCAGAAATGTAGGGGCTGCCACCTTTGCACTTAAGACTAATTTCAGTAATCCTATTTTTGGTGTAGATAATGACAGTGACGTTAGGCTAAACCGTTTTGAAAACGAAATCCATAAAATATTAGAAAGAAATCCAAGGTCTTATGCCAGCGTAGCCTATGATATCCTCTGGATAACGTCTCTTACTGAAAATGATATCAAAACGGATGCAACACATAGTGATTTGACCACATTAAAGAAAACCTTTGAGAATATAGCAAATTCATACAGAGGGATCACTGGTAATACCACACTTAACAATGTAGGTGATAGAAAATATGGAGACTACGACTTTTGGGCAATCCGAGCTAGTAATTTTGAAGGGAATCATAACGGCTTTGCATGGAAAAAGGTCAGCAAATATATCTATAATAATTCAACATCCACTGAGGGAACAATTCAAACAATTTCTACAGGAAATGCTGAATAGGAGATGTGTACTTATAGATGATTTTTCTTTTCTACTAATTACGTCATTTGTTAGGTAAAATGTAATTATATATGCATCTTTTACTTATGAATGTAGTAACAATTCTGCCTTCTCCAATATCGAAATTGCTAATAAAACATCTACGTGCTTGAGTGCATCAATTGTGTTATAATGCAGTACGTTTGGTCACAAAGTAAAAATGGTTTTTAAAAGAATATTTCATTATTTCCACTTGATGAATAAATTAATAAGCGAATTCCCTAAAACTACATCGAATGTCGATCCGCAGAATATTTTAACGTGTGCTGAATGTGATGGCACTAATATAGTATTTGACCCCGAAATGGGTGAGCGATTTTGTCAGAGCTGCGGCATTGTTTTGGCAGAAAAATTAGAATCCACAGAAAATGATGCGAATACTCAATTTGAGAAGGATCAATCTGGCCTACATTCAGGCATGCCTTCCAGTCTTACGCAGGCCGACAAGGGTCTTTCAACTGTAATTCCATACTCTGTAATAGATGGGAATGGTACTGCTTTGAACGCCGAACAACGAGGTAACATGCAGAGGATAATACGCTGGAATAAAATATCCAATACCAATCGAAGTTACCATAGAAACTTGAAGAACGCTTTTTCCTTGCTGCTAAGAGTTAAAGACAAATTGTCTTTAAGTGATCCAATAACTGAGAAAGCTGCTTACTACTATAGGAAAACACTTGACTTAAATGTAATTAAGGGTAGATCTATCAAAGGGTTTGTAGTAGCTTGCGTATATACTGCATGTAGAGAGGCAGGTGCACTGAGATCGATGGAAGAAATCTCAAAAGCAATAGACACTGACAAAGTATTTGCTGGTAAATGCTATAGACTACTGTTGAGAAGGTTAAGGATTAAGCTTCCAGAGATTGATGCTCGATCTCACCTTTCTCGTATTTCCAACAATGCAGGCGTAAGTGAAAAGTCATTAAGAAAAGCAGCTGATATGATGGCCGTTATTAAAGAGAATCCTGTCTCATATGGAAAGGATCCGAACGCGTTAGCAGTAGCAGTCCTGTATGGCGCATGTTTAGCACAGGGCGAAAAAGTCAGCCAGGTTAACTTATCACAGGCTGCAAACATGAGTATAGTGACCCTAAGAAAAAGGTTACTCGATATTAGAAAAGTATTCCCTGAAATTCCAAACGGACCTAATGCCATAAAACCATAATTTTATTATTCTTTGAATGCCTGTTTGTTTTGTTTTTTTAGAGCTGCCTTACGGAACTGAAGATATATGAAAAAACTACCTGGTCTTAATCCTTCAAAAGTTCTGGGATAATAAAAAATTTCCGTATTCCTTCCCAAAATTCGACTCTAGTGTGGCTAGTCTAGTAGTCTTTCTGATATCTTAGCGAGTCTTTCCTTTATCTTATTATGAATATATTTACTCAATTCAGAGTTAAAATCCCCATTTTCATTTCCACTCCCACTATACCATTTAAATTTATAATTAAATGGTTCATATTTGGACTTATCAATATTAAAAGACATAAAATTCTTCATTGAAAACGATTGAATGTTTCCAGCCTTTTTATTATCACTAAGCTTCTTGTTGTTTTCTTTACCGCTATCTGTTTTAGTTTTTGTGCTTAAGGTATAATCGATTCCTTGGTCTGTCTTAGGAGAGTA
>Ga0114129_10011825_pt1 | contig 12415 bp, 10 predicted proteins | sample RhiMetdeltSRZDD1_FD_80071 | JGI IMG/M metagenome (GOLD analysis project Ga0114129, IMG submission 80071) | Populus rhizosphere microbial communities from Tennessee, USA - Rhizosphere MetaG P. deltoides SRZDD1 (version 2) (version 2) | ecosystem: Host-associated > Plants > Roots > Rhizosphere >...
CTCCCGTTATCGCGCCCTGCACAGCGCCTTTGGCTGCCTTCGCGATATCGCCCGCAACGTCCGAGGTTCCTTTGACGATATTGCTGCTGGTCTCGCTGATTGTATTCAATGCTTCTTTTCCGCCGAGTTTGGTTCCTTGTAAAACTCCCAGAACCGCACCTTTGGCACCTGAACCGACGTCCCCACCAACTTCGACCACCGCTTGAATGGCAGAGCGAACCACGCCGGAGGTGGCTTCAATCAAGGACGAACCGGCTTTGCCGGTACCTGACAGAACTTCGCTGGTGGATTTCAGGACGCCGTTTGCCGCCGCGGCGGTTGCTTCGGTTACGTTCAGCCCGATTTCCTTCGCACCGGTTATCGCTCCTTGCATGGCGCCTTTTGCCGCGTTACCAAGATCACCGGCCACCTCTGATGTTTCTTTGATTACGCCGCCGGTGGCTGCCCGGATAGCGTCCAATGCTTCCCCACTGGCCTCTTTAGTGCCGCGCAGAACTCCCACGACCGCTCCCTTGGCAGCCGATCCCATGTCGCCTCCGACATCGGATACTCCGCGGATCGCAGCGCGGCCCACGTCTGAAACAGTTTCGATCAATGAAGTGCCCACTGCGCCCGTTCCCTTGATGGTATGAGACAGGGTCCCGCTGACGGTATCGACTACCGCCTTTGCTACGTCACCCGTTCCTCTAATCGTCCCAACGACTCCATCTTTTACGGATTCAAAAATTCCTCTTTTCTCTTCCATTGGCCTCTCCTTTCATTTGTTTTGGTAGAAGTTGGTAGAAGAAAGACGCAAAACCTTACGAAGTAAGATTAAGATGGGGACAGGCTGAAGAGTAAGTTTGCATATGGCTAAGCCGAAGTTTGGTACCTTTCGATGTGCCTGGGCAGGAGATCTCGCATGCATCGGTCTAACATCCCTGTCAAAAGGATGTCACTGACGTGGGCATTGTCAAGGTGTCAAATTCAAATGATCACGGGAAGGAATCGCGCCGGGTTTTGGATCTCCTGCTGCCTTTCGAAAACTTTGTTTTAACGATCAATATCGAGGGGTTAGAGAAGAAGCCAGGTTACTGGGGACGTGTTTTCTCCCATCCGCATCAGGCGTGGAGTAGCGGACGCAAACCGCGAACATCGCGAACCTTTTCCAGCTGCCAGACCGCGTCGCAAAGCTTGCGGGCGCGCGCCCTACCGATCACCGGAGCCATCAGATCGTAGCTCTTTTCGTCCACCTCGGCTCGCGTCATAGGGTTCTCGGCGGTGCCGCGGACGGCCTTAGTGTGATGCCGGCGCTCGCGCCCGTCGCGCAGGCTGATCTCGACGATTCCTTGGCGGCTCGGCATGGCGGCGGACAGTGCATCGTCGGCGCGAAGTTCGATACAGCTGCGCAGCTCCAACACTCGCCGGTCGCGCATGCGGCTTACGTCGTGCGACGATGCGAAGGTGACGTTGCCGTCGATCAACATGATAGCGCACATATGCTGTACGCAAATGTCGGGCATATCTCGGTTGTCGACGGTATTGGCGCCCTGGCGCGCCACTCGGACTACGACTTTCTCGACTTCTTGCCCGTTGATGCCCTGCTCGCGGATGAGGTGGTACAGCGAATCGAGGGGCGCCTGGATCGGCGAGCCCACCGACCAGCGCTTGATGTTGGTGTTCATGATTTCATACGTAACGCCGAGTCCGCGCACCAGCACCGCGGGATCCGGCTTGCGGCCATAGGCCACGAAAAAATTGCGCTCCCCTGCGAACACGTCGTCGACGCCCGTGAATCCATTGGCGACCATTGTGGCCGCCGCGACGCCGTTTCTTGCCGGCATGCCGCCGAAGTCGAAAGCCTTTTCGACGTGTTCCCCGTCACGCATCCAGCACGAGATACCCGACGCTTGTTGGGCGGTGAATGAGAGTAAATGGCAAACCTGGCGCTGTCGCAGGCCCGCCAGCGACCCGGCGGCGGCAGCGGCCCCGAACATGGGCCCGAAGCTATGCGTCGAATGGCCGTCCTCGCGAAACTGATAGGCGTCGAGAGATTGTGTCAACCGGCAGCCAACGTCGTAACCGAGCGCGACGGTCCGAAGTAGCGCCGCGCCATCGCGCCGTTCTCGCTCCGCCATGGCGAGCGCAGCAGGCACGATGCCGCAACCTGGATGAGTCAGCGACGGCGCGTGCGAGTCGTCGGTTTCGTCGGCGTGAGCGAGCATGCCGTTGGCCAAAGCGGCGTTCACGCCGGTCGTAAGAATATTGCTGCCAATAACGCAGGCTTCTTTGGCGCCGCCGAGTGTTTTGACGTAGGCGATCGCTTTGATCCCGGGAGAGAGGCGCGATCCAGAGACCATGGCGGCGATCGTGTCGAGAATGTGGTGTCGGGTCTTTTCGATCACGGCGGCAGGGAGCGGCCTGCGCAGCGCGGCTGCGATGTAAGCGCTTAGCTGGCTCATGACCGGCGAAATTTGTGACGCCGGTTGCTTAGTCATGGAAAAAAGCTAATCGGAGATAAATTGGCCCGGGAGTACAACAAAGCCTGGCTTGGTGACTTGCTGGAAAGCTTAACATCATCTAACCGCCAGTGCGGCCGCCGCGGTTTTAGTTTCGGTGAAGAGCCCAAGTTTCCTGAGCGTATACCGGCCGGAGCCGTAAACCGGACCCTCATCCAAGCGACAGCCGAGGCCCAGCGACATGTGCAGTTGAGCGAACTGCATGTCCATCCGGTGTTCGATCTCGATATAATAACCGTCGATGAGACCGGCGGGCGTTTCGAATTGCGAACGTGAGACCCGTTTCACCAGATGGCTTGCCTGCCCGGTTCGTTTGAGCTTGCCAGTGTCACGATCGTACATTTTGAAATTCGCCTGGCGAAGAATGGAGACGCCGGAATCTATGTCACGCGTCAAAATCGGCAGCGCTGGTTCATAAATGATGAAGCTGCGACTTTTGAACAAATCGAGTCGCTCCATCATCAATGCCCCGGTCGTGTCGTTCCTCAGGTGTACGCCCGCGTAATCGCCGAAGTTGAGGCTCCATCCTTCCCGGGTGCCGCTCCGAAATGTCAGCGGGACGAGTTTTCCCTGGTCCCTACCGTCAGTAATCTTGAACTGTTTCTGCCAGTTAGCTAGCGGGATAAGCTCTCTGACCGTGACTCCATAGGGAGCGGCCAATGTCCAGGTCGGGTGTCCAGAAACCGTCGCGCACAAGACAGCCGTGAGAATTAGAACGCTACGGGCACGCTCCATCGATATTTTTCCTCCATGTCGAACTCCTAAAAAATTAAGACAAACAAAGAACAATACAAAGATTAATCGTCAAGGTCAAAGCGGGCGAAAATTCGGTAGTGGTTCATTTTCAATCCGCCATGACTCTTAAAATTGAGAAAGATTCCTCGCTTTGCTCAGCCATGTGTCATCTCGAACAAAGTGAGAGATCTTTCCCAAACTGAACCACTACCGAAAATTCTGAATTTCTCCGTCCCTAGCGATTAACATTGCCAATTCGGCCAGCGCAGTCGATCCTGCTCGCCGATTTATTGTCTTTGGAAGGGCTAAGAATTGGACGAACGAAGAAAGGAAAAGTTCGAATCGTTCAAATCGCTCCGTGCGCGTTGAAATTGTTGGTCAAGCTGTCAAAAGCTTGCCAATTTTGCTCGCGTCGTCGAGTTTTTCGAGGTTGAGGAGCGTGTCTTCCAGCTTCTCAACTCGAGAGCGTGCGAGCACGCGTGAAGCCAGCAGACGAAATTTGTCCAACACCTCTTCCCGCGTCATCGGATGCTTGTCGCTGCCCTTGGCGTGGAGGACTCTTTCGCTATAGCTTTTCCCGTCGCGCAGTTGTACTTCCAGCTCCACTCCGTGGCGTCCCTCGTCACCTAGAGCATCGAACTGGGAATCCTCGAGAACTTCAATTTTTTTGGTCGTTTGTAGAACATCGCTGCGGCGAATCGATTTTTCCGTAACCTGATCGACGAAAAAATCGCGGTCGTGGAGCAGAATGGCGACGCAGAAAAGAAGATTCATTTGCGCGGTGGTCATACTTTTGGGCTGGTAGGGCCAGCCGACGTGGAGCTTCGTGGCGCGGGTGGTTCGAATCCGGATCTTTTCGACATTCTCTGAGTTGACCTCCGGATGGTCGCGAAGAATTTTCCTCAGCGCATCGATCGACGTATGATTGCTGCCACAACAAGGATACGGTTTAAAACCGACGTTGAGCGTCTCGAACCGCGCCCCTAGTCTGTCGGTCAGGTGTGACATATTTGGTTGATCGATAAAGGTCGAGCAAAAACCGCCGTACGGTGCTTCCAGGACATCTTCGATCCCGGTAAAGCCGCTGGCCGCAAGCAGCGCGCCGTACACTCCCGCCTGAGCGGAGCGGCCGGGGTGCATCCGCTTCACCATGGAAGCGTGCTGGGCGGCCATCAGTCCTGCTGCCTGCGTGCCCGCAATTCCTAGAGCATGGACTGTCTTGACCGGACTCAAGCGGAGCATCTTAGCGGCAGCGGCTCCTGCCGCGAACGTGCCGGAAGTCGCGCTTGGGTGAAATCCGCGGCGGAGTTGTGCAGCTCCGCCAGTCATGCCGACACGGCAGCCGACTTCGTAGCCCGCGACAACCGCAGTGAGAAATCGTTTGCCGTCAACGTCGCCGACATGACGGACGAGCGCATCTGCAGCCGGTATAGCTTCTGAACCGGGGTGAATGACTCCGACGCGGTGAAGGTCGTCCATTTCGAAACTATGAATCAACGTGCCATTGGCAAGCGGCGCGCTGGTGCTGGGCACCTCGGCGCCATCTCCCCAGATGAGAGCCCCTTTTCCTTTGCCCAATTCCTTCGTGAACGAAGTAATAATCTTACCCCACGGGAGTGTGGAGCCGAACAGGGCACAGCCGAGCGAATCGATAAAGCAAAACTTGATGTGCGAGACCACCTCCGGCGGGATAGCTTTATAAGAGAATCCGGCGATGTATTCTGCGAGGCTTCGAGTTGGCGAGTTGTCCGTCGCGCTTTCTCGTAACTCTGGTTTGGCCATAAAATGCTCCTTGACCTATATGCACTTCTGTGACTTTTGATATGAGGAAGCCGCTATTGTCAAGCAGCAACGAGTGGGAGGATCCATGACCGCAACGAGCAGGTTTACCCGCGTTCTATTTCTATTTGCTGTCACCCTTGGCCTTCTCTCCGATTCACCCGGCCTTACCCAAAGCTCTAACGTCCTTAAGAAGTACGACGGACTGGGAAAAGAGCGGGAGCAAAAATTAATCGAAGGCGCCAAAAAGGAAGGCAAGGTTGTCATTTATAGTTTTACAGCCGTCGATCAGCTGAAGCCGCTGCTCGACGAGTTTCAAAAAAAATACCCGTTCATAACTCCCGAGCACTATCGAGCTAATGCGACCGGGGTTTTCAATAAGTTCGCCACCGAAGCACGCGCCGGACAAACACTGGCTGACGTCATCGACATCTCGGCCGGTGAGACTCACACGCTGGGGCAAATGGGATTGATCGATCCCTATGTTTCGCCAAGTCGGGAGGGGATCCCAAAGGACTTCACGGACGAAAAGGGACTGTGGACCGCGCATTATCATTTTGTCATCGCCCTTGGTTTTAACACGCAGCATATAAAACCGCCCGAGGCGCCGAAGAGCTATGAGGAGTTACTCAATCCGAAGTGGAAAGGGCGTTTCTCGCTCGATCCGGCCGATCAGGATTTATTCGGGGCTCTATTGCTTCATTGGGGCAAAGAAAAGGCTCTAAGTTATTTCAGAAATCTGGCAAAGCTCGACCCCAGAATGGTTTCGGGTCACACACAACAGGCCAATCTCATCGGCGCGGGCGAAATTCAAATGGCGCCCTGGCTCTATGGCTACAGACCGCTGCAACTAAAAGACGAAGGCGCCCCGGTAGAAACAGTTCTCTTTGACCCGGTGTTGTCGAATCCCGCTTACTTGCTCCTTACCAAAAACTCTCCCCATCCTCACGGCGCAGCGCTATTGATCGACTGGGCCCTGGCGGCGGATGGGGGCATGAAATTTTTTGCCGAAAAGTTCGGCCGGACGCCGACACGGACCGGCTTGAAAGAACGCTTTCCCAAGCTTCGGGTGGACCGCTACCTTGTGGTGAAACCGGAGATCGTCGGGCCTAACTTTAAGGAGTTTACCAACCTCTACAACGAAATCTTCGGTATCGGCAAGTAACTTTAGGCGGCGAAGCTTTGCGCTTCAGTCTAAAGTCCGTAAAGTGCGGCGGCGTTGTCGTGAATAACCCGCTTTTTCATCTCGGGCGATAAATGAGCCGAGTCTTTGTCGATGATATCCTTGGAGAACGGCCAAGTGCTGTCGGGGTGCGGGTAGTCCGATCCCCACATGATGTGGCCTTCACCGAAGAACTGCATCAGGTGCAATCCGACTAAATCCGTTTGATAGGTTGCCCAAACTTGGCGTTTGAAGATCTCGCTTGGCATCGCTTTGAGCGGGATGTCTTCGGATTTCTTCCGCTCGAATTGTCTGCGGTAGCGGTAGTCCATCTCTTGCACGACGAAAGGAATCCAGCCGATGGCGGATTCGGCGAGACAGAATTTCAGCTTCGGATGGCGCTCCAGTGTTCCGAAATTGAACATGTTTACAAATGGATTGAAAAATGAAGTAGCGCCATTACTCAGGCCCATATCGAAAACCCCAGGGCGCTGTCCCGGTTTCATCGCGTCGATCGTCGCTCTAACGGTTCCGGATTGCGTGCTGCCACCGACATGATATGAGACGACGATGCCGGCGTCTTCGGCGGCGTCCCAGAAAACATCCCACGGCTTCTGATTCATGGCGAGAGTGACATCGTTGACCAGGAAGTTCGCTTCCCGGAAGCCCAACTTTGCCACGCGGATGACCTCGTCCTTGGCGGCTTCGGCATCGACGGATGAGAGCATCGCAACCGGGAAAAAACGCTTGGGCGCGGACTGACCGAATTCAACCGCCCAATCGTTGTACGCCCGTACGCAAGCGTTTCTGAGCTCGGTATCGCCGACTTGCATCGCAATAATCGGCGGAAACATGAGCGACGCTTCGACGCCGTCGCGGTCCATATCGACGAGCCGTTTCTCCGGTGTCGTCGGGCGGTGTGGTTCGCCGACTCCGCCTCGGTCCAAAGCCAGTCGGGTTCGATTGGGCCTGGCAAACCAGCGCTCGCCGCGATAGTCCGCCCAGGTCTCGCCGTCGCACACCCAGTATTCGCCTTTCTCGCCTCTGTCCTCGACATGCGGCGCACGATCGCTCAAAGATTTGGGCAGGCGTTCCGTCCATAAGTCCTTCGGCAAGTAACCCAAGTCAATGTGATCGTCGGCTGAAATCATGCTGTTTGACACGATTATTCTCCTTCCGCCTCGGCGAATCGTAGAATCATATTCCGGCCATTGGCAGGGTTTTGTCAAGCAGCGCAACGCAATGGCGTGCTCGCTTCGGAAAGCCAACCGCGAGTGTTAAAATACGTCTGCACAAGATTTCCCGGCGTCATCGCACGATTACGGCTGCTGAATACGCTTAGCCGGGACAACCGTTAATAGGCTCAGCACCATCGTGGAGTCAGAAAGCTTATGAGAAGGTCTCTTTCACGCATTGTCGCAATTGTCTTGATCACATTCGCGCTCGGCGGTTGCACGACCACGACTCCGATCGTCAGTGAATGGCGCAATCCCGCCTACGCCTCGGGTTCGTTCAAACGAATCATGGTCGGCGGTCTGGGTGGAGAAACCAACGTTCGGCGTAATTTTGAAGACGAGTTTCTAGTGCAGCTCCGCGCGGCCGGTGTCGATGCCTTGCCGAGCTATCGATACATCGCGGAGGATGAAAAGATCGACGAAACCAAGCTCAAACAGGCGGCGCAAAAGGCGGGCGCGGACGCAGTGCTGTTCGCGCGAGTGGTGCAGGTAGAGCAGAAGAGGCAGCCGGGCCCGAGTTATTTTCCGTACACTTCGTTCGGCATCTTTGGTTCGCACGTCGGCGCCAGTTGGTATGGTCTCGGCGGCGTGCCGAGTGTCTACCGCTACAAGGAATATGTCTCGGAGACAACACTGTATGACGTTGTCAAAAACGACGCGGTCTGGACCGGTACGATCAAAACAACGGAGCCGGAGAACGTGCGAACGGCGATCAAGTCCTACGTCGAAGCAGTCATGAAAGTGCTCGATGAGAAGAATCTGATTCGCAAACGCCAATGATTTATCAAGCACACCACGCGGTGCTCTGGCGTAACAAATCCGATTGAATCGCTACTTGTCACACCCCTTTGGCCGAACGTTGTTCAAGGTTCCAAGTTCAATGTTCAAGGGTAAAATTCAAAAACGCGGAGAACTAAGCCGTCAGACGATTTGAACGAGCTGGAACCAGCCGGGCGATCGTTTACCCTGAACTTTGAACATTGAACTTTTGAACTACCGCTTGCCGCGTGAGTTTATTTTTTGCCGTGCTCTCTCAATAACTGCTGCGCCTTCTCCCGTGCTTCTCTCCTGCCAGTAACAGTCCAGTTCCATTCCGTGTCGTCGAAATATTTGACGCCAGCGCGTGGAACCGTGCCGCGCTCGAGAAAGGATTCATCCACATCCGTGCGCAGCGTAGTGGCCCCGTAGCCTCGGGAGTAAGTTTCAAGCCCCTCTTTGGATGCAATCCAATTCGCAAACACCCGCGCCGCGTTCGGGTGCGGAGCCTTGTTGGCAAGCGTAAGGAGCCAGGGAGAGCCGTTCACCCGGGGGCTTATGTCCGACATCTCGAAAACTTCGACAAACTTGAAACCCTCCTGGCGGAGCGGTTTCAAGTCGTCTTCGCGACAGTTCAAACAGATCGGATGCGTGCCCCGCGCCAGCCAATCCGTGTACTGGCGCCGTTCACGAGAAAAGACGGTCTTTTGGTCGATATAGAGCCGTTTTACAAACTCTGAGCCGAGCTCCACGTAAAGCATTGCCGCGTTCGCCGCTCCAGTTCCGGCGACCATGGGATCATCGGTCGAAATTTTGCCGCGCCATTTAGGATTGAGCAGGTCCTTGGGTGACCGAACTTCTTCGGCTTTCACGTGATCGGCATTATAGAAGAGAAGGCCGGTCACGGAGCGAAAGACCCTGAGGACAAATCTTTGCTCGGGATCGATAAACCAGAGCTTTCCGGTTTTCCACTTGGTGGGGTCGACCACCTCGGGAAGAATCATCAGCGGCCGCAGGGGATCGATCAGCTTTTCCGGGTAAAGCGTATTGACCGTGCTGTCTACGCCGGTCATAAAAATGTCCACGGAATAGAGGCCGGCGGAGCGCTCGGTTTGAACTTTCGCGATGTATTGGCTCGCGCGCCCGGCAATGAATTCGACTTGAATCCCAAAACGGGAGGTAAATTTCGGAATGACCTCGTTGCGCATCACAGGGTCCGGTGAGCCTGCGACGGCAACTCGCCCCTCCTTTTTCGCCGCCGCCAGCATTTCGTTCCAGTCCTTTTCCCATCCCTTTTGCTGAGCAAACGCAGTTGGCGCCAGGAGCAAGAGAAGAAACATTGCTCTAAACATAAGGCCTCCTCTTATCGACCGTTCTACCACCGGCTGATAGTTGGGCCGAATCCGCGACGGCCATTGTTCCAAGTTAAAGCGAACGCGATTGCTCCGTTCAAGAGAAACTCCGGCTCGAATCCTCTATAGCATCGGAGACATTTACGTGCGAGGCATGGGCGCGCGCGACCAGCCACTCGGGAATCGACAACACCTGTATCGCGAAGCGGCATTCTAGATCGGAATGCTGGTGACCGGTTCAAATCCAAATCCACAATTGGTTAGGTGAAAGCATACGCGGTTGATTTCGCCGCGCAAAGTGATTGCTAATGCCTGGTAGTGCTGTCCATTCGCAGAGAAAACGCGATCAGTCGAGTCTCAATCACGTCTCTTAGTGGTCCCCACGGTTTGGATTCTTCGCTTCAGTTGTTTCTGCCATCCGTAGCCCGATCAGCGCGACGAGGTCCTTTCGCTTGACAAGGGATTCTCATTCATACGATAAGCGGCTGTCAGGATTGGTTGAGCAACTCGTGTCGGCAAAACTTTCAGGCGAATTCGCAAACGAAGGCTTGGAGTCCAACTGAGAAGAAACCATGTTTTTAAATCAAATACCTACAATTGGTAGCGCGGCAGATGTCACCAACAGAAAATTGACGGTTTATGGACGAGTAATCTAGGCGGCGGAATATGAACATCCAATTGAGCATTGGTATGGCTCCGAACCCCCGCACCTGGCCGCTCTTTGACGGCGGTGTGAAGCCGGATGGCATCGACCTTATCATGTCTCCGGTTCATGCTTCCGAGCTGTTTTGGCGTCAGCTGCGCTTCGCTGACTTCGACCTGTCGGACATGTCGTTCTCGTCATTGCTCATCGCCATTGCCCATGGCGACAAACGTTGGATCGGCTTGCCGATCTTCACCACGCGCCGCTTATTCCATACTCGAATCTTGGTGCGGCGGGATGCCGGCATTGATGCTCCAGCCGATCTCAAAGGCAAGCGTGTCGGCGTGCCGGAATATCAGCAGACGGCAGCGTTATGGACGCGCGGCGTGTTACAGCATGAGTTCGGTGTCGAGCCCAAGGACATGGAATTTTGGATGGAGCGAAATCCGGAGCACAGTCATGGTGGTGCGACTGAATTTAAGGCGCCGCCAGGCGTAACGATTCATCAGATTCCGATCGGCAAAGACATTGGCTCGATGATGCTCTCAGGGGAACTTCAGGCCACGCTGCTTTATATCGTGAACCAAAATCTAGTCGACCGGAGCAGCGCTGATCTGTGGAATCACCCGCAGATCAGATTTTTATTCCCTGACCCGAGAGCCGAAGGCATAAGGTATTACAACAAGACAGGACTCTATCCGATCAACCACTGCGTAGCGATCAAACGGGAAATCGCCGAGCGGCATCCCTGGGCGATCCTTAATCTGTACAAAGCCTTCGAGCGCGCCAATGCCATTGCCAATGAGCAAAGGATGGAACATATCGATTACTATATCGAGACGGGTCGTCTCGCGCAGGAAGCAAGAAAGGGGCTCATGGCTCCGTTGGTCGAATACGGTATCAAAGCCAACCGGCAGGTATTGGAAACAGCAGCGCAGTATTCTGTTGAACAGGGTCTAACCCCCCGACTGCTCAAGCTAGAAGAGGTCTTTGCGCCAAGTACGATGGAACAGTAACGATAAGCTCACTGATGAGAGCAGCTGTTAGGGCATCGGTATCATGATTTTGATTACCGGGGGTCTTGGATTTATCGGCCTCCACACCGCCAGGCGATTCCTCGATGTTGGCGAACAGGTCGTGCTCACCCAATATCGGGTGAGGCGCGAGCCTGATTTCATCAAAGCCGCCATCGGCAAACACGCTTTCATTGAGACGTTGGATGTCACCGCGGCCCACGACGTGATCGACATCATGCGCAGGCACAAGGTCACCGGCATCGTTCATCTTGCTGTTCCCGGCCTGGGAGCTTTGTCCGCGGCAGAAGATTACCGCGTTAACGTCATGGGATTTTTGAATATCCTCGAGGCCGCTAGGTTGTATGACGTGAGGCGCGTGAGCTTGGCGAGTTCCGTCGCGGTTTACGCGAGCCTTGCCGAGGGGCCTTTCCGCGAGGACGCGCTCGTGCCGGTGCAGCCGGGCAATCCGACGGAGACGTTCAAGAAAGCGCTAGAGATCCTTGGGATGCACTTCGCCTCTCGGACAGGTCTCGAGGTCGTGGCACTGCGCATCGGAACCCCATTCGGCCCGCTCTATCATAGCCTGGCTGCGCCGACGAGTCGCATCTTGCATGCCGCTGCCAAAGGTGTCGCTGCGGATTTTAGCGGAGCGCGTGGCGGCGCGCCGCATCAAGGGATGATACCGGCGCTTTCTACGTGAAGGACTGCGCCATGGCGATACAGCTTGTCCAAATGGCCGACAAATTATCCCATCGAATATATAACATCAGCGGCGAGAGTCCGATCACCTACGGTGAATTTGTCGACGTGGTGAAAAAAGTCGTTCCCAACGCAGAGATCAACTTGCCGCCGGGACGTGGCCCGCGATATAGACCGAACGCTTATTTGGACATAACCCGGCTCAAGCAAGAGGTCGGCTACCTACCGCAGTACACCATCGAACGTGCGGTGGGAGAGTACACCGACTGGTTGCGACAGAATCCAGAATAGGCAGCGCATGCCGTGATGGTGCTGGCTCCCGTTCGGTAAATGAAAATTGGCACGGCATGTTTTGACAGTTTCGGGGTTGAATTTTGTCCTATGCAAGTGAAAAATAGGATGACTCGCGCAAGACGCAACGCAAGCGGGGTTCCGAGAAATAATAAAGCCTCTCTTCGCGCCTCGGTGTTTTGGCGGGAGAGACTTCTTAAAGTGATTCTGTCGAACCTGTAGAATAGAACAATCCATTAAAGGAGTCGC
>Ga0114129_10011826_pt1 | contig 12414 bp, 9 predicted proteins | sample RhiMetdeltSRZDD1_FD_80071 | JGI IMG/M metagenome (GOLD analysis project Ga0114129, IMG submission 80071) | Populus rhizosphere microbial communities from Tennessee, USA - Rhizosphere MetaG P. deltoides SRZDD1 (version 2) (version 2) | ecosystem: Host-associated > Plants > Roots > Rhizosphere >...
CGGCAGAGGGCGGCGACGAACAGCGGGAGCGGCGAGACGTCGAGCTCGGCGCGAACCGCCTCCAGCGCGGTGGCGTCGAGGGTTCGGAACGTCGTCACCTGAGGGATCGCTGCCGATGCCTCCAGGCGTCGGGCGATCGTCCGGCGGACGGGAGAGACCTCGATCCGGTCGAGGTCTTCGATCGTGGCGTCCTCGCCGACAGCGGCTCGGACATCGTCGGCGGTGACTCGACCGTCCGTACCGCTCCCGGCCACGGCGGCGAGGTCGACGCCCAGGTCCTTGGCCAGCTTGCGCACGGCCGGCGTCGCCGCCACGGGACCGCTGGACGAGCGCTCGACGGCCGCGGTCCGTTGCTCCGGCTCCGCGGCCGACGGCGGCGCCGGCTCGCTCACGCGACCCGGCGCGCCGTCGCCCGCCACCTCGAACGTGACCAGCGGAGCGCCGACGGCCACCGATTCGCCCGAACCGGCGTGCAGGGTCGCGATCGTGCCCGCGAACGGCGACGGGATCTCGACCGTCGCCTTCGCCGTCTCGACCTCGACCAGCGGCTGGTTCAGCGCGACCTCGTCGCCCTCGGCGACGAGCCAGGAGACGATCTCACCCTCCTCGAGGCCCTCGCCGAGGTCCGGCAACGCGAAGACGCGCTCGGCCATCAGTAGGAGGTCACCCGGCGGATCGCCGCCGCGATCCGGTCGACGCTCGGGAGGTAAGCGGCCTCGAGCGACGCCGGCGCGTAGGGCACGTCCCATCCCGTCACGCGCTCGACGGGCGCCTCGAGGTGATCGAACGCCTCCTCCACGATCCGCGCCACGATCTCCGCGCCGAGGCCGAGCGTCCTCGGCGCCTCGTGCACCACCACCGCCCGACCGGTCTCGCGCGCGCAGCGCGCGATCAGGTCGACGTCCAGCGGGGACAGCGAGCGCAGGTCCACCACGCGTGCCGACACGCCGTCATCCGTCACTGCTTCGGCGGCCTCCAGGCACCGCGCGACCATGGCCCCGTACGAGAAGACCACGCACCCCGAGCCTTCCCGGACGATCCTCGCCTCGCCGATCCCCGGCCCGCCGGCCTCGAGCTCGCCCTCCTCCTTCGCCCAGTACCTCGCCTTCGGCTCGAGGAACATCACCGGATCCGGATCCGCGATCGCTTTCCGGAGCAGCCGGTAGCCGTCCAGCGCGCCGGACGGCGCCACGACCTTCAGCCCAGCGGTGTGGACGAAGTACGTCTCCGGGCTCTCGCCGTGGTGCTCCTTGCCCCGGATCCCGCCGAACGACGGGATGCGAACCACGATCGGAAGCTCGACGCGCCCGCGGTTCCGGTTCCGGTACTTCGCCAGGTGCGACACGATCTGCTCGAACGCCGGGTACGTGAACCCGTCGAACTGCATCTCGACGACGCTCTTCCATCCCACCAGCGCGAGCCCGATCGCCGCGCCGACGATGCCGGACTCGGCGATCGGCGTGTCGAACACCCGCTCCTCGCCGAACTTCGCCTGGAGGCCCTCGGTCACCCGGAAGACGCCGCCGAGCCGGCCGACGTCCTCCCCGTACACGAGGACCCGGGGGTCGTCCTCCATCGCGTCGAGGAGCGCCCGGTTCAGCGCCGCCGACAGCGTCCACTCAGCCACCGAGCGCCTCCTCGCGCTGGCGCTGCAGCAAGGCCGGCGGGTCGGCGTAGGTCCAGTCGAACAGCCACTCCGTCGGCGGCGGCTCGGTGGCGATCACGTCTCCCCGGATCTCGCCGACCCACGCGGCCGCCTCCTCCTCGCATCCCGAGACGAACGCCTCGTCGGCGTGTCCGGACGCCATCAACCACGTCCGATAGCGTTCGATCGGATCGAAGGTGCGCCACCGTTCGACCTCCTCGTCGTCCCGGTAGCGGGAGGCGTCGTCGGCGGTCGTGTGGGGCCCGACCCGGTAGGTCAAGGCTTCGATCAGCGTCGGGCCGCCGCCGCTCCGGGCCCGCTCCGCCGCCTCGCGGGTCACCCGGTACACGGCCAGCACGTCGTTCCCGTCGACCCGGACGCCCGGCATCCCGAAGCCTTCCGCTCGCTTCCAGATCTCGCCCACGGTCTGCTGCCGGGTCGGGACGCTGATCGCCCACCCGTTGTTCTGGCAGAAGAGGATCGCCGGGGCGCCGTAGACGGCCGCCAGGTTCGCCCCCTCGTGGAAGTCGCCCTCGCTCGCGCTCCCGTCTCCGAAGTAGGCCAGCGCGCACGCATCCACGCCGTCCATCGCCAGCCCCATCGCCACCCCGACCGCGTGGCAGATCTGGGTCGCCACCGGGACGCAGATGGGGCCGAAGCGCGTGGCTCGAGGGTCGTAAGGGCCGCCGTGCCACGTGCCCCGGTGGTACCAGAGGTACTGCACGGGGTCGACGCCGCGGACGATCGCCGCGGCCAGCTCGCGGAACGTCGGGAACGCCCAGTCCTCGGGTCCGAGGGCGAACGCCGAGCCGACCTGGGCGGCCTCCTGCCCCTCGAAGGGTGGATAGACCGTCAGCTGGCCCTGCCGCTGCAGCGCCATGCACTCGCGGTCCAGCCGGCGCGCCCGGATCATCTGGCGCAGCAGCTCTCGGAGCTGTTCGGGATCGAGTCCGACGCCGGTCTCGCCGACGGCAGTGCCGTCCGGGGCGATCAGCCGGAACGGCTCGGTGCCGCTCGCGTGGTCGGAAGGATCCATCCAGCTCCCTCGTCGGAGAGCCGAGAGCATAGGAGATGCACCTCGAAGCTAGACTCGCCGAGATGGTGCCGAGCGCGTTCCTCCGGGTCTTCCAGCCGCTCGATGCGTTCGAGCGCGCCGAACAGCTCCGATGGGAGCGCTATCTCGTCGAGCACGCCAGGATCTCGGGACTCAAGCACCGATACGTGGACCGCGCGGAGGATCGGCTCGGCGTGATCGCGCCGGCCGACGGTGAGCACGCCGAGGTCCGGGTGGTCGACGGCCGGACGTACCTGAGCCCGTGGCGGATGCGGATGCGGGTGCTCGCCGCGGTCCTCGCGTTCCGGGAGACCAGGCCGATCGAGCTCGCGGATCGGTTCGTGTCGAAGCGCGACGGTCGTCGGGCGGCGCGCGAGCTCAAGCGGATGCGGCGTCGGGATCCGCAGGCCGTCTCGTTCGCCCATCAGAGCCCCTGGCACGTTCCGATCCGATGGTTCATCCTGTTCACCGACGCCGAGCGGACGCTGGCCGAGGACGAGTTCGGACGGCTCCGGCTGCGGTACCGCACGACGGCGCGCCGAGCGCTCCGTCGCGTGGGCCAGGCGATCCCCACCCTGCGTCGCTCCGACCTCGGTCCGATCAGCGACCTGCTGATGGACCTCCACGAGTGGATCGCGGTCTTCGACCAGCGATCCCTCGTGGAGCTCGACTACGGCAGCCTCTGCGACTTCCTGACCTGGGACGAGCTCGACGACGATCACAGCGCGCGCGAGATCGGGCTGGCCCTCGATGCCCTCGAACGGCACGAGTTCCCGAAGTCCGCGGAGCTGTACCAGGGAGTGCTGTCCCACTGGGCGGAGATCCGGGGGCACGAGCTCTTGAACTGAGTGGGGAGGGGCGGGATCGAACCGCCGACACCGCGGTTTTCAGCCGCGTGCTCTACCGACTGAGCTACCTCCCCCTCTTCGCCTGGGGGCTACGTTCGCGCCTGCGGCGCTCACTACTTGAGCCCCCAGACCCCTGACGAACGAACGAGCCGTTTCCGACTCGCTCGCCCAGCGCGCCCGACGGGCTTCGATCCCGCGATCTCCTCCTTGACAGGGAGGTGAGGACGACCGGACTCCTCTACGGGCGCATATGTGGTGATGCCGTGCCCCCAACGGGATTCGAACCCGTGCTTCCGCCTTGAAAGGGCGATGTCCTAGGCCGCTAGACGATGGGGGCCTGCCCCACGCGCCATCTTCCCATCGGGGACAGCCTGGAGAGTATAGCCAGGGCCCTCCGCCCGCTCATCGGGGCGAGCCGTCGCACGCCAGGTCGACACCGGCCCCGTCGGCGCTCACGGCCTCCTGGAGCTGCTCGCATCGAGTCTTCGTTTCCGCGGCAGCGGATTCGAACGCCTTTCCGTCCAGGTTGTCCAGGAGATCGTGAACCCCGAAGCCGGCGTCCCGGAGTCCCACGACCAGGTCGAGCTGGCCCTGCCAGGCGCCCTCGTAGCGCTCCTGCGCGGTCGCGACCTCGTCGGGCGGCTGCAGTTCCTTCAGCGCATCCACGATGTCCTGGTACAGACGGGCGCTCTGGTCCGCGTACACCTTCAGCGCCTCGAGGCGCCGCGCCTGGCTGCCCGCGTGCTTCAGCCGCCGCTGGAGCTCCTTGGCCAGACCACGCTCCTGGATGTGGGCGTTCACGCTCACCCGCTGGATCTGGGTCACGTAATCCTCGCCGGACACGCCGTGTCCGCCGCCGCCGCACGCCACGGCTACGGTCAGCAGGACGGCCAGGAGAAGGCGAAGCTTCATGCCGGGCAGCCTGTCAGCCCTCTCGTTCCGACGGCAACATGTGGTGGAAGGAAGTACCTCGGAGGAGCCGTGGATGAGCGACGTGACGATCGGACCCGCGTACAGCAACTGGCCCCGCTACAACCGAACGCTGCGCGACACCGTCGCCGGCCTCACGGACGAGCAGCTCGGGCTGAGGCCGTCTCCCGATCGGTGGCCGATGTGGGCCACCCTCGGCCACGCCGCCTGCCAACGCGTGTTCTGGCTCTGTGACTTCGCACGGGAGCCGGGCGCCGAGACCACACCGTTCCCCAACGCGGGGCACGTCTGTCCGGGGGACGAGGATCTCGAGCACGTCCTCGGCGCGGGCGCCCTGGCAGACGCCTTCGACTCGACCTTCCGGATCATCGAGGGCTGCCTGGAGGGATGGACCCTCGACATGCTCGACGAGGAGATCCGCCATCCGGAGTGGAGGGGGAACTGGGTCTACACCCGTGGGTCGGTGATCCAGCGGGTGTTCGTCCACGACATCTACCACTCGGCCGAGGTCAACGAGATCCTCGCCGCCGCCGGGCTGCCGCTGATCGACCTGTGGGACTAAGTACGCATCGTCCCTTCGGACGGTTCGTCGGTCCCGCGCTCAAGCGAGCGTTCGTCGCGCCCGAAATCCCACGTATGCCGCATCGTGAGCTCCGGGTGGTGTTGGAGTGGCTGGGGCTCATCGAGCCTGACCGCTCGCGCCGCGAGCCGGTGGCGCTCCCGAGCTGGGCACCGTGGGCGGTTGCCCTCGTCCTCGTGGGGGTTGCGGCTCTCGGAGCCGTCGTGATCACGTCCCTCCTGGGGATGCTGGCCTGAACCGGTCGCCGATCCCGAGCTCCGACGACACGTCACACTCGAGGATGTGACGAGCTCGACGCCTCGGAAGGAACAATCGACGAGGCCTCGCCGCTGAGGTCGCCACGATCCGGAGATCTCGATCGAGGAACGCCAGTCTGATCGGACGTCTCATCCCGAACGTGTGCACGCTGCGGCATCGACGGAACAGCATCCCTTCGCCCGGTCCCGGCGGCCGATGGCCCCGGAGCCCGCGCATCCGTTCCCTCCGGGTCCGCGGGACGAGCACGCGCCATCCGCCGCCGGGCCCCTCCAGCTCGACCACATCCACCGAGCGACCCTAGGGAACGGAACCGACAGCGGAACCATCGCGCCCGGCGCTGCGTTCGTTCGGGGAGGCCGTGATGCCACGAACCAGCACGAGCGAACTCTCAAGGAGTCCTTTCGTTCACCGCGGCGGGATGTTCTTGCTCGCATCGCTGGTCGCTGCCGTGGGGTGCGGCAGCGAACCGATACCGCCGAGAAGCATCGACGGTTCCTCGGGATCACCTTCCGCGGTCGATACGGAGCAACCGACCGTTGGGCAACGGCTGCGGATCTCCGAACGTGTGGATGGGCGGGGTTGGGTGGTACTGCCGACGCCTACGGAAACGTGGGTCGCGGGAGGTGGGCAGCTCTTCGAGGTGGATCGAGGCGAGGTTCGGTCCGTCGCCTCGGGGAACTGGGATTACGACTTCGTGCAGCTCGGGGAAGCAGAGGGCGGTACGGTTCTGATCGCTTCAGGCACGACACTGTGGCACTTCGACCCCCGTTCTGGCACCTTCCTCGATCGGTTCGATCTGGGTGAGCTCGGATACCTGGACGCCGTGCTGTCGACCAACTCGGGGATGTGGGTGGCGGCCTCCGGCGGGAAGACGAACGTCCTCGCGAGGATCGATCTCGACTCCGGGCGGGTTCTGCAGCGCTTCCCGATCGGGCAGGGCCTGCACCAGCTCGCTGCAAGCGCGGGGTATCTCTTCGTGGCATCGAGGAGCTCAGAGGTTGCCGTCGTCCGGATCGATCCCGAGACCGGCGAAGTGGTCAACGTCCCGGCTCCCGAAGGTTCGATGGTCGTGATCGGCACACGGGTGTGGGTGGCGTGGGGGGACGGCGTGAAGTGCATCGACGCCATATCGCTCACGCCGTGTGGCGAGGTTCCTGTCGAACGAGCGACGACTCTCGCTTCAGATGGGGACGTCCTCTGGGTGTTGTCCGCGACCGGCTCGAAGGATCCCTCCACGTATCTCCCCGACCCCGATCAGCCGGCGACGGTGACGATGCTCGACGGCGACACCGGTCAGGTCCTCGCCGGACCGCTCGCGCTGCACGAACACACCCCGTCGACGATCGCAGCGGGGGGCGGAAGCGCCTGGATCGGCTCCCACGACACCGGCACGATCGTTCGGATCGACGCATGCGAGCCGGGAAGATGTGCGTCGTAACCCGAAGTGGGGCGGGCAGGATTCGAACCCGCGACACGAGGGTTAAAAGCCCCCTGCTCTAACCAGACTGAGCTACCGCCCCTGCAACCGATTCTAGGAACCTGCCGAGCCCTCCGAGCGTGACACCGAGATACGGCTCCGGCATCTGGAGGTCACGATGCGACGCTTCGCCGCGATCTCGATCCTCGCTTCTCGTGCTCGCCGCCTGCGCGAACGAGCCCGTTGCCCCGGCTGCGGGGAACTCCGAACCAGGACCCGACCAGACCCGCCTGGGCATCTACGAGGCCCTCAGCCGGGAGCTGATGAGGCCCCGACGGCCGGCGGTCAGTCGACGTAGCGGTTGGTGATCGGCATCCGCCGGTCGCGCCCGAACGCCTTCGGCGTGATCTTGATCCCCGGCGCCGCCTGACGCCGCTTGTACTCGGCCCGGTCGATCAGGCGGATCACGCGATCGACGGTGGAGCGATCGTGCCCACGGGCCACGATCTCGTCGATCCCCAGGTCGTCCTCGACGTAGGCCTCCATGATCGGATCGAGGACCTCGTACGGCGGCAGGCTATCGGTGTCCTTCTGGTTCGGTCGCAGCTCCGCGGTGGGCGCCTTGATGAGCACCCGTTCCGGGATCGGCCCATCGCTGCCGCCGTTGCGCCAGCGGCAGAGCTCGTACACCAGTGTCTTGGGGACGTCCTTGATCGGCGCGAACCCGCCGGCCATGTCGCCGTAGAGCGTCGCGAACCCGACCGCGTACTCGCTCTTGTTCCCGGTCGCAAGGACCAACGAGCCGAACTTGTTCGACATCGCCATCAGCAGGTTCCCGCGGATCCTCGCCTGCAGGTTCTCCTCGGTGACGTCCTCGGGTCGGCCCTCGAAGAGCGGCCCGAGCGTCCCTCGATAGGCGTCGAAGACGTCGGAGATCGGCACGGTCTCGAGCCCGATCCCGAGGTTGCCGGCGACCGCCTCGGCGTCCTCGAGGCTGTCGGAGCTCGAATACCCCGACGGCATCGCCAGGGCTCGGACGGAATCGGCGCCGAGGGCGTCGGTGGCGAGCGCCGCGACGAGTGCCGAGTCGACGCCACCCGAGAGACCGAGGACGACGTCGTCGAAGCCGGTCTTCCGGACGTAGTCGCGGAGCCCCAGCACCAGCGCCCGGTACGTATCCTCGGGCGGATCCGGCCAGATGCCCTCCCGCTCCGCGCGAGCCCCGTCGTCATCGACGTCGACGATCAGGAGGTCCTCGTCGAACATCCCGGCCCGGCACGCGACCTCACCGTCGGGCCCCATCACCAGCGAGCCGCCGTCGAAGACGAGCTCGTCCTGTCCTCCCACCGCGTTCACGTAGAGGATCCACGCGCCGGTCTCCCGGGCGCGATCGCGCAACACGCCGATCCGCTCGTCGAGCTTGCCCCGGTGGTACGGGGAGCCGTTGATGTTCACGACGACCGGGACGCCTCGGTAGTCCTCGAACGGCCGGCCGGCGTGCCAGGCGTCCTCACAGACCGACAGTCCGATCGAGATCCCGCCCACCGAGACCTGCTCGGTCCGATCGCCGGCGACGAAGTAGCGCTTCTCGTCGAACACGCCGTAGTTCGGCAGGACGATCTTGTGGTACCGCGCGTGGACCGTGCCGCCGGAGATGAACGCCGAGGCGTTGTGCAGGCCGAGGTCGGACCGGTCGACGAACCCGGCGATCACCGGGCACGCGTCGGCCGTCTTCGCCGCGAGCTCGTCGAGTGCGGCGAGATTGTCCCGCACGAACTCGGGACGGAGCACCAGGTCCTCCGGGGGATACCCCGTGATCGAGAGCTCCGGGAAGCAGATGAGCTCGACCTTCGCCTCGGTGGCTCGAGCGGCCGCGTCGGCCATCCGCTCGACGTTGCCGGCGAGGTCGCCGACCGTGAGGTTCAGCTGCCCGAGCGCGATGCGAGGCACGACGTCAGCGTAGCGCGGCGAGACAGGCGATCCGGTGGACTACTCGGGGCCGCCGATGTCGACGTTGTACGCCTCCCACACCAGGTCGGCGCCGCGCTGCCGGTGGCGGATCACCTTCCCGACGAACCGCTGGAGGTCGTCGCGCGCGTCGTCGAGCGGCCACTCGAGCCCGCCGATCTCGACGTGCTCCAGTCGGGCGACCATCTGGGTGACCGCCTCCGTGATCTCGGGGTGCTCGGCGCGCAGGCGGTCGACGGTTCCCGCGAGCCGTGGTGAGAGCCCGACGATCTCCTCGTAGAGCCCGCCCGGCTTCTCGGTCCCGTCGATGTGCTGCTCCCAGGCGTCGCGGACGGCGACCGCTTCCTTGGTGACCTGGCGCGTCCAATCCGGGATCCGCCTGGAGGCCGGCGAGGAGATCGCCACCTCGAGCGCCACCAGCGCCTCGTGGAGCGTCTGGCGGCGACGTGCCGCCTCCCGCAGCGCATCCGACCGTGGCTGCTCGTTCACGGAGCCACTGTAGCCGCGGCCGAAGACACGGCGCAATCCGGACCGCAGGGCGACCCGTACACCCTCGAACGGCCGAGAGCGGCGAAGGAGGATCCATGCGAGGACGGAGGCTGCTGGTGATCCTGACGCTGGCGGGGGTGCTGCCGCTCGCGTTCCCGCAGGGTGCGGACGCCGCCACGGTGGGGGTGCGCGGGATCCTGGGTTCGTCCGGCTACGTCTGGAGCCCGAAGTCCAGGACGATCGCTAAGGGGACGAGCGTCAGATGGCGATCGGTCGAAGGGAGCCACACGGTGAAGTCTCGGGGAACGAACTGGAGCTTCTTCCGCAGCGTGCCCCTCGGCTCGTCCACGACGAGAACGTTCCGGCGCACAGGCGTCTTCAGGTACTACTGCACGATCCACGGAAGCATCGTGAACGGCGTGTGCTCCGGGATGTGCGGCAAGATCGTCGTCAGCTGACGACGCCCGCGGGACCGAGCTCCTGCACGGTCGCGCGGGCGAGGGCCGCGGCGACCGTGTTGCCCTTCGCCTCGAAGAGGCGAAGGGCCTCGCGGGCCGTCTCCGCCGCCTCGGCGGAGCGGCCCGCGAGCCGCAGCACCTCCGTGAGGTCCAGCAGCGCCTCGGCCTGGGCGTTGATGTCGTCGGAGCCGCGGATCAGCCGGACGGCCGCGTTCGCCAGCTGCTCGGCCTCCTGGAACCGGCCGCGTCGCGCTTCGACCTTGGCGCGGACGCTCCGCCAGCGGAACTGCGAGGAGACGTCGTCCGCCGCGGCGAGCTGCTCGCTGATCTCCGTGAACTCCTCGGCGCCATCGAGATCCTCTCGCCGATACAGGACCTCCGCCAGGATCGCCGCGATCGTCGAGATGTAGTTCGTCTCGCCGAGCCGTTCGAGCGTCTCGTAGTCCCGGCGGAGCTCGGCCTCGGCCGCGTCGAGGTCACCGGCCAGCATCTCGACCGGTCCCGAATCGAACGAGGTCTGCGCCGCGAGGAACGTCCAACCGAGCTCCTCCAGCATCGCCCGGCTCCTCCGGTAGAGGTCGCGAGCTTCGACGATGTTCCCGCGCATCGCCTCCAGGTGCGCGATCGCCGCGTCGAGGAGCGCCAGCGGCTTGCGGTCGCCTCGCACCTCCTCGACGAGCCCGCGGCAGCGCTCGATCGCGTCGGGAACCGGCGTCGGTCCGCTCAGCGCGCAGTAGCCCAGCGACGGGATCGCCCTGGCGACCATCAGCCGGTCCCCCGCGAGGCGGGCGTGCTCCAGGGTCCGCAGGGCCGCCACCTCGGAGTCGGCCCAGCACAGGACCATCTCACTGACGAACATCATCAGCCGCCAGGCCCGGGCCAGGCCCTCGTGGGCCTCGAGCGTTTCGAGCTCGGGCAGGAGCGCGTTGATATCGGCCTCGACGGTCGTGGCGATCGCCTCCGGGTCGATCGTGTAGCTCAGCTCGAGCTGCTGGATCTTCGCCGTGCCCTCCAGCACGCGGTCGCCGAGCTCGTGCGCCTCCTCGATCGCCGAGCTCAGCATCGCCTGCGCTTCGGCGAACTCGGCCTGCTCGGTGAGCGCCTCCGCCGCGTCGAGGCGCAGGCGCGGCCGTTCGGGGTGGCCGGGCGGCAGCAAGGCTGACGCCCGGCGGAGGAGGTTGGCCGCGGCGGGGATGTCGCCGCGCGCGAGCGCGCGGCGACCCGCCGACGAGAGATAGCCGGCGCCGCGCACGCCGATCTGCCACACCTGCTCGTCGTTCGGCGTGAGCTGTTGGAGCGTGAAGAACGCCTGCTCGAGGTGATAGCCGCGGATCTCCTCGAACTCGAGGACGCGGTCGGGGGCGACGCGTTCGAGCCAGTCGATGAAGCGGACGTGCAGCTCGGCGCGGGTCCGCTTCAGGAGCCCGTGGTACGCGGCTTCGCGGATCAGGATGTGCATGAAGCGGTAGGCCTCCTGGCCCGCGAACGTCGACTCGTGCGGCGCGATCAGCTCTCGGTTGGTGAGGCTGCGGAGGCTCTCGGCGGCGTGGCGGCGGACCTCGTCGGGGGAGAGGTCCTCGACGGCGCCTCGGAAGAAGACCGCCCCGACGACGGCGCCGCGTTCCGCCACGACCCGGTCGATCGGCCCCAGCCGGTCGAGGCGCGCCGAGAGCAGCGCCTGGATCGTCGGCGGGACGATGATCGCGCCGGGGTCGCGGACCAGGATCCACCGTCCCTGGCTGTCCCGTTCGAGGATCCCGTCGTCCAGGAGCATCGAGAGCATCTGCTCGACGAACAGCGGGTTGCCTTCGGCGGCGTGGACGATCCGCTTGCGGACCTCCTCGTCGAGCTCGGCGGTGCCGAGCAGGTTGGCAGCCACCGCTGCGCTGTCGTCGTCGGACAGCGGCTGGAGCGTCAGGATCGAGAAGTTCCCCGGCTGTTCGGCCCAGTCGGCGTGGGCGTCGAAGAGCTCGGGTCGGGCCGAGCAGGCCAGGACCACCGGGGCGCCGGTGAGTGTCCCCGCGACCGATCGGATCAGATCGAGGAAGGTCTTCTCGGCCCAGTGGATGTCGTCGATCAGGACCAGGAGCGGCTTCCCGTCCGAGAGCAGCTCGAAGAGCCGCCGCGCGGCCCAGAAGGTCTCCTCGACGGGATAGGTCGCCGGCGAGAGGCCGATCGCGCCGGCGATCCGATCGGTCACCTCGGCGACGTCCGGCCCGAGCAGCGCGGTGAGCTTCTCGAGGGCGATGGAGGCCGGGTCGTCGTTCGAGATGTCGGCGGCGGTCCGGGCGATCTCCGCCAGCGGCCAGAACGTCAGGCCCTCCCCGTACGAGAGGCACCGGCCGCGGAGGGCCCGGGCGTCGGCCCGGGCCACGAACTCCTGGAGGAGTCGCGACTTGCCCGTCCCCGCCGGCGCCACCACGGTGACGACCTCACAGGTGAGGGTCTCGACCGCGCGCGTCAGCGCGCGGTCGAGCACCGAGAGCTCGTCGTCGCGGCCGACGATCGGCGCGTCGAGCCGCCGCGCGACGCCTTCCTCCTGCTCTCCGACCGAGATCAGCCGGTAGGCGGGGATCCGTTCGGACTTGCCCTTGAGCTCGAGCGGCTCCACGGCCTCGGCCTCGACCGCGTCCTTCACCAGCCGGTAGGTCGGCTCCCCGAGCAGGACCTCCATCGTCGGCGCGTTCTGCTCCAGGCGGGCGGCCGTGTTGACCGTGTCGCCGGTAACCAGCCGCTGCCCGACGCTCACGTCCCCGGCGACGACCTC
>Ga0114129_10011830_pt1 | contig 12411 bp, 11 predicted proteins | sample RhiMetdeltSRZDD1_FD_80071 | JGI IMG/M metagenome (GOLD analysis project Ga0114129, IMG submission 80071) | Populus rhizosphere microbial communities from Tennessee, USA - Rhizosphere MetaG P. deltoides SRZDD1 (version 2) (version 2) | ecosystem: Host-associated > Plants > Roots > Rhizosphere >...
AAAGGACTCGATGCGATTATCGCTAATGATGTTTCGAATGCGGGAGCGGGCTTCGATTCAGAGAACAACGCGATCGTGGTGCTGTTTCGCGATGAACCGGGGATCGTAGAATTGCCGTTGATGTCGAAAATGGAAGCGGCGGATCGTATTCTCGACGAGGTGGTGAAACTCCGCCACGGAAATAGCAGGTCGCGCCCAGCATCTGTCGACAACCGATGACTTCTGATCAAGCTGCAAAGGAACTAATCGACCTCTTGGCGCAAACCCGAGAGTACGTCCGCTATTTTGACGAACTTGGCGCTGAGACGAGCGCCTTGGAGTCCGCAACCGACGAGATTTCTGCGCAGGCCGCCTCGACTGGTCCACAACCTGGGTTAACGCTGCCCACGCCGGCGACACCCCAGCCGCAGTCGACGCGTGCACCAACGCCCTCTTCATCGGCTCTCTTTGCGCGTACGCCTGCGAAGCCGGCAACAGTGGCCGCAGTGCCACAGAGCAACCTCTTCGGCGACACCGCGCCAATCGAACCGACGCTGCCGCAATCGACTGAAACGCTGGAAGACATTTGGCGCGACATCGGCGAATGCACTCGTTGCGGGTTGTGTGCGGCACGCACACAGGTTGTGAACACGCACGGCAATCCGAAAGCGCGGCTCATGTTTGTCGGCGAGGCGCCCGGCGCGGACGAAGATGCGCAAGGCAGGCCGTTCGTCGGTCGCGCCGGTCAACTGCTGACAAAGATGATTGAAGCGATGGGCATGAAGCGCGAGGACGTCATCATCGGGAACGTCAATCGTTGCCGGCCGCCGGGAAATCGCCAGCCAACTCTGGAAGAAGCTGCGATCTGCCGTCCGTTTCTATTTCGCGAAATCAGCGCGGTCCGTCCGGATGTAATTGTAGTGATGGGTAACACGGCACTGCGAAATCTTCTTGAAATCAGGGCCGGCATCAGCAGCGTGCGCGGCGAGTTTCGGGACTTTCAGGGCATCAAAGTTATGCCAACATTTCATCCTGCTTATCTTCTGCGCGATCCTTCAAAGAAACGTGAGACGTGGGAAGACCTGAAAAAGGTGATGGAATATCTTGATAGCTGCGCGCAAAGTGCAGCGAGTACCTGACCTCTACTTTTAATCAGCATCCTCCCGCGATAATCTTTGCGCCCAGGCGCAATCACATGTCTGCTCCAGTACAATCCGTTCAAGAATCAGCTCCCAGATTTGCTCAGATCGCACTACCGGTTCATCTGCGCAAGCTCTTCACATATCGTTTGCCGACATCGATGCAGGAAACCGCGCGCGTTGGTTCGCGGGTCGTCGTGCGGCTGGGAACGAAACCAATGACGGGTTACATCGTCGCGTTACTGCCAAAGCTTCGCGAGGGTACCAGCTTAGTCGAATCCGAACTCAAAGAAATTGAAGAGCTGTTAGACGTGGAGCCATCACTGACGCCGGGGGTCGTTGAACTTACGCGCTGGGTCGCAGACTACTACGGAGCGCCTCTGGGCGAAGTAATGCGCGCGGCTCTGCCGGCCGGAATCGACACTTCGATTATGCAAGTTGTGTCGATCACATCCCAAGGCCGCGAAGCCTTGTCGGTATCTGCATCGTCACCGAGCGAGCGACCAACGAAAGAGCGCGCACTCCAAATTCTCGCCGATGAAGGCGAAGCGGAGATCAATGCTTTCTGCCTGCGAATGGGCTCCGCGCGAATTCCAAAGTGGCTGCGAGAGCTTGAGAGCGATGGATTGATTGAGCGCGCCTATCGCACTCGCTCCATCGCAGCGCGCGCGAAGCGTCAAAAGGCAATTCGACTAATCGAAGCACCAACTACGGCCGGCAAGAAGAAACTGAGTCAAGCGCAGCAGCGCGCGATTGACGCACTTCGATCACACAAAAACCAAATGACCGCCAGCGAGTTGATCAAGGAGGCGCAGATGAGTCCTTCGGTCATTTCGACGCTGAAGAAGCAGGGGCTGGTCGAAGAATTCGAGCAGGAAATTTGGCGCGATCCACTCGGCCACGCAGCGTTGCCAGCCACAGAAGACTTGCACTTGACTGCTGCGCAAGGCGCAGCGTTGCGTGCGATTCAGAAGACGTTACGCGAGCAAGAGTTCTCGCCGTTTCTGCTGCACGGAATAACCGGCAGCGGCAAAACCGAAGTCTACATTCGCGCGATGCGCGCGGCGCTTGAAAGCGGGCGCGGTGCGATGATGTTGGTTCCCGAAATCGCGCTGACGCCGATTCTCTCGCGCAGGCTGCGCGCTCACTTCGGCGATCTGATCGCGATCTTTCACTCATCGCTTTCACGCGGCGAACGATTCGACGAATGGTCGCGCTTGCGGACAGGTGATGCGCGCGTGGTGCTCGGCACACGCTCGGCAGTCTTTGCGCCCGTAAAAGACCTCCGCCTGATCATTGTTGACGAAGAACAGGACGCTTCGTATCGCCAGGAGGAATCGCCCTTCTACAACGCTCGCGACACAGCGATCGTTCGCGCGCAGAAAGCATCCGCCACAGTTGTGCTTGGCTCGGCGACACCCTCGCTCGAAACATTTCACAACGCGCAGACCGGCAAGTACGGATACCTGAATCTGCCGGAGCGAATCGGCGAGCGTCGACTGGCGACGGCGGAACTCATCGATATGCGCGCGGTGTTCATGCGCCGCAAGAAGCCAGTCGTCTTTTCCGATGAAGTTCTCTCAGCAATCGAACAGACGCATGCGCGCGGCGAGCAATCGATCATCTTGCTCAACCGGCGCGGCTATTCCAGTTTCATCCTTTGCCGTTCATGTGGCGAATCGATCATGTGCCCGAACTGCGAAGTAACGCTGACGTACCATCGCGGGGATCAGACTTTGGTTTGTCACTACTGCAATCATCGGGAGCGCGCGCCGTCACAATGTCCCGTCTGCGCGAGCAAATACATCTATTACGTCGGCGAAGGCACGGAACAGATTGAAGAAGTGCTGCGAAAGCGTTTTCCGCAGTTGCGCATTGGGCGCATAGATCGAGACACCAAGTCACGCCGCCGCGAATTTGAAAAGATCTTGCTCGATTTTGAAAAAGGCGAGCTCGATCTGCTGGTGGGCACTCAGATGCTTGCGAAGGGGCACGATTTTCCGAATGTCACATTCGTGGGAGTGGTCTCAGTCGATGCGGGATTGGCTTTGCCGGATTTTCGCTCCGCCGAACGAACGTTCCAGTTGATTACGCAGGTTGCCGGTCGCGCGGGCCGCGGCGATCAGCCTGGCCGCGTGCTGATTCAGACTTACCACCCGCATCACTACGCTTTGAAGCACGCGGTGGCGCAGGATTACGTCGGGTTCTACAACGAAGAAATTCGGCATCGCCGCAATCACGGCTATCCGCCCTTCGTGGCGCTGGCGTTGCTGCTAACGCGGCACAAGGACCCGAACCGCGCGCACGAGATCGCTCAACAAGTGAAGCAGGCTTTGGTTGAAGCTGACGCTGATCGAACGTGTCGCGTGCTTGGCCCGGCGCCCGCGCCTCTGGCTCGTTTGCGCGGCGAGTTCCGATTCCACGTGCTCGTAAAGTGCCGCAGCCGAAAACAGATGCGTGCGGTTGTTGATCGCGCGCTTGCTTCGATCGAAAACTCCGGCCATGACTTACGAGCAGTAAGTCTGGAGGTCGATCCGATCAGCATGATGTGAACGTTCGAGCTTTCTAGTGGGCTCTTTGCGGTTCTTTGTGACTTTGGCGCCTTTGCGTGAGTTTCAACTTGGCGCAAGCGGCATTTCACGCGAAGGCGCAAAGACGCAAAGCGACGCAAAGCTTTCGCTGCCGTGCCGTTGACTCCTCAATGCGATAAACTCTTGCGCCGATGAAACTTTCAGAACTTGCTTCATTAACCGGCGCGCTGTGCGAATCCAGCGACGGCGACATTGAAATTACCGGCGCCGCGGGCCTTGAGCAGGCGGAGTCCGGGCAGGTCACGTTTCTTTCGAATCCTCGCTACACGCCAAAAGTCGCCGCGACTGGCGCGTCCGCGATTTACGTCGCTGAAGACGTCGAAATTCCGCGTGCGGATCTCGCAGTGCTGCGCGCGAAGGATCCTTATCTCGCTTTCACGCACGCTTTGGTTCTTTTTCATCCTGAGACGGATTTCGAACCGTATTGGGATCCAACTGCGGTAATCGATTCCAGTACGCGGGTTCCTAAAGAAGTTTTCATCGATGCTCACGTCGCGATCGGAAAGAACGTTGAGCTCGGTCATCGCGTGCGCATTCACGCCAACGTCACGATCTACGACAACGTCACAATCGGCGATGAGACGGAAATTCACTCCGGTGTCGCGATTCGCGAAAACACGATCATCGGTAAACGCGTCATCATCCACAACAACGCCGTCATCGGTTGCGATGGATTCGGATTTGCGAAAGACGAGCAGCGACGATGGCTTAAAATTCCGCAAGTCGGCCGCGTGGTAATCGAAGACGACGTCGAGATCGGCGCCGGCACGACAATCGACAAATCTTCAACCGGCGAGACTCGAATCAAACGCGGCGCGAAGATCGACAACCTGGTCCAAATTGGTCACTCATGCATAGTCGGCGAAGATTCTTTGCTGTGCGCGCAAGTTGGCTTGGCGGGCAGCTCACACATCGGCAATCGCGTGATTCTCGCGGGCCAGGCCGGCGTCGCCGGCCATAACACGATCGGCGATGACGTCGTGCTGACGGCGAAGAGCGCCACCAGTCACGATGTGCCGCCCGGCAAAATGATTTCAGGAATTCCCGCGTTTGATAATCGCGATTGGCTACGTTCGATTGCCGCGTTCAGGCGTTTGGGAGAGATTGTAAGAACGATTCGAGGTGTCGAAAAACGCCTGGATGAAATAGAGAAATCGAAGGGAAATCATTGAAGAGCAAACTCTCGGCCGACTCTCATTTTCCATCTGTAAACTCAACTGACACGCTTTCCAAAAACTAACCCAAGCAGACCCGCAATAACCAATCCTGCACCAAAAATTATCGGCCCATAGAATAACCACATCGAACCGCTCGAGGGATTGTACGTTACATAACTCAGAACAATCCCCAAGACGATCAGAACGCTACCAATCAAAATGAACTTCAAACCCTTCAGCCGCTGCTGACCGGTGAATGACTGGCCACAGCTCTTGCACACGTTATCGACTACCGACCCGCCACAGTCGGGACACTTGCGACCGAATGCATCCTGGGGCAACTTATCGAATATGCTGGCTAGTCTCTCTCGCTCGTTTGGATCATCGCCAAGGCCGACCCTGATTACGGCTTGCGCCTCGCTTATCACGGTGTGAAACATTCCACGATAAGAAAAGCGCCCCTTATCGCGAACTTCATTCTTGAATTCTTCAAGTTCGTACCAGCCAACAGTCGAGACAGTTCTGCCCTTTTTGTCGCTGAGGCGAAATCCTTCGCGATCGATTTCCAGCGATAGTTTTCCGACCCTTACCCCCAACGCATTTAGCGAGTAAGCATCGAAATTGGTGGGTTCGATGTCGAGGTTGATCGCATCTCGATTGAGGTGCAGAGTGGACATTACCGGGTGACCTCCCGATTAAGCGTCGGTTAGCCTGGCGTAGCTGGTGTTGCCGCGGGAGTCGACTCAGGTATCTGGTTTTCCTTCAGCCAGCCTTCCATTCGTTTCTTATTATCCGCGTCATCTTCCTCTTTGTAAGCCGTTTGTAAGCCCTGGGCCAGCATGGTCTGTGCCCCTGGCCGTTTGACGAGCGAATAAGTTTTGGCAGCTTGCTCGAAGAGCCGTGCTCGATCGGCCGCCGGACTGTTAAGCAGAAGGGTGTTGAAAACATTGAAGAAAATGCCTTCATGAACGGTCGCCATGCCGGCGAGAGCTTTGAAGTACTCAGCCTTTTTATTTGATTGCGATACTTCTGAATACTTGTTGGCGTCAATTGCCTTGATGGACGCTTGCAGGGCTTCCATGCCCTTTTGGAGAAATTGCATCGCCAACGCCTCAGAGTCTTTGAAACCCGCGAGCGCAAGCGGCGCGATTTCACCGTACTTCCTGGCCGCCACCAGTTGGTCTATTTCATCCACCTGACGAGATCGGGCAATAAGTTGTTCGTGATAATTCTTGTAATCGGGAACCACTATCGCGAGGTTTGCTTGCTGTTTCTCAAGATCTTCTCTTAGCTGTTTGGTTTGCTCGCCGAGTGAGGCAAACTTCTTCGTTAGCTCCGCTTCCAAACGTTGGGCGCGTTCTGCTTCACGCTTACGAGCTTCACTGGATTCGCGGTGGGCACAGGAAAAGGCCGCCAGTAGCGGAACGAGAACAACTACAACTCGCACGTAATGTTTCAGCGCTATCTTTCCTTCGGATTTCATTACGTCACCGCCCCGCCATCGACGATCACAACTTCACCGTTCATGTACGAGTTGCGATCGCTGCACATGAAGACGGCAAACTCCGCCAGCTCCTGCGGCTTACCTAATCGTCCGACCCAAAACTCGTGCATCTGAATCCAACGTTCCGGGAGCGCCTGCGCCAGATCAGTATCGAAGATTCCCGCAGCAATTGCATTGACCTTGATTCCGAAAGTAGCGGCTTCACGCGAAAGGCATTTGGTGAAGCCAATCATCGCGGCTTTCGAAGTCGCGTAGTGAACCGCCGTGGGCAGCGCGCGGATGGCGCCGATCGACGTGATGTTGAGGATAGCGCCCGCGCGCTGGCGAATCATCTGCTTGTACATCGGTTTTGTGACGGCAAACAGGCTGCCGACATTTGTTCCGATCACTTCATCCCAGGCGCGGTCAGTCGTCGTCGCGAAGTTGTCGCCACGGTTGATGGCCGCGTTGTTGACGAGAATATCGATGCCGCCCCAGTCCTGCACCAGTTCGCGAGTCAAGTGCTTCATGCCGAATCGATCGGTCACGGAGACCTTGAATGAACGTGCTTTGCGTCCGAGAGATTCAACAAGTCCCCTCACCTGTTCCGCCAAATCGTCGCGCGAGTTGTAACTGAATGCGACGTCGGCACCTTCGCGCGCGAACACCTGGCACAGCGCGGCGCCGATGCCGCGGGTGCCGCCGGTGATGAATGCTCGTTTCCCTTCGAGTAAAAGACTCATGCTTTTTATTGTGAAAAGTGTCCGACAAGCTTCAGCTTGTCGCAGTTCTGCGTCGCCGACTATTCGTGCCGGACACGTCAAACTGAAGTTTGCCGGACATTTGAACGACGGGATTAAAACGCGAAGCGCACGTGCCAGTCAAGAAGGTGTCAGAACCGCGAGCGGTAGCGACCGGATCAAACGCTCAAGCAGCTTGCTCCACGACCGGGTCGCTTTTCGTGTTCGCTTGCTCTGGAATCAACGAAACGATCTCTTCAACAATCCGCTTCGTCGCATTGGGAATGGCGACGGTAATTGTCGCCGCGCGCAGAGACGCGTAGTGTTTCGAGTCTTCGATCATGCGACGAACCACCGGCACAACATCGGAAGCCTTTTGCAAGCTCACTGCCGCGCCGCGCTTCAACATCATCTCGGCAGTGCCGGCTTCCTGGGGCATCGGTTCCGTGATCGTATCGGCAATAATTGGCACTCGACAGTTCAATGCTTCAAAGGTCGTCAGGCCGCCCAGCTTGGAAATCATCACATTCGCCGCGCGCATCAGATTCTCGACTTCGTCAGAATATCCGATGACCTTCACGGGAAACTTTGCTTCCGAAGCCAGTAGCTCGGCCTCGTTGCGCAGTTGGTCATTCTTGCCGGCCAAAAAAATCGCCTGCACATCGAGCTCGCCGCGCACCAGCTCGCGAAAGATTTGCGGAATGTTGCCGCCACCTTCCCAGCCCGCATTCACGAAAACCGTAAACTTGTCGGCATTTAACCCGAGCGCCGTGCGAGCGGTTTGCGCTGCGGCCTCCCCGGGGAAATCGAATTTCGGATGCACGGGCATGCCGGAAATCTTGATCCGCTCAGGCGCGATGCCGTAATCAATCAACTGTTGCTGCGCTTCCTCAGTCGCCACGAGATACAAACTTACGTCGTCGCAGGCCCAGCCCTTCCAAAAACCGTAATAAGGATCGGTCACCACCGTCACGAGTGGGATGCGATGCGCCAGGCCAAGCTCTTTCAACACTCGCGCGAACATGTGCTGCGTGAGCGGATGAACACTGACAACTACATGGGGGCACCATTTGTCGAACTGGCTCGCAACGTACCCAACTGTGCGCTTGTAGAAGAATTCTCGGGTGTCCGGACGAAAGCGGTTGATCAGCCAATAGTAATACTTCATCCAATGCTGCCGGTTACGCAGCAGCCAGTTGTAAATGGCCACCAATTTAGCTGCGAGATGGTGAGACTCTTCGACAGCGCGGATGGTGCGAATCGCGTAAGACTCGCCCTTCACAAACGACTGAATGCCGGCAACGATTGCCGCTGCAGCCGAACGATGGCCACCGCCGGTGTCGGATGAAAGAATGAGAATCTTTGGAGCGTTAGGATTCATCGCGCCCGCTACGCTCTTACCGCTAGCCCGTCAGGTTCCGGTTGGGATTGCTTCTCCAATTCCCGGCTCGCCTTTTTCATCTCGCGCTCGAGCTTCTTGATTTGAATCAAGTGCTTCGGATTGAAAGGCAGCGACGGGTAATAGCAGTTCGACTCGTGCGTGCAGAAGCAACCGTCCGCCGCCTGTTTACGCCGGGCCTTCATCGCATCGGACAACCAGAGACCCTGGAAATTCCAATCGTAATCGCGGAGGTTTCCGATTGGCGCGAGGTTCTCGCATGAAGACAATGTTCCTTCGTCGTAAATCACGGCGCCGGCCGTGCCGGCGTAACAAGTTAGCTGAGCTTGCTGCGTTTCCTGCGTCTTCGTGATCAGACCGTGCATGTAAATGTCGATCGCTGCTTTGAAGAAGCCGGCCTTCCCACCGTAGTTGTTCTTGATGGCCGCGTGACGCGAATCGTCATCGATCATGTTCGCAAGTTTCGCGTAGCGAGTCAGATCGATGTCGAGTTCGATCGGATCGGCAGACGGCGGACGAATGTAATTGAAGTTAACTTTGTCAGGCTTCAGTTCGTGCTTCAGGAAATCGTACCACTCGAAGATCGTGTCTTGATACGAGTGCATGAAGCAGGTGCAGGTCTGTAGATCGAGTTTCGGAAACTGCTTCTTCATCGCCTTCAACTCGCGCGCGGTTTCAATGGCAATCTGCCACGACCCAGGCTTCTGACGAATCTTGTCGTGCTGCTCCTGTAACCCATCGATGCCCATCGCCACCGTGACGTTCAGGTTCGGACACTCCTCAAGAATGCGCGTGACATCAGGAAAGATTCGCTTCTGAATCTGACCGTTCGACATCAGATACACTGATTCCAGATTGTTGTGTCGATAAAATGAATTGACGATCTCCGGCAGGTCCTTCCGCGTGAACGGCTCGCCGCCGGCAAGAATCAGCACACCGAGATTGCCACCCAACGTCTCAGCGATGCGATCAATCTCGTGCGCCTTCATCTGGAGCTTCTTGCGCGGCCGATCGTCCAGTTCGTCCGTGAAAAAACAGTGCGTGCAGCGCATGTCGCACACCGAGGTGACCAGGATGTTCAGCAGCACGGGCGCGAAAGGCTGCCCTGTTGCCAACTTGGCATATCGTTTCAGTAATTCTCGAGTCGTGTAATCCATCGGTTTTGAGATTCGACGCCGTCGTGCGCAGTTGCCATTGCACGGCGCCTTACTCAACTGATACGGCATTCGTGCGCCGATGTCAACGCGCGTAAGTTATTGATGTTGAGTTCGATACGCTCTAGTCTCGGCCCGGGTGCTGCGTGGGCAATAAGCGTTTATGGTGCGCTCAATTGATCTCATCCGTTTCACGCACCTGCGGCTGATATTCGAGGATGTTTGTTGTGCGGTCAGTGACGCTGTCCGGCGCCGATCGCGCGGCAAAGGCAGTGACTTCATTATCGCGTGGCGCGGTGTACGGCGGTTGAACGGGAGGCATCTCAGACGGTTCGCCAATGCGGAGAGGAGCTTCGGCGGGCGGCGTAAGTTCTGCATCGCGACGAATCGCGAATCCTGCGATCACGCGGCCCAAGCCCGAAAGCGCCGGAACCAATCCCGCCAGCCAAATCACGTGCAGAACAGGAGGAAGGTCGAAAGGAATCTTCGATAGTTGATCAGGCGACAAGTTCAAGACTACCGAGTGTCCGAGAAAATAAAGAAAGATTCCGAACCCAACACCTGAAAACATCGTGATGAATCCCCTGGTGAGGTGCTGTTCTCGACGATGCTCCGCGGTTTTTTCCTTTCGCCGGCGGCGGGAGTGCTCATGAATTTCTTCCCTGGTTCTGGCGCGCACCCATTCGCGATGATCGTCGGCGGTGTGCGCGATCTCCTGTTTCATCTTCTCCATCGCGCGCGCAACCTCATCGGTGACTTTCTCGATCTTCAGGTTCTTAACCAGGTCTTTGATTTTCGAAGGCACGCTATCGCTGCGCGCGATTGCCTCACTTAGCGTCACGGCTTTGCCGATGACGCGCAGATTCGCACCACACGTCCGGCAAAACTTCAGGTCGGCAGACGATTCAGTTCCGCATTGAGGACAGAACATAAATTTTCTTCGAGACATTGTACGCCGGAGCCGTACGAGTTGTTCAGATGTTTCGCGTGGCTCCGCCGCCTGAAGTGCGGGAGCCCGCCGGCGTTAGGGTTCGACGGAGGATCCTCTCGATGCTCGCGGTGAAGTTTGGTTAAAGACAACCGAGGCGGCATCGCTGAATCCGCGCGAGCCGCCTCAATTGATTTACCGAAATGACGAATCAGTTACCACGGCCAACGGTAGTTGCCGTTCCGCCGGCCACGAGAGCCGCCATATCTTCGGAACCCTTCGTCATAGCCGCGGAGGAAGCCGTCGCGATATGCCTGTTGGTATTCGTAGCGGTTATTGCGCCCGTTGTTTCCGTAGTCTCCGTAATCGCCATGTCCGTTGCTATAGAAGTGGGACCGTTGCGGATTGTAGTTCTGGCCTCTCTGCGCATCGCGCTGACCGGTGTTTACGCCGTCCTGATAACCCTGATTCGAAGCTATCTGATAGACGTTCCCGTACTGACCGTTGCGCCGATAACGCCAATCATCGTTCCGATTGCGGTTGCGTCGGTTGCGCCAGTCGTCGTCTCGATCTTGATCCTGCCGGTCGTCATCATCATCGTCACGATTGCGATCGCGCCGAAAGTCCCGATCTCGTTCGCGCCGGTTATCCCGATCACGCTCACGCCGGTCCCGGTCGCGCTCACGCCGGTCTTGATTGTTTGGCCACCACTGCGCTTGAACCGCCGTGCTGGACACTAATCCGATGCTCACGAGGAATAACAAGGCCGCGAGGATTCTCCCCACCTTGTGACTGAAATAATGTGACTTCATACACAAACCTCCGCAGCAGATTCGGCAATTGCCATGCCGACAAAAGCAATCACCGTCACCGCGCCAGTTCTCGTCGCAAATCTATTTTCAACCAGCGCCTGCGGCACGATATCGTGCGTATCCGGTCTAATCAGCGACGATATGCGGCAAGTTCGACCTCACTGCTCACCGCTCACTGTCCTAGTACCTTCGCACGCGACGATGACGATGACGCTTCCTCAGCTTGTACGTGTAGAGCGCGCTGGACCCCGCGCCAATGCCTGCGCCGATGGCCGCCGCCTTCTTACTTCCGACTCCCGCGCCGATACCGGCGCCGATCGCGGTGCCTGCCCCGACCGTCAGCTTGTCACGATGCTTCTGCCAGAAGCTTCGTTTGTGACGACGCCGACGCCTCACTGTTTGTGCTTCGGCCGTCGGAACGATTGAGACTGTCGTGCCGATCCGTTCGAATGAAATCGACAAACCGGTGAAAAGAAAAATACTCAAAATCGCGATGATAAGAACTCTTTTCATACTCTCCTCCGTTCTAATTCATGACGTTTGTCCGAAAACCCACGGTTTCCGGTCAATACCGTCAACGCGGAAACCATGAACCGCACCTGCTATGCCACAACGCCCCGCAGAGGCCGGTTTGATCCGGCGAGAGTCGGGGCCGGCCTTCGTCGTCATCGTCGTCATCGTCGTCGGGGCAGAAGATGATTGCAGCGAGACCAACGCACGAAATTACGCCGCTGCTGATTTCACCAACTCCACATTCAACTTAATATCAACTCCCGCCAACGCCTGCGATACCGGGCAATTCTTCTTCGCTGTTTCCGCCGCCTCGAGAAAAGTCTTCTCATCAATGCCCGGCACTTCGCCTCCGGTCGTAAGTTCAATCGTCGTGATCTTGAACCCTTCGCCAACCTTCTCGAGACTGACCTGCGCGTTCGTGCTGATGCGCGTCGGATTGTGACCAGCCTTGGTTAGTCCCGCCGCCAGGGCCATCGAAAAACATCCGGCATGCGCCGCGCCAATCAACTCTTCCGG
>Ga0114129_10011831_pt1 | contig 12411 bp, 9 predicted proteins | sample RhiMetdeltSRZDD1_FD_80071 | JGI IMG/M metagenome (GOLD analysis project Ga0114129, IMG submission 80071) | Populus rhizosphere microbial communities from Tennessee, USA - Rhizosphere MetaG P. deltoides SRZDD1 (version 2) (version 2) | ecosystem: Host-associated > Plants > Roots > Rhizosphere >...
AAGGGAGCGAGGCACCCAAAACCAGGAAAAGATTTCAAATCGTAGAAACTCATCTTGGCCCGCTTCTTTCTCGTTATCATACGGTTACAGCTCTTTCAAAAACGTTTAACCGGACAGTAGTGTTTGCGACTGATGAATAATTGAACCCGCGTCACTGAAGTGCTTAATCATTTGAAGTCGAACCCGCGGAGGGATGTTGAGTGAATCAATCAAAGGCAGCCTTTCCTGCTATCGCCTTAGCCCTCTTGACCGTTTTTGTTTGGAGGCCAGAGACGCTCGCAATGGTAAAACCTGAGATTAAGAGGCAAGCCTTTGGCGTGACCGCGAGCCAAGAGCGAGTGGACCTCTACACGCTGACGAACGCGAACGGAATTGAAGTCCGCGTCATGACTTACGGGGGAATTGTAGTCTCTCTAAGGGCGCCCGACCGCAACGGCAAGCTCGGCGATGTTGTCCTGGGCTACGAGAATCTTGATGGTTATCTGAAAAACAATCCGTATTTCGGTTCGATCGTTGGCCGCTATGGCAACCGAATTGGGAACGGCAGGTTCTCGCTTGACGGTAAGGAGTATTCGCTTCCGCGGAACAACGGTGACAATACGTTGCACGGAGGTCTCAAGGGCTTCGACAAGGTCGTCTGGAAGGCCCGTGAATTGAGAAGCAATGACGGCGTGGGGCTGTCGCTGAGCTATCTCAGCAAGGATGGTGAGGAAGGATTTCCAGGTAATCTCGCGGTCACGGTTGTCTACATTCTCACCAACAGAAACGAGTTGAGAATTGAGTACTCGGCGACGACCGACAAACCTACGGTCGTCAATCTCACTCATCATTCTTATTTCAATCTCGCCGGCGAAGGCAGCATCCTGAATCACGAGCTAATGATTTATGCGGACAAGTTCACGCCGGTTGACAGCGGGTTGATTCCTACAGGCGAGCTGCGAAGCGTTAAAGGCACGCCAATGGACTTCACCGCGCCGGCCGTCATAGGCTCGAGAATTGACCAGAAGGATGAGCAACTGACGTTGGGCAAAGGCTACGATCATAACTGGGTGCTTAATAATCGCAGCGGGAAACTGGCACTCGCAGCCAGCGCGTACGAGCCGAACAGCGGCCGACTGCTCGAGGTCTATACGACAGAACCGGGGCTACAATTCTATTCCGGCAACTTTCTGGACGGCAGCATCACTGGAAAGCACGGTCAGGTCTACAAGCGACGCTATGGGTTTTGCTTGGAGACGCAGCATTTCCCGGATTCTCCGAACAAGCCGGGCTTTCCCTCAACTGCCCTCAAGCCGGGTCAGAGATACAAGAGCGCTACGATCTACAGATTCTCAGTAAAATAGTCGCTAGCGGGGCTGTAACATGTAGGGGCGGTCCTCCGTGGCCGCCCCTCGGTGCGCAGGATTTTTCGATCGCACGAAGGGGCGGCCACGGAGGACCGCCCCTACATGTTTTCTTTCCGTGATCGGGGCTTTGGGATCACCATGACCTGGGAACAGCGATGGCATCCTCTACGTGAAGAATGGATCATCGTAGCGGCCCACCGTCAGGACCGCCCGTGGATCGGCGAGACGGTCACTCGCGACCAGGCGGCCGTTCCCGATTACGTACCCGATTGCTACTTTTGTCCCGGCAACGCCCGAGTAAGCGGCAAACGCAACGACAACTACGCAACAACCTTTGTGTTCGACAACGATCATCCTTGCGTCGGTTTTGACGCGCCCCGGCAATTGCAAACGCCGGTCGGGATCTTCAAGAATTCGCCTGCCACCGGGATCGCGCGGATCGTTTGTTACAGCCCGCGGCACAACCTGACACTCGCTGAGCTTGAGCTATCCGAGATTGAGAATCTGTTGGGTGTGTGGCAACAGCAGTATGTCGAACTGAACGGTCGCGAAGGCATCAACCACGTTTTGATATTCGAAAATAAGGGCGACGTGGTGGGCGTGTCGAATCCTCATCCGCACTGCCAGATATACGCGACCAATTTCATTTTCAAGACGATTGAAACTGAAGCGCGAGTATCGCAAGCGCACCTGGCGGAGACCGGCCGCGTCCTGTTTCAGGATATCCTCGAGGCCGAGCGAGCGGACGGCCGCCGGATCGTATTCGAGAATGGAACAGCGATAGCGTTTCTTCCCTACTTCGCTCGGTACGCCTACGAGACATACATCACGCCGAAGCAGACACACGCCAGTATTGCGACGCTGTCGAGCGAGGAGCTTAAAGGCTTTGCGGAAGTCTTGAAGATTCTTCTTGTGAAGCTCGACAATCTGTGGAAGATGTCGTTCCCGTACGTGCTGGCGCTGCACCAGGCGCCTACCGACGGAGGTCGTCACGACGGATTTCATTTTCACATCGAGATCCATCCGCCACTGCGGCGGCCGAATTTGCTAAAGTACCTGGCGGGCCCGGAGATCGGCGGAGGGAACTTTTTGAGCGACACGGCTCCCGAAGATAAAGCGAGAGAGTTGCGAGCGCAACCGGAAGCTCACTTCAAGCAAGCGCGCACAAAGGGCGATCGATAGACGCATTCTTTAAAACAATGGCCCCAACCCAAGAAATCACGGTTTTACTTGCGCCGCTGCGGCGCGTGCACGAGCGCGTCCGCGATATGGTTATTGAGGCTTGCGAGCGGCGTGCGCTTGAAGACCTCGCACGGGTCGATGACGACGCCTCGGAAGGCGACACGATTTATGCGATTGATCGGATCGCCGAGAAGGCTGTGATCGAGTTGTTTGAAGGCGAGATCGCCACTATTGCGCCGCTGATTCTGATCGGCGAAGGCTTGCCCGGTGGCGAAGTTGTCATGCCTGAAGGCGCGAGTGAAGCGGACGCCGCGTGCCGCGTGATTGTTGATCCCATCGACGGAACGCGCGAGCTGATGTACCAGAAACGAAGCGCGTGGATACTGACAGGTATTGCACCAAATCTCGGGCGCGAAACTAATTTTCAGGACATCGTTCTTGCGGTGCAGACTGAGATTCCCACAATGAAACAGCACTTATGCGATTCGCTATGGGCGATTCGCGGCCAAGGCGCGCAGGCAGAACGCTACAACCGATTGAGCGGTGAACGCAGTCCGCTGCGCTTGAAGCCTTCGACCGCCAGGACCATCCGCCACGGTTTTGCGGCGGTGTCGCGCTTTTTTCCAGGCGCGCGCGAAGAGCTCGCTTCGATTGACGAGGAGATAGTGCGTGGCGCGCTCGGCGATGTCGAACGCGGCAAGGCGCATTGCTTCGAGGATCAGTATCTTTCAAGCGGCGGACAGCTCTACGAGTTGATGTCGGGACACGACCGCTTCATTGCCGATTTGCGGCCGCTAATGGAACCGCTGCTGAATCGGCGAGGGCTCGCGCTTGGCATATGCTGCCATCCGTACGATCTATGCACGGAATTGATCGCAAGCGAGTTGGGGGTTGTCATAACCGATCCGATTGGCGAACGCTTGCGCGCGCCGCTCGATGTCACAACCGAGATCGCGTGGGCAGGCTACGCGAACAGTTACATCAGGCAAGAAATCGAACCCCTCTTACAGCACGCCCTGAAACAACGCGGCTTGCTCGAAACCAATTGAGCCGATGAAAAAGGAACTGGGCACATTCCTCTTGCTTGTCGTTCTGTGCGCCGTCGTTTCGATACTCAATCCGCGATTTCTTGCGGCAGCGAATCTGCAGAACATGGCGCGTCTGATCGGCGCGTACGGCATCTTCAGCATAGGTATCGGAATTGTGATTATCACCGGCGGCATAGACCTGTCGGTGGGCTCGGTGTTCGCTCTCCTTGGCGTTTTGCTTTCGATGATGCTGACCGAGTGGCATTGGGTGGCGGCAATTGCCGTGCCCGTCGTCGTCGGAATCGCGATGGCATTTGGTTTCCTGCACGGGCTCCTGATCACGAGATTGAGTTTGCAACCGTTCATCGTGACTCTTTGCGGCTTGCTGTTTTATCGAGGACTCGCGCGCTTTATCGCGAACGACGAGACCAAAGGCTTTGGCAGCGCCGCGGGGTTTGAAGGCCTTCGAGATCTGACAACCGGAAGCCTGCTGGGAGTCCCGACGCCTTTCGTATTGCTGGCGTTGATCAGCGTTATGATGTGGGTGGTCCTGCATCGTTCGGTGTACGGCCGGTATCTTTTTGCGGTAGGGCGAAACGAAGAAGCGGCGCGCTACTCGGGCATCAACTCGCGTCGAATCATCACCGCCGGCTATGTTATTTCGGGCGCCCTGGCGGGGCTGGCGGCGATCATCTTTGCTTTCTACACCAACTCGATATCGCCCTCGTCGCACGGCAATTTCTTCGAGCTGTACGGAATTGCGGCTGCGGTGCTGGGCGGCTGCAGCCTGCGCGGCGGTGAAGGTTCGATTATTGGGATTCTGATCGGCGTGGCTCTGCTTCAGGTTTTGCAAAACCTGGTCAATCTTCTGGGAGTCCCGTCGTCACTCAATTTCGCAGTGATGGGAGCGGTGATCCTGATCGGCGTCATCGGTGACCAGATTCTCAAGCGGCGCGCCGCCAGTGCCCGGCTCGTCAAACCAAGAGCGGAACCGGTGGCCAGCCCCGAGCAAACCCGCTCCCAGTCGACCTAGTGGAAAGTTCGTAGTGCGGCCTTCAGGCGGAAGTTCGTATGGTGAGAGCGCGTAGTTTTCCGCCAAAGAATGCGCGAACTACAAACTTCCGCCTGAAGGCCGGACTACGAACAGGCTAAATATGTATCGGATCGTACACGGCACAAATCGCGACTTGCCCGATACCGCGGCCTTCATAGAGACTCTCAACGCATTCGAACGGCATCCCAGGCCTGAGGTGCGCGACCTTTTTGATCGCTCCTCCGAAGTCTTTGTCGCGCGAGCGCCGGGCCGCTTGGACGTGATGGGCGGCATAGCGGATTATTCCGGCTCCCTCGTTTTGCAGATGCCGATCCGAGAAGCGACCTTTGCTGCGTTGCAGCGCGATCCATCACGCAAGTTGAAGATCGTCAGCTTGTCCGAAGAGCCTGCGCGGGAAATGTTCTTCGAGATGCGGCTGGAGGACTTCGAGCATAACAACCGCCCGGTGGATTATGAAACAGCGCGCATGCAGTTTGAGCGCGTCCCCGCTCAACGGTGGGCCGCGTACGTTGCCGGCGTGTTCCTGGTGCTCATGCGCGAGCGCAGTATCAACTTTGAAGACGGCGCGCGTATACTGATCAGCTCGCACGTTCCCGAAGCCAAGGGGGTCAGCTCGTCGGCGGCACTGGAAGTCGCCACGATGCAGGCGGTCATCGGCGCATACGACATTGTCATAACGCCGCGTGAGATTGCGCTTCTGTGCCAGAAGGTCGAGAACCTCGTCGTCGGTGCACCCTGCGGTGTGATGGATCAGATGACCGCCGCCTGCGGTGAGGAGGGCCGGCTACTTGCGCTGCTTTGTCAGCCGGCTGAAGTAATCGACTTGATTCGCATTCCGGATGAGATAGCCATATGGGGGTTGGATTCAGGTGAGCGTCACTCCATCAGCGGCGCCGATTACGGGGCTGTGCGCGTGGGCGCGTTTATGGGTTATCGAATGATCGCTGAGATTGCCGGCCTCGACGTTCGCCAAGATGAGGCAGAGGGAACCGTTCACATTGACGACCCGCGCTGGCACGGGTATCTGGCTAATCTATCGCCGTCGGAATTTGAGGCGTACGCGCAAAGTCTGCCGGAGCAAATAGGCGGCGCGGAGTTTCTCTCACGTTTCCACGGCAGTACCGATTCGGTTGCACGAGTCAGCCCCGCGTCCAACCATGCGGTGCGAGTTCCAACGGCTCATCCGATATACGAGAACCATCGCGTGAGACGGTTTGCGGAGTTGATGATCGAAGCAGCAGGCGAGCGCCGATTGGAGTTAATGGGCGAGTTGATGTATCAATCACACGCGAGCTATTCGGCTTGCGGGCTGGGCTCGCCGGGGACGGACTTGCTGGTCCGGCTGGTGCGGGAAGCGGGCCCGAAGAATGGACTCTACGGCGCAAGGATCACGGGCGGTGGCAGCGGAGGTACGGTCGCGATCATAGGGCGTCGCGAGGCTGGTGACGCGATAGCAAAACTGGCCGATCGCTACACCGAGGAGACCGGCTATCACCCGTATGTTTTCTCGGGCTCCTCACCCGGCAGCGCTCCGTTTGGTTTTTTGAAATTGACGAACTCGTGAGTTTGTACTTCCGCCCTCAAGCGACGCATGGAGTTCAGCTTTAGCCTGGTTTCTTGATTGACGGGATCACAAAAACTAAAACCAGGCTAAAGCCTGAACTCCATGCGTCGCTTGAGGGCGAAGCTACGAACTCTTTCGGAGGAAGAGATGATGCGGTGTTTTCGAATCACCCTCGCGTGCCTGGCTGGGCTGGCGAGTCTCATGAGCTGCGCTTGCACACCGGCGCGTGGCCCCGCGAACAAGTTCAAGGTAGCTTTTGTGACTAACAACGCGGCGGACTTTTGGACTATCGCGCGTCGCGGATGCGAGCAAGCAGACGGCGAACTTGTGGACGTCGAGGTCGAGTTCAAGATTCCATCCGACGGAACGGCTGCCGAGCAGCGGCGCATAGTCGATGATCTAGTCGCAAAAGGCATATCGGGATTAGCCATCAGTCCTGTCGATCCGGGCAATCAAACTCAAATGATCGACGATCTCGCCAAACGGCTTCTGGTAATCACACAGGACAGCGATGCTCCCGATAGTGACCGCGCTTGCTATCTCGGCACCGATAATCACGCCGCCGGCCGCCAGGCGGGCGAGTTGATCAAAGAAGCGCTGCCTCAGGGCGGAAAGATAATGGTCTTTGTCGGAAAGATGGATGCCGAGAACGCTCAGGCGCGGTTCAAGGGCATCAAGGACGCGCTCCAAGGATCAAACGTCGAGGTCATCGACGTGCGCACAGACGATACGGATACCGTGCGCGCCAAAGCAAACGCCGCCGATACGCTGGTCAAGTATCCTGAGATCGCCGCTCTGGTCGGTTTGTGGAATTACAACGGCCCGGCGATTCTCAACGCAGTCAAAGACGCGGGTAAGGTCGGCCATGTGAAGATCGTATGTTTCGACGAAGACGATGCGACGCTTGCAGGCGTCAAGGAGGGATCAATTTACGCGACCGTGGTTCAGCAGCCGTACGAGTTCGGCTATCAGTCGGTTCACTTGATGGCCAAGGTCCTGGGCGGTGACCGCTCGGTGATTCCGGTTAACAAGTTGAAGATAATCCCGACGCTGATCATCAAGCGAGAAAACGTTGACGAATTCACCAAGAGAATTAACCAGTTGCGCGGGCGAAGCTAATCATTTTCCATTTTCCATTTGTCATTTGTTATTTGGCTCGGCGACTTCTTTCAAAATGACAGATGACAAATGAAAAATGAAAAATGGAAAATACAAATGAGCCGTCCACTTCTTCAAATGAATGGCATCAGGAAGCGCTTCCTCGGCGTGGTCGCGCTTGATAGCGTAGATCTCGAAGTCTATCCGGGTGAGATCGTCGCGTTGGCCGGCGAGAACGGCGCCGGCAAATCAACGTTGATGAACGTTCTCGGAGGAATTCATCAGCCAGATTCCGGCTCTCTTCGGATCAACGGCGAGGACGTTGTTATCCGCTCGGTCTCGCATGCAATCAGCATGGGCATCGGTTTTATTCACCAGGAGCTTAATGTGTTGGACAACCTCGATGTCGCGGAGAATGTCTTTCTGGGCCGCGAGCCAACGTGGGCCGGACCGTTAAGGCTTGTCGATCAGCGAAGGATTCACAGCGATGCGGATCTCTGCCTGAAGCGTCTGGGCTTCAATGTCTCGAGTCGAACGCCGCTCAAAGGACTTTCTATCGCTCAGCAACAGATGGTTGAAATCGCGAAGGCGCTTTCGCTCGACGCGCGCATCCTGATAATGGATGAGCCAACATCATGCCTTACACTGAGTGAGGCCGAGCGACTCGTCGAACTCGCCAAGCAATTGAAGGCGCAAGGTGTGAGCATCATCTACGTCACGCACCGGCTGAGCGAGGTCTCGGATCTGGCTGATCGCGTGGTCGTCTTGCGCGACGGCCGCAACGCGGGCACGCTGGCCGGCGAAGAGATCACCCACGATCACATCGTCAAGCTTATGGTGGGTCGCGACCTCGAGCGCTTTTATGCTCACGCTCCCGCGTCCGGCGAGTCCGGGTACTTCAAGATCGTGGGTCTTCGGACGACAAGATATCCCGAACACGCGATTTCATTCGATGTCGGCCGAGGAGAGATTCTAGGACTGGCCGGACTGGTCGGAGCCGGGAGATCGGAAGTGGCGCAGGCGATCTTCGGAGTTGATTCAGCGCTGGCCGGAACGATCCTGGTGAATGACAAGCCGATCAAGATTCGATCGCCGCAAGATTCGATTTCGAACGGCATTTTTTTGGTATCCGAGGACCGGCGAAAGACAGGGCTGGTTTTGGAGATGAACATTCGACAGAACATTAGTCTGCCTGCGCTTTCAGCCTGCGCGTCGGCGGGAGTAATAGACCGTGTTGCGGAGCGAAGAGTAGCTCAAGAGATGTGCGACAAGTTGAATATCAAAGCGCCTTCGATTGAAATGAACACGGCCAACCTGAGCGGCGGCAATCAGCAAAAAGTTGTGCTGGCGAAATGGCTGTCTTTGAATCCAAAGGTGTTGATACTCGACGAGCCTACGCGCGGGATAGACGTGGGCGCAAAGGCTGAGATCTATCGGTTGATGCGTGCGCTGGCCGAGCGCGGTGTTGCAATCATCATGATAAGCAGCGAAATGGAAGAGATCATCGGAGAGAGTGACCGGGTGGCGGTGATGCGCGAAGGCGCAATCATTGGAGTCCTCGAACGCAACCAGTGCAGCGAAGAAGCAATTATGAGGCTTGCTGTTGGGCACAGTTTGTAGTCCGGCCCGCGAGCGGTCAGAGTACCGACTTTAGTCGGGTCTTGTTACCCTTCCACTGTAAAACCCGACTAAAGTCGGTACTCTGAACGCTCGCGGACTACGAACTCACGTATAGGAGTGAGAGATGATACCGACAACTCGAAGAAGCTTTATCGCGCGGGCCGCCGCGACGCTGACGGTTCCCCTTTGACCCAGAGTCAGCGCCCTGTCCTTTCAAGCTCGAACCGCCGTCAACATAAGCCTCGAGCTTCGGGTCCGGATGGACGCTCAATGTGTAAGCGGCTCCCTCGATCACTTTATAAAGATCGGTGTCGTCGAACGGATAAGGCGGGAGCTCTTTGTCTTTTAGCTCGCCTTTGAGCGCCGCCGCCGCACGATTGAAGTTCTCGATGCGCCCGGTCTCTTCACATTTCTTGAAGGCGAATGGGATCGAAACGGTTCGATTGATCTCGATGCGCGGCGCCCAAAAGAGATCGGTGATATGGACAGCCGTGAACGGAACCGGCTTCACCGGGTAGTCTCGCTGAGGCTGAGCTGGCTTTCTTTTTGCGGTCTCGTTTTGCCCAGCTCGCGAGATGACATCGATGCAGAGAAGCGCCACGGTTATCCCAAAGACCACTTCGACTAGAATCTTCATGGGCGTCCTCCGATTGATACCCAACGCTAGGAGTTACCTGTTTATAGAAGCGCGTCGCTAGACCTGGCGCACCCCAGCCGGGTGCCCCGGAGTTTGGGCGCTTCTAGCTCAGCAACGACTCGACCAATGGCAACGTCTTCATAGCGTCTTCTCGAGGAATTCGAAAGCGCCTTTGCCATAAAAAACGTGCTCGTCGTCGAACACTTCGTGGCCGATTCTGTTGGGCGCCCCGAACACCGAATAGATTTCCTGGGCCTTCTTGACTGCTGCCCTGCTGCCGCTGATCGGAAATATCGGATCGCGCGTGCCTGATTCCACGAACAGCGCGCGCGGCGCGATCAGGCCGGCGATGTCATACATCTCGAGGTAATTCAGTATTCCGGGCACGTAGTTGTCTATGCAGTGCGACAGGCTCAGGATGCTGTCGCGAAAAGTATTGAAGTAGCCGCTGACGACGCTCACTTTGATTCTATCATCCAACGCCGCCGAAAAGAGGGAGACGGTTCCGCCGCCGGAGATCCCCATCGTCGCTATTCGTGAGGAGTCGATCTCGCGGCGAGTCTTCAAATAATCAATCGACCTCATTACGTCCCAGGCTCGCCAACCGATCATGGTCCGGCCGAAGAGCAGAGCGGCGCCGGCGGATGGCTGACACGACGAAGCGCCGAGGCCCTTCTTGCGGGAGGCGTCATCCCGTCTGCAACCGAAACCCAGTTGCTCGATCGCGAAGGCGGCGTAGCCGTTTTCGACCACTTGCAGAGCGAAGTCTCTCGCATATCCGCTCTTCGTTGCGCGCTGCTGTCCGTTCTCAGCGATGCCTACGATGTCGTCGCAACCGCGTCCGTGACCGGGCAAGCACACGATCGCCGCAATACGATTCGAGACCTTGCTCGGCAGCAACAGGTATCCGAAAACTGAAAGGTCTTCGCGGCTCTGGAAGACTATCTTCTCTCGCGCGTAGCCGTCGAATTGCTTCTTCTCGAGAATCCGCGGTTCCAGCGCACTCCTCTTCAAGGGAAAGCCACCGAGTAACTCAGAAAGTTTGTTCCGCACGCGTTTCTGCCATAAGCGGGCCGAGGCTTCGTTGGTGGCAGCGAAGCTCATTGAAGGCTTGAGGTTCTCATATGACGAGAGGCTGAACTCGAGAGAGTCGAGGTGTCTGCCGGTGACGTCGGAATCGCTCAGCGGTCCGCGATATTGACCTTGGGGATTAGTGCTGGTTTTTGCGAGAGCTTCGAGGTCAGTCAAGCCGGAAACAGCGATCGCAGTCGCTGCAAGGTTTTGCTTTAGAAACTGCCGGCGGGCGATTGTTTTCCTTGACACTGTTATCAACTCCTTCTAGTTGGAGTGCGGCGCGGTCTGTGCGTTCGCGCCGCTTTGGCTGATTGATTCGCGACAAAAGGGAAAGCGGCGCGAACGCACAGACCGCGCCGCACTCCAAAAGTCTGCGGTCAATCCTCGGGCGCTCTGAATACCTCAATGTTCGTGATTGTCGGACTCGCTTTCGAATCTTCGATCATGAATTGCAGCTTGCGCGCCTTCACTAAGGGAAAACGTAGAATTCGTTTGTAACCAATCGTCGTCTGCTCAGCGATGGTCTCGTAACGTTCGTCCTTCCAAATTCGAAGTGAGAACCTCTTCACTCGCTGGCCGAGCGCAATGTTCTCCTGAACCAAGAACGTGTTGAACTCTATCTCGCGGCCAAAATCCACTTCCAACGACGCCTTCGTCACTCCACCATCCGTTGCCCAATAAGTATCAGCTCTGCCATCGAGAGCGTTCTCCGCGCGGTATTCCCTGTCGTTGCCTCGGACGTTTGACGATGTCACTCGGCCTTTTGCGAGATTGGTCTTGAATGCCTGCTCCCGCGCCTTCTTGAACTCCGTCAGCCTCGCGATGTCGTGCTCGTTCACCAGACCACGCCGGTCCACGCCGATGTTCAGGAGCAGATTCGCATTCCGCCCCACTGAGCTGTAGTAGATTTCCATCAACCGGGCCACCGTCTTAACTTTGTCGTCGTCCGTTGAATGATAAAACCAACCGGGACGAATCGAGACGTCACATTCAGCGGGAATCCACGACGCGCCGTTTTCATCGCCGGTGTTCAAAGCCTTCTCGTCTGCGAATCCCGGGAACGAGCCTTCGTTGTCGCGTGCCGACCAATTGGTTTCGCCGGCGATGCCTTTCTCGTTTCCGACCCAGCGGATATCAGGTCCGGCATCGCTGAAGATAACTGCGCCGGGCTGATACTTGCTGATCGTCGCGAAGAACCCGTTGAAGTCGTAGACCATTCGCTTCTTCTGATCGTTTGCTCCGTCAAGCCACGCCTCGAATACCTCGCCGTAGCCGGTCAGCACTTCGCGCCATTGTTCTTTGTAAACGCGGTTGTAAGCGGGCGTGCCGTACAGCGGATGATTGCGGTCCCAGGGCGAAATGTACACTCCGAATTTCAAGCCGTACTCGCGGCAAGCTTCCGACAGGTCTTTCAACACGTCGCCTCTTCCCTCGCGCCACTTGGAGGTCTTCACTGAATAGGCCGTCGTAGCTGACGGCCACAAGCAGAAGCCGTCGTGATGCTTGGCGGTGATGATTATCCCCTTCATCCCGGCGTCCTTCACGACCCGCGCCCACTGGCGGCAATCAAGCGACGACGGGTTGAACGTATCAGGATGCGCTTGGCCTTCACCCCATTCGTGATCGGTGAACGTGTTCATTCCGAAATGAACGAAAGCGTAATACTCCAATTGTTGCCAGCGCAACTGAGCCGGAGTCGGCACGGGCTGAACGGGCGAGGGCGCTGAGACCGTCCGCTTCTGAGCGAACGATGGGCTTAATACGAAACAAAGAATAAACACGATCGCGTTCTTCATTGATCGATGTTC
>Ga0114129_10011832_pt1 | contig 12411 bp, 12 predicted proteins | sample RhiMetdeltSRZDD1_FD_80071 | JGI IMG/M metagenome (GOLD analysis project Ga0114129, IMG submission 80071) | Populus rhizosphere microbial communities from Tennessee, USA - Rhizosphere MetaG P. deltoides SRZDD1 (version 2) (version 2) | ecosystem: Host-associated > Plants > Roots > Rhizosphere >...
CCTCTGCATTTGCGTAAATCATGTTATTGCAAATCCTGATTGCTGCTACAGTAGCGTCAGTTGTATTGCTTACAGCCGCAGCATAGTTCTCTATGGTTCTCCTTGTAGGGGTCCATAAGACATTGTCAATATATGATTTCCAAAATGACTGAACAAAATTAGTAACTTCTCTCTGTGACTCAAGATAGTTCTCTATAGTATCCCTTACCGCTCCCACTGATTGCTCTTGGTTGGTTGTAACAATCTGCATGTATCGTGGAAGCTCTTTTTCTGCTTCTTGTACGGCTCTCCTTGTATTTTCCTTCGCTTCATCAAAAGTCCTGTTAATTCGTTGGCTTGTTGTTGTGATAGTGTCTTCATCTTCTTCTGCTCTTGTGGCAGAAGCTGTCGTTGACGGGGTGCTGTTTTCTTCTCCTTTTTGTCTTTTTGGATTATTATTATTAGTAGGCATAATGCTTCAGAGGTTGAATATTGCAATTAAGCATTAGATAACAAACTTCAAGGAGACATGCAAGAGAGAAAAATTTTATGATTTTTGAAATTATTTATCATAACATATTTCATGATATACTTCTAGCATGTTTCTACAGTACTCCCATGAACTCCTTGATATCCATCATTTTCTTCTGTATTCGTCGCCGCAATCCCCTATTGCATCAAATAGGTCGTTTGACTTTTTGCTTACTTCTTCTGTGCTATTGGTATCGTCTTTGTCCAATCTGAAACTAAACACACGTGCATTGTCATCTCTGTGGTCGGCTATCCCAAGCCTCACTCCAATGATTACACCTGCCACTACCGGCCTATCCAGAATATAGCGTGCAGCAACATTTGCAATGCTCACACCGTGTTTTTGCGCTATTTCATGTAAGGTCGACAACAACTCTTGAAATAATTTCCAGCCGCCCCACGCGTCTATCATGCGCTTGTATTTCTTCAGACTCGCTGTATCAAGCTCGAATGACGATGGTTCTGGTTTGCCAAGGTAGCGCTCTGACATTAGGCCCCCGCAGACTGTGCCATAGGCAAGTAGGCTGATATTATTCTCGCGGCAAAAACGCACCATCTTGACCTCCGGCCTCCGATCCACTATGGAGTATTGAACTTGATTTGACACTATTTCCTTCAGGCCTGCGTCCTTCACCATTATCTGCATGCGCTCAGTGTCAAAGTTGGTAAGACCTATATTCTTGATGATTTTAGCTTCGTCGCGTAAGCTAGATAGGTACTTGATGGCATCAATGTAGTATGGGTTGTTGTAGTCCCACCAGTGAAACTGCAACAGATCAAGAGAGCTGACTCCCATACGCTTAAGCGATCTTTCAACACTTGCCTGTGCGATCTGCTGAGTGATCCTCTGAGGTTCAGGCACCCATTTTGTCAATGCCTGAACGTTTTGCCGCTCCTGCTCTGGCAGCGTGTGCCTAAAAGCCCCAATAAAGTCCTCCGCAGGACCATAAATGTCTGCAAGGTCCCAAGTGGTAAATCCTGCATTGTGATACTTGACCATTTCTCCTACTGCAACTTTTGGATCTATTGGGCCGTGTCCGCCTGCAACCTGCCACATCCCATTGAGAATCCTGCATATCTTTAGATTTGGTGCCAGCTCGTAGTGTTCCATGCTATAGATATATGTCAATCCTATTCCCTGCCATAAATCTTAATCCTGTGGCACTATCTCCCCATCAACATCCTCATCTACCAATCTTGTTGTAATCTAACTCAACACATCTAAAATGTTGACAAGCTCACTTTTCAAAGATTATTTTGAAATGGTACTAGCAAGACAAGAGCAAGGCCTAGCAAAAAATCACACATGCAGACACTTGCGGACAACGACAACATCAATAAAGATAAACTAAAGGTGATAAAACACACCTCAATGATGACTATCCGGATTATAGCTATCACGACAATAACATACACATCGCGGTCAAAAGGCAAAGGCTGAAAACAGGAGGGCTAGCAAACAGTAGAGGCACTAACCTGCAGTCAGTCATACCGTCATTGGATGGCAGCAAAGCTGGTTAGATGCAATATACCGTATTGCCAAAAATCCTGTAAGTGATGTGTATGTGGCTGTCTGTGTGTATGCGTAGAGACGGCGGCCTGACTCTTGGTCTTGCTCCTAAACATAAGTTACGAAAAAGGCAACACAAAAAAGAGACATGCAGTTGGCCTGCTGGCCTGCTACCTATGCAGATAGTGGGCGGGTCAATTGTGTGCTATCTATGTTAAGGCAGTGCTAATACTAGTGCTTACTTTTGCCGTAACCCCTTTCTATTGCAAGAAGACTTTTTCTTAGTAGTGACATCAAGAGCATGACGTCTTTTGTCGTAGGCACGCTTTTTGCCAGGAGCTTCTTTAATGCTGCTTCTAGCAACGGCTTTTTGTGCAGATCATAATTGCCAGCGTCTGCTAACTTGCTTACATATTGGAGCAAAAGATCGATATCCTTCTGCGAAGCAAGGTCAACTCTTTTTTTGCTCTTTTTTACTGGCAATTTTGACTTTAGTTTGGAAATTTCATATAGCAATATCGCAAGTGCATGGGCTACATTCATTGTCCTGTAATTTGTCTTTGTGTCAATGGTGACGACAAGGTTACATATCTCCAACTCTTCGTTGTTGAGACCCGATGATTCTCTTCCAAGCAGGATGCAAAAGTCCTTGGTGCTTGAGTCATGCATTATCTTGGCTAGCCGCTCTGCACTTATTGACTCACGTAGAATGTTGAGTCTGCTGATAGCCTGAATTGCCGTTGTTCCTATGAGTACGTCAAACTTCTTTCTCAATTGCCTCAATGTCACAGTCTTGGCAGCTACTAGGACATCGTTGCCATGAGTTGAATACTTTGCTGCCTCTGTCTTGTCAAAGTTAGGTCTGACAAAATACAAGCTTTTGAGACCAAAATTTTTCATCAGCCTAGCAATATGGCCCACATTAATGGGGTATTGCGGCTCGATCAGGGCCACTGCAACTACCATATGTATATAGACGTCTGTAAAATGATGGTGGAATTATTATAATCTGCTATATCTTAGCTATCAAGTGCCATAGTCGTAAAATGCTCTGAGCGCAACTTGTACCCTGTCTTCAGGAACCTCAAAATACTCAAAGGCATCTTTATGCGAAGCGATCTGCAGCTTTGAATTTGAATTAGCCTTAAGGTATGTGTCTGACGTTTCCTCCAGAAGATCTTTGGCATGTTTGCTCCATTGCACCAAGTCGTCCTGCTGAATACTTTTCAACAGCAGCAGCGGCACCAGCTTTGCAAATGCCGCTATGATGGCCACACGATATTTCTGCAGTTCCATCTTTGACGGGTTAGAGTCTGGAAGCGAAGGAACCATCGAGCAAATTAGGAACTGGTATTCATCAAGGTTCTTTGCAGCACTTGCGACATCCCCTATCGCAGGCACACCCTTTTTGGCAGACCTTGCATCAATTGACACTGGTCCAAATATTCCATGGACACCTTTGATGGTCAGATCAGAAGTGGTTATTCCGTCTCCTGACAGCAGTTTGCTGCAACTAGAGCTGCTAAGCTGAAGCGATATTATTGAGTTGAGCAATGACGGCAATCCTTCCTTTTATGAAAAAAGCCAGGTGTTAAAAATGAAGTGCTGGAAAAATAAGTGTAAAAAGGCATATGCATGTTGCGCAATTTTGTTCAACCTGAATCCAAAGAATTTATATTACTTGTAGAGTTTTACAATAAAAAATTGCTTAAAAGTTCTTCCAATTCTACAATATTCCTAAATAGGAATGCTTTAATATAATAAATACCTTATAAAGTAAGTACAAGTAGTGCAAAAAACTATGGCTAGACTATAGCGCTTGGCGGACAAAACTGCATCATACAATAAAAAATTGCGACTTTAACGGCATAGGCTGTAACAAGGTCGTTGATGCAGTATCGCCAAGCGCCTTTTACTTATCTTACAGCTTTGATTTACTAAACTTTTTTTCGTAGATAAAACTGAAAGTACTGGCGTATACAATACCATCAGATCAATTAAGAATTATGCTTGCATGCCTCTACCAATGTACGACAAATTTTTTATCATCATAATAATAGTAGTAATCGCTTTTACTGCTACAATCGCTGGTACTAATGCTACTACTGTAGTTGGGCAGAACCAGACCCTCAATTTAACGACATTACTCACGCCCGATACCAATAATGATGATACTACTACTACCACTATGACCCTTGCAAACACAACTACTGCTGCTAATATGACTACTACTAGTGCTGGTACTGCTGCCAACGTGACTGCTACTAATAACATGACAATTGAAGATGCAAAGGAGCTATACCTGTCGGTCTGGAACCAAACAGAGTTTAACACCACGTTCAGCACTTTTGTCGAACCCTTCTCTGCCGCTGGCTATGGCGTATACGAAGAGCGAAGTAATGTCTTTGCGCCAGGCGAAACAATCGTACTCTATGTAGAACCGGTGGGCTTTGACCACCGGCAGATTATAGATGAAGAAGGCAATAATAATAATACACTTTACCTGATGAACATAACTGCTGATTATAAAATAGCAAGTGCAAACGGCACCGAGCTTCAGCTTATAGAGGATATGCCGCCGGTGGTAAACATTACTTCGCACAGACAAAACACCGAGATGTTCTTAACGCTTACGCTTACGCAGGATGTTCAGTCGCTTCCAACAGGCAACTATGTCATAACATATTCTGTGACTGATGAAGTATCAGGCGAGAGCTTCGAGCTAGAAAAAGAAATCACAGTCGCCGAGAGAGAGTAGTATAGTCCAGCCTTGCATGATCATGATCACGGCGCATAGTCCATTATGTAGTTTGGCTGGCCAACCGTAGCGTTGACCCTCACTGACACATCGACCCAGTAGGAAAATGACGAGGGGTTGCCGATATAAAAGTCCTCTACAGGAAACTCGATTCTGTCCACTGGCATGTCAGGTATACTCGTAGGTGGGACGATGAACCTTCCGACATTCCTGTCAAATACTGCAAAATACCACCCTTGCATAGTAGTAGAGTTGTCACCGCCGAAAGCAGAATTCTGAAATCTAATTATATATTGTTGCTCTCTATTTGTTATTGGACTGGTGGTGATGATATGCCACCTATACTGTGTTTCATACATGTCGTTGTCATTTGGATTGCCTGCAAGCGCTACTGTGAGAAAGAATGCCTCTCCTCGCTTTTGCACACTGGCTCGCAAGATATCGTGGTAGTCTCTTACCTCGGGGATCTCTTCTGTCCCAACCTGCTGGTATACTGGCATCACATCACCTTGTGCATCTTCTATGCTGCTGTCACCATTGTTGTAGATCCCCACGGTTTGCCTCCCACCTATCTTTATCTCCGGCCCCAAACCAGACAGCCCAATTGAAAATGGGATGAGCGTTGCGATTGCAACTGCAATAACCAGAACGGATGATGCCTTAGGCACATAAAAAATCACACAGAGGTTGTATTTCGGTATTTTGCCAAGAGATTTAAGCATAGTAGAAGATTGGATGTACGCACAATATGCCTGCCAGCGAATTTTCGCACTTTGTCGATATGTGTGAGAAGGTTCGCCAGACTGCAAGCAAAAATGCCAAGGTGACTGCCATCGCAGAATATTTAATCAAACTGAAAGACGTTGACGGGGGCAGCGACACATCGCTTGCAGCAGCTGTGCTCTTTATGTCTGGTGCCATTTTTCCTAAGGGTTCTGGTCTTGCACTCAATGTAGGTTTTAATACTGTAATGCGGTCGCTTTCAGAAATCGCACGTTTAGAACCAGAAGAGATACAAAAGATCTACTTAAAGCATGGAGATATGGGTGCTCTTGCTGAATATGTAGTTTCTAAAAGGCAGCAAAGCCCACTTGTGGCCCAGCAACTGTTGCTGCCCGATCTGCACGACCAGCTAAGAAAAATCGCTGATGCAGCTGGCTCTGGGGCAGCAGAGGCAAAAAGGAAGATCCTAACTGGACTTCTCATAAACTCCTCTCCGCTTGAAGCAAAATATCTGATCAAGATAGCAGCTGGCGAGCTGCGCGTAGGTGTGGTAGAGGGCTTGGTTGAGCTTGCAATTGCCAAGGCGTTTGGGCGTGACGTGCCGGCAATTCGGCAGGCTATGCTACTGACCGGCGATATTGCACAGGTAGCACTGCTTGCAAAAAAGGATGCTCTGTCGACAGCGGTAATGAAACCACTTGCCCCTCTCAGCTTCATGCTAGCAGATGTGATGTTTAGCGCAGAAGAGATCGAGCAGTATTATAACAAGCCGCTGATTTGTGAGTTCAAGTATGACGGCATAAGGGTGCAGCTTCACAAATTCGGCGGTAAGGTCAAAATGTTCTCAAGGAAGCTGGAAGATGTTGCCAGCTCTTTTTCAGAGATTGTATCTGCTGTATCTTTGCTGCCATCAGAATTTATTCTAGACGGCGAAGTGCTTGCCTACAGAGATGGCAGGCCGCTTCATTTCCAAGAGTTGCAAAAGAGGCTCAGAAGAAAAATTGTTACAGACCGTCTCATGGGCGAGATCCCCGTAGTGTATGTCCCCTATGATATCATGTACCTTGACGGGCAGCCGCTCATTGACAGGCCACTTACAGAGCGCAAGAAATTGCTTTCGCAGATTAGATTCAAAGACCCCCTAATCGACCTTGGTTATAGAGTTGTGTCGACAGCTCAGGAGATAACCTGTGCGTTTAAAGAAAGCAGAGATGCGGGGCATGAAGGATTGGTGGTAAAGGAGCTTGAATCCGAGTACCATCCTGGCAAGCGCGGTAGGCATTGGACCAAACTAAAACATGAGCTTGACACTGTCGATGCAGTAATTGTCATTGCAGAATATGGTCATGGTAAGCGTGCTGGGACCCTATCTGATTACACTTTCGCAGTCCGAGATGAGCATGATGGTGGCTCGCTTAAGACAATAGGCAAGGCGTACTCTGGCCTGACAGACGCAGAGATCGCCAAGATGACTGACAAGCTACGGTCAATTACAGTTAGAGACGAGGGCTATAGACTAGTTGTCAGGCCCGAGATTGTACTTGAGGTTGCATTTGATAGCATACAGAAAAGCGATAGACATAACAGCGGGTTTGCGCTTCGATTCCCTAGGATAAAGTACATCCGGACCGACAAGACTGTACGTGATATTGACACTATGGAAAAGGTGCAAAGGATCTATGAGCACCAGTCACATCTAAAGAGCCGCTAGCCTGCTATATGTGCCGCTATCTTTGTCAGGTAGTTTTGCAGCGCGCATATATGTGTACACATTAACGCACATTTGTACACAAGAAGGGAGAGCGAGCGCAGCAGTCTACAAAAGATGCAAACCTCTATGAAGTGCAGCAAAGAAGACTGCAATGCTCTTCTGAACTGCCACCTACACACAGTCATGTAGCCCCAAGAAGTAGTAGTATTAGTATTTGCATTTGCATTTTAGGACCAATTTCTGCGTACTTGTAAGCACTTGTAATTTTTTTATTGTCATTATCTGTATGTCTCTATGTCTGTGTATAGCTATGTCTATGGGTGAGTTGAGTAGTGCTAAGGAATAAAAGATCAATGATGTAATTTTACACTTGCTACATTGTTAAAGGCGATCATTCTTACTGGTGCAGTTGCAGTTGCACTGGTGATATATTTCACACTCTCGCTTTATATTTTCCCTCAGTCATACCAATCGATAGAGCCTCGAAAACCTCAGGCAATTGTGACAGATGTGAGCCTATCTGCATCTGACATTGCTTTAGGTCAGGCGCTCACTATCACTGTGACTGGGACAAATAATGGCGAGGATGCCGACATGCAGTTTGTATCTGTAGGATTTCCAAACCTTACGACCACTGACAATATCAAGATACTGAAACATGACTTTGATCAGACGCCGATATTGATAGCACCTGGCGAGCTCTTGAGCTCTGAATATTCCGATACAGACTCTTCTGTATTGGCGCAATATACTTCAATTGAAGCTTTTAGCAGGCCATGGGAAGCAGGCAAGACCTACAGTGCAGATATAGAGGTCATACCAAAGATGGAGGGAAGGTTTGTGGTTTTTATCAAATCTGTCGCGCTGCCCCACTCTTGGGAATTGGCGCATTATCCACAGGATGGCACCCTCGATCAACAGAAAGAGTTTGTTGAAATATATTCAGTGCAAGTGACAAAGCCTTAATTATTGAATCTGCTAAAAATGGGTATTGAACTATTTCCGGCATCAAGAGTACCTTGAAGTGTATGGTCTCAGCCGCAAGCTCTTTGCAGGCTATATGCTTGTGAGCCTTGGCATGCTGCTGGCTGCTGCAGGCGGCAGCTGGGATATCACCAACCACTTGCTCAACAAACCTGAAACTTTCTTTGCCCCTCCTCATGCTGTGCTCTACTCTGGTGTGGCTTCTGCAGTTGTAGGTACAGTTCTGGTATTCTCTGCTTCAAAATCTGCTGCTGGCAAGATGATTTGGCCGATGAAGCTAGTTATAGCCGGTGTAGTGATGCTGATAAGTGCTGCGCCCGTGGACTTTGGGTGGCACTCAGCCTTTGGGCTTGACGGCCTACTCAGTCCACCCCATTTTGTGCTTGTAAGTGGCATGGTAGTAGGTAGTGCTGGTGCGCTTGCAGGCTTATCTCAGAGTACTAAAAGAGTGCCTTCTGTCCTGATTATTATTGCAATATTGCCAATATGGCTTGCGGCATCAGGCATGATTGATATGTTTTCTCTGCCTTTCTCAGAGACTGAACACTTTAACTTTAATCCACACCCAACTCTTGGAGTGGTTGTTGCTACACTTGCCTTCCCATTTCTGATATCTGCCTGCCTAATAGGCTCGTCTGCCCTTGCCGGCAAGCGATTTGGTGTGCTCTCTATGGCTGGTGCTGCTTTTATTGTAATAGGCGTATTGACTTCAATTATTCCAAATAGCGCACTTACCTCCACTATCCCATTCTACATATCAAGCATCATCCCAATCGTGGCCGCAGATGCGCTGCTTGCATTTTCTAGATCAAGATTTTCACTGTATGCTGCAGGCGCAATCGTCGGCCTTGCGTTCTTTATGCTGTACTATCCTTTGATAACTTACACCTACAATGAAGTATTTGAGAGCAAGGTTGTCTGGCCAAGCCTGATTGCGCAGATATACTTTGAGATGATACAAGATGTGCTTCCTCTTGTAGCTATTCCAACAGCTGCAATGGGGATTCTCGGAGCCTTATTTATCGACAGACTCGTTAGAAAGAAAAAATACTCTATAACAACATACAGCAACTGGCATAACAATACTAATACATAGACCTCTGGCTTGTCTCATTCAATTTTTTTCTATCTTGATGTCTGCTATTGTCCACTTCTTTTGTGCTAGAGGTTCGCAATATCGATTTATGTCTAAAAACTATCACGTCAATCATTCTTGTATTCTGCTTTTTTGTTTTTGGCCACCCCACCTCTCTCTTCATCTTTTGCCCCTCTACGACAAGCATAAATTTTGCAGTAACAGTAGTAATTGTCTTCTTCATTTCAAAAGAGGTGGGTGGCTGCATTTCCAATATTTCTATCATAGGACATGTGCAGCAGAACACTACTTTCTGCACGTCCACATCTCTCACAGACACATCGTGCTTCACCTAATATCAGATATCATATCTATTGAGCAGCCAAGGTCTTGCTGTGAAGCAAAATTACCATCACATCATCACTTCGATATCTCAAGTATAAAATGCAAAAGATAAATGCTGGGCTGCTGTGTCTTGTTTCTTGATTGCAGAATCAAGACGTGCCCTATAGGGTACTGCAAAAAAGCAACAACAATTGCACCGCCACCTTTTACCTGAAGGACTGCATAACAGGATTAAAGGAAAACGTCAAAGACAAGTCAGCTGATGTGGTTGTCACATCGCCTCCCTATAACATCGGCATCGGCTATAGCTCGTACAAAGACGAACTACCTCGTGAAAAATACCTGACATGGATGGAAGAGGTAGGCATCGCAGTCAAGCAAGCTCTTACAGATGATGGCTCTTTTTTCCTAAACATAGGTAACAAGCCAAAAGATCCGTGGATAGCGTGGGATGTAGCATATGTTCTGAGGAAGTACTTTATTCTGCAAAATGTCATCCACTGGGTCAAATCGATAGCAATAAGCAAGGCTGAAGTTGGTAACTACCCAAACATTGCCGGTGACATTGCAGTCGGTCACTTCAAGCCGATAGTGAGCGACAGGTTCCTCAATGACTGTCATGAATATATCTTTCACTTTACAAAGTATGGCGATGTACATCTTGACAAGCTGGCTGTCGGGGTATCATACCAAGATAAGACAAACATTGAGCGCTGGAAGGCAGCCAACAAGGAAGACAGACGGGACAGAGGCAACATTTGGTTCATACCTTATCAAACGATACAAAGCAGAAGCAAGCAGCGTCCGCACCCTGCAACATTTCCTGTCAAGCTTCCAGATATGTGCATCAGGTTGCATGGCAGCGCAAAATTAGTCATTGACCCATTCGTCGGCATCGGCTCTACTGCAGTTGCGGCAATGCATCTTGGGATCTCATTTGTTGGGTTTGAGATCGACAAAGAATATCTTGATGCTGCAATAGATAGAATCCCACATGTGTGAAATCAAACTGTCATCCCAGCCACACATCTCTAAGTAAGAAAATATGAAAAAATATACATACATTAGATGTACACTTCCATGTGTGGCTAACAATTACTAAGAACAGGCAAAGATGTAAAAAACTGTTGTAATAAAAGAGCCTTCAATGGATCCAGATCCTAGTATGGCACCCCTTTCAATCTTTGATTTTTGAATGCTTCAATGTACCATTCAAATTCGTCTAAGAACTTTGTTACCCCCTTATTGTACTGTTCTTGAACCAATTTGCCTGCTTCATCAAAAACCTCCCTAACTCTAGATATTGCAAAAGAAGAGGATATTGAAGGGGCTCCAAGTTCAGCAAATATTAACCGCAGATGTTGAGCAGCATTAACTCCACCAAAGCCTCCTGCTGAATATGAAACAATAGCTGAAGGTTTGAAAAAGTATTCTTCCAAGAAATAGTCTAAAGTGTTTTTCATTGCTGCAGATGTGCTATGATTATATTCAGGGGTCACCGCCAAATAGCCCTCTGCATTTTTGATTTTGTTCTGAAGGTCTCTTAACTTGCTTGGCGGATTCTCCATTTCCTTATACATTCTATCGAGCAATGGCAAATTCAATTCAAGAGGATCTATGAAATAGACTATATGTCCTCTGGCTGTCACCTTTTCCTCTATCCAATGAGCTACTTTGATACCTTGTCTGTCGCGTCTCACGGAGCCAACAAATAACGCTATCTGAGCCATATTCCGTAGTTCATGGTTCCGGTGCACTCCAAATATTATAAACAACTCGAATAGAATCTAGCGATATACAACTCTTAGAATTCTCTTCTTTTATGTGAGAGATATGTACAATCCTACATCCATGTTTCTCGGGGCTCAAGTAGCAAAGGGTCAATTGAGAAGAATGCGATCATAATATCATTCCTGCAAACAAATTTGATATGAGCGTGTACAAGTTCAGAAGAAGTCAAATTCGTCCAAACCTTTTGCAAGAAGGTATTGCCATATTTTATGACCTCCAAAAAAGAAAAATAACAAGAGAGAAGGAAAAAGACACCAAGAACCTCCTTAGATGTCTTCTTCTTCTTCTTCTTCACCGTTCGCCGGCCGTAATTCGTGGAGGAGAGTCTTTTGAGGATCTTCTTCCTGGTAGCAGTAGTCTTCCCAGTCTGTCTATTTCGCCAATTCTTATGCGGGTCGAAGAAATTGTCGAACCATCCTCTGCTTTGACTAGTTCTACAGTAATTACCGTTACAGGCTTCACGCCAATTTTAGCACGCATCTCATTGAGGAGCTTGCCCTTGCTTTGAGTTTCTGTGCTTGTCACTAGCGCTTCGACATCGCTTGTAATTACTGCAGGACCAAAGTCGCCATCCAACTTGGCAATTTCGTAGTTTACATTACCAAATTTCTTTTTGATCATTTTCTTTAGGTTTGCAATCCTTGTCTCAAAATTGTGGTTGAGCTTCTTTCCCTTATTGACTGCAAACTTGTCACTTGAAACTCCGATTATCACTTTTTTTCCTACCTGAAATGCCTTGGCAAGCAGAGCTATGTGACCGACGTGTATCTCATCAAACGTGCCGCCTGTGGCAACAATAAGAAATTTTCCTGTCAATGCCAGTAGTAGAGGGTTATGTGCCGCGCAATATTAATTCGCTGTATTCTGCCTAACCCTTTGAAAATATTTTTACTGCCTGAGGTGGACAGACATTTTCACATGCCATACAAAATATACAGTCTTTTTCTCTTATCATGAAAGCCTTTTTGTCAGATGCAGGATGGCCTGGCGTTTCAAGCCATTCG
>Ga0114129_10011833_pt1 | contig 12410 bp, 12 predicted proteins | sample RhiMetdeltSRZDD1_FD_80071 | JGI IMG/M metagenome (GOLD analysis project Ga0114129, IMG submission 80071) | Populus rhizosphere microbial communities from Tennessee, USA - Rhizosphere MetaG P. deltoides SRZDD1 (version 2) (version 2) | ecosystem: Host-associated > Plants > Roots > Rhizosphere >...
GCTGTAGCCGTACTGGTTTGGCATGTCCTGGATGTCCTTGAGGTAACCCATCGTCGTGTGCGCGTAGGTGTGGCGTGTGAACGCCGTCTCGTCCAACGTTTCGTCCAGCTTCATCGTTGGTTCGGAGCTGTTCTTGTTGTACTCGCCGAGCACCGCGAGCGACTCCGTCTTGTACGCTGGTTCGGCATACTGCAGGCGCTGAAAACGATCGGCCTCGACTTTCATGATTTCGTCGCGCTGTTCCGGCGTGTAGTTCTGGCTGCCGCGGAACATGAGGTGTTCGAACAGGTGCGCGTAGCCACTCTTGCCAGCCTCCACCTCGTCTCGCGAACCGGCACGCACGACGATGTAGAGCGCGACCATGTTGGGATAGTCAGTAGGCACAGTGACGACCCGGAGTCCGTTCGGCAGGTCGTCGATCGTGTATTCGTACGGGAACAGCTTCCCGACGCTGCGGTCGTCTGCGGCCTGGCTGAGACTGAATGCCGCGGCCAGCACAAGAAGAACGAGGATTCCCACGCCGAGCAAGAAGCGCCGCACTGTCATGACCGGCTCCTAGGATTGTGTGCCTCAATTATCGATCATCGATTCTCCGTCCTGACAGCCATTGGTGGCCGGATCTGCATGCGGCGCGGGCCTTCTCACGGTGCGCGTGACTCTCATCGTCGCCCTGCGGCGCCGGGTGTCTCGACTCCGCTCGCCGTCTCCGCAACCCACAGAGAACCGTGATGTTCAAGCCGACGTCGTAACGGCAGCCCCTCGGCGCGGAGTCCGGCTCGCTTCGCGAGACACCCGGCGCCGCAGGGCTTCGAACTAAGTGGCGCTCGCGCAGGCGGCGGCCCCGCGGCACGCCGGCCGGCGACAGTGGCTGTTTGGCGGAGGCTGCACAACAGGGTCGGTCGCTTCACAATGGAAACAGCCAGTCACTCGAATCCAGAGGACGAGGCTGCGAGCTCAGCACTGAAAGTACTCAGCACGGTTAGCGATGCACGGGCGTTCGCTGACGCGTGCCACGAGGCCGCAGCGAAAATCTTCAGATCAAGTTTGCATATGACGAGCACTAGCATCACCGCGGTCAGCTGTACACGTATTTGCGACTTCTCGGAAAGGAGCCGCCAATGTTGTACGACTACGGAGCGGGTGAAGGATGACGAACGAAATTAGTTGGAACGGCGCCACTCACGCCGTCGCCGGCCTGCTCTCGGTCGGCGGCCGTTCGTAGCCCGCCGCGTCACCGCGAAGCCGGAAATTGGGCGGAGCGATTCGTCGCCGCGAGTTCGTTCCGCGCGATCCGTTCCGCATCGAAGTGGCAATGCCGGTGCAGGCCGCGATGGCAGGCGTTGACGTCAGGTACTACTCGCGGCGAGAGCGAAGAGTACGAGCGAGGACCAATTTCCCGGCGGGCGGAGCCGGACGCCGGGCGAGAGCAAGCTGGCGACGGCGATCAAGAGCCGCCTGAAGGCGGCCCCCACGACCACAGGTTTCTGACAGGCGGCTCCGCGGAAAAAAGTAAGGCCGCCTAAAGGCGGCCCCTACAGGAGATTTGTGTCTTCGGCGAGAACGTAAAAGCTTGAGCGATGGGTTACGGGCAGCTGGTAGACACCATCTTCAGCGGCTTGTTATCCAGTTCCGGATTATTGAGGCGCGGCACGAAGCGAGGCTGTTCGGCGCTTTCCTGAGCGCCGCTGGCTCCCTGGGCGCCGGCCGCCGCCGGGGCACTGGCCGTTCCGGGACCGGTGCCCGGCCGCACGATCGTATCGGGACTGGGCGGCACGTTGGCGGTCTGCGGCTGAATCACGCCGACGATCTCGACCTTGTGGCCGACGTGCGCGTCGAGTCCTTCCTTGTGCATCAACCTGAAGACCGTCTTGCTTGGTGATGGCGCGGGCGTACCGACGGTGTCGGGCTTGAGCCCGGGAGCGACCCACGGCCTGATCAAGACCGCGGAGTTCCGCAATTCGTAGTTGTCGCCCTCTTTCACCAGGCAGCCGATGGCGACGATCTCCTGCGACGGATCGATCGCCGGCTTCTCGACCGGAACCCCGGGCCTTGGCTGCGTGCCGGCCCCCTGCGCCGCAAGCCCTGCGGTGCAGAGGACGGCTACGGCCAGCACCGTCACGATACCGAGCCTGCCGCGCCGGAGCCTTGTGCGTAGGCGGGTCCTGATCATGAGGCCTATTCGCCGCCCCCGTTGTTGACCGCTCCGCGCCGGAAGACGGTCGTCGGGTCCGTCTCGGTGTCCACGATCACCCCGAAGAAGGGCGACATCATCTCTTCCCAGGTCATGTTGCCCGGGTACACCCACCGGTTCGGATTGGGATTGTATTTGTTCGTCGTCGAGTTGTTGTAATGCGCTTCGACGTGAAGCTTTGTGCCGGGCGCGACTTTGACCGGGTTGCTCAGCACGTACTGCATCTGCCAGTTGAAGTCGTACTTCGGAACGCTGAGCGCCACTTCCTTCCGTCCGTCGGGATGGACGACGGTATAGGTCATATCCCGCCCGCGGACGTGCATGTGCGGCATCATCATCACGAGCTCCGCGTTTGCGCCAAACTCCAGCTCTCCCGGAGGCGCCAGGTAGTTCGGCTCATTCGGCGGAATCGCGAACCCGTTCCCCGCGCCGCCCGCCTGCGTCGTGACCCAGCGCTTCTTCGGCGGCGTGTTCGAGACGGTGAATCCGATCTGCGGCAGGTCGACCGCCTCCTTGCCGCTCGGCGTGTAGTGCTGGGCGATCGAGATGTCATAGCCGGCGGGAATCAGCGCGCCTGCCCCGAACGGCCGGTAGTCGAACGCCTGGTTGCCGGGGAGATAGCAGAGGAATCCGCCGCCCACGGCGGCGTTCCCGGGCGCGGGCGCGCCGCCGACACCATTCGGACTGCGTTCCCGCTGCTGCACGGGGTTGATGCGCGGGGCGCCGGTTGACGCGGTTGCGGGGTTCGGCTTGATCTCGACCCCCTCGTCATCGCGCGTCTTGTCGTTCCAGAACGGCGTGTAGTAGAGGATGTCTTCCGAATGCGGTTGGAACGAAATGCAGATGTGATGCGTCACCTGCAGGTCGCTCGGCTTGATCTCGACCGACGTCACCCAGGTGTCCTTGGTGAACCCGGTCGGCACGATGATCGTCGTCCACTCGATCACGTTGGACGGGGGACGCGCCGGCACCTTGAATGACGGCCCGCGGACCACGACGTCGGGCTGGATCGACCATCCGTCCTTCGGCCAGACGACGGCGGGCGGCGCATCCTTCGGATCGCCCTCCGGCGCACCGGCGTCGACCCACGTCGCAATCGTGTCGATGTCGGCCTGTGTCAGCGATCGATCCGTGCTGTAGGTCTTGCCGTGCTGCGGATCGGCGAACCAGGGCGGCATCTCCCGGGCGACGACTTTCGTCTTCATCGCTCGCGCCCATGGCCGGGCAGCCTGGTAGGAGAGCAGCGACATCGGCGCGATCTGGCCCGGCCGGTGGCAGCTCTGGCAGTTCTTCTGGAGGATCGGCTCGACGTCCTTGTGGAAGGTCACCGCGGCCGCCGGCGCTGGCGTCTGGGCGATCGTGACCGACGCCGAGGACGCCGCGATAAGCGCAGCGATCCCCAACGCGCCTACCAGATAATGCGATCGCTTCATCAATCCTCCTCAACCACGACGATCACGACGGCACGAATTCAAAGCATGTCGTGTTCGTCGTAGCGTTCCTTACTCCACGGTCGAGTTGCCGGTGCCGCGCTTGAGAACCTGGCGAGGCTGAACGTCCGCCGGCACGAGCACGCTATAGAACGGCGACATCATTTCTTCCCAGGTCATGTTGCCGTTGTACACCCACCGGTTCGGGTTCGGGTTGAACTTGTTCGACACCGAATTGTTATAGCTGGCGTCGGCGCGGAGCTTCGATCCCTTCGGCAGGGCGATCGGCTCACTCAGCACGTATTGCATCTGCCAGTTGAAGTCGTAGCGCGGCACGCTGAGCGCCGTCTGCTTGCGGCCGTCCGGCGTCTCCACCGTGAACGCCATCGATTTTCCGCGGACGTGCATGTGCGGCATCATCATGACGAGTCGCGCGTCGGTCGCGAATTCGACGACCCCGGGCGGCGCCTGATAATTCGGATCGTTCGGCGGAATCGCGAGGCGGCCGCCGGAGCCCACCGAGCCCGAGACCCACCGGTACTTCGGCGTTTCCTTCGCGATGGTGAAGCCAATCTGCGGGAAGTCGATCGAGTCCTTGCCGCTCGGCGTGTAATGCTGCGCGACGACGATGTTGGCGCCGGCGGGAATCAGCCGGCCGGCGTTGAACGGACGGTAGTCGAATGCCTGGTTGCCGGGCAGGTAGCAGCCTCCGCTCGTCTCGCCGCCCTCGTCCGCGGGATCACCCCGGAAGTCGCGCGCCCGCCCGCTGCTCTGGCCGTTCTCGGGACGGATCTCCACGCCTTCTTCGTCGCGCGGCTTGTCCGCCCACACCGGCGTGTAGTACTGCACGTTGTCGTGGTGGAGGCTGAAGCCGATGCAGATGTGATGCGTGACCTGCAGATCGCTCGGCTTGATTTCCACTGAGGTGATCCAGGTGTCCTTGGTGAAGCCGGTCGGCACGATGATCACTGTCCACTCGATCACGTTGGACGGCGGACGGCCCGGCACCTTGAATGACGGTCCACGCACGACGTAATCGGGCTGGATCACCCAGCCGTCCTTCGGCCACTCGACGGGAGGAGGGGCGTCCTTCGGGTCGCCCTCGGGCGCGCCGCTGTCCACCCACTTCGCGATCAGATCGATGTCCGACTGCTGGAGCGACCGGTCGGTCTTGTACTGCGGGCTGACATGCGGATCGGCAAACCAGGGCGGCATCTCGCGCGCGACGACCTTCGTCTTGATCGCGCGCGCCCACGGACGCGCCGCGGTGTAGGAGAGCAGCGACATCGGCGCAATCTGGCCAGGCCGATGGCAGCTCTGACAGTTCTTCTGCAGGATCGGCTCGATGTCCTTATGGAACGTGACGGCCGCCGCTGCACCCGGCGCCGGCCCCTGAGCCAGTGTCACGGAGCCTGCAGCCATGGCGATCAGCGCGGCGAATGCGACCGTGCCTGCGACGTAAAATACGCGGTTCACTTTGCCCTCCGTTCGCGTTGCTCGAACGTCACGAATGGGACCGGCCGGAGTATAGCCCGATCACGAGCACATCGGGGCGAGCACCTTCAGCGAAATCACCTCGATATGGGGCGCCGGCGGAGGCGGCCCTGGCTCGCCCGTGGGTATCGGATAGTCGTCCGGATTCGTCACCCAATCGGACACGCCGAGCAGCTGCACACGTTCGCCGACGTGGGACGTATGCGGACCGGCGTTGTCGAGGACCCAGCGCGGCGGCGCCGTCAGCGGTGCGCCGGGCTTCGCCGCGGTGGGCTGAGCGGTGGCCGCGGCGTCGCCTTTTCCGTCCACCCGCGCCTCGTCAACGATCAACGTGGCATATCCCTGCCGCAGCAGGCAGCCCGAGATCGCAACATTGGCTTTCTTCGCGGCGTCGCCTTGCGGCGCTGGCGATACCGGGATTCCCGACAGAGCCACCAGGAGCATCGCGAACAGGGTCGTCATCGGTAGGCCTCTTCGAGCGTGGGTACGCGGAAGGCGAACGAGAACGTGGTGATTTGATCGTGCCGGAGGAACTGCGTCCACACGCGGTATTCACCCGGGATCGGAAAGTATCCCTCGAACATCACCCGCGGGCCGCCCAGTCCCCTCGAGATATCGTTCGAGATGTCCGGGGTGGGATGCGAATGGACGACATTGGCCTGGTCCTCGCTCATGATGAGGGTGTGGCCGAAGGCGCCGAGATAGGGCTGGAGATCAGCGACCGGCTGGCCCGTCGCCGCGTCGGTCAGGTTGTAGGTCAGGTGGCCGTGCTCTCCCGCCTGCAGCGGCTTCGGGTCGAATTCGACCCGCGCGGTCATGCCGTTCAGCGTCTTCTCGAAGATCGTATCGGGCTCGATCTTCACCTGGTCTGAAAGCGCGTCGCCGTTGTAGTCGGCGGTGATCAGTTCGCGCGTAATCACCTGCGGCGCTCCGCCGGTCGGCAGGAAGTCCGACACGATGTTGTAGTACCCGGCCTTCGGCAGCGTCGCCTCGAGCTCCCAGGCGCCCGACGCCTTCAGCACCGGGTGAACGTGTTCGAACACCGTCATGTCGCGGCTGATGATGAAGAGGTGATAGCGCTTGTCGTGCACCTCTTCGAACCTGGTGATCGCCTCGTCGCCGTCTTTGACCGTCAGCGTGATCGTGAACGGCGTGCCGGCCCTGACGGCGGCAGGGGAGGTGCTGAAATCGAGTTCGTACTCGCGAGTGTCGAGCGGGTTGCCGGCGACGAACGCCATCTTGCAGATCGGGCACTGCCCGGTGACAGCAGCGGTAATCTCGGGGTGCATGGGGCAATACCACGTCATGCCCGCCGGGAGCGGGGTGGTGGACGCCGGCTCCTGCGCCGCGTACGACGGGCCTGTCGACAGGCCTCCGGCAGCTGTGCCGATGAGTCCAATGGTGAGCACCGCCGTGGCTGCGTGAAACTTGGTCATCCTGGCGCGCGTCGAGTGTTGTAGGCTACGGACGAATAGGTAATGGTACCTGAAATATCCGCGCCCGGAGCCTGGAAAAAGCTCGTTGCTGCGGGCATCGTCGCGTGCATCGGGGTCGGCGTGCTCTGGCCGCGCGACGCGTCTTCCCACCGGCCGGTCACAACCGTTCTCCGGTTCAACACAGATATCGCGCCCATCCTGAATTCCAAGTGTGCACAGTGCCATGTCACTGGCGGCATGGCCATGCCGCTGCAGACCTGGGACGAGACCCGGCCGTGGGCGCAGGCCATCAAGGAAGAGATTCTGTCGAGGCACATGCCGCCCTGGCCGGCCGAGCGGGGCTACGGCGCGTTTGCCAATGACGGCGCGCTGACGCCGCGGCAGATCGAGTTCCTGATGACGTGGATCGACGGCGGCGTGCCGATGGGCGAGGGCGACCTGGTGCCGTATTTCGATCATCGCGTCCACTGGATGCTCGGCCCCCCCACACATATCGTCACCCCCGATCCGGCGATTCCGCCCGTGAAGGTGGCAGACGGATCGACACGGCTGGTGCTCGATCCGAAGTTTTCGACCGAAACCTGGATCCGCGGTTTCGATTTCAAGACCGATGATCCGATGCTGCGTTCGGCGTTCCTCACGGTGATCGACACCGGGCAGTACATCGGCGGGTGGACGCCCTGGTCGACCACGGTGAAACTGCCGGAGGGCATCGGGATCAAGGTGCCGGCCCGCTCGCGCATCGCCGTCGATCTGCTGCATGGCCCCGCGGCTCCGAAGCCTGACTCCCGGGTTGAACTTGGGCTGTACGTCCCCGACGGCCCCGTACGCGCGGCGACCGACATCGTGCTGAAGCCGGACGTGGCGCATGCGCGCGAGAGCAGCGGCCGCGTGTGGACCGAATACGCGCTGCCCACCGCGCGCCGCCTCCTTGGCGTGCGCGTGCAGATGAGCGCCGCGGGGCGCTCGATCGAGTTGCGCGCCCGACGGCCCGACGGATGGACCGAACCGCTCCTGTGGATCCGAAAATATTCGCAGGACTGGCAGGCCCCCTACGTCTTCCGCCGCCCCGTTGCGCTGCCGGCCGGCTCCGTCATCCAGGCCGCGTCGTACTTCGATCCGCAGGACGCGGCGCCCCGGCTCACCGTCACCATTTCCGCCGACGACGGCCCGTCCGGTCGTTGACCGGGTCGTGGCCGTGTGGCACACTCGGCCCCAAATAGATTGGAGGTCCGGTGATGAAGGCCACATTACGCGGCGTCGCGCTCGCGATCCTTGGCGTGCTGGTGATGCCGGTGTCCATGATGGGGCATCACGGCGGCGCGAGCTTCGATAACACCAAGGAAGTCACGGTCAAGGGCACGGTGACGGAATGGCTGTGGGCCAATCCGCATTGCTTCCTGAAGGTCGAAGAAAAAGACGCGTCAGGCACCGCGCGCATCTGGAATCTCGAGTTCGGAAACCCGACTGACATCACCTCCCGCGGCTTCAGCCGGCGGACCTTCAAGGTGGGCGACCAGATCACGGTCAGCGTCACTCCGGTCAAGAGCGGCGCGCCGGTGGGACGCGCCAGGGTCGTTACGCTTGCAGACGGAACGAAGTTATAGACGAGGACTCATATGCGTAGAAATGTCATAGCCGTCATCATCGGCTTCGCCGCGCTGGTCGGCTCGTACGTCGCGATTCGCGCGCAGGGCCCGCCCGGCGGGCCACCGCCGCCGCCGCTCGTCCTCTCCGAGGTCAAGTGGCAGCCGTGGAACAACACCGGGCTGCCGCGGCTGCCGCAGACCATACCGAACGATGGTCCCGCGCCTCGCCGCGACCTCTCCGGACAGTGGGATTCCGCCCGCGGCGGCATCGGCGCCCGCGGTTCCCGCGGCATGCCCGCGCCGCTCACCGCGTGGGGCGAGGCGAAAGGCAAGACGCACAAATCGGGTGACGGCATCCGGATGGTGGACGCGCCCGACATCAACGATCCGCTCTCGACGCAGGGTGATCCCGGCGGCTACCCGCGGCAGCTCCTGTTCGAGATGCGCCACGTCCAGTTCTTCCACACGCAGGTGTCCGTCGTCGCGGCCTTCATGTGGGAGCGGCGATATCGCACGATCTGGACCGACGGCCGGGCGCTGCCCACCGATCCCGATCCGCGGTGGTACGGCTATTCGATCGGGCGGTGGGAGGACGACACGAACTTCATCGTCAACTCGAACGGCACCGACGAACGAACCTGGCTCGACAACGGCGGCAACCCGCACAGCGATCAACTGCGTGTCGAAGAACGGTGGCACCGCATCAGTCAGAACCGGCTGGAGCTGACGGTGACGCTCGACGATCCCAAGGCGTATACGAGGCCGTGGGTGGCATCCGACAAGCTGCAGTTCGTGAAGATCCCGGACAACGTGGATTACATAGAGATGATGAACGCCGCCACCGAAGTGCAGGCGGTGGCCGCCGCGTTCAAGGCGGAACGGGAGCTAGAGAAGCAGGCGGCGCCCGGACGGTAACTCGCGTAAGGAGGCATCATGCGTCATTCTTTGAAACTTGCAGTGCTGGTGGCGGCGGCGGCGGTCGCCTACCTCGCTGCCGACAGGCTTATTCCTCTCCAGGCGCAATCGCGCGCCGGAACGAGTTACGCCGCCATCGCAAACGACCTCGGTTCGCTCGAGGCGACCGGGCCGTACGAGGTCGTCGCGGGATGGCCCAAAGACCTCAGCACGACGCCCGGCAACGAGAAGTGGACGTTCGGCGCCGGCCAGGGCGTGTTCGCGGAAAGTCCGGACCGCGTCTATTACATCCAGCGCGGGTCGCTCCCGGTGATCCCGCCGCAGGGCCGGGGCGCCAAGCCGATCGAGGCTGCGCACGTGGCGCCCAATCTGTCCTTCCCGGTGGCGGGGCTGTGGCGGAACGCCACCGGAGCCAGCCCGCCCGGAGCGCTCTTCAAACCGGGCACCGAGGTGGCGGGCGATGACTCCGACGCGGGACAGAACGGCGTCGATTTCCTGTGGGCGAACTGTATCCTCGTCATCAACCGCAACGGCGACATCATCGAGAACTGGACGCAGTGGGACAAGATGCTGCGGCGGCCGCACTCGGTCTACATCAGCCCCTACGATGCGCAGAAGAACGTCTACATCGTGGACGACTACCGTCATGCGATTTTCAAGTTCACCAATGACGGCAAGCAGCTGCTGAAGACGATCGGCACGCCCAACATGCACGGGTCGGACGCCACTCACTTCTATCGCCCGACGTTCATGGCGTTCAACACCGACGGCAGCTGGTACGTGTCGGACGGCTACGCCAATACCCGGGTGGTGAAGTTCGACAAGGACGACAAGTACGTGACCGCCTGGGGCGAGCGCGGAACCGGGGCCGGCCCGAACGCCAAGCCGGAGACGCGCCCGAACTACTTCAACAACGTCCACGGAGTCGGCGTCGACGTGGCCACGGGTGAGGTCTACGTCAACGACCGTGGCAACCGCCGCATCCAGGTGTTCGACAGGGACGGAAAGTTCATCCGCATGTGGTCGATGCAGCCGGGGACGACGGGCCTCGACCTGCACTTCGTGTATCTCGATGGCGACCGCAAGGTGTGGGTGTTCGATCAGGTCAGCCAGCAGCTGGCGCAGCTCGATCGGGAAGGCCACCTGATCTACGCGTGGGGCGGCCTGGGCGGATGGCCGGGCGCCTTGTTCGGCGTGCACGGCATCAGCGTGGACCAGGAACAGAACCTGTATCTGGCAGCGGTCGGCCGCGGCGGCGTGCAGAAGTTCCGCCCGCGCCCGGGCGCCAACCCGGCGCTGCTCGTGGGCAAGAACGTGTACAAGGCCTGGAAATAACAAAAAAAATAACCACGACGTCACGACGGACACGAATTGACCTTCGTGATCGTCGTGGTCGTCGTGGTTTTATCTAACGGTGAAGACGAGGACGTGCTGCCACGGCAGGTCCTCCTTCACCGTCGTCAACCGGAATCCCTCGGCCTCAACTTCGGTTTTTGCCTGCGCCACAGTCATCTTGTGCGCGGGCAAAATCGGCACTCGTGGATCCTCTCCGCGATACTCGAGCAGCACCAGGCGTCCGCCCGGCTTTAACGCTTCCCGGATCCGGCGGAGCATCACCTGTGGCTGGGAGAACTCGTGGTACACGTCCACCATGATCGCCAGGTCGACCGCGGCGCGCGGCAACCGGGGGTCCGTGGTCGTGCCGAGCACCAGCTCGATGTTCGGGATCCGCTCACGCTCGATCCGGCCGCGGATGATGTCGAGCATCGCCTGCTGGATGTCGTTCGCGTAGACGCGCCCCTCGGGGCCGACCAGGCGCGCAAGGCGGGTGGAGTAATAGCCCGAGCCGGCGCCAATGTCGGCCACCACCGCTCCACGCTGGACCTCGAGCAGCCGCAGCGAGAGCTCGGTGTTCTCTTCGCGCTGACGCTCGTCGCGCTCGAGCCAGGCCGCTCCCGCTGCGCTCATCGGCAGCGCGAACTCTCTTCCGGTAAGCGGATGAACGCCCGGCGACTGCCCCTCGACGTTGCTCGGGGCAGCCCTGAGCATGTCGAAGGGCTGCGCGCCAAGCGTCAGCGGCAGCGCAGCGAGCAGGAGCGCGAGAAGGGCTCTTTTCATCTGGTATGATGCTCGCTCGGGCCGCACAAAGATGCCGCGCAAGCGTTTCGTCATGAACTCGGGCCGCTCGACCAAGCAAGGTCAGCAGATCAACGTCGGCAAGGACAACGCCGAGTATAAGGCGATTGTCAGCACGATGACCATGCATCCCGACGACATGAAAGAGGCCGGTATCGCATCTGGAGGATCGGTCCGCGTGCGGTCGGAATACGGTGAGGCGACGTTTACGTGCGTCGAAGGCAGGGTCCCGCAGGGCATGGTCTTCTGCCCGTATGGTCCGCCGTCCTGCCACGTCATGGGGAACCACACCGACGGAACGGGCATGCCGACGTCGAAGGGGTGGGAAGTCGAGGTTGAGCCAATCCATGCGTGAACCGCTCGTGCCTGCCGTTCCGTCGTGGGAAATGATCGAGCCGGGTCGGTACATGCCACGCCGGACGCGAGGCAGCTTTCCCGGCCGGGAGCTTGGTTGAACGTTCCTGGTTCCGCCCGGTCGGGGCGAAGACGAACGCAGGAGCACAAGCAAGAGCGAATCGCAGCAGGGGACCGAATGAGCGTGAACGTGGTCAACAGCGCCACCTGCACCTTCTGCGGGTGCGTGTGCGACGACATCGAGCTGCACGCGGAAGGCGAGAAGATCGTCAAGGCGAAGAATGCCTGCAGCCTCGGCGACGCCTGGTTCCGCAACCATACGGCGGAACGGATCTACCCAGACGCGTTGATCGACGGCGAGCCCGCCACGGTCGAGGCCGCGATTGAAGCCGCGGCCGAACATCTCTACAAGGCCGATCTGCCTCTCGTCTACGGTCTGAGCAACATTACCTGCGAGGCCCAGCGCGAATCGGTGGCGCTGGCGGAGCTGATAGGGGGTGTGGTCGACAGCCACACCTCGCTTTGACACGGCCCCACTGAGATAGCCGCCCAGTTGGGTGGCAAGATCACGTGCACCTTAGGCGAAGTCAAGAACAGGGCGGACTTCATGATCTACTGGGGTGGCAACCCGGCAGAGTGCCATCCCCGTCATTTCACGAAGTACACGCTCACCCAGAAGGGCCGGTTCGTCCCGCTGGGCCGCAAGGGCCGGACCATGGTCCTGGTCGACATCCGCGAGACGCCAAGCGCGAAGGCGGCCGACATCTTCCTGCAGATCCGTCCCGGCAAAGATTTCGAGATGGCCACGGCGCTCAGAGCGATCGTCAAGGGGCATCCCGTCGACACCGCGCTGGTCGAGGAGACC
>Ga0114129_10011835_pt1 | contig 12410 bp, 8 predicted proteins | sample RhiMetdeltSRZDD1_FD_80071 | JGI IMG/M metagenome (GOLD analysis project Ga0114129, IMG submission 80071) | Populus rhizosphere microbial communities from Tennessee, USA - Rhizosphere MetaG P. deltoides SRZDD1 (version 2) (version 2) | ecosystem: Host-associated > Plants > Roots > Rhizosphere >...
GACCCTGGAAGCCTCCTATGGCATACGCGAACCAGCGCCTGAGACGCTCGACACGTCGCACGATCTGGCGGAGCGGCGCTTCTGTGCGCTGTTTTCAGGCTTTGCGCCACAACCGCCTGTCGGTGCCTCCCTCAAGGATGCCCTGGAACACTTGCTGGGCCAGGCGCTCGCCCACGAATTCCCCGCTCATCCAGAGTTTGAGAGAGAGGTACGGGCTGCCGACCTGCGCAAAGTCTTCGAGGTCGCCCGCCAGGCGGCCGGGACGGAAGACGGTCGGGTTCTGGTGGAAGATAGAGCCTTGCGGCCCATTGTGCGGCAAATTGCCAATCCGCTGCGGCTCGGGAGCATGTCGGAAACCCACTTTGTGCTGAGCCATGAATGGCGTAATCATTTTAACAGGCAACTGGCGGCGGCGAATAAAGTGACACCGACGGTGGGGGAGTTGCGTACCTGGATCAACCAGCCACAGCCGCGTGGCCTGCCAGCGGACATAGAACAGCTCCTGATCCTGGTGTTTGCCGAACAAACGAATCGCTCATTCTGCCGCTATGATCGTGCGTATACGCCCTCTCTGGAGAGCATGCCTGACGAATTGGAGTTACGACCACAACCTTTACCCACACCAGAGGACTGGGAGCGGGCTGTGGAGCGGATCACGACCATCTTTGATGGACAGTGGGCTGGCCCATTAACGGCGGCCAACACCGTACAGGTGGCCGGCAAACTTCAGGCAGAGGTGCAGAGGGCAAGGGAGGCATGTGGCCAGTTGCCGGAACTATTGCTGGCCGGGGGGCGCCACCTTGGGTTGCCAGACAAGACGGTACAACGCACCAGGCGCTACCGCACCGCCGTGGCTATGGCCACCTTGCTCAACGATTTGGCAGGACAAGAGCCAGCAGCAGCTCTCACCTTTCTAGCGCACGCCACGCTCGATACCTCAGCAGCGGCTATGCGCCAGAGCATGCAGTCAGCTCCTGCAGTAACGACGGCGCTCGCACAGGCGGATTGGGCTTTATACGACGCAGTGGCTGGACTCACCGATAGTCGTCAGGCGGCGGCACAAGCACTGCTACGGGATGTCAGTGAGGCGCTGCAGGCGGATGAGTACGTGGTGGCGCTGGTCCCTATCCTGACGGAGGCAAAGCAGCGCGCCATCCGTCTGCTGGCTGCACCTCTCACTTCTACCCCTTCTCCACCCCCACCCAAGCCCGCCCCCGTCAAGGGGGAGGGTGCAAAGCGACCTCAGAAGACCACCTGGCATACCGTGGACACAGGGCAGGGTGACTTGCTCAATGCCACGGACTGGGACGCGTTGGCAGCACGTTTACAGGCACAACTGCAGCAAAACCCGGCGTGGCGCCTGAGCCTCACCTGGAACCTGGTGCGTGAGGAGGCGCCGTAGTGGCCACCCTGCCGTTAACGCCCTCTCAACTGCAGATGCAAGTGGCCCAGATTCGGCCGCGGGAGCGGGACCCTGAGGCGCAGGTCATTGGGATCCATACCACGGGTAGCTGGCAAGGTCCAGAGACCCTGGTCCTCGATGACTGCTGCTATACGGTAGTGCAGGCCAATACTGTGCTCGAAGTACGCGAAGCCTTACAGACGGTCGAAGAGCGCCAGGGGCTGACAATCCTCTTGACCAGGCTCGAACAGGCAGATCTCGGCTATGATGTGGTCGCTCGCCTGGCACGCAGTCGCCTGTTTCCTCTCGATGTCTGGGAGGGTGTGCGCGCGCTCTTCAAGGCCAGATTGATTGATCCTACACTGCGCGCGCGGTGTGTCGCACAAGCCCTGTTGGAGTATGCACCCCCCACCGGCTACCTGCCAGTGCAAACGGGTGTGCTCGACGCTGGTACCGCCTGGCGGGCCCTCTTCCACCATGGCTTTGGGATGGCTGATCGTGAGCCAGATCTGGCGAGTTTGCTCCTCTGGGCGGCTTCAAGTTCGAGCGTCGAGCGGTATCGCAGCGCTGTGGCAGAGCTACGGGAATCGGCTCGGGAGCGGCTCACGGCGACTATCGGACCAGCGGCTGGTGTGCTCCTCACTCTCGTGGATGGTGGTGCCGCTCGGGATGCGCTGGCGCTGGCTGTCGTGTGTGGTGTGGTGTTTGCTGAGGAGACGAGTGATGCATCGACTGTGGCTGCCCTACACGCTGCGGCGGTACGGCTGGAGCGCTTCCACAGTGACCAGCCGATAGCTCCAGAGCTCGGGCGACAATTGGCGAAAGCCGCTCAGGAAGCACTGGAAGAGCTGGCTCACATACAAGAGAGCCCCCAGGGACAGGAGCACGTCTGGCGAGCTGACGAACTGTTGCACGCCGTTCAGGCCGGGCCATACGCCTATCGTAGTCCGCTGACGCTACGCGGCCTTGAGCAACGGTTGCAGCACTATGCTACGCAACTCAGGGAGGCTCTCGACGACCTCACTCAGGAGGCTCTGGCGGCATACGAACGTCTGGCCCGTGAGGTCGCAGCACATCTGCTGGCCAGTCGCAATGCTGCCCAACTGGAGCGAACGCGTATGGCCGGGCGTCTCCTGCGCTGGTTGCGCGAGCCGTTACTCACTGGTGGTGGGATACGCCATCTGGCACGTCGTTATCGCGATGACCTGGCTTTTGTTGATTGGGCACGTGAAGCGCTCGTCGGCGGTGAAGATGTGGCGTCGCTGTCTGAGGTCTACCGACTGCTCGAACACACCGTCAGTACCCGACGTGCGGCCATGAATCAGGCCTTCGCTGCGGCACTGTGCGATTGGACGCAGAGCGGGGCAGTGGCGACCGACATACTCCTCATTGAGGACGTCCTGGTACATGTTGTGCGTCCGGTGGTGCAATCCGGGAACCGTGTGCTCCTGGTCGTACTCGATGGTATGAGCTGGCCGGTATGCCACGAACTGTTAGCTGACATACGGCAGCACCATTGGGCTACTATGACGCCGTTAGTCTCAGGGGAACCACTGTTGCCAGTCATAGCAACCATCCCGTGTATCACCGAGCTGTCGCGCAGCAGTTTACTGGCCGGCGCACTGTGCCGTGGCGATGCCCACGACGAGAAGCGGCGCTTTGCCGCTTGTGCGAGCCTGGGCACGGTCTGCGAGCGCAGCCATCCTCCTGTAGTGTACCACAAAGGGGACCTCACGCAGGGTAGTCGTGGAGCCCTCAGAGCTGAGGTACGTCGCACCATTGCGTCGCAGAAGCACAAAGTAGTGGGAGTCGTGATCAATGCGGTTGATGACCGCTTGCGCACCGCCCAGCAGCTCCGCGATACCTGGACCGTCGAGGCCATCCGCCCTCTGGGGGCGCTGTTGCAGGCCGCCCGCGAGACGGGGCGTATCGTCATCCTGACGAGTGATCACGGCCATGTCTGGCATCGCGATGGTCCGGGTACGACATTTCCTGATGCTGGAGAGCGCTGGCGGCCGGCTAGTGATACGCCAGGACCGGGAGAAGTGCTGGTGCAAGGCAGTCGTGTGCGTGGTCTGCGCGAGCAGACACAGGTCATTGTCCCATGGCAAGAGCATATCCGCTATGGGGTGGCGAAGAATGGCTATCACGGTGGCGTCACGCCTCAGGAGATGGTAGTGCCTCTCGTCCTGCTCGCGGATGCTATGAGCCGCGTACCAGGATTACAACGATGTGAATTGGCCAAACCGGCCTGGTGGCTGGAAACGCCCAGTGCCCTACCGGCGCCTGTCGGCCCTGCGACACCGAAGCCGCAGTATCGGCCCGGTGAGTTGCCGTTCCCCATACGGCCAGATGACATACAGGTGCCCGCGCCACGCACCTCCAGGGGACCTGGGGCGCGTCATCAGGCACGTCAGCCTGGCTGGACCAAGCACTTGCTAGTGTCGCCGGTGTATCTCACTCAGAAGCAGTTGATGCGGCGGCATGCTCCTGACGATGGGCTCGTTCTGCGCTGCTTGCTGGCACTAGAACAGCAGGGTGGGGTGACGACTCCAGTCGCTCTTGCCCAAGACCTTGACATACCCGTGGTGCACATCGATAACTTGCTGGCCAGGCTGCAACGCTTGTTGAATATTGATGGTTATACGGTCCTACAGATAGACCACGAGCGTAACCTCGTGACCTTACACATGCCGTTACTGCAACGGCAATTCGCACTAGACTGAGTCTGCAAAGTGAAGGACAGAGGGATGAAAGCCGTTTATGTCGAGCGGGTGGGACCGCCAGAGGTCTTAATCTATGGGGAGTTGCCAGAACCACAACCGGGTCCGAATGACGTCCTGATCCGTGTCCACGCCACCTCGCTCAATCGGTTGGACGTATTTATGCGCGAGGGCTCACACGGCACCAGCATGACACCGCCGCAGATTCTGGGGCGTGACATCGCCGGCGAAGTGGTGCAGGTGGGTAGCGCGGTGCAGGGGTTTTAGCCTGGTAATAGGGTAGTGGCGAGCGGCAGTGGTAGTTACGCCGAATATGCCCTGGCGCCAGCGACTAGGACGTTTCACCTCCCAGAGAGTTGCTCCTTTGATGCCGGGGGAGCCCTGCCAACAGCCGGGCTCACGGCCTATCAGATGCTCATCAACCGTGCCCGTATACGTCCAGGTGAAGATGTGCTGGTCATGGCCGCCGGGAGCGGCGTCGGCAGTTACGCTGTGCAAATCGCCAAGGCAGTGGGCGCCAGAGTTATCGCCACGGCGGGGACAGACGACAAGCTCCAGAAAGCACGCGAGATTGGGGCTGACGATGTACTCAACCATTACACTGAGGACATTGTGGCACGTGTGCGTGAGCTGACCGCCGGCCAGGGTGTGGATGTGATTGTCGAACACGTGGGTGCTGCAGTCTGGCAGGCATGTTTCCGCAGCCTGAAAGACTATGGTCGGCTGGTAACCTGCGGCGCGTATAGGAAATTCAAACGCTATTTTGCCACAGCACAGTCGGGAATGCGCCCGTGGAGAGGACGCTCGGCACGCACCCGACGTTGCTGTGAGATCCTGCGGTGTGTGGCGAGTACATTAGGAAATATAAAGCCACTTTGCCCGAGGCATCCCCGCCAGCGCCTCCCCGTACCCGGCTGTCCCCCACGCCACAGCCTACTCCCGCGGGGCTGCCGAGGCGCAGCCTGGACATGCCGCTCAGGATGGATTGCAAAGGGCGTGTGAAATTCCTATGCTTCCACCAGCATGCCAGAGTGCACTGGCTTCCTACCTGGCTGGTGGGCACGGACAAGATCGGAAAGGAAAGCTGATGGCAGGTCAAGGAACACACAGAGTGTGTGAAGAGTCAGGGCAAGAGCGCCCAACGCACAGAGAGACCCGCCGTCACAGAAGCACGCATGCGCGCATAAGACAGACAGAAGGGAGGCCTGTAGGCGCAGCATTCCATGATGCGCAGAGAGCCAGACAGGCCAATGTATTTATGCAGCCAGATGGGAGAGATATCGTGCGAGGCGATCGAGGCCGGGAACACATCTTTGGCGCTGATGGCATCCATATTACACCTGTACGGCGTAGCCACAGCGCCCATGAGCGCAAGCGCACACGCAATGAGCGTCGGCCCATAAGTCTTGAGGAATTTGCCAGATTTCAGGAGATCTTTCGATGAAAGTCGAGGAGAGGCTTGCGGATTTGACCGCAGACTTGGTCGAATGTGAAGAGAATAGCGTCTTTCTCGAACGGCTGTTTTCTCTCAAGGCCGGTGTATGGGAGGACGTCACGGCTTTGTGCCGTGATATAGGGCATCTTGAAGATCACATAGCACAACTACAGCAGTCAGCCAAAGACAGACTGCGTGCCACATGGTTAGCTTATCCCGCCTCTACACATGGTAAAGGCTACTGTCTTATTGTTTTCTTCGTGGAGGAGCTGCACTGGAGTAACGTTGCACTGTTCAATAAGCAGTGGTTCTCTCGGAAGACACGTCGTGTTCGTACCACAAATCAATACGGACTCCAGCGAGAGCTTGGATGAGCTGGGATATCTCGGCGAAATATTCCGCAAGTATCATCGCCCCGCCGCCACAAGCTTCTGTTCAAGCTCTTCCTTGAGCTGCACGTAGTGTTGGTAGTCTCCAGCCCACTCAACCACATCGGCTGTATCCCCCATGTCACCCCGCTGATATCGCGCATAAAATTCAGCAGAGGACATCTGGTATCGCTGTTCATACGCCACGAGTGAGCGAATCAAAGCTGTTAGGGCTTCTATAGGTGACGTGTAGACGGTCCGTTGCCCTGCCATGGTTTGTCTTCCCTTCTGTCTGACGCTATCCTTCTAACTCCTCCAGCAACACTTTGGCCTCCTCGAGGTCTGCCGTATCGAAGCCCTCAGTGAACCAGCCATGGACGTCCGCTAGGAGCTGATGTGCTGCGGCGCGCTTGCCCTGGTGCTGCCACAAGCGAGCGAGATTCGTGGCGGCGCGTAGCTCCAGCGATTTGGCCTGTTGGCGGCGGGCAATGTTGAGGGCATGGTGGAAACAGGCTTCGGCATCAGCCAAATCCGGGGTGGCCAGGCGCAACAGGAACTCGCCTTGGAGCCGATACGCCTCCGGGAGCATGTCGCCCCGCTCGCTTGCCTCGAACGCTGCCAAGGCCTCGCCTAACAGGTGCAGTCCCTCCGCGACCTGGCCGGCATGCCCCGCGGCCTCGGCGAGTAGAACCAGACAGAACGGGCGCGCTATCGTTTGCCCTGTAGCCAAGAGGGTCGCCAAGCCCTGGTGCATCTGCGCCAGTCCCTCCACGCCTTGGCCTTGCATAGCTAGCGCCCAGCCATGCCAGTATGTTCCATACCCCACATAAAGTGGAAACTCCTGGGCAGTCGCCAGGGCCAGGAGCGCTTCAGCCTGCGCCTGGACTGCCGGCGCCTCACGGCGGCGGCTATGCAGGTGAGCCGCAAAGTGCCGAGCCAGCGCTAGGCTATAGGGATGTGCAAGCGCTTGGGCCTGGGTCAGAGCTTCCTGACTCCGGCGCAGTGACTGCGCCGGAGTGCCCAGGCACCACAGCGCGTTCGCCGCCAAGGCAAGACACCGCACCCCAGGCGCCGGCCCCTGGTGGAGCATCAGGACCTGCTGCGCTGTCGGATCGGCAAGGGCGCTCCCGTGCTCGAAGTGCATCCGGGCGGCAGCATATTCGCCCAGGAAGAACAAGGTGCTTCCGAGCACTTCGTGGGCCTCCAGGCGGAGCGTTGGTGTAGCCACGCGCTGCGCCAGCCGGTCGAGCTGTTCCCCTAATTCCCGCGCCGTTAGCAACGCCCCCGAGTTCTGATAGAATAGACATAAACCCCGCAGTGTCGGGAAGAGCTGAGGTGTCTCACCCACCTGCGCACACAATGCGCGCGCTCGGGCGTAGGTCTGCTCCACTTCCGGTGCTGCTTGGCCCTTGGTAGCCGTCAATGCCGGTCCCAGGGCAAGCTGCAGGTCGAGTTCCTGCTGGGCCCATGTGGGGGTCTCTGGGAGCGTGGCGAGCAGTTCTAGACCCGCGGTGAGGTGTCGCACTGCTTCTAGGTTAGCCGAGCGCTGGAGGGCCTGCTGCCCCGCCTGCTGCCAGTAGCCAATGGCTTGCTCTCTGAGGCCCGCCTCAGTATAGTGCTGGGCTAGTAGTTCGGGCTGGGTCTGGGCCGTCTCGGGAAACTGCTCTTCCAACACCTGCGCAATGCGCTGGTGATACTGTTGGCGTGTGCTCCTCAACAGGGACTGATACGCGGTGTCCTGGATGAGAGCATGTTTGAAGAGATACTGCGCTTGTGGGGGATGTCCTCGCTGGTAGAGCAGTTCAGCGTCCACGAGCTGTGCTAGCCCACGATGCAACGTCGTATCATCCAGCGGTGATACAGCCCGGATCAATTCATAGGAAAACGACCGCCCCAGGACGGCACCGAGCTGTGCGACTTCTTTGACTGGGGCCAACCGATCAAGCCGCGCCATCAAGGAGTCCTGCAATGTGATGGGGATCGCTAGCGGTGGCAGTGGGCCGGTCAGCACATAGCGGTCTGCTTCCTCCCGCACCAGCCCAGACTCCAGGATCATCTTGAGCAGCTCTTCGACAAACAGGGGTACACCATCCGTCTTCGCTACAACCTGCTGGACTACCTCTAGCGGCAGGGACTTGCCGTGAATTGCCTGTGCAATGAGCCGTTCGACCTGTGGATGGGTGAAGCGATTGAGCGTCAGGTGTGTCAGATGTGAACGTGGGGGCCACGGCGGTTGAAATTCTGGGCGACAGGTCAGTAGCGTCAGCATGTGCGCCGTGCGGCTCTGGTCAATAATCAGGCTCAACAGCTCCAGTGTCGAGGGATCGGCCCAATGCAGATCTTCCCACACGGCGAGGAGCGGTTGCCGCTCGGCGGCCTCTGCGAGCCACGCCACCAGGGCTTCTGCTGTTTTGCGCTTCTGCTGCTGCGGACTGAGGTGCAAGGGGGGATAGCGTCCATCCGGGAGTGGCACCGACAGCCGCGCGGCAAACAGTGGCACTACCTCATCGCGTGCGAAGCGATACTCGTGCAGGCTGTGCTCCAGCTTGTCCAGCTTCGCCTCAGGCGTATCTTCCCTGTGAAAGTGCAGCAGTCGCTGCAGGTGATCAATCACCGGATAGAGCGCACTATTCGTGTAGTATGGGGAACAGCGCAGCACGATACTGCTCATCCCCTCACTCCCCAGCCGCTGGCGCAGGGCCTCCACCAGGCGGGATTTGCCAATGCCGGCCTCGCCGCTGAGCAGGACCACCTGCCCCAGCCCGTCCTGACTTTGTGCCCAGCGTTCCACGAGCAGCGTCAGTTCGGCATCGCGCCCAACGAGAGGCGTTAAGCTGGTAGCACCCATCACGTCCAGGCGACTCTGGGCCGCACTGGCCTGGAGGACACGATAGACTTGCACGGGGGTTGTCACACCTCTGAGGGTATGCGTGCCGAGATCCTCACAGGCAAAGAAGCCCTGCACGAGGCGATGCGACGCGGCACTGATGAGCAGGGCATCGGGTGCGGCCAGGCCCTGGATGCGGGCCGCGAGATTCGGTGTTTCTCCTAGGGCTAACTGCTCGTGCCGACTGACGCCCCCTACTTCTCCCACGACTACGAGTCCTGTATGGACGCCCAGACGAACGGCTAGCCGCACCCCGGTCCGTGGCTCCAGGCGGGCATTGAGGGCTGCGAGGGCGTCGAGAATCCCCAGGCCGGCGCGCACGGCTCTGTGGGCGTCGTCTTCGTGGGCCTGCGGATAGCCGAAGTAGACCAGGAGCCCATCCCCGAGGTATTGCGCGATATGGCCGCCATAGTGCTGGGTCACCTCCTCGCACGTGGTCTGGTAGGCACGCACGACTTCGCGCAAGTCTTCTGGATCAAGCCGACTGGACAGGGCGGTAGAATCTACGAGATCGCAGAACATCACCGTCAGTTGCCGCCGTTCGGCGTCTGAGGAGCTCGGTGCAACTGGTGTAGGGGCAATCGGCGCTGTCTGATCGGTCTGGGTAGCGTGAAGCTGGTCGGGCTGGGCAGAGAGGGGTAGTACGACTGGGTCTGCAGCGCCGGTCCAGACCAGTACCGTGCCGTTCTCATCGACCGCCAGGCGCTGCGCCTCGATGATTTCGGCTTTCAAGTCTGCAAGGTAGGCATCGTCGAGACCGAACTGCCGCTGGAGTGCCCGGTAGGTCACGCGCCCACGGCGTCGGAGCATCTCTAGCGCTTGATCCAACACCTCCTCGAATGTCATAGCCGACCCTCGGTCTGTTGTGTGTCGCCTCGCGTGGCTGGTGTGAGAGCATGGGCATCCCTGACATACGCTATTCTATACTGCATATGGTAGACAAAGGAAAGTGCGGAGTTTGAGGGCCATTGCACATGGTCATCCTCACCCTTGACAAGAGGAACAAAAGGCAAGACAGTATCGCCAGAGTACGGCCAATGCCACAGAGGTTGAGGTCACGCGGACATCAGTTCCAGGGGAAGCTTGTGAGTTGCGAAGGAGGGCAGTATGAGACAGGGATTTCGAGTCATCGATACGGACACCCACGTCAATCCGTCTATGGATGTGTTGCTACGCTATGCCGACCAGGCCCTCCGGGAGTGCGTGGACGAGCTCAAGCCATACATGCGGACCGTTAAGCCACGTCCTGGCCAGGGGGACGCCGAGAATCAGGAGACGGCGACCATGCTCACCATCAAGCCGCTGCGCTACCAGCGTGTGGCCGGCGAGAAGCTTGGGACTCCTACGGACCCTGGGGGTGATCGCGGCTTTCTGTCCGGACGTACGCACATGGTCACGCGTCAGCCCATCACCGCCCGCGTCTCTGAGGATAATTCCCGTGGTCGTCTGCAGGATATGGACACCGAGGGCCGTGATATCGACTTCATCATCCCCGGCACCTGGGCCTTTGGCTCTCCCTCCCTGGCGCCACACCTCACCAGGGGCCTCTGTAGCGCCTATCACCGATATATGACCGACTACTGCGGGGCCGATGCACGCCGGCTGAAGAGCATGGTGCTGGCACCGGCCACTGACCCGGCGTGGAGTGCGCAGGCCATCAAGGAGGTGGCGCAGGAGGACTGGGTGGCGGCGGTCTGGCCCCTGCTCCCCGAGGGCTTGCCGGTGGACGATCCCGATCTGGAACCCATCTGGGCCGCCGCCAACGAGGCCGATCTGCCCATCATGTACCACGGCTTTACGATCGAGACACCGTATTTTCCTGGCTACCGTGACGTGTGGGACAACCCCGCCATGGGCCGCTGCGCCGGCCAGACCTGGGGCGGTCAGCGCTTTCTCTCCTTCATGCTCATGGGCGGTATGCTGGATCGCTATCCTCGGCTGCGTGTTGGCACCCTGGAGTGTGGCCATGGTTGGCTGCCGCACTGGCTGTTGCGCTTGACCAGACAGATCGACTATGTGCGCGGTTCGGTCTCCCCCAGCCTGAAGCACACGCCCCTGGAGTATACGCAGATGGGAAGAGTGTTTTGCGGTATCGACTTTTCCGAGGGCGTGGCAATGACCAAGGCAGTGGTCGATATCCTGGGCGATCACGTGCTTATGTATCAGTCGGATTATCCGCATCCAGAGACAGTCTTCCCCGAACATGCGGGTACGGTGATCGCCTGGCAGCCGGTGTTGGGCGAACCAGCGATGCGTAAGCTGATGTGGGAGAACGCGGCGCGCTTCTTCCGCTTGACTTCCACCCCGTGGAGCAACCACCACTAGGAGGACTACGCCATGCCAACAACCCCTGCTCCCCAAGCTCAATACCTCGACGTTGGTGGCTTGCGGTTGCACTACCTGGACTGGGGCAATCCCACTGCCCAGCCGATGGTGCTGTTACACGGTTTTACCGGCCATGCGCACACCTGGGACACCTTTGCGGCGGCGATGTGTGAGCGCTTTCACGTGCTGGCGCTGGACCAGCGTGGGCATGGCGATAGTGACTGGGCTAAAGACGGGGCCTACACCGTACACGATCATGCCGCTGATCTCTACGCCTGGCACGAGCAACTCGGCCTCGGTCCAGTGCTGCTCATTGGGCTCTCGATGGGTGGTCGTAATGCCATCGCGTATACGGCGCAGCACCCGGAGAAGGTGAAGAAGCTCGTCATTGTGGACGTCGGACCGGACATTGACCCACGTGGTGCGGAGCGCGTACGGCGCATGGCCGCTGACGCTCCTGAGGAATTTCGCACGCCTGAGGAGGCGGTGAAGTATCTCAAGCAGACCATGACGCATCCCTCCGAAGCAGCGCTGCGTCATCGCGTCGCTCATGGGTTGAAACAGCTTCCTCATGGTATGTACACGTGGAAGTACGACAAAGCCCTACGGGAGATGCGGCGTCAGAGGATAAGCCCACAAGTGGACCTGTGGCCAGCGGTACGACAAATTACCCTTCCTACCCTAATTCTGCGCGGCGCGGATAGCGATGTCTTTGCTCTGGAGACAGCCCAGCACATGCAGGCGTGCATCCCTGGCAGCCAGTTCGTCGAAATTCCACGCGCTGGTCATTCCATCCCCGCCGATGCGCCAGAGGCATTCGAGAAGGCAGTACGAGAATTTGTCACTGCACCCTGAGAGGAGACGGGTGTTCCTGACGCAAATGACCATTGCCTCAGGGCAAGCTTTGCGCTACTATGGGGCGCATAGAGAGGCAGGCAAACGCTGACTGGGCATATTACCCAGAGGAGGTACCTATGCTTTACGAAATGCGTACATATACTCTGCGGCCTGGGACGGTAGGCGAGTTTGAAGCCCGTTTTGCCAAGCGGCACCCGTTACGGGAGAAGCACTCCAAGCTGGGAGCGTTCTGGCATACCGAGTTGGGCACCCTTAATCAAGTCATTCACGTCTGGCCCTACGACGACTTGCAGCACCGCATGGCCGTACGGGCGGCCATGGCCAACGACTCTGAGCTGGCGGCGGTCCCCGGCGGCCGAGACTTCATTGTGGCGCAGGAGTCTGAGATCATGACTCCGGCACCGTTTATGCA
>Ga0114129_10011836_pt1 | contig 12410 bp, 9 predicted proteins | sample RhiMetdeltSRZDD1_FD_80071 | JGI IMG/M metagenome (GOLD analysis project Ga0114129, IMG submission 80071) | Populus rhizosphere microbial communities from Tennessee, USA - Rhizosphere MetaG P. deltoides SRZDD1 (version 2) (version 2) | ecosystem: Host-associated > Plants > Roots > Rhizosphere >...
AGGAAACCCGGATCCGCGGCCCGCCGCGCGGCCGCCACCACCAGCGCGTCGTCCGCGGGCAGCCGCTCCGCGCGGGCCGCGGAGACCACGCCGGGGGCGCCCCACCGGACCCCCAGATCCCCTTCGACGGTACGGCCGTGCCACGCCGTACCGGCCACCGTCGTGTTCCCGCCGTCCGGCTCCAGCACGGAGTAGACGTCGGTCGTCGCGCCGCCGACGTCCACGACGAGTACGTCCCCGGCCTGTTCGGCGAGCAGTTCCACGCCGGTCAGCACGGCATCCGGGGTCGCGGCGCGGACGAGGGAGGCGAACCGCGTACCCCGCGACAGGCCCTTGCCGCCGATGACGTGGCGCAGGAACACCTCCCGGATCGCCGCGCGGGCAGGCCCGGGTCGCAGGTCGCCGATGCGGGGCAGCACGTTGGCGGTGGCGATGGCGGGGACGCCCGCGGCGGCCAGCGTGCCGAGCGCCTCCGGGGTCGCGTCGGCGTTGCCCGCGACCACCACGGGCTTGCGCAGCCGGGTACCCGCCAGCCGCCGGGCGTTGTGCAGCAGGGTCTCCGCGTCGCCGCCGTCGGTACCGCCGACGAGCAGCACCACGTCGGGCCGGGCCGCGCGCAGCTCCCGTACCCCCGGGGAGTCCAGCGGCCCGGCGGAGGTGTGCACGACCCGGGCACCGGCGGTGAGCCCGACGCGGTGGCCGGCCTCGGCGGTGACCAGACGCTCGTACCCGACGACGGCCAGCCGCAGGCCCCCACCGGCCGACGAGCACGCGTAGACGGTGTCCACAGTGGACTGCAGCGCGGCGAGGGCGGCGTCGAGCCCGTGCAGCACATCGGTGTCCACAGTGGTCGGATGCTCGGCCGTGGCCACGAGCTCGCCCGTGTCGACGTCGACCAGCGCCGCCTTGGTGTACGTCGAGCCGACGTCGACGCAGGCGACCCGGCTCACCGCGCGGGGACCACCACGGTGCCGGTGGCGACGACCGCGACGACCGGCGGGTCGAGTACGCGCGCCGCCGACCCCCCGGTGCCGCGGCACACCACGGCGCAGCTGAACTCCAGCTCCCGGCTGCGGTTGCCCACCCGGGTCACGCTCGCGGTCACCTCGACGACGTCACCGGCCTGGATGGGCGCGACGAACCGCACCTGCGAGTACCCGGCGAACAGGCCCTCGTCGCCGTCGGTACGGATGCACACCTCGGTGGCCACGTCGCCGAACAGGCCCAGCGCGTACGCGCCGTCGACCAGGTTGTCCGCGTAGTGCGCATGGCTGTACGGCACGTACCGCCGGTGTACGACGGTGAGCCCGAGGCTCATGCCTGCCTCCCGCTCCGGCGTTCGGCGATCGGCCGCCGTCGTGGTCCGGGCCGTTGCCTCACGCCTACGCTGATCATCACACGTCCTTCCCGGCCCCGACGAGCGCGTGCACCAGGTAGCTCGCCACCTCGCGGGGCGTGGTGCCGCGCCCGAAGATACGGTCGACCCCGAGCTCGCCCGCCGCCAGCTCGTCGAACCGCGGCCCGCCCACGACGAGCAACGGCCGCTTGCCCGCCGGGAACGCCTCCCGGAACGCGGCCGACATCTCCCGGGTGTTGTGCAGGTGCGCGTCCCGCTGCGTGACGACCTGGCTCACGAGTACGGCGTCCGCCCGCTCCGCCCGCGCCCGCTCGACGAGATCGGGCACGCTCACCTGCGCACCGAGGTTCGCGACCCGGAACTCGCGGTAGTACTCCAGGCCCTTCTCGCCCGCGATCCCCTTGACGTTGAGGATCGCGTCGATGCCGACCGTGTGCGCGTCGGTGCCGATGCACGCGCCGATCACGGCCAGCTTGCGGCGCAGCCGCTTCTTCACGGCCGCGTTGATGTCCTTTGTGGACATGAGCGGGAAGTCCCGCTCCACGACCTGTACCTGGCCCAGGTCGACGAGATGGTGGACGCGGCCGTACACCACGAAGAACGTGTACGCGTCGCCCATCGGCTTGGCGTGCACGACCATCGCCGGGTCGAGGCCCATTTTCGCGGCGAGCTGCAGGGCGGCGCCCTCGGCCCGCTTGTCGTGCGCGATCGGCAGCGTGAACGACAGCTGCACCATGCCGTCGCCGGTGGTGTCCCCGTACGGCCGGATAACGGTACTCACGCCGCCTCCAGGATCTCGGTCACGGGGTTGAAGTAGCCGTCCTCGTGGCGGGCCACGCCGTCGAGCCCCCGGCCGCCGTCCGCGGGGCGTTTCATGATCCCGAACGTGCCGTCGGCGATCGCCGGCAGCAGCCCGTCGTCCACAATGGACTCCAGCAGCGTGACCGCCTCGCGCAGCACCGTACCGGCCCGCTGCTGGATGAATCCGCCGGGCGCCGGGACGAAGTCCTCGCGCAGCCCGCCCGCGGCGCCCAGGACGTACCGCACGTTCTGCAGCGCGATGTCGCGGTCCGACAGCCACGGCGTGACGACCGCCTCGGTCATCATGCCGACGAGCAGGATGCCCTGCCCGGTCAGGACGCCCGCCAGGTTGAAGAAGCCGTCCAGCAGGTTGCCGCGGAACACGTCGCCGGTCATGTGCTTGGTCGGCGGCATCCACTTCAGCGGCGCGTCCGGGAACAGCTCGCGGGCGAGCAGCGCGTGGGCCAGCTCCAGCCGGAACGACTCGGGTAGGTCCGGGTTGATCTCGAACGCGTGCCCGAGGCCGAGCTGCCAGTCGGCGAGTCCGGCCTCGTGGGCGAAGTACTCGTTGAGCAGCTGCGAAACCGTCACCGTGTGCGCGGCCTCGACCGCGTCCGCCGTCGTCAGGTAGTTGTCCTCGCCGGTGTTGATGATGATGCCGGCCCGGGCGTGCACCTGGCGGGAGAACCGCTGGTCGACGAACGTCCTAATGGGATTGATGTCGCGGAACAGGATGCCGTACATCGAGTCGTTGAGCATCATGTCGAGCCGTTCGAGGCCGGCGAGTACGGCGATCTCCGGCATGCACAGCCCGGAGGCGTAGTTGGTGAGCCGCACGTACCGGCCCAGCTCCTTCGACGACCGGTCGAGCGCCGCCCGCATCAGCCGGAAGTTCTCCTGCGTCGCGTACGTGCCGGCGAACCCCTCGTGCGTCTCGCCCTCGGGCACGTAGTCCAGCAGCGACTGGCCGGTCGAGCGGATGACTGCGATCACGTCGGCCCCGGCGCGGGCCGCGGCCTGCGCCTGCGGGATGTCCTCGCGGATGTCGCCGGTGGCCACGATCAGGTAGATCCACGGCCGCTGCTCCGGGTCGCCGTGCCGCGCGACGAGCCGTTCGCGCTCGGCCCGGCGGCGGTCGATGCGCCGCACCCCGGACCGCGCCGCCCGCCGGGCCGCCGTCCGCGCCGCCGCCGCGGCCCGGCCGGACGGCCGCGTGAACCGTACCGAGCCCGCCGCCGCCTTCTGCGCCAGTACGGTCAGGTCGTCGATGCCCTCGGCCCGCAGCGCGTGGAACACCGGCAGGGCGACCCCGCCGCCCAGGCCCACGTCCGACGCCACCGCGTCGACGAGCCGGTTCACCCACGGCAGGCCCTCCGGGTCGGCGCCGGTGATGCCGGACAGCCGCAGCACGGCGCGCTCCACCGCCACGGTGGTGTGGCTGCGGGCCAGGTCGACGACCGGCTCGCCGGCGCGCCGGGCCAGTGCCCGCGCCCGCGCCACGAGCGCCGGATCCAGGTCGAGCTTCACGATCCCTCCGCGTCGTAAATCGTCTGTCCCCGTAGGACAGTGAGCCGGGCGGTGGGCAGCGGAGTCGGGTCGTCCGGCCCGCGATCGTCCACATCGGACGCGAGCAGCACCGGCAGTCCGGTGTCGGCCATCCCGGCCGGTGTGTCCCACACTGCGAACGTCGCCGGCGCGCCGGGCACGAGCTGCCCGTGGTCATCCTGGTGTACGGCGCGCCACCCGCCCCGCGTGTGCGCGGCGAAGGCGGCCCGCGCGCTCATCCGGTGGGCCGCGTTGTGGTGCCACATGGCGGCGCGGACCGTACCCCACGGGTCGAGCGGGGTCACCGGCGAATCCGAGCCGAACGCCAGCGGTACGCCGACGCCGTGCATCGCGCCCATCGGGTTGCTCTCCAACGACCGGGCCACGCCGAGCCGCTGCGCGTACATCGCGTGCGTACCGCCCCACAGCCGGTCGAACGCCGGCTGCATGCTCGCCACGACGCCGTACTCGACGAACGCGGCGATCAGCGCCTTGTCGACCAGCTCGGCGTGCTCCACCCGGTGCCGGGCGGCCCGGATCCGTTCGACCCCGAGCCGCCGTACCGCCGCCGCGATGCCCTCGACCACAGTGGACAGTGCCGCGTCGCCGATCGCGTGGAACCCGCCCTGCTGCCCGAGGGTCGTGCACTCGACCAGATGGTCGCGTACCTGGTCGGCCGTGATGTACCCGTGCCCGACCCCGCCGCCGGCACTGTCCACATACGACTGTCGCAGGTGGGCGGTGTGGGAGCCGAGCGCGCCGTCCGCGTACAGGTCGCCCCCGGCGCCGACCGCGCCCAGCTCCCGCGCCTTCGCCGCCCCGTGCAGCTCACCCCAGTACCCGTAGACCTCGGGTACGCCGCCCGCCCGGGACAGGGCCAGCAGGCCGGTGAAGTCGCGCTCGTCGGACGTACCCGGCCCGCCGCACTCGTGTACCGACGCGATCCCGAGCGCCGCCGCCGCCCGCAGCGCCTTGTGCTGGGCCGCGTCGCGCTGCGCCCGCGTGATGGCGCCGAACGCCACGGCCCGCACCGCGTGGTGCGCGTCCCGCTTGAGCCACCCCGACTCGTCGTACCCCGGCGACGTCACGGCCGTGGGTGCGGCGGTGAGCAACGGTTCCGAGCAGAGCGCGGAGTGGATCGAGGCCTGGGACAGGTAGACGAGCCGGCCCCCACCCGCGCGGGTGAGCTCGGCGGCGGCCGGCGGCGCCTGCGCGATCCAGGCCGACTCGTCCCAGCCGTGACCCAGCACGACCGCGTCGCCCGGCAACCGCGAGGCGAAGGCGGCCACCGCGTCCAGCACCTCGGTCGCCGACCGGGTGTGCCGCAGGTCGAGGCCGTCGAGCGCCAGGCCGGTGTCGGTGGCGTGCACGTGCGCGTCGACGAACGCGGGGGTGAGCAGCGCGCCGGCGAGGTCGACGACCTCGTCCGCCGCGGGCGCGTCCTCGACCGCGCCGAGCCACGCGACGGTGCCGCCCGCCACGAGCAGCGCGGTCGCGACGGGCGCGGCGGGGCTGAAGATCCGGCCATTGCGGTACAGCACAGCGGGGGTGTCCATGAACGTCAGTGTGCCTCCAGGCGCGACTGGATGAGACCACGGACCGCGGGTTCGCCGCGCACCAGGTCGAGCGCGTACTCGGCGTGGCCGGGCAGGTACCCGTTGCCGATCAGCATCGTCACGTCGGCGGCCAGGCCCTCGGCACCCAGCGCGGCGGCGGCGAACGACGTCGCCATCGAGAAGAACACGACCGTGCCACGATCCGCCGTCGACAGGATCGCCCCATGCTCGCAGCCGGGGACGTCCACGCAGACGACCGTGACGTCGGCCGGCCCGCCGAGCGCACCGGTCACCGCCGCCGACAGCACCACCGGGTCGCGGGCATCGGCCAGGGCCACGGCGTCGCACACCCCGGCCGCCACGAGCCGGTCGCGCTCCGCCGCGGTCGGCACGATTCCGGCGGTACGCGCGGCGCCGGCGCGACGGGCCGCGGCCAGCGCGAGGGAGCCCGACTTGCCCGCACCGCCGAGCACCGCGACCCTCGGCCGGTCGTACCCGGCGACGACCCGCCGGGTGAGCGCCGGTGCCCCGCACACGTCGAGTACGGCGAGCGCCAGCTCCGGGGTGAGATCGTCGGGCAGCGCCGCGACGATCGAGCGGGCGAACAGGATCGCGTGGCCTTCGCACGGCACCTGCTCGCCGCGACCGTCCCAGGTGGACAGTCCGTCGGTGATCGCCAGCGGGGTCAGGGTCAGCGAGACCAGCGTGGCCACGCGGTCGCCGGGCTTGACGCGCAGCGGCGACTCCGGGCCGACCTCGTCGACCGTACCGATGAGCATGCCGCCGGAGCCGGTGACCGGATTATGCATTTTGCCCCGGTCATGGATGATAGCAAGCACGTCGTCCCGTACCGCCGGACCGTCCCCGCCGTGCTTCTCCGCCAGCTGGCGGAAGCTCGCGGCGTCGAGGTTGAGCCGCTCGACGCGGACGCGTATCTCGTCCGCACCGATCTCGGGCCGGGCGTCCAGGCGCCACGCGGCCTGCGGCAACACCCCGGCGGGGGTCACCACCCGGTGCAGGCCCACGGGCGACGTGATCACCATTACCTCCTGGTTCGTTTACCCTGCCGAAAATCCTCCGGCAGGATACTTTGTACACAGGATATCTTCCAGTACTCTGCCGGAGATCAGCGCTGACCACCGAGACAAGGGAGTCCGGGGTGGAGCTCACGACGTCACAACCGTACGAGTACCGCCGCCGCGAACTCGTCGAGCCTGACTGGACCCGCTTCCCCGGCTGGCGCGACGTGACCGCCGCCGAGTGGGAGTCCGCCCAGTGGCAGCGCGCACACTGCGTCAAGAACGTCAAGCAGCTCCGCGAACTGCTCGGCGACCTCGTCCGCGAGACGTTCTACGACGACCTCGTGGCCGACCAGACCGAGTACGCCACGATGTCGATGCTCGTCCCGCCCCAGATGCTCAACACGATGTCGCCCGAGGCGGAGGCTACGACCGAGCGGCTGTACGCCGACCCGATCCGGCGGTACATGATCCCGGTCCGCTCCGACCGGCACCCGGTCTGGGCCACCCACCCGTACGCCACCCGCGACTCGCTACACGAGCACGACATGTGGGTCGCCGAGGGGCTGACCCACCGGTACCCCACCAAGGTGCTCGCCGAACTGCTGTCCACCTGCCCGCAGTACTGCGGCCACTGCACGCGCATGGACCTCGTCGGCAACTCGACCGCCCAGGTCGACAAGCTCAAACTCATCCTCAAGCCGGTCGACCGGTACGACGCGCACATCGCCTACCTGCAAGCCCACCCCGGCGTCCGCGACGTCGTCGTCTCCGGCGGCGACGTGGCCAACGTGCCGTGGCGCGGGCTCGAGTCGTACCTGACCCGGCTACTCGAGATCGAGACCATCCGCGACATCCGGCTCGCCACCAAGGCGCTCATGGGCCTACCCCAGCACTGGCTGCAGCCCGACGTCGTCGCCGGCCTCGGGCGCGTCGCGACCCTCGCGCAGCAACGCGGCGTCAACCTCGCGATCCACACCCACGTCAACCACGCGCAGTCGCTCACCCCGCTCGTGGCCAAGGCCACCCAGACCGCCCTGGCCATGGGGGTACGCGACGTGCGCAACCAGGGCGTGCTCATGCGCGGTGTGAACGCCACCCACACCGACCTGCTCGACCTGTGCTTCGCGCTACAGGGCGAGGCGGGCATCCTGCCCTACTACTTCTACCTGTGCGACATGATCCCCAACGCCGAGCACTGGCGGGTCGCCGTCTGGCAGGCCCAGCAGCTCCAGCACGACATCATGGGGTACCTGCCGGGCTACGCCACCCCGCGCATCGTGTGCGACGTCCCGTTCGTCGGCAAGCGGTGGGTGCACATGCTCACCGAGTACGACCGCGACCACGGCATCTCGTACTGGACGAAGAACTACCGCACCTCCATCGAGGCCGCCGACACCGACGCGCTCGGCCGGCGGTACCCGTACTACGACCCGATCGACACGCTGCCCGAGCCCGGCCGCGCCTGGTGGGCCCGCACGCGAGCCGCCGTACCGGCGTAGCCGTACGGCGGCCCACGCGGGCGGTCAGCAGATGATGACGCCGTTCCGCTCGCGCCCCTCGCACTCGGTCGGCGGGGGAGGAGGCGGTGGCGGCGGTGCCACGATGTTCAGGATCGCGATCTGTTTGGTCACCCAGGAGCCGGTCTCCCACTCCAGGTACGTCGCGTCGACCGAGACGTACCCCAACGGGAAGCCGGCCGTGCTGACCACCTCGGGCTCGTGGGCCACCACACAGTTGCCGGCGGCCGGGGCGGTCGTCCGCGACGCGACGAGGTTGCCCGGGGTGTCGAAGAACTGGAACGTGACCGGGCTGTACGGGTACACCACGCCGGTCACATGCAGCTGGACGCCACGGGTGAACGTCATCGCGTCGCCCTCGGCGATCCAGGCATGGGTCGGCTGCAGGCAGGTGTACGGCCCCGGCACGATCTGCAGCGTCGTCACCGGGGTGGTGACCGTCTGGTTGGTCTCCCAGGCGACGTAGGTGGCGCTCACCTGGATCGTGCCCGCCGGCAGCAGCGACGTGTCCAGCCGCTCCCGCTCGTGCCGGATGACGCAGTTGTGGCCGGCGAAGTAGGTCAGCTGTCGGGCCACCACCACCCCGTTGCGGGTGAACGTGAACAGGGCCCGGCTGCTGGCCCGCACCACTCCGGTCGGGTAGATCGGTACGCCCTGCGCGATCGTGGCGCTCGTGGTGGCGACCCAGACGTGGGTCGGCTGGTTGCACGGCGGGACGGCGAAGGTGACCGGTCCGCCCGGCGTGTCGTACCCGGGGATCGTCCCGTCGCCGAAGACGAAGCCGCCGAACGCCCGGATCCCGGCGTAGTAGATGGCGGCCGTACCGGCGCACAGCGCCCGGCCGACCGCGTTGCGGTACCGGCAGTCCTTCAGCGCGTCGCTCAGGAACTGCAGGTCGATGGCGAACCGGTTGGAGATCGGCGTGAACCGGTACGCCATGTCGTGCTGGCGGCAGGCGGCGTGGAAGTCGAACCAGAACGCACTGTCCGGCATGACCGTACAGCCGTCGTCCTCACCGTTCGGCATGCACCAGTTGTTCAGCGCGTTGGGCGCGTACAGGCCGTACGGGGCGGGGAACTGGGGTAGCAGCTCGATCCCGGCCGATGGGCAGGACGGTAGCGAGTCCCCGAGGAAAAGGCCGCCGGGCGAGCTGCCGGCCTGCCCCGCCTGGGCGATGACCGAGTCCAGGGCGGCCGCCGACCCGTCCATCACCACGTTCTGCAGGGCGGGGAACGCGTCCAGCGCCGACTGCGGCGTCAGAGCCAGCCGCTCCTGGGCCGTGGTGGCCTCGACCATCTCCGACGACATGCTGTCGACCTGGGCCCAGCTCTGCGGCGTCGGCCCACCGCCGCTGACCGCCTGGGCCGGTCCGGCGGCCACCAGCGGTGCCGCCATGGTCGCGGCGACCGCCAGCCAGAGCACCTGTTTACGCATACGTGTCCCTTTCGGCCTCGGGTTCCTATCTGGCGGCGCCGAGGCTAGGACCCGGTCGGACACGCGGTCATGAGTAAGCGCGTACTCAAGTCACCGATCCAGAGGACTGTCCAAGAACTGCTCAAGAAACACGGCCAACCCGGGCCGACCGGTGATGCCCAGCTTGGCGTACACGTGCGACAGGTGGTTGTTGACGGTGCGGACCGACAGGTGCAGGCGGCGGGCGATCTCGGCGGCGCCGAGCCCCTCGGCCGCGAGCAGCGCGACCTGCCGTTGCCGGCGGGTCAGGAGCTTGTCGGGGCCACCGGCCGGGCGGGCCGGGGGACCCAGGCCGCGCAGCTTCGCCCGCAGGTCGCCGGTGTCCGGCTCGCCCAGCCGCCGGAGCAGGCGCAGCGCCTCACGCCAGGACGCCCGGGCGGCCACCGCGTCGCCGGCCGCCCGCTGCGTGTCGCCGAGCCGGACCAGCGCGGTGGCTTCCTGCCGGTGGTCGCCGACCCGCCGGGAGAGGTCGATCGCCCGGCGGTAACAGGTGGCGGCGCGGCGGAGATGGCCGAGGCCGTGATGGGCGTAGCCGAGACTGTCCCAGGCCGACCCTTGCCACCGGTCGTCCCCCAGCTGCTCGTGCAGCGCCAGCGCCTGCCCGCACAGGCGGACCGCGCGGCGGTACTCCCCGAGCAGCGCGTGGTACCACCCCACCGCGTTGAGCGCGACGGCCTGCCCGTGCTGGATGCCCTCGGCCCGGAACAGCTCCAGCGCCCGCTGCGACTCCCGCAGCGCCTCCGCGGGCCGGCCCTGGCGCTCGAGCAGCCAGCCGAGATTCTGGTGGGTGTGCGCCTGCCCGATCGTGTCGCCCAGCCGCGTGCTGTGGTCCAGCGCCTGGCGCAGGTGTGTCTCGGCGACGTCGTACCGCCCGGCGCCGACGTGCGCGCCGGCCAGGCTGCGGTGCAGGTGTGCCTGCCCGACCAGGTCCGGGATGCGCTCGGCGGCCCGCAGCGCAACCTCCTGAGCGGCCAGGTCCGGCCAGAAGCCGTCGACGCTGAAGTACTGCGTGAGACTGCGGACCAGCTGCCACGCGTGCGCGTCGAACCCGTACTCCACCGCGCGCCGCACCGCGGCCAGGACCGCCGGGTACCCGTCGGCGAACCAGCCCATCGCGCTCTCCCGGTCGCCCGGCGCGTCCGGCACCACCTCGTCGCGCGGCGCGGGCAGCGGTACCGCCGACCGATGCGGGTTGATCATCCGAGCGGCGCCGTCCGCCGAGCGCAGGTAGAAGTCGAGCACCCGGTGTACGGCGTCCCGCCGCTCGCCGTCGCCCTCCTCCTCGGCGGCGCACCCGGCGGCGTACCCGCGCAGCAGGTCGTGCATGGCGAACCGGCCACGGTCGTCCTCGACCGCGAGGTGGGCGCCGGCCAGCTCGTCCAGCAGGCACTCGGCCTGGGTCACCGGTACGCCGGCGAGGCTCGCGGCCGCGGTGACGCCGAACCGCGGCCCCGGGTGCAGGCCCAGCAACCGGAACATCCGCGCGACCGGTGGCCGGAGCGACCGGTACGACCACGAGAACACCGTCGACAGCTCGTCGAGGCGGCCGCGGGTGGTACCCAGCCGCTCAGCCAGCGACGCGAGCGCGAGGTCGGGCCGGACCGCGGCGCGACCGGCCACAATGGACAGTGCGAGCGGCAGCCGGGCGCACAGCGCGACGATGTCCCGCACCGCCTTCGGCTCGGCCGCGACCCGACGCGCGCCCAGCCGGCGCGCCAGCACATCGATCGCCTCCGCGGCGGTGAGCCGGTCGAGCACCAACGGGTGGGCGCCCTCGGCGGCCACCAGGCCGACCAGCTGGGTACGGCTGGTGACGACCGCGAGGCAGCCCGCGCCGCCCGGCAGCAGCGGCCGGACCTGCTCGACGTCGCGGGCGTTGTCGAGCACGACCAGGACCCGCCGCCGCGCGAGCAGGCTACGGTACAGCGCGGCCTGCGCCTCGGCGCCGGTGGGCATACGCGCCGGCGGTACGCCGAAGGCGTCGAGGAACCCGCGGATCGCCGTCGCCGGCGCCATCGCGGGATCAGGCCCGAACCCGCCCAGGTTCACGTACAGCTGGCCGTCGGGGAACCGCGGCGAGATCCGCTGCGCCCAGTGCACGGCGAGCGTGGTCTTGCCGACGCCAGGGGTACCGGAGATCGTCACCACGAGCGTCGCCGCCGGCCGCTCAGCCCGCGACCCCGCCGCCGCGTCGAGCGCATCCAGCTCGGCCGCCCGGCCGGCGAATCCCCGGATAGCCAGCGGAAGCTGCGCCGGTACGGCCGGGGCCGGGCCGCCGCGCCGGGGCGCAGCCCCCAGGCGCCGCTCCACCGCGACCCGCTCGCCGTGCAGCCGCTCCCGTACGCCATCGGCCCAGGCACCGCTCACGTCGGCCAGCGGCGTACCACGCCACAGGTCGAGAGCCGCGCGCAACTGGGCCGAGGACGCCGCGACCTCGGCGACGAGCCGCCGGAAGCGGTGCAGGTCCACCCACGCGGGATCGACGTCCAACCGGTACCCGCGGCTGTCCCGGGTCAGCCGGGGCTGGCTGGTGCCCTCCTCGGCGCGGGCGCCGTCGAGGATCCGGCGGATACGGGTCATGTAGCTGTACACGCTCGCGTGCGGCGACCGGGGCGCGGCCGGCCAGACCCGTTCGACGATCTCCGCGATCGGTACGGGCCGCCCCGCCTCCACCAGCAGGACGGTGAGGACGGCGCGTTGCCGGGCGGGGCCCAGGTCGACGCCCCGGCCGGCCACGGTCAGCTCGAGCGACCCGAGGACGCAGAACTCCACCCGACCTCCCGCCGCGGATGGTACGCGACGGCCGTCGACCCGCGGGATCGCTCGGGTGTGTGGAGGTGCGCACACGGGCGGGGCAGGTCCACAGTGGACCTGCCCCGCCCGGATATGCGGTGCCGTTAGCGACCGAGGGTGTCCTTGGCGTCCTTCACGACGTCCTTCAGGTCGTCGCCGACCTGCTTCGCGCGGGCCTTGGTCTGGTCGAGCTGACCTTCGGCCTCCATGCTCTCGTTGTCGGTCGCGTCGCCGACGTGTTCCTTCACGTTGCCCTTGAGCTCTTCGGCCTGGTGCTTGGCCTTGTCAGAGAAGTCGCTCATGTGTGCGTCCTCCAGTAACTCGATGCGCCTACGTGGCGCGTCGA
>Ga0114129_10011837_pt1 | contig 12409 bp, 11 predicted proteins | sample RhiMetdeltSRZDD1_FD_80071 | JGI IMG/M metagenome (GOLD analysis project Ga0114129, IMG submission 80071) | Populus rhizosphere microbial communities from Tennessee, USA - Rhizosphere MetaG P. deltoides SRZDD1 (version 2) (version 2) | ecosystem: Host-associated > Plants > Roots > Rhizosphere >...
AGGAGCAGTACAAGACGCCGGAAGAGCGCGAGGCGATGCCTGAAGATCGAAAGAACGTCGCCGAACTCATCATCGCCAAACAGCGCAATGGTCCAACCGGCACGGTCGACTTACGGTTCACGCCGTCGAGCATGCGGTTCGACAATCTCTATCGTGAGTAGTTTTGCCTCAAAAGTTGGCAATCACTGTTGGACCTCGATCCAAGTGAAGATTATTTAGGTGGGTCGAAGATCGCCGGATCCAGTGCGATGTTGTGGCGGATTTCGGTGATGTTGGCGCTTACCGTTAGTTTGGGAAAGCTATAAGTCATGCTGAAAGGCTGTTTTATTCCGTCCACCTCACGCCAATCGTCGTAATAGATCTCAACCGCCGCGGAAACGGTTCCCCACCTTCGCATTGTATTTGAGCGCGCCAGCAAGAATGTTTGCGCGTCGATGTACATTCTAGCGACGGCTCCCGTCGCGTGTTGCAGGTCGATCACGTAAACATCTCGGTAGCCGATCTTGCTCATGCCGGCGAGCGTTACCTTCGCGAAGTTCTTCTTTATTTCGAGCGGGCGGGAAAAGTAAGCGTCGACTTGGAGCTGCGCCAGATCCGCCCCCTTCAACATCCTCACGCGGGTAGATTTGTCTAAGTCCCACCCGATTCGTCCATTGAAACCGACTTTGGTTGTCCCTCCTTGTTCATGAAATACATACAACACCTTGTTCGGCGCCTGTTCGTACATCTCAAACGGTTCGCCTCGGCTGTGACCAACGATGTCCGTCGTCCCTTTGATTACGCGGTTGTTCAAGGCTTTGAGCGCAGCGGCGCCACCGAGAGCGTTTATGTAGCGCTCGAGGAGTTCATCAACCGTCGGCAGCGAACCTGAGTTATTGATCGTTCGACCATCATTGATTGTCACGCTACCCGATTCGCCACCCAGCATGCGAGAGGAACCGGTCTTCTCAGGTTCTGAAATCATCGCACTACTGACCGCAGGGCCACTGGTGGATTTACTTCGATTTGATCCCGCAGTTCCACTCAACGACTCGAGTAGATCTTGCGCATCAGTTCGCACGGACTGATCGGAGTCGCGCGTGAGTGGCTCGAGAATTTGCCGCGCAGCCGCCGCATCCGAACGCCGCATTTGGATCTGTGCCTGCAACAACGCATAGCTCGTCTTTGAAGGCGCGAGTTGTCTTGCGCGCTGGACCATCTCGAGTGCTTCGTCGAGGCGCTCATCGGCAACGAAATTTACTACTGCGAGTAAGTAATGGGACGGAGCGTAGGTTGGCGCGAGTTTGATTGAATGCAAGAGATGTTCGCGCATGACTGCGGCGCTCTCCCGCGAGTATCCGCTTATCTTTCCGGCTGGAGACACTCCCTCGCGGCTCAGGACATAAGCGTAAAAGTAGTGAATCAGGTGGTTCTGGGAGGAAGAAACGGCTTTCTCAAGATACTTCTTCGCGTCAGCGTAACGGCGTTGGTGTACCGAGAGCATGCCGAGCGCTTCATGCGCCGGGACAAAACCGGGCTCGATCGCGATGGCTTGTTTGAAGTAGCGTTCGGCATCGCCCTGGCGACCAATGTGCAGCAAAAGATCTCCGAGGTAATAATTCGCTTCGCCTTCGGAGAGCGACGTGCGCTGCATCGCGGTGTAGGCAGTGGTTTGTGGATCGTCGACACCGCCAAGGCGCTGCGGTGCGAAATCACCGCGCCGGACGTAAGCATTGAATTCCTGCTCGATTACATCGAGGCTCGCGCCAAACGCTCCTTCTAACGCCTTCGCGGAAGTGTCGCCCTGGCTTATTCGATTGAGGAAGCTCTTGAACTGATCGTGCCGGTTGCGACCTCCGAGCATGAGGTAATGGACCAGCGCCCACGATTGTCCGTAAAAGATCCCGGTCTTGTCGTCCTCGTTGTAGTGTTCGGAGTTAGTGCCGATCGAAAATAGTGTGTTTAGAGGTAGCAGTTCGTGCTGGCGCAAATAACGGGCGTAAGGGAGTGGCACACCCAAAAGAGCCTCGTTGCCGGAGAATTGTAACGAGCCGTAGAGCTCGGCGAGACCTTCGTTCAACCACAGCGGCGCGCCCGGAATGTTGTCCTTGACGTGCAGGTGAACGTATTCGTGAAAGGCCGTGCTGAAAGGATCTCTGTCACCCGGATCGAGTGAGATCGCGATGTAGTTGACGTCGTCGCCGGGTTGGAAGAACCCTGCGAGATTCGCCGGACGGCCCTGGTAGAGTGGTTTGAAAGGCCGGAACGATGCGTCGTCGTTAAAAACGATCACCGTCGTGGGCACAGATGAATCAATAACATTGCGCGAGACTATTCGCCCAAACGCGCGATGAAAAAATTCCAGCCACACCGCGACCTGGCGCAGCTTTTCAGCTTCCGCGTTACCGATGACGAAGAGGTGGTTGGTGCGAACGCTGCGCCAGCTATCTCTGGATTGAGGGTAGACTTTCGCTGTAACGCCGTTCGGAAAAACACACAGAACCGCGAGGAACAGAGTGATAAAGATTTTCATAAGTCCTCTCTGTCGGGGTACAGGTAGGATTTGCTAGGAAGTGTTAGGGTTTCGGCGGCCGTTATGATCTTCGTTCAAGTGACGATCGAGTTTCACGCCGATGTTCCGAACGAGCTCTTCGGTTTGTATCTGGGAATCGATTAGAGCGCTAATCTTGGCGTCTGTATTGCTGAATAGAGCATCTATATGGTTGAACTTCTCGGAAACAACTTCGAAGTTCCGGGAGACAACCTCAAAACGCTCGGCGCTAATCTTAAACCCCTCGTAAACCAGGGTTCTAAGCTCCTTCAGCCCTTCTGCGGTCGCTCCCGTGGTTTTATGCAGTTCTTTCTGAGATTCCTGGAGCTTCTGCATCTCAGCATCAAACTGGGCTTGCCGATGGAGAAAAAACTCCATTCTTCTGTCGAATTCTTCATTGCTCATCATGAGGATCGATTTCTCCTTTAAATCGAGGTTGAGGGCAGTGTAACACATTCGGCGAAAGTCCAACCTACAGTAAACTACCTGCATGTCTCATTTAGACAACCAGCAACCTCGGCGACCGACGTGGGCGGAGATCGATCTCGATAATCTCGCTGCGAACTTCAAAAAGATCAGGGAACGGGTGAGTCCGGCGGCTCGCGTCATGGCCATTGTCAAAGCAAATGCGTACGGGCATGGAGCGGTCGAGTGTGTCCGCAGGCTCGCGAAGGAAGGCGCGGATTGGTTCGGTGTTGCGCTTCCCGAAGAGGGAGTTGAATTGCGAGGGTCGGGAGTCTCGCAGCCAGTGCTCTGTCTCGGAGGTTACTGGCCGGGACAAGCTGCACTCTGCGTCCAGCAACGATTGACGCCGGTTGTTTACCGTGTCGACATGATTGAGGCGCTAAACCGCGCTGCTGCGAACGCGGGTGTCGTCGCTGACGTTCACGTCAAAGTTGACACCGGCATGGGCCGGCTCGGAATTCGCTTCGATCAATTGACCGAATTCGTTGCGGCGCTCGAACCATTTCGCAACGTGCGAATCGATGGACTCATGAGTCACCTCGCTGCGGCTGACGACGCATCGTGCCAACCCCTGACACGCGATCAAATCCAACGTTTCGACGACGCGGTTGCACTCTTTCACGACCACGGCTACCGTCCGACTCATCTACACCTTGCAAACTCCGCGGGCGTCTTTGGTCATCGTGAATCCTGGGGAAACATGGTGCGGCCGGGTGGCGTGCTGTACGGCTTGTGGCGCGATGTCCTTCCGCCTTCGACTTCAAATGCTGAGCTACTGCCAGTGATGTCTCTGCATTCACGCATTAGTTTGTTGAAGTGGGTGCCACCGGGCGAAACGATTGGCTACGGCTGCACGTTCGAAGCTTCGCGCAAGAGCTTAATCGCGACCCTGCCCATTGGCTATCACGACGGCTACATGCGCGGGCTTTCAAATCGCGCTGATGTCATCGTGCGTGGCACGTATGCACCGGTCGTAGGGCGAGTATCGATGGATTTGACACTCATCGACGTCACGAATGTTCCCGGTGTGGAGATCGACGATGAGGTGATGTTGCTGGGAACGAAAAGCCAGGCGCTCAGAATCACTGCGGAAGACCTCGCGCGCATTTCCGGCACGCTTTCCTACGAGGTGACGTGTGGTGTTTCCGAACGCGTTCCGAGAGTTTATGTCTGAGCAATTATTGACTCCGCGTCGAAGCCTTTAATACTATTCAAACCCTTCACAAAAGCCGCAACGATTAGTTCAATGTTTGCGGCGTCGGCTAATAAAAGGAGACGTCAGGGATGACTTATACCGTACGGGCTGGAGATACGCTCTCAAAGATTGCGATGAGAAATGGGGTTACGATGGCGCAGTTACTCCAGGCTAATCCACAAGTAAAAGATCCGAACAAAATCAGAGTGGGCGATGTGATCAATGTGCCAAACGAGGCGACGACCGAGAACACCAGACCGCTCCCGAGCAGGAAGCCCAAACCAATTTCTGCTCCAACTCCTGTTGAAACATCTCCCGCGATTGGCGCCATTGGAAAGGCGATCGCGGAGGAATTGGGAAAACTTTCTGCGAAGTACGAAACCGGTGGTCGAGGACCCGGCACAGTTTCATCGGGTGCAGGCGACCCCGGCGGTGTTTCTTATGGTTCTTACCAGATGGCCTCGAAAATGGGCGTGCCCACGCGGTTTGTGACCCAGGCAGGATTTCGCTGGCTTCAGGACTTTCGGAACCTGACTGCGGGAACGTCGCCGTTCACCGCAGTCTGGAAACGCATCGCCGCAGATGAAACAGACGCTTTTCAGGCGGCGCAGCATGCCTACATTAAAAAGACGCATTACGACCTGCTGGTTGCAAAGATACTCGCTGACGACAAGCTTGACGTGAACACCAGGAGCGGCGCTTTGCAGAACGTCGTTTGGTCCACTGCTGTACAGCATGGACCGGGAACGCCGATTGTGCACCGGGCGTGCTCCAATGTGTCCTGCCCGACAACTGATCCCAAGTACGATGAACTTCTGATTCGCGCCATCTACGCAGAGCGCGGTAAAAAGAAGGCCGACGGTAAGCTCGCCTACTTCTCCAGGAGTTCTCCGAACGTTCAACAAAGCGTCAGCAATAGATTCAAGAACGAGTTGCAGGATGCGCTCGCAATGCTGGTGAAAGAAGTCTAAGCGATCGCGAAAATGGCAGACGACTCGGAGCAACTGACCGTCAAGGTCAACGAAAAAGAGGAAGTGACGGCGCTTCTTTATGCGGCTGCAAAAAAGAACCGCGCCGGTTTAACCGTTGTGTTGGGCCACGGCGCAGGCGCGAACCAGACGAGTGGTTTCATGCGCATGTTTGCGAATGGCCTCGCGTCGCGAGGTCTCGACGTGATGACGTTCAACTTCGTCTACATGGAGCAGGGACGCTCGGTTCCCGACCAGAAGCCGAAGTTGGAGGCGTGCTTTCGCGCCGTACTCGAAACAGCACTCAAGCATAAGAAACTGAAGAATAATCGACTCGTCGTCGGTGGAAAGTCGATGGGCGGGCGAATTGCTTCACAGGTGATCGCGGCTGAAGAGAAAGAGCCGTTTCATAGTGAAGTTGCTGGTTTAGTTTTTCTCGGTTATCCGCTTCACCCGCCCGGCCAATCGACAAAGCTTCGAGTAGAACATCTCGAACACGTGGGCAAACCGATGTTGTTCGTTCAGGGTACACGCGACGCGCTCGGAACACCCGACGAGATCCATCCTTACATCACGAACCTTCGACCCGCCGCAAAGATCTATCCGATCGAAGGCGGTGACCATTCGTTCAAAGCTCCGAAGAAATTCGGTGTGCCGCAGGAGCAGATCTACGAGAACGCGATGAACGAGATCGATCAGTGGTGCCGATCGATCTAGGGCCACAAAAAGGCACAAAAGAGACACAAAAGACGGGAGGGAGAGGTACGAAAGCGATCGACTTCCGTACCTCTTTTCGGGGCAGGTCACACGTCTACTGCTTTACGAAGTTGTAACTGATCACTCCTGAGACCTTCACTGGTTGATTGCTGAGCTTCGTCGGCGTGAACCGAGCTTGCATCGCGGCTTTTTCTGCTTCGTGATTTAGCAAAGGGTGGCCCGAGATGGCCTTGGCGGAAACGACTCTCCCCTCTTCATCGATCAGTATCTGCACCGTTACCAATCCCTGCAGGCCTATCTGCCTGGCGATTGGCGGATAAATGGGTTTCGGCAATGAGATAGCGTTTCCCTTCAACACGCCTTCTGACATTCTGACAAGCTTCGGCACGACTGGCGCGGGAGCGGGTGGTGGCGGCGGCGGTGGTGGCTCAGTGATACTCACAACCGGTGTGTTGCCCGAGCCTCCAATAACACCGCCCTTGCTTCCAGCCGGCGCTGGAGGTTCTTCGTTCGTAGCGCCGATGATAGATTTCGAGGTCGCGGGCGGTATGTCTATCGCAACGGTTCCGACCTTGTCAGGAACCTTATTTGGGTTTTCGACGCTGGCAATTAACTGCGTCCGTATTGACTGAGTTGGTGTCCGGTCTGAGGTCGACGCAGGACGAACAACATTTCTACTTTCTGGTGGCGCTGCCTCTGGGGGTACCACCGGCATAAACGTGATCTCCCATTCGGTGCTTTGACTTTCAAGGTGCGCGTCATATGCATAAATACTGGCCACTCCGGTGATCACAAAAAGCACCAGGTAAGTTGCTGTCGTAAACAGCAGGAACGATCCGCGTCGCTTGAACTCCTGCAGATGCGAGCTGGATTCAATCAGGTTATTAAACATCGAGTTCCTCCGTCGTTGCCGGTGCCTTCGGGTCGCGGGAGCTTACTCGGCGGGTTTAGACACCAGACGAGGAGAGACAGTTCCAGGTAGGAGAAAAAGAAATCATTGGTCATTGGTCATTTGACATTTATCATTTGTCATTGGAGACCTCCGGCTTCTGTAAATGACAAATGACAAATATCAAATGATAAATGACCAATAATCTGGTCCTCGCTTGAAACATCTCCCTCCACGCTTTACGATTACCCCGCTCTCCCAGTCCCACACCTTTTCCAGGAGCAGAGAATTGCATGGCGACCCAAAAGGCTTTCAAGGAAGAACTTAATCCGTTCGAAATCGCTAAACAGCAGTTCAACAGGGCAGCAGATTACTTAGAGCTCGCTCCGTCAATGCGGCGCGTTTTGGAAAATGCGAAGCGGCAGTTAATTGTTTCTATTCCGGTGAAGATGGACGGCGGCGACGTGCAGGTGTTCGAGGGTTATCGTGTGCAACACAACATTGCGCGTGGTCCAGCCAAAGGCGGCATTCGGTATCACCCGAACGTAACACTCGACGAAGTGAAGGCACTCGCGTCGTGGATGACGTGGAAGTGCGCGACTGTCGGCATACCTTATGGCGGAGGCAAAGGTGGCGTAATCTGCGATCCGAAGAGCCTTTCGCAAAACGAGCTCGAGCGGCTCACACGGCGTTACGCGTTCGAGATCGCGCCAATCATCGGTCCGGATCGTGACATTCCCGCGCCAGACGTTTACACAGACGAACAGACGATGGCGTGGATCATGGACACCATCTCGATGGTGCGTGGACACACTGAACTCGGCGTCGTCACCGGAAAACCGATCTCGCTCGGCGGCTCTCAGGGACGCGCCGAAGCAACGGCTCGCGGATGTCTCTATGCGTTGCGTGAAGCATGTCGCGTGAAAGGCATGAGCTTGAACGGCTCGCGCGTCGTAGTTCATGGTTTCGGAAACGCGGGCGCGAACATCGCACGACTCGTTGCCGAGGATGGCGCGAAAGTCATCGCCGCATGCGACTCTAAAGCCGGCGTTTACTGCGAAAGTGGGATCGACGTGGCAGAAGCATTGAAACAGAAAGCGGAAACGAAATCCCTCGCTGGATTGCGCGGCACGAAAGAGATGAGTCCCGACGACATGATCGGGATCGAGTGCGACATCCTTCTGCCCTCCGCGCTCGAGAACGCAATCACGCTCAGCAATGTCGGCCAGGTCAAAACAAAAATCATTGCGGAACTCGCGAATGGACCAACGACACCAGGTGCAGATCGCGTGTTGGCGGACGAGGGGGTTTTGCTCATACCTGATATTCTCGCGAATGCCGGTGGAGTCACGGTCAGTTATTACGAGTGGGTGCAGGATCAGAATTCTTTCTTCTGGTCAGAGAAACAGATCAACGACACACTCGAGCAGACGATTAACACGGCTTTCAATCAGGTGCACGAAACCGCCGAGCGTCACAATACCGACATGCGAACCGGAGCCTACATTCTCGCGGTCGGCAGAGTGGTGGAAGCAACGAGCGTAAGGGGGATATTCCCGTAGAACATGGCAGACAAGATTACGATTTACGAGAAGCCGACTTGAACGAAATGTCGCGAGATGGACAAGTTGCTCCGTGAGAGCGGCATTTCGTTTGAGAAGGTCAATTACTACACGGCGCCTTTGAGTCGTAAGAAGCTAACCGAACTGGTTCGCAAGATGAATCTCAAGCCGCGCGACCTATTGCGTAAGAGTGAGCCCATTTACAAAGAGCTGGGATTGGCTGAAGACAAGTTCAGCGATACGGAGTTGATCGCGTTGATGATCGAACATCCTGACTTGCTTCAGCGGCCAATTGTCGAACGCGGCGAGCGGGCTGTGCTCGGGCGTCCCACTGAAAACGTGAAAGAGTTGTTGACATGATTTACAGGATTTTTCAGGATTACACCTTGTGAATCCTGTGAAAACATCGTTCGTCTGCCAGAGTTGTGGGTATACGTCCGGCAAGTGGCTGGGCAAGTGTCCTGAATGTGGCGAGTGGAATTCGCTCGTCGAAGAAAAGGCGCAGCCTGCGCGCAAGTCTGCCGGGCGAAACGGCTTCAAACTTCGCGAAGTCACGGCAGTCGCGTTCACCGAGATCGAATCGCAGGACGACGTTCGTGTTCCGTCGGGCGTCACTGAGTTCGATCGCGTTCTCGGTGGCGGGATAGTTCCGGGCACGCTCGTACTCATCGGCGGCGATCCAGGCATCGGCAAGAGCACGCTCCTGCTTCAAGTCGCGGATAAACTGAGTGGCGCCGGAACGATCGTCCTTTATGTTTCCGGTGAAGAATCGGAACGCCAGATCAAGCTTCGCGGCGAACGGCTTTTAATTACGGCGAAGAACGTCTATCTCCTACCCGAAACCAATCTCGAAAAGGTCATTGACGAAGTCGAGCGGCTGAAACCCGGCGCGATCATCGTCGATTCAATTCAGACTTTGTTTTCCGGTGTGATCGAATCCGCGCCGGGATCGGTTTCGCAGGTGAGGGAAGTTGCGCACCAGTTTCTTCTGCTCGCCAAGAATCGCGGTATTCCGATCTTCTTGATCGGTCACATCACGAAGGAAGGGTCGATAGCTGGTCCAAAGATCCTCGAGCACATCGTCGATACGGTCCTCTACTTCGAAGGCGAACGACATCACAACCATCGTATCGTGCGAGCAGTCAAGAACCGTTTCGGCGCGGCGAATGAGATCGGCGTGTTTGAGATGACGGGTTCGGGGTTGATGCCCGTGGCGAATCCTTCGCAGATGTTTTTGCAGGAACGGCCGCAGAACGTTGCGGGATCGATCGTGACGGCGTGCATGGAAGGCACCCGGCCTTTGCTGGTTGAGATTCAGGCGCTCGTGTCGGGGACGAAGTATGGAACGGGTCGACGCATGACGCAGGGATTGGATCAGAATCGTGTTGCGTTGTTGATTGCGATGCTCGAGAAACGAGTAGGTTTACAACTGACGGGTGATGATGTGTTTGTAAATATCGCCGGTGGGTTAGAAGTGGATGAACCGGCGGCTGACTTGGGGGTTTTGTCGGCGATTGTTTCGAGTTTCAAGAACGTGGTTGTCGATCCGCATACGGCTGTTTTTGGAGAGGTTGGACTGACGGGTGAAGTGCGTGGAGCGATGCAGGCAGCGGTGCGAGCGCGGGAAGCGCAGGCGCTCGGGTTCAAGAAGATCGTTCTGCCGGCGTCGAACGTGGCGGGGCTCGAGCGGTTGTTGGGAGTGCGTGTTGTTGGTGTGCGGTCTGTCGATGAAGCGCTGGACGAGTTGTTTTAGCCGCGAAAATCTGCGGCTTATTCATAAAACTTCACGACTAATCCCTCACCCATATCTTTTGAGTCGACCTCTTTGAATCCATCCAGGTATCCCTTTGGCATGAACGCGTCGGCGCCGCTCACCGTCAACGGCACTTCTGTGATGATCCACTTCTCGATATGTGGCAGGAACGCTTCGTAAATCTGCGCGCCGCCAATCACAAACAGATCGGTCGTGATCGAGTTGTTGAATGAGATGACCGAGTCGATATCCGTCAGCACAAGCAGCGACTCCTGAGGCTCGATACTCGAGTCGCGACTGAGCACGATGTTGAGCCTGTCCTTGAGTGGCTTGCCAATCGTCAGCCACGTTTTCCGCCCCATCACCACCGCGTGTCCCGTAGTCGTCTCCCGGAAAAATTTCATGTCGGATGGGTAGTGCCATGGGAGCTTGCCACCTTTACCGATTGCATTTTTCCGATCGACTGCTGCGATGCCGATAATCATTCGTTTTCAGACTGCGACAGGCGCAGCGATCTTTCCGTGTGATTTGTAGTTTATCAACTTCAGGTGCTCGTATTTGACCGCCAACAAGCCCTCGATCCCGCGCAACTCATTTTCCGAATCGTTGATCTTGAGCTCCGGCAACGGGAAAGGCTCGCGTGACAAAAGCTGCTCGACCTGTTCGAGATGGTTTTTGTAGATGTGGTAATCGCCCAGGGTGTAAACAAACTCGCCCACTTCCAGCTCCGTAACGTGCGCTATCAAATGCGTCAGCAGCGCGTAAGAACTGATGTTGAACGGCACGCCGAGGAAAGCATCGGCCGAGCGTTGGTAAAGCTGGCAATGCAATACCCGACCGCTCTCGACTTTGAATTGAAAGAGCGTGTGACACGGAGGAAGCTCGACGTTATCAGCCTGTCTCGGATCCCAACCGGTCACAATCAGCCTGCGTGAGTCAGGGTTGGTGCGAATCTGTTCCAACAGCTTAGCGATCTGGTCCACACCGTTCATTTCCGGGTAAGTTCCTCCAAACGAACGCCACAGGTAACCATAGACTGGTCCAAGATCGCCTGCTCGCCGTCCAAACTTTTCCGTGTGTGCTTCATCGGCCCACTCGGCCCAGATGTCTACACCGCGCGCGCGCAGATTCGTTTCACTCGTGTCGCCGGACAAGAACCAGAACAACTCTTCCGCGACCCAGCGAAAGGGAACTCGCTTCGTAGTGACGATGGGAAAGCCTTCGCGTAAATCGAATCTCGTCTGAAACCCGAAATGTGAGATGGTGCCGACACCGGTGCGGTCGCGCTGCTCGCTTCCATTCTTCAGGATAGATTTAAGTAACTCATGATACTGTTTCATGTTATTAAGAAGATTCTAAAACCTTGCAAGTTGTGTCAATCATACATGAAACGTTACAGACTTGGCTTCATTGGATTTGGAAATGTTGGACGCGCGCTCGCGCGACTGCTTGTTTCGAAATCAGCAGAGCTGCGCGATAACTACGGTATCGAATGGGAGATCACCGGCGTCGCGACGCGTCGAATAGGATGGCGCGCGAGCAACGAAGCGATCGATGTGTCAAAGTTGCTTGCCGGAAGTGACGACACTCCTTCCGAGAGCGGCATTCGTGAATGGTTGTCGCGCGCGCGTCCAGACGTAGTTTTCGAAACTACTTCTCTCAATCCCGAAACAGGTCAACCCGCGATCGATCACATCAAACGATCGCTACAAGCGGGCGCGCATACGATTACTGCCAATAAAGGACCCATCGTCTACGCCTACGATGAGCTCAACGCGCTCGCTATCGAAAAAGGCAAACGACTGCTGTTTGAATCAACAGTGCTCGATAGCGCGCCTGTGTTCTCTCTCTTTCGGGAAACTCTGCCCGCCGTTAAAGTTCGCGGCTTTAGCGGGGTATTCAACTCCACTACAAACGTGATTCTCGAAACAATGGAAGCGGGCAGAAGTTTCGCGGAAGGCGTGAAGACCGCACAAGAACTCGGCGTCGCCGAGACAGATCCGAGTCACGACGTGGATGGCTGGGATTCGATCATGAAGATTTGCGCGATTGCGCGCGTTATCCTGCGCGTACCGTTACGGCCTGGAGAAGTGCGTCGTGAGGGAATACGAGCATTGGATCCAGCAACACTCCAGGGCGCGAGAGCTGAGGGCAAACCTTACAAGTTACTCTCACGCGCGATCGTGAACCCCGACGGTTCAGTCACAGCTTTAGTCAGACCCGAACAAATCGCGGCCAACGATCCACTTGGTGGCGTCCGGGGCACCTCGCTCGCCATTCACTTCGAGCTCGACACGATTCCGGGACTGACAATCGTGTCTCACCGCCCA
>Ga0114129_10011838_pt1 | contig 12409 bp, 13 predicted proteins | sample RhiMetdeltSRZDD1_FD_80071 | JGI IMG/M metagenome (GOLD analysis project Ga0114129, IMG submission 80071) | Populus rhizosphere microbial communities from Tennessee, USA - Rhizosphere MetaG P. deltoides SRZDD1 (version 2) (version 2) | ecosystem: Host-associated > Plants > Roots > Rhizosphere >...
GCTCGCGCAGCAGGAACAACAGCTCGGAGGGCCGCGGGAACTTCGGGGCGTCGCCGAAGCCGCCGCGCTGCGGATCGAAGGAGGCGTTGAACTGTCTCACGGTGGCCACGAGCGCGTCGGAGCCCGGCGTGGTCCACACCGGCGACGCTTGCTCGAGCGAGCGCAGCCGGGACGTCAGGGCCTCGGCCGAGCCGCGGACCTTGTCTCGCTCCGTCCGCCACACGCGCGCGATTTCCTGGAGGATCTCGATGAACCCCGGCCGCCCCCATCGCGACGAGGGCGGAAAATAGGTGCCGCCGTAGAACGGCTTCAAGTCCGGCGTGATCCAGACGCTCATCGGCCATCCGCCCGATCCTGTAGTCGCCTGCACGAAGGCCATGTAGACGCGATCCACGTCGGGCCGCTCCTCGCGATCGACTTTGATCGAGACGAAGTACTCGTTGAGCACGTTCGCGACCGCGTCCTGCTCGAACGACTCGTGCTCCATCACGTGACACCAGTGGCACGTGGAGTACCCAATCGAGAGGAAGATCGGCTTGTCTTCCGCGCGCGCTTTGCTGAAGGCCTCGTCGCCCCATGGATACCAGTCGACGGGATTCTGCGCGTGCTGCAGCAGGTACGGGCTGTGCTCGCGCGCCAGGCGGTTCATCGCGCCATTATGACAAATTGGTAGAATCGCCACATGAGCGCGACAGGAGTCCTCGCAGGCAAGCGCGTGGCCATGCTCGTCGAGGACGACTTCGAAGATCCAGAGCTGGTCGGCCCCCTCGAGGCGCTGCGCGCGGCCGGCGCCGCCGTGACGATCGTCGGGGCGACGGCCGGCGCCCACTACAGAGGCAAGCGGAGAGTTTCAGTGGTGATCGCCGACGTCGCCGCGGGATCCGTCAGCATGAAGGACTTCGACGCGCTGGTGATTCCCGGCGGTTACGCCCCCGACAAGATGCGGATGCGGCACGCGATGGTCGACCTCGCGCGCGAGGCAATGGACGCCGGGAAGACGGTCGCGGCCATCTGCCATGGGCCGCAGCTCCTGATTTCCGCCAACGCGCTCCGCGGCCGCACGCTCACCTGCTGGCCGTCGATCGCGATCGACGTGAAGAACGCGGGCGGCCTCTACGTCGACAAGCCGGTGGTCGACGATGGGAATTTGATCACGTCGCGCAAGCCGGATGATGTGCCACTCTTTTGCGAGGCGATTATCCGCGCGCTCTCAAACGTCCACGCGTAGCTCATCCTTCGACAGGCTCAGGATGAGCGCTCATGGTGAGCTTGTCGAACGCTCATGGTGAGCTTGTCGAACCATGAGCGATGGAATCACATTCGCGGTGTTGGTGCTGCCGGAACCTCTTCGGGCCGCCCCCGCCGCAGCCTTGCGTAGGCGGCTGTGAACTCGACGCCGTACAGCAGGATCACCGCCTGCAAATACACCCACACGAGAAACACGACGACCGCGGCAATCGATCCGTTCACGCGGGTGAAGCGCGACATGTCGCGCATGTACCAGGAGAACGCCTCGAGCGCGCCTTTCCACAGCAGTCCCGTGACGATGGCGCCAATCCAGACGTCGCGGAACCGGACCTTCGCGTTCGGGAGGAAGTAGAAGACCAGACCGACGACGAGAATGAAGAGCAGCGTCGTGGCGTAACGGAACGTGAGGCTTCGCACCACCATCAGTCCCGGGAAGCGCGCCAGCACCCCCGCAAACCACGTGGCGCCGACCACTTGCGCGGCGCTGACCAGCAGCAGCGCGACGATCAGCATCGAGCCGGCCACGAGGAGCATGACGAACGACAGGAGCTTGTGCTTCCAGAAGCTGCGCTGGCTCTCCACGCCCCACGCGTAATTGACGGCGGTGCTGACCGCGCCGAAGACGCCGAGCGCGCCCCACACGAGCGCGAGCGCGCCTCCGACGCTGAGCGAGATCGTGTTCGCGCTGAATCCCTCGAGCTGGGTCGTGATGAAGTCGAACTGCCGCGGGAAATACCGGAGGACGAAGTCGAGGACCGCCGCGCGGTCGGCCGGCGCCGCGGTCACGTGCCCGAGCGCCGCCAGCGCGAGGAGAAAAAACGGAAAGAGCGACAACAGCGCGTAGTACGCGATGGACGCCGCGTAGGTGAGGTCGTCGCTGTTGTAGAAACCGAGGAAGCCGCGCCAGAACGACAGGGCCGTCAGCTGCGAGATGTCGCCCGTGCGCGTGAAAAAGGCCACAAGAGAGGCGCGGCCTTTCTTCGCGACGGCTTCCGTCACGGGCTCATTATGTCAGGCGCGCCGGCCCGACTCCACCCACGCGCGTCCCGTTTCCGCGAGCAGATACATCGGGACGCTCGCGCCGAGCCACGCGCGCAGGAGACGACCGGCGACGCGACGCGCCCGGGGATTCGCGAGCACGACGCTCGCGACCGCGACCCCGGCCGCGACGAGCACCACATCGGCGATAGTCCGCGCCGTGGTGCTCGTCATCGGCCATCAGCTCCGATGCGGCTCGGATCCGCTGCGATAGCTCGACTCGGCGCTGTAGCTCGAGCCGCTGCCCGGAGCGGTCGACGGCGACCCTGGCGTCGAGCTCGTCGCCTCGCGGACGTACCGCTGCGCTTCGTCGGCGCCTCGCGACATCGCGTCGCGCGCCTTGTCGTAGATCGCGCGGCCGCGATCGGCCCAGTCGCCCGCTGTTTCCGACGCCCGCCGGTAGCCTTCGGCCGCGGTGTTCTTGAGATTGCCCGCCTGCTCGGAGATCTGGCCGCGCAGCTCGGATCCGGATTTCGGCGCGAACAACATTCCAAGACCCGCGCCCAGCACCGTGCCGGTCAGAAGCCCGATGACGAAGCTGCCGCCACCGCCTCCTTCGTTCTCGAATCGATCGTATCCATCTGCCATAGCTCTCCTCCAGATTAGGTCTAGTGGGTCGGATAGGTCTGGTGGGTCGGATACGGTTCGCCCGCGTGCGGCTGCCGATCCGACTCGAGCATCGTCATGATCGCGACGCGCAGGCCGCGGACGAATCCGACGACGCGGCTGGTCTGGGTGCGGACGTTCGAGCGCACGCGCCCCGCGGTATCGTCGACGCGCTCCATCGTAGAGCGGATCGCGTGATCCACGCGGTCGGTCTCTTCTTTCACCGTCGACGTCACCCGTTTGACGTCGTCCAGAATCGCGTGCACGCGCGCCATCGCCGGCGCTACCTGCCGCGCTTCGAGCTCGGAGACGACCGCCATGACGCGGCGATACAAGACCACGCCTGCGACTCCCGCGGCGATGAGCGCGAGCGCCTCCAGGAGACTGACCGCAGCCATGATTCCAAGAAGCAGATTGGTCGTTTCCAATTCAGCTGACATGACGACCTCAGAACGGCGACGTTTGGCCGCCGGGATATCGATGTGATGGTTGAGTCGGCTCGCGGACGACGTCGTCCAGCATCCGCCAACTTTCGCTGGCGGCATCCGCGGCGCGTTGGACGGTTCCGCGCAGACTGTTGAGCTCGCGCACGAAATCATCGAGCGCGGGTTCGATGCGGCGGCGCAGCCTTCTTCCGCGATCGGTGAAGAACAGGAAGCCGACGAGCGCACCGATCGCAGCACCGACGAGTGTCGTACCAAGGACTTGTCGATCAGTCACACATCCTCCCGCCTGCAGGATTCCGGCCAACCAGCGGCTGGGGTTCAAGTTGTATGCCACGGGAGATTTGGCCGAACTCGTTGGAATCGCGGGGGTTTCAGACCCGGAGGAACGGAGCGTCCGTTGGATTTCAAAACGCTCGGCAGGAGCGGGTGTCAGTGGCGCGTCGCCAGCGTGGTCGCCGGCAGGCGACGACAATTCGAGCTACGTCGTGGTGGTCGCGGCCGCTGCGGCGCTGCGCGCGCCCTTGCCGGCGTCGCGGATCTCGTGCTTCTTCATCTTGCTGTAGAGCGTCGGGCGGTAGAGACCTAGAATCTGCGCCGCCTCCTGTTTGTTCCAGTTGGTCCGCTGCAGCGTCTGCACGATCGCCATCTTCTCGATTTCCGCCAGTGTCCGATGCGGCGGAATCACGAAGTCGGTCGCGCCGGTCGACTCGCCGCGGATGCTCTCCGGGAGATCGGACACGGCGATCTCGGTGCCCTTGGTCACCAGCACCGCGCGCTCTATGGCGTTCTCGAGCTCGCGCACGTTGCCCGGCCAGCGGTTGCGAATGAGCAGGTGGTACACGGACGGAGCGAGCGTCCTGACGTTCTTCTGATAGCGCTGCCTGAACTTGTCGAGGAAGTAGTCGCACAGCAGCGGGATGTCCTCGGTGCGCTCCCGCAGCGGCGGAACCCGCAGCGTAATCGTGTTGATGCGGAAGTACAGGTCTTCCCGCAGCTTCCCCTCGCGCAGCGCCGTATCGAGGTCGATGTTGGTCGCGCAGATCAGACGGAAGTCGACGTGGACGATCCGGTCGCTGCCGATCGGCCGGTACTCGCGCTCCTGCAGGACGCGCAGCAGCTTCGTCTGTAGGTACGGTGGCATCTCGCCGATCTCGTCCAGGAGGAGGGAGCCGCCCTCCGCCATCTCGAAGAGGCCTTCCTTGTCGAGCGTCGCGCCGGTGAAGGCGCCCTTCTTGTAGCCGAACAGCTCCGATTCGATGAGATCCTTCGGGATTGCCGCGCAGTTGATCTTGATGAACGGTCCCTTGGCCCGCTTGCTCTTGTAGTGAATCGCGTTGGCGATCAGCTCCTTGCCCGTGCCGTTCTCGCCCTGGATCAGAATGTTGGCTTCACTCGCCGCCACGCTCTCGATCAGCTCGAAGAGATCCTGCATCTTCTTGCTCTTCCCGACGACGTTGCCGAGACCGTAACGATCCTGGAGCCTCGCCTTGAGCTGCTCGTTCTCGTCGATCAGGCTCTTCTGTTTCAACGCTTTCTCGAGCTTGTCGAGCAATCGCTCAGCGTCGATCGGCTTCTCCAGAAAATCGAACGCGCCCGCCTTGACCGCCTCGACCGAGCGGGGGATATTGCCCTGGCCGGTGATCACGATCACTTCCGCCTCGGCGTCGAGCTGTTTGAACTTGCGGACGAGCTCGATGCCATCGACGTCGGGCAGCATCATGTCGGTAACCACCGCGTCGGGATGCCACGCCTTGAAGAACTCCTCCCCGCGTGTGCCGATGAGCGCGGTGCGGACGTCGTAGCCCGCATGCTCGAGCAGGATTTTCAGCCACTCCGTCATCGAGGGTTCATCGTCGATGGCGAGAATTCGCTTCTTGCGTTTCAGGCTCATATGATGAAAGTGTAGTAAAAAAGCGCAATGTGTCAATACACAATCGCTGAATGCGTTTGATATCAGGACATGATGCTAGCATTAATACGGCTGAGCTCATGGCTGAACTTCAAGCATTGGTAGGGCTTACACCAGAACCTCACGCCGTAAGTGGCGGCGATGAGAATGCGATAATTTCCACCGCCATGGCCGATCCGCCCGCACAGCAACCTGAGTCACCCGGCCCTCGTCTCCCGCGAGTCACGGAAATCCGGAAGGGATCCGAGGCCGGATCGGACCCCGGGCGGGTGCTCTGCGACCGGTGCGGCGCCGAGATGTACCGGATGCACGCGGTGTGGCGCTGCCCCTCCTGCGGCTTCAAGACCGATTGCTGCGGCTGGTAATGCAGTCACCAGTCGGCCAGTTGCCAGCCAGCCAGTCGCCATGAATGTCCTCGAGACGCACATCAATCCGTCGGATCCGCTGTTCGCATCGAATCATGACCGGATGCAGCAGCTCGTGGGCGACCTGCGCGCGCATCTCGTACGGGCGCGCGAGGGCGGCGGCGCGAAGTACATCGAGCGGCATCGCGCGCAGGGCAAGCTGCCGGTCCGCGACCGGATCGCCCGCCTGCTCGACGCCGGATCGCCGTTTCTCGAGCTCTCGCCGCTCGCGGCGTTCGACATGTACGAAAGCGAGGCGCCCGCGGCGGGACTCATCACCGGCATCGGGCGCGTCTCGGGACGCGAAGTGCTCATCGTGGCCAACGATGCCACGGTCAAGGGCGGGACTTATTTCCCAATCACGGTGAAGAAGCACGTGCGCGCGCAGGAGATTGCGCTCCAGAATCGCCTGCCGTGCGTGTATCTCGTCGATTCAGGCGGCGCATTCCTGCCGCTGCAGGCCGAGGTCTTCCCGGATCGCGATCACTTCGGCCGCATCTTCTTCAATCAGGCGCGCATGTCGGCCGAGCGGATTCCGCAGGTTGCCGTCGTCATGGGATCGTGCACGGCCGGCGGGGCCTACGTGCCGGCGATGTCGGATGAAACGGTCATCGTCAGGGGCACGGGCACGATTTTTCTGGGCGGGCCGCCCCTGGTGAAGGCGGCCACCGGCGAAGACGTCAGCGCCGAGGATCTCGGCGGCGCCGACGTGCACACGCGTCTGTCGGGCGTCGCCGACTATTTCGCCGAAGACGACGAACAGGCATTGGAGATGTGCCGCACGATCGTCTCCACGTTGAATACGGCGAAACGGCTGCCCGCCGACATGGTCGCGCCGGAAGAGCCTCGTTACGATCCAGCGGAAATCTACGGCATCGTCAACGCCGACGTACGCAAGCCGTACGAAGTGCGCGAAATCATCGCCAGGCTCGTCGACGGCTCACGGTTCGATGAGTTCAAAGAGCGGTACGGCCCGACGCTCGTCACCGGCTTCGCGCGGCTGCACGGCTTCCTGGTGGGGATCCTGGCCAACAATGGCGTGCTGTTCTCGGAATCGGCCCTGAAGGCGACGCATTTCATCGAGCTGTGCAACCTGCGCGGCATCCCGCTCGTCTTCCTGCAGAACATCACCGGGTTCATCGTCGGCAGCAAGTACGAGCGCGCGGGCATCGCCAAGGACGGCGCCAAGATGGTCCACGCCGTCGCGAACTCGGTGGTCCCGAAGTTCACGGTGATCATCGGAGGATCGTTCGGCGCCGGGAACTACGGCATGTGCGGCCGCGCCTACGAGCCGCGCTTGCTCTGGATGTGGCCGAACGCGCGCATTTCGGTGATGGGCGGGCTCCAGGCTGCGACCGTATTGACGACGGTGAAGCGCGAGCAGCTCGCGCGCGAAGGCAAGCCGCTGTCGGCGGAGGACGAGGAAACGATTCGGCAGCCGATCCTCGACAAGTACGACCACGAAGGATCGCCCTACTACTCCACCGCGCGGCTCTGGGACGACGGGATCCTGGACCCGATGGAAACGCGGCACACACTCGCGCTGGGGTTGTCGGCGGCGTTCAATGCGCCGATTCCCGAGGCGCGATTCGGCGTATTTCGAATGTGAAGAGCTCTACCACGGAGGACACTGAGCTCGCCGCGGATGACGGAGCGCACGGACTTGACCTTGTACAAGAAAGGCCGTGACCTCGGTCAAGAGTTATCAGTTTCCGTGCCCTCCGTGGTAGTGCTTTGAGCCACTCATGTCCTATCAGTTCCTCACCTCGCGCATCGAAGGCCCGGTCGAACACCTCACCTTGAACCGCCCCGAGGTCCGCAACGCCTTCAACGAACACGTGATCGCGGAGCTGACCGCGTGGGCGGCGGACGCGCGCGAGCGCGCCGTGCGCCACCAGATTCGCGTCGTCGTCTTGAGCGGCGCGGGCAAGGCCTTCTGCGCCGGCGCCGACGTCACGTGGATGTCGAAGACGATCGCGTACACCGAAGAAGAAAACGTGCGCGATGCGACGGCGATGTCGCAGATGTTTGCCGCCATCGACGAGCTGCCGGTGCCGGTCGTGGGTCGCATTCACGGCGCGGCCCTCGGCGGCGGCGCGGGCCTCGCCGCCGTCTGCGACATCGTCGTCGCGGACGAGCAAGCGATGTTTGGATTCACCGAGGTGAGGCTCGGCATCCTGCCGGCGGTGATTTCACCGTTCGTGCTCGCGAAGATCGGCGCCTCGGCGGCACGGGAGCTGTTCCTGACCGGCGCGCGATTTCCCGCCGCGCGCGCCAAGGAAATCGGTCTGGTGCACGCGGTCGTGCCGGCGCACGAGCTTGACAACACGGTCGGGACGTACGTCCACGAATTGCTCGCCGCCGGCCCGGAAGCCGTCGCGGCGGCGAAAGCGCTCATCACGACCGTGACGCGCCTGTCCCCTGCTGACGCGAGACCCGTCACCGCCGCCGCCATCGCCGAGCGCCGTGTCTCGCGCGAAGGGCAGGAAGGGTTGGGGGCGTTTCTGGAAAAGCGGAAGCCGTCGTGGAGCCTCTGACCGTCTTGGTCCTCGGTCCTTCGTCCTTGGTCCTCAGTCCGTCCTTGGTCCTCAGTCCGTCCTTGGTCCTCGGTCCAAAGTCCGCGCTAAAGACGAAGGACCGGGACGGACCGAGGACGAAGGGCGGCCACGGACGGACGAAGGACGAAGGACCAAGGCCTAAGGACGGAAGATGATCCGCCGATTGCTGATTGCGAATCGCGGTGAAATTGCGCTGCGGGTTGTTCGGGCGTGCCGGGAGCTGGGCGTCGAGAGCGTGGCCGTGTTCTCGGAGGCCGACGCCTTCGCCCCGCACGTAGCCGCTGCCGATCGCGCCGTCGCGATCGGCCCGGCGCCGGCCGCCGAGAGCTACCTCGCGATTCCGCGGATCATCGAAGCGGCGCGAGCCAGCGGCGCCGACGCCATCCATCCCGGCTACGGCTTCCTGTCCGAAGCCGCGTCGTTCGCCGACGCGTGTGCAGCCGCGGGTCTCATCTTCGTCGGGCCTCCGGCCGCCGTGCTGGCTCGCCTGGGATCGAAGATCGAGGCGCGTCGTGTCGCGGCGGGCGCGGGCGTCCCAATCGTCCCAGGCGAGACCCCCGTCGATCAGTCGAACGCGGGCATCCGACAAGCCATCACGCGCGTTGGTCTGCCCGCGCTGATCAAGGCATCGGCCGGCGGCGGCGGTCGAGGCATGCGCATCGTGCGCGATACCGCTGACGTCGACGCGTTCATTGACGCCGCGCGGCGTGAATCGACGGCCGCCTTTGGCGACGGGACGCTTTACATAGAGCGGCTCATCGAAGACGCCCGGCACGTGGAGATCCAGGTGTTCGCCGACCGGCATGGCCACGCGGTGCATCTGTTCGAGCGCGAATGCTCGATCCAGCGGCGCCATCAGAAAGTCATCGAAGAAAGTCCCTCGCCGGCCATGACCGAGGCGCTTCGTGCGCGCATGACGGCCGCCGCCATCGCCGTGGCCCGCGCGGCCGAGTACCGCAATGCCGGCACGATCGAGTTTCTCTTGAGCGGACACGAGTTCCATTTTCTGGAAGTGAACACACGATTGCAGGTTGAACATCCGGTCACCGAGCAGGTGACCGGGCTCGATCTGGTGCGCGCCCAACTGCTGGTCGCCTCCGGTGAACCGCTGCCGTGGACCCAGGACCGGATCCTCCAGCGAGGACACGCCATCGAAGCGCGAATCTATGCCGAGGACCCGGAACAGGCATTCCTCCCGCAGGCCGGACCGCTGCTGCTCTATCGCGAGCCGCGCATGCCGGGCGTGCGCATCGACTCCGGCGTTGTCGAAGGCGGCGCGGTGTCGGTCTATTACGACCCGTTGATTGCCAAGGTCATCGCCACGGCCGAAACACGCGGGCTGGCGACGGCGAAGCTCGTCGCGGCGCTGCGCGATTTCCCCGTTCTGGGTCTACGCACCAACATCCCGTACCTGCTGCAGATCCTGACGCACCCGCAGTTCGCACGCGGCGCGATGGACACCGGCTTTCTGGATCGCGAGGGCGCCACGCTCGTTCACGCGGCCGGCGACGAGATTCCCGCTCACGTCCGTGCGGCTATCGCAGTCGCCAGTCGCCAGTCGCCAGTCCCGAGTCAGCAGTCCTCGATCCTCAATCGCGGCGCGCGAGAGAGCTGGGATCCGTGGGGACGGTGATGCCGGCCGGAGACGGCGTCTACCGAGTAGAGGTGGACGGCCGGATGGAAACGGTGTACGTAGCCGGGCCGCCGCACGATCGCTGGGTATTCTGGAACGGCCACATCTATCGTGGAGACTTTCGAGAGTCAGGACCGAGCCCTCGTCGTACCGAGCGAACGACGGGCAGCCAGACCCTGACCGCGCCGATGCCGGCGACCGTCGTCACGATTCACGTCAAGCCGGGCGACCGAGTGGTGAAGGGGCAGGTCGTGATGCTGCTCGAGGCGATGAAAATGGAGCTGCCGCTTCGCGCGCCGGGAGATGCTGTGGTGGCGGCGGTCCATTGCCGCGAGGGCCAGCTTGTGAAAGCCGACACGCCACTGGTGGACTTGAACTGAAAGTGACGCATCAGCCACGAAATCGCGAAAACACGAAAAGGGTACAGTACTGTTTCGTGGTTTCGTATTTTCGCGGCAGATCGGCGTAGGTCATGCTCGGGGATCTTCGTGGCCAGCAGATCACCATCGTCGAAGTCGGACCGCGGGATGGCCTGCAAAACGAGCAGGCGCGCGTATCGACGGCGGACAAGATCGCCTTCGTCGATCGCCTGAGCGCCGCCAACCTCCCGGCGATCGAGGTGTCGGCGTTCGTCAGCCCGAAATGGGTGCCGCAGATGGCTGACGCGGCCGAGGTGTTCCGGGGGATCGTGCGGCGGCCGGGGATTCGCTACACAGCGCTCGTTCCCAATGTCGCCGGCCTGGATCGAGCCATCGCGGCGGGCGTCGACGAAATCGCGATCTTCGCGGCAGCCACCGACGCGTTCAGCCGGAAGAACATCAACCAGAGCGTCGACGAATCGCTCGCGGCATACAAGGAGGTCTGCGATCGCGCGCGTGCCGCACAGCTTCGCGTCCGCGGCTACGTGTCGACGGCGTTCGGCTGCCCGTACGAAGGCGACGTGGCGCCCGAGCGCGTGGCCGACGTCGTGCAGCGAATTGCCGCGCTGGGCGTGTTCGAAGTGGCGGTCAGCGACACGATCGGCGTCGCCCATCCAGGTCAGGTGCCGCGTGTCCTGGACGCGGTGCTCTCGGTGCTCCCCGCCGAACGCGTCGCGCTTCACTTTCACGACACACGCGGCACGGCCCTCGCCAACGTGCTGGCCTCGCTGCCGTTTGGCATCCGTACGTTCGACGCCTCCGCCGGCGGGCTCGGCGGATGCCCGTACGCGCCCGGCGCGGCGGGCAATCTGGCCACAGACGATCTGGTCTATATGCTGAATGGATTGGGGGCCGACACCGGCGTGTCGCTGGACGCGCTCAGCGAAGCTTCGGCGTTCATCGCTACGAAGATCGATCACCGCCTGCCGTCGCGCTACGCGCAGGCGGCAATGTCGAAACGGACAGGATGACGAGTGTGGCGCAGGGCTTCAGCCCTGCGAACGGGCGTCGCAGCCCTGAAGGGCTGCGACACAACAGATCGGAAGCTGCTACGCGTTCGCTTCCGCCGGCTGTTCTTCCTGCAGCAGCTTGACGACTTCTTCGAACGGCATCATGTTGATCGCGTCGTAATCCGGCGGGCAGCCGAACTCGCGCTGCTGCGGCGCGGTGGGGTTCCCGAGCGTCACGCAGAGGCCGCACCCGATGCAGAGGTCCGCGCGCACCGCGCACACCATTCGGCCGTCGCGATCGGGCTCCTCCACGATGCAGCCGGCAACCGGACAGGCGGCCTGACAGATCGAGCAGGCAAAGGCGCCAAAGCAGCGATCGGGATCGATGACGGCAATCGTTTTCGGGGCCTTCTTCCGCGGCCCCGACATCATTTTGGTCCACATGTCGTGGGTTTGATTATATAGGGATTAGGGGTTGGGGATTAGGGTGTCCCTAACCCCTAACCCCTGTTCTCAACGCAGCGGATGGCCAGACGGCGGGTCGCCCACTTCGGGGATCGTCGCGAACATCGTGGCGACGTCTTCGTAGATGACGCCGCCCGCGTTGGTGGCGAAGAAGCGCACATTCCCCGGCATCGTCGGATCGGCGGCGGCCTTGAACGCGCGGCCGGCCTCGCCCGCCGCCAGGCCGTTGCACGTCTGGGGCGCCTGCGCGTACGGCGCGGCCGTGAGCTGCAGGAGATAGCCGCTGTGGTTCACGGTGTCGGCCGTTGTCAGCGACGGCGTGAGAAACGCCTCGACGCTCGCCGGCGGCGCCACGCCCAACGTCGTCAACTTCGGCGCGTAGAATCCGTTGCCGCACGTCAGCGCGTACGTCAGCTCGCTGCTGTTGATCGCGCGCATCGATCCGATCGCGGACGCCGACCCGGCCGCCTGGCTGGCGAGCAGGAGACGCGGCACGGCGATGGCGCTCAGAATGCCAATGATGCCGCAGACGAAAATGAGGTCGATGAGCGCGAAGCCGCGCGCAGCCTTGCACGAACGACGAACACGAGTCGTCATCATCAAATCTCCGACACGATTTGCAGACCGCGTGCCGCCCGACCTCCGCGTACGAGAAGCCGTGCAATCAACGACTTACGGCCACACCCGAGTCGGCCTTGTGTCACTTTTTGTCGGGCCGCCACAAGAGTGACAC
>Ga0114129_10011839_pt1 | contig 12409 bp, 9 predicted proteins | sample RhiMetdeltSRZDD1_FD_80071 | JGI IMG/M metagenome (GOLD analysis project Ga0114129, IMG submission 80071) | Populus rhizosphere microbial communities from Tennessee, USA - Rhizosphere MetaG P. deltoides SRZDD1 (version 2) (version 2) | ecosystem: Host-associated > Plants > Roots > Rhizosphere >...
CCGCCGCCCTGGTTCTCGACATAGACGGTTCCGAGCAGCAGCTTCACCCGCTCCGCCCATTGGCGCGCGACCACGTCGTTCACCCCGCCAGCGGAGAACGCCACCATCAGCTTGATCGGGCGTTCCGGATACTTGCCTTGCGCCCAGGCGAAGCGCGGCGTCAGCGCGCTCGCCGTGAGCGATGCCAATCCAAGGGCCAGCAGGTCACGCCGCTTCATGGTCGTCCTCACGATCTGAGAATGTGGTCGCACTTGAGCTTATGGCATGGACGCCGGCAAGACGCTTCTTGGACCGACCCGATGCAGTCGCCGTGGCCATCGTCGCCGGCCTTAGGCCCGCACGTCGCGGCGCCAGCGGAACAGATGGCGCTCGAGCGGTTGCAGCAGGCCGATCTCGATCACCAGCATCATCGCCACCTGCACGATCGTCCAGGCGAACACCTGATCCATCTGGATCAGGTCGGACGCCTGGCGCAGGCGATAACCGACGCCGCTCGACGCGCCAAGCGTCTCGGCCACGAGGCTCACCCGCCAGCCGAAGCCGAAGGCGAGACGCGCGCCGGAAAAGAAATACGGCAGGATCGACGGGACATAGATCTTGACCAGTGTCTTCCAGCGCGAGAACCGCAGCGCCTGCGCCAGTTCCACATAGTCGGCGTTGACCGCCTGGGTGCCTTGCCAGACATTGGTCACGATCAGCGGAAACGCCGTCATCAGCACGACGAAGATCGGCGTCATCGGCGACAGCCCGAACCAGATGATGGCGAAGATCGCCCAGATCGCCGACGATACCGTGTTGAGCACCGGCAGGACCGGTTCGAAGAAGGTCCCGAGCGCGCGATGGGAGCCGAGCAGAATGCCGCCCGGCACACCGATCGCGACCGCCAGCGCGAAGCCCGCGAGCACCCGCCCGAGCGTCGTGAGCAGATTGATCGGCAGATCGCCGCTCTGGGTGAGCTGCACGATGCGCGCGAAGACGCGCTCGGGCTGCGGCAGCACATAGGGCGGCACGGCGAGCGAGATCAGCCACCAGGCGCCGAGGAGGAGAAGCGCGAGGGCGAGGCGCTGCACGATCAGCGGCACGCGCGCCGGCCGGCCGGCGGCGGCCACAACGGTCGCCGCGCTCATGGCGCGAGCTTGGCCTTCTCGTAAGGACCGGTGGCAAACAGGCTGTCCGGCACGCGTCCTTCAATGGTGCCGCCGGCGCGAAAGATCTCCGCCATGGTCTTGAAGGTGGCGACGTCGGCGGGCTCCATGCTGGCGGTATAGATGTCACTCCACAGCTTGGCGAAGGAGGTCGCGTCCTTGGCGTCGAGATTGCTCGCCTGCCGGAGCATCTCCGCGGCCTTGTCGGTCTGCTCGCGGCCGAACCGCGTCGCCGCGATCATGGCGCGCACGAATTTCACCGTCGCCTCGGGAGGCTGCTGCGCGAAAGTCTTGTGAACGATGGTCACGGCGAGGATCGGGACCGCATCGGACTTGGTCATCTTCTTCCATTCGTCGACCATGCGGCCGAGGACCTGCAGCTTGAGGTCGGGCACGGAGGCGATGGTGACGGCGCGCAGCGAAGCGGCGTCGATGTCGCCGCGCTGCAGGAACGCCACGAGCTGTCCCTCGTTGCCGCCCACCGGGGTGTAGTCCGATGGCTTGAGCCCGAAATTCTTCTCCAGCACCGCCGCCGCGATCGCATAGGTGGCGCTGCCGACCGGCGACATGCCGACTTTCTTGCCCTTGAGATCCGTGATCGATTTGATCGGCGAGCCTTCCTTGGTGACGAAGGTGGCTTCCGCAATCTGCGTCGCGAGCGCGATCTCGATCGGGGCGCCCTGAATGCCGAGCGTAAAGGCGCCGCTGGTCGGGGCCGCGAAGGCGACGTCGATCGATTGCGTCAGGATTGCCTTGGTCGGGGCGTTGACCTCGGCGAAACGGATGTATTCGGGCACCAGTCCCTGCTGCTCGACGAATTTTCCCGCCTCCAGCACGGCGCCGAAGCCGACGCTGAAGCCGCTGGTCCAATATCCGATCTTGATCTTGTCCTGCGCGCTCGCCGCTGGCGCGCCGCAACCGATCGCGACAGTCAATGCCAGGAGCAGCGTGCGGGTGATCAGGCGTGCGGTCATGTCCTTGCCTCCTGTGACGGTTCGGCCTCGAGCGAGGCCCGTAGCTCGGCGGTGAGCGCGACGGCGCCCGGCGTCCCGATTCGCGGCTGCGGCAGCGCGACATTGACGGCGCGGCGGACGCGGCCCGGCCGCGCCGACATCATCACGATGTGGTTGGCGAGAACGACGGCCTCCTCCACGTCGTGCGTGACGAACAGGATCGTCATCGCGCGCATGGCATGAATGCGAAGGAGTTCCCGGTGCATGCTGCTGCGGGTCTGGGCATCCAGTCGCGAGAACGGCTCGTCCATCAATAGAATCTGCGGTTCGCCGACGAGGCTGCGACCGAGCGCCACCCGGCTGCGCATCCCGCCGGAAAGCTGATGCGGATAGGCCTGCTCGAAGCCGCCGAGCCCGACCAGATCGAGCACCGCGCGGGCGCGCCGCAGTCGCTCCGACGCCGGCATGGAGCCCGCCTCGAGCGCGAGCGCGACGTTCTGGACCGCCACCCGCCACGGCAGCAGGCGATCATCCTGGAACATGTAGCCGACGCGACTCCAGTCAACCGCGGCATCGGTCCTCTCCCCCATCACGACCACCCGGCCGGCGTCGGGAAAGATCAGGCCCGCGGCCATGTTGAGCAGCGTGGACTTGCCCGAGCCGGACGGACCCAGGATGGCGACGATCTCCCCCACGCGCACATCGAAGCTGATGTCGCGCAGCACCTCGAGGCGGCCCCCGTCGGCGGCGGGAAAATATTTCGAAATATCCTGAAAAGAGATCGCCGGGCGACGGTCGGGATCGGCTTTCCGCGCCGGCGCCGGCTTCGCGAGATTGATGTCGGTTCCGCTCGTCATCTTCGGTCACGGTAGCACAAGTCGTGCCATTCCTTCCGATGTCATCTCCACGCAGGCGCACGACCTATCGACGACGATGGCTTGGCACGGCATGGTGTCCGCGTGGTTTACCGGACGCGCACGCGCGGGCCGGTGGAACAACGGAATCGCCTGGGAAAAGGTCCGCATATGGAAGCTGCAAAGTCCGAAGCAGACCGCCAGCTTCCCATCGCCGATGAGATTTTTCTCGACCATGTCGGTCATTTCGTCCCCGATCCGCAAGCGGCAACGCGAGCACTGCTGCGCGCGGGCTTCGCCCCGACGCCGGTTTCCGTTCAGGTGAATCCCGCACCCGACGGGACGTCACGTCTCACCGGCACCGGCAACACCACGGCCATGTTTGCGCGCGGCTATATCGAAGCGCTGTTTCGGACCGCGGATACGCCGCTCGGCCGCGAGCTCGCGGCCGGGATGGCGCGCTATCCCGGCGTGCATCTTGCGGCCTTCGCGGTGGCCGATGCGGCGAAGGCGCATCGGCGCCTCGCCGGCGCCGGCTTTCGCATGCAGCCGCTGGTGGAGATGCAGCGCCCGGTCGATACCGGCGGGGCGCCCGGGACGGCGGCCTTTACGCTCGCGCGGGTCGAGCCGGGAGAAATGCCGGAGGGCCGCATCCAGATTCTCACGCACCGGACCGAGCCGATGGTGTGGCAGCCGCGCTGGCTTGCGCACCCGAACGGCGCGCTTGCGCTCACCAGCATCCTGATCGTGACCGGCGATGTAGCGGAAGCGGCGCGGCGCTTCGCGCGCTTCACCGGCCGCCAAGCGATCGCCACAGCGTCCGGCGAGAGCGTGGTGCTCGACCGTGGGCGGATCGACCTCGTGAGCGTCGAGACGTTTACGCAGCGGCTGCCGGAAATCCCGATCCCCTCGCTTCCCTTCATGGGCGCCTACGGAATCAAGGTGGCATCGCTGGCCGCGCTCGCCGAGCTCCTGCAACGCGCGGGATTGGCGACACGGCGGAGCCAGCACGGTCTGACCGTCCTGTTCCCCGAGGAGCTCGGGCACGGGGCATGGCTGTTTACGGAATAAGGGTCGTGCACCGTTACGCGGCGCCGCGCACGCGATCGACCACGGCGAACGGATCGTCCGGCATGCCGTCGCCGCGCCACGCAACATGTCCGTCCGGACGAACCAGCACGAAACGGCGTTCATAGAGTTCTCTTATCCCCGGATCCGCGATCGCGGCGACCGTGAGCGGCACGCCGCCGCGCGCGAACGCCGCTTCCAGCGCCGTGCAATCCGCTGCATCGCCGCCGAGCCGGAGCAGCACGAAGCCGCGACCGAAGAGGTCGAGCATGGAGCGTCCATCCGGCAACCAGGCATGCGGCGCCCGCGCGCCGGGACGCGTGGTCGGCCGATAGTCGCCGATGGAATGCGGCGGCGCCGGCGTGCCGTCGCCCCAACACACCGGCGACGGCTCGTAGACGTAGCCGAGCGCCGTGCCGTCGGTGAGATAGACCGACGTCTGCGAACCGATAATCGCCTCGCCCATTTCGCGCCGTGCGGCCGCACCTTCTGCGCTGTCGTCGGCGATCTTGGGATGCGACGGCCGCCGCCGGTCGCGCATGAAATTGCCCGCCGCCTGCTTCACGATCCGCTCGGCCACCGGCCGGCGTTCGCGCTCATAGGCCTCGAGCAAGCCGCTGGCGCCCCATCCTTCGATCACACCGGCGAGCTTCCAGCCGAGGTCGGCGGCGTCGCCCATGCCGGTGTTGAGGCCGAAGCCTCCAGACGGCGTGTTCTGATGCGCGGCGTCGCCGGCGAGGAACACGCGCCCCACGCGATATCTGTCCGCCACCAGATCGCGCGCCACCCAACGCAGCACCGATACCACCTCATGCGGCACGGGCTTTCCCACCACGCCGGCGATGAGCGCCGCAGCGTCAACGCTCGCGGCATTGTCGAAATAGTCTTTGCCGCGCAGCCCGAGCCGCCACAGTTCGCGCCCGTCAAGCTGGACGAGCGTGCGCCAAATCCCCTGCGCGTCGACAAAGAAATGCAACGCGGCCTTGCCCTTGTCGTGATGGGACCACAGCTCCGGCGTGCGGAAGAAAATGTTGAGATTGTATTCGAGCGTCGGCGTGCCGTGCATCTCGATGCCCAATGTCTTGGCAATCGCGCTGTGTCCGCCGCAGCAGGCCACGAGGTAATCGGCCGCAATCCGCTCGCGCTCGCCGGTCGCGAGATCCTGCACCGTCGCGATCACGCCGTCGTCGTCCTGCTCGAACGATTCGAACCGGCAGCGCAGCCGCAGCGTCACGCTGGGAAAGCTCGCGGCCCGATCGCGCAGGATCGGGTCGAGCCAAAGCTGATTGCAGCGCTGCGGCCGTTCCGGGCTGATGGTGCCCGGCGCGCGGCCACCGTGGCCGGGCCGCTCGATGCGCGCAATTTCAAAACCGGTGAGCGCCGTGAGATAGAGGACGGTGTGGGGATAGTCCTCGGGCGTGCCGGCCTCGCGCACCCGGTCGGCGATGCCCCATCGCCGGAAGAACTCCATGGTGCGCGCGTTTTCGGCGTTGGCGCGCGGATGCGCGATGGTGCCGTCGCCCTGCTCGACCAGGAGACACTCGATGCCGCGCCAGCCGAGATCGATCGCAAGGCCGAGGCCGACCGGCCCGCCTCCAACGATCAGGACCGGAGTGTGGGTATCGCCTGCCATCGGCTATTCTCTACTCCCGTGATGACACTCGACCGGCTTCATGCTGAGGAGCATCGCGACGCATTCCACCAGCACGGTCGGCTGCGATGCGCCGCGAAGGACGAGGCTCGGAAATAGGCCCGCCAAGCATGAGGAAGCAATGAAAAGTATCGTCGCTGCCAACCAGGTGTTGCGCACAGCCGTTGGCGCGCTTCTTCTGGTAGCAGTTTCCCTCCTTCCCGCCGCCGCCCAGGTCGCAGGCCGCCCGATCACCATCATCGTGCCGTACAGCCCGGGCACCGGCATCGATATCCTGGCCCGCGCGCTCGGGGCCGAGCTCACCCGGCACTGGGGCCAGCCGGTCGTCGTCGACAACAAGCCGGGCGCCAGCGGCAATATCGGCACCCAGGTGGCGGCCCGCGCGGCGCCCGACGGCCAGACCCTGTTGATGATCGCCAAGACCTTCGTCACCAACGGCAGCCTGTTCAAGAACGTCCCATACGACCCGGTGAAGAGCTTCGTCCCCGTCATCAAGCTCGCCACCGGCTCCATCGTGCTTGCCGTCCACCCCTCGGTGCCGGCGGATTCGGTGGCGGCCTTCATCCAATACGTCAAGGCGCGTCCGGGCGAGGTCAATTACGGCTCTCCCGGTTTTGCCACGCCGCATCACCTCGCCATGGAGCTGTTCAAGCACGCGACCCAGACCAATCTCGTGCATATCCCCTACAAGGGCACATCCGGCGTGATGTCCGATCTCGTCGGGAATCACGTCAGCGCCATGTTCGTGCCGACCCACGTCGCGCTGCCATTGGCCGCGGACAAACAGATCCGCATCCTCGGCGTCGCCAGCGCCGAACGGGTCGCAGCCGCGCCCGATGTGCCGACGCTTGCCGAGCAGGGCGTGGCCGGCTTCGAGGTCGACATCTGGTTCGGGTTGCTGGCTCCCGCCGGAACGCCGGTCGAGGTGGTCGCGCGCTACAACGCGGTCATCAACGAGTTCCTGCGCTCGCCGCCGGTGATGGACGCGCTGGCCAAGCAGGGGTTGATCACCGCCGGCGGGCCGCCGGCGGTCCTGGGCGAGTTGATCAGCAACGACATGGCGAAATGGCAGCGCGTCATCCAGCAGGCGGGAATCACGGCCGAATGAGCATCGTCTCCCGATATTGGGCCGGGACCGGCGTCCGGCTGGCGCTATAATCTCGAGCAAACCAACATTCTCCTCGAACGCGTCGGGGAGTGGGGGGGACGGTCGACACTCGGATCATGCTCGCGTCGAGTTCATCGTCGATTCGTGGCGCCAATGCTTGAAGACCTTCTGCTGCGCCGGCCTTACAACGCCGTCGCCGATTTCGTCGACGCCAACGTCGCGCGCGGCCTCGGCGACAAGATCGCATTCACGGATTCCCAGCACTCGCTGACCTATGCGCAGCTGCAAGCGAGCTCTTGCCGTTTCGCGGCGGCATTGCAGGCGCTGGGGCTGCGGGAGGAAGATCGCGTCATCCTGGTGTTTCACGACACCGTCGATCATCCCGTCGCCTTTTGGGGAGCGATCCGGGCCGGCATCGTGCCCATTCCGGTCAACACGCTGCTGACCGGCGAGCAATACGCCTATCTGTTGTCGGACAGCCGCGCAGCAGCGGCCGTGGTGGCTGCGCCGCTGGCCGCGACCCTCGTGCCTTTGCGGCAGCGCCTCCCGCGTCTGCGCTCGATCATCGTGGTTGGAGCAACCGCCGAGCAGAGGGCCGGATTGCGGGACGCGCTGTTTTTCGAGGATCTCCTGGCGCAGGCGGAGCCCACGCCGTTCACCGCGTCGACCATGTCGGACGAGGTCGCGTTCTGGATGTACACGTCGGGCTCGACCGGGGATCCAAAGGCGGTCCGCCACGTTCACACCAGCTTGATGGCGACCGCGACACTGATGGGCCAGGGCATCATCGGTCTGCGCGAGGATGACGTCGTGTTCTCCGCAGCGAAGCTGTCATTCTCCTACGGCCTCGGCAATGCCGTGTCGTTTCCCATGTCGGTCGGCGCCAGCGCGGTTTTGCTGCCGGATCGGCCGACGCCACAGGCGGTGCTTGCGACGCTGCGCCGTCATCGCCCCACCGTCTTCTACGGAGTGCCGTCGCTCTACGCGGCGCTGCTCGCGCATCCCGATATCGGGCCCGGCGCGGGCTCGGACCGGCTGCGGCTGTGCATTTCGGCGGGAGAAGCGTTGCCCGCCCATCTCGGCGAACGTTGGCGGGCGGTGGTCGGCGTCGACATTCTCGACGGGATCGGCTCGACCGAAATGCTGCAGACGTTCTTGAGCAACCGGCCGGGCGACGTGCGCTACGGGTCCACCGGCAAGCCCGTGCCGGGCTACGACGTGAAGATCGTCGACGAGACCGGCCAAGAACTCCCGGCGGGGGAGATCGGCGAACTGGTGGTGCGGGGACCGTCGGCGGGCGAAGGCTACTGGAACCAGCGGGCGAAGAGCCGCCGCACCTTCGTGGGGGAATGGACCTATACCGGCGACAAGTATCTTCGCGACGAGGACGGCTATTACTATTACTGCGGCCGCACCGACGACATGTTCAAGGTGAACGGCATGTGGGTGTCGCCGTTCGAGGTCGAGGCCGCGCTCGTTTCCCACGAAGCCGTGCTCGAGGCCGCCGTCGTCGGCAAGGAGGACGCTGACGGACTGGTCAAGCCGAAGGCCTTTGTCGTGCTGAAGAACGGCTATGCCGCCGACGAGCGGCTGTTCGAGGCCTTGCGCTCGCACGTGAAGGAACGCGCGGGCCCGTGGAAGTACCCGCGCTGGATCGACATCCGGCCCGATCTGCCGCGCACCGCGACTGGCAAGATCCAGCGCTTCAAGCTGCGGGATTGATCGCCCTCGTCCCCGCCATTGCTGCCGCGCGTGCGACCTAGGTTTGCACCGGCCCCGAACCGACCTAATGTTCCGCCGTCGTTGTCGCAGGGAGGAATGCTGCAAAATGCACGCCGCGCAGGAGGAGTTGTCTTTCACCTATTTCCCGGAAAATTATCGCTGGTCGCACGGCCTGCTGATCGGCCTCAACATGGCGCCGTGGGGCGGGGCCGAGATCGGCGAGATCAATCGCATCGGGCTGCGGCTGAAGAACCGCGTCGGCGACGACCATGCCTGGTTCCGGGAATGGGCGCGCGAGGCCCACACCGTCGAGGAGCGCGGTCGCGAGCGCATCGACGATGGCCGCAGGTTGAGCGGCGCGCAATATCTGCAGCGTGCCAGCGCCTATTACCATGTCGGCGAGCGCTTCCTGCAACCGAAGAGCAAGGAAGGGCTCGATGCCTATATGCGCGGAGTGGACTGCCTGCGCGAGGCGGCCAAGCACATCAAGCGCCCGCGCCTGGAGCACGTGGAAATTCCCTATGAGGGCACCAGCCTTCCCGCGATCTACGTGCACGCCGAGCCGGCCAACCACGGGGGCAAGGTGCCGGCGATGGTGTTCTTCGACGGCCTCGATGTGACCAAGGAGATTCAGTATTTCAAGGGCGTGAGCGATCTCGTCGCGCGCGGCATCGCCTGTCTGATCGTGGACGGACCTGGAAACGGCGAAAGCATCCGCTTCCGCAATCTTTATCTGCACCACGAGACCGAGCGCTACGCGACCCCGGCGTGGGAATATCTCGCCGCCCGGCCCGAAATCGATGCCAAGCGCATCGGTGTCATGGCGATCAGCCTCGGCGGCTATTATGCGCCGCGCGCCGCCGCGTTCGAGCCGCGCTATGCCTGCTGCATCGCCTGGGGTGCGCAATGGGACTACGAGAAGATCTGGCGCCAGCGCTTCGAGCGGCTGGCGCGCTCGGACACCCCGGCGCTGTCGGTCGCCTCGCAGCACATATTATGGGTGGTGAACGCGACGTCGCAGGAACAAGCGCTCAAACGGCTCGAACCGTTCAAGCTCGACGGCGTGGTGCAGAAGATCGCCTGCCCGTTCGTGATGCTGCATGGCGAAGGAGACGAGCAGATTCCCCTCGCTGAAGCGCAGAAGTGCTTCGACGCCGTCGGCTCGAAACAGAAGACGATGAAGGTCTTCACGCGCGAAGAAGGCGGCTATCATCACTGCCAGATCGACAATCAGAGCATCTGCTCCGCCTATATGTGGGACTGGCTCGAGCAGGTGCTGCAGCCGGCGCGGTGAAGCGCGTTGGGATTAGTGGCTTTGCACGCCGACTCATTCGGCTCCAGCGCAGGCTCTGCCGCAAATGCGGTCGTCATCCCCGCGCAAGCGGGGATCCATATTCCAGGAACCGTAGGCCGCGATGGGTCCCCGCTTGCGCGGGGACGACAGTGCGGCGTTCGATTTGACGCCCGTCAGTCCCGCCGCCGCTATTGCATCTGCGCCTGAATATTGTTGTCGCGCACGACCTGTCCCCAGCGTGCGATCTCGCTCTTGAGCAGCGCGCGGGCGGCGGCAGGCGAGCGCTGATCCTTCGGGTAAGGCGCGACGCCGGTATCCGCCCACGATTTCACAATCGCCGGATCGGCCATGATCTCCTGCAGAGCGGAATTAACCTTCTCGACAACGGCATCAGGCGTTCCCGCCGGCGCGAACAGCGCGTGCCAGTAGAGAATCTCCAGCTTCGGGCCGAGCTCCTGCACGAAGCTCGCCGCCGTCGGAAACTGCGGCGACGTCTCCTTCGCGGTGATGCCGTAGGCCTTCATCTGCCCGGACCCGACCTGCTCGACCACCGACTGCGGCGTAGCGAAGAACAGATCGACGTGGCCGCCGGCGATGTCCTGCAGCGCCGGTGCGGCGCCGCGATACGGGATATGGTCAACGGTGACCTTCGCCTCCTGCGCCAGCAGCGACGTGGCGAGATGGCCGGTCGCGCCGATGCCGGGATGCGCCATCTTGACCACCTTGGTCTTCATATAAGCGAGCAGCTCCTTGGCCGTGTTGGGCTCGAGCGTCTTGCGGCCGACCAGAACCAACGGGTTGTTGTTGATGAAGATGATGGGCGCGAGATCCTTCTCGGTGTCGAATGGCAGGTTGTTGTAGAGCGCGACATTGGCCGATATCTGCAGATTGTGCAGCAGCAGCGTGTGACCGTCGGGCGTGGCGCGGGCGACGCGGGCGGTGGCGATGGTGGTGCCGCCGCCGCTCACATTCTCGACGATGAAGTTCTGCCCGAGCTTCTCCGACAGCACCGGCGCCAGCACGCGCGCGAGCTGGTCGGTCGGGCCGCCGGCCGGATATGGCACGATCATCGTGACGACACGGCTGGGATATTGCTGTGCCAGGCCCGGCAGCACCCAGGCGAGCAGACCGAGAATAACCGCCGCTGCAACACTGACGACACGCCGCATCGAACGCTCCTCCTGATGTCATTTTGCAGGAGCTTACGACAAAAGCGTTTTCCGGCGAAGTGGGAACCGGTCCGCGGCAGGAAACGCGTCAACCATAAAACGCCGTGCAGTTGCGTCTTCCAAAGGAAGACGCCCTAGGCGATCACCGGCAACAAAAGATAAGGCATCTTGCCCGCGGCAAAATGCAGCGTGTTCCGGCACGCGAAAATCGCCGCGGGACGGTCGTGCGGATCGGTGTGGGTGAACGGGCCGACGCCCTTCATCGGATAGGGCGCATTGGCGAGCCCGGCGTCGGTGCCGTCGTACTCGTAGTCCTTGCCGCGCACCGTGAGCGCGATGTGATAGCCGGGCGGCACCACGATCGAGGTCGGCCAGATCTCGACGTCGAGCTCGACCGCCTCTCCCGGCGTCAGCGGCCATTCCTCGTCGTGGGTGTGCCAGGGTCGGTGAGGCAGCGTGCGCCGCGGATCGAGCTTGCGGTGCGACGCGCGCAGCCAGCCGAGTCCCACCGGCACGCGCGGATCGTTGGAGCCGACGAACACCACTTCCTTGCCGGCCGGATCGAACACGCGCAGCACCAGGAACAGGTCGGCATCCGTGGACTCCGATGAGACCCAGAGCTTTGCCGCCACCGGGCCGGTGATCTCGAGCGACTTCGTCAGCGGCGGCGTGCGGAAAGTAAGGCCGTCGCCCGTCGTCTCGTAGCTCAGCTTCGCGTCGAGGGCGGGCGTCTGCGTGCCCAGCCCCAATCCGTCCGGTTGCAGGAAATATTTGGTCCATTGCGTCCGCGTGAGCGGCCATTCGTTCTCGGCGCGCAACACGAAAGTCTCGCCGGGATGGCGGACGTTGAGCGAGACCGGCGGCTGCCGCTCCCAGCCGGTGTTCTCGCCCTTGAGAAAGTGACCGAAAAAGCGCTTCTGCAGCGCCTCACCGTAGTTGCTGTAGAAATGCGTGAAGTGGGTGTCGCCGTGCACCTCCAGCCATTTCTGCCTGCTGCCGGCGTGCTGCCAGCCCTCGAAATTGCCGCGAGGATGCAGGCCCATGCCGCCCCAGTTCGCCGCCGACAGCAGCGGCGCGGTGATGTTGGCAAACTCCGCCGTGCGCGAGGTGTAGTAATCGTCAACCAGGCGACGGCGCCGCGCCTCGCCAGGAATGTCGGCGCGATCTTTTTCCAATTGCTCTTCCGTCAGGGTCTGCGGTCCGGCCACCAGCTCGCCCGTGACCACGCTTCTGGCGCCGCGTTCGCCCACTCCGTGCTGCACGCTCGCCACCTGGCGCGGATACCAGCTCGACAGGAAGTCGGAGAGAATCCCACCGTGACGGCAAAGCTCGCGGTAATAGTCGGACGAGCCTTCCCAGATGCACAGCGCGGCGAGATGCGGCGGGTTGAGCGCGGCCACCTGCCATTGGTTCATGGCGTAATAGGAGATGCCGTTGATGCCGAC
>Ga0114129_10011840_pt1 | contig 12409 bp, 9 predicted proteins | sample RhiMetdeltSRZDD1_FD_80071 | JGI IMG/M metagenome (GOLD analysis project Ga0114129, IMG submission 80071) | Populus rhizosphere microbial communities from Tennessee, USA - Rhizosphere MetaG P. deltoides SRZDD1 (version 2) (version 2) | ecosystem: Host-associated > Plants > Roots > Rhizosphere >...
CCCCCGCCTAGATCAATGTTAGGCTCAGGAGTAAAACCCAGCGTCGAACCGCCACAGCGACCACGATCCGATCCCGCCCCAAGGAAGTCATGTCTCGCCGTTGCAGCGCTCAGCGTGACCGAATATCGCCGTCTGTCGGATGCCTTCAACGGTCCGCGCCGATGACCGCCGTACGTCAACATGGGTCAGGCGGCCTGGCCGGCGGTGCGGCTGGCGCAGGCCTAATTGCGGCTGGCCGATGGCGAGCTGATCGCCCCCGAAAAAGACGGCTCGCTAGCGCTGACCAGGGACACGTCGCAAGGCTTCGACGTGCGGTCGCAGGTGGCGCGCCTGAAAAATTGGCTGGACACCGATGACGCCGTCCGTACGAAGCTATACGTGCGTGACCACGCGTCGGCCGTCGTGCTCGATCTCGACGCCTGATCGCGTCCCGCGCGCCGTGCAGTCGCGTGACCCGGCTCCTGTGGTGCGACAGGCCGCGCTTCTCGTCTTCGAACATCCTCATCGCCGTGGCGGATCGGGAGGGGATCCCGCGGCCGGCGAGCGTAGACGTTCCTCTCCTGCCAAAAAGGCTGCGATCCGCATCCTGCCCGCTTCCGCCGGGCTGAAGCGCAGCTTCCCCCTTCTGAGCGCGATCATGTCGTCGGTTTCCAGACTTGCACGCATCAGACCTGCCGGCGCATGCCTGATACCGAGCAGGTGACCGATCTCATGCGCCACGATTGCTCCGATGAGGTCGTCGTGCCTGGGCATCGCGAGCAGCGGGTTGGTGCCCGTTCCAGGACGTCGGGTCAGTCGAAAGGCGACGCCGGCCACGCAGGGGACCGAGACCATCACCGTTCCTGCTGAGTCGCGTGCGCCGTGAGCGGCAACACCGCAGTTCTCGCGGCCGTTCTGCCGATCACGGGACGAAAGGATGACGACGATCTCCGGAATCGGCGTGACCTCGACGGGGCACGATTGCGCCATCTCACACACACGCCATGAGACGACGAGTCCGGCCGACGCCAACAGGTGCTCCGCCACTTTCAGCGCGGGCCGTACCGTGGCGTCGTCGACGTGCTTGTCGGCGTAGGCCCTCACGCGCAGCGCGACCAAATCCGGAGCCGCCTGGTTCGTTACCGCCGTCGAACCCGCCATCAGAATTGCAGAGATCAACTCGATCATGTCGCCCCCTCGGCACACGACAAGAGCGTTAGAATTCGTGGTGCCCGCTCGCCGGGCGCGCGAACCCGATTCTGTGGGGGAAGCTAGGCGTGACGAACGACGCAAGTCCTCAGCGGGAGGCTCAGAAACCCTCAGCCATTCTCAGCGCGGCTGAGCGTGCGTCCAACCCGGTTCGTTTCTATGAGTTCGACCGGTTCCGCATCGATACGAAACGCCGCCTCCTGACGCGCGACGGCGAGCCCGTCGCCATCAAGGCCAGGGCGCTCGACACGCTGGTGCTGCTGGTCCAGCACGCCGGCCGGCTCCTCGAAAAGGAGGAGCTGATGAATCGGCTGTGGCCTGATACGGCCGTCGAGGAGGCGAACCTCACTCAGAACGTCTTCGAGGTGCGGAAGGCGCTGGGCGAGGTGCCGGGCGAGCAGCGGTTCATCGCGACGGTCGCCCGGCGAGGCTATCGCTTCGTGGCGGAGGTCCGAGCGATTGCGGACGAGGCCTCGGCGCGCGATGCCCTGGCGGTCGGACATGGTCAGTCCAAGGTGCCGCTCGTCGGGCACGAGCGCTTCGCGCGTCGGACGGTCATCTCCGCAGGTGTGGCGGCGGCAATTGTCCTGTCGCTCCTGGGTAGGTGGCTCTACGTCGCGGCCAGGCGCCCGGCACCGGGGGTCGGCGGCACCGTGTCACCGCCCCCGCGCACATTGACGCGACTGACCTACGGCGCGGGTCTGCAGACCGACGTGAGCTGGTCGCCCGACGGCCGGCGGGTCGCCTACGCGTGGAACAGAGACGGGAACTTCGATATCTGGGTGCAGAGCATCGATCGCGACGATCCCACGCGGGTGACGAGTTCCCCGGCTGACGAGACGCAGCCGGCCTGGTCGCCCGATGGGCAACGCCTCGTCCTTCGTTCCGAAGATGACGGCGGTGGCCTCTTCACGGTCGATTTCAAAGGTGGTCCCGTGCGGCGAATCGCGCCACACGGACGGCGCCCCGCGTGGATGCCCAATGGCCGCGAGGTCGTGTTCGTGGATAACGACATGCCCCGCGCGGCGTTCATCGTCGCAGCCGACGGCGGCGAGGCCCCCCGCCGAATTCTCGAGACCGAGCTCAGTCGCACGATGTGGATCGCGAGCGCGATCCACCCCGGCGGCCGGATCTCTGTCTTCGCGCCCAAAGTGGCGGCCGGCTTTTTCGTCGCCGATCGAACCAACCGCAGGCTGAATGCCGTCGATACGAGCGCTGCCGCGCCGCTCGGGTTGCTCGAACCCGACGTCATCCGAAACATCAGTTGGAACCCGACTGGAACGGCGTTGATAGTCGAAGCCTTCAGTGACGGCGTGCCGACTCTATGGCGTGTGCCGGTCGAACCAGGGAGCCTGCGTTGGCGAACGCCAGAGCGGCTGACCGCACCGCCAGCAAGCGCCCAGGCCGCTGCCGTTTCGCCAGACGGGACGCGCGTAGCGTTCACGAGCGCGCCGGCGTCGACCCGCGCCTGGCTGTTCCCGTTCGAGGCCAACAGCGGCCGGCTCACGGGCGACGGCAGGGCACTGACCGACGACGATCTGTCGATCGTCTCTGTCAATCTCGCGGCTGACGGATCGGGTCTCTGCTATGGTGCGCGTGAGGCGGGGAGGAACCAGTTCCGGCTCTCTTACACCGACCTGACCACCGGCCGCACGACGTTCCTCGCCGAAGACTGGGGCGGCGTGATTTCCCGGAGCGGGCGCAGGGTCGTCTATCTCCTGAGACGCACCGGATCAAGCCCCACGGGGGAAACCCCCGCCACCAGACGTGAATGGTGGGCTCTGGCGGTTCGCGACCTCGACGGCAGGGAACATCTGGCGAGCCGGTGGGTACCGGGCGGAATGGTTCCGTGGGATTGGGCACCGGACGACAAGGCCGTTCTCGGATCCTGGCGCGAACAGGACCGTATGGACGCAGAATACGTGTTGGCGATCTGGCCCATCGGTCCCATGATGACCACGCGACCCGAGCGAGTGATACTCGAGTCAAGCGGCGTGAACTTTTGGCAGGCTCGCTACTCGCCGAATGGCCAGTGGGTCAGTTTCGTCGCGCAGCGTATGCGCAACCCGGGGACCGTCGAGGTCGGCATCGTTGCCGAGCGCAGCAATCACGCCACGACGTGGACGCGGATCTTGGACGATCATGTCTGGCCCGACAAGCCCCGGTGGTCACCGGATGGGCGGACGCTGTACTTCCTCTCACGGGGAGCTGACGGCTACTTTAACCTGTGGGGCGTGCCCATCGACCCGGCGCGCGGCGCGCAGAGCGGGAAGCCGTTTCAAGTCACGCATTTCAGCTCGCCCGATCGGCGCATCGATCCCGATATGAGTAACGCGGAGATTAGCGTTGCCAACGACAGGCTCGTGCTTCCCATGCAGAACGTGAAGGGCAGCATCTGGCTCTTGTCCGGTGTGAGCCCGTGACCGTGTCCGTCCCATTCGGTGGTGGTCGATTCCCAGTGACCGACGCGCGCCACACAACAGGCACGAACCTCGGCTCACGATGCCGCGACACATCCTTATGACCTCTTGGTTCGAGAGCGTTACGCCGATCGACCCACTTGTAGTACATCAACTCGAGATGCGTGAGTGGCCGGCATGAGTGATGCTGCGGTCATTGCGCCGATGAGTACAACCGCTGCGCGACCACGGGCGGCGTACCCGCGGGCGTCAGGACTTCAGCTCTAATGTCCTCGAGCGCCGGGGCGTCGGTGACGTATAACGCCGGAGTGACTACGAATCCGCTTAGACCGCTAAGCGCGACAGCGCGCCGCCAGGGTTTTGATACAGCCTCTTAGGTTCTCGCTGGGCGAGACGACTCTCGACAAGAACGGCTGGGGTAGCGGCCACGGCGCGGCTTAGCCGCACGCTCGAGAGATGGGCGCTATAATCCGCGCAATCCAGCGGGCCGATCATGCCGTTCATCTCTGGCGCGCGCTTCGGTGCCTTCGAGGTCATCGAACGGATCGGCGCGGGCGGCATGGGGGAGGTCTACCGCGCCCGCGACACTCGCCTGGATCGCACCGTCGCCTTGAAGGTCATTCGCGCATCGGAGCTGCCCGGCCGCGACCGCGTCGAACGCTTCAAACGTGAAGCGCGCGCCATCTCGCGCCTCAATCATCCGCATATCTGTGCGCTCTACGACATCGGCGAGCACGAGGGCGAAGCGTTTCTCGTCATGGAGTATGTGTCGGGCGAGACGCTCGCCACCCGGCTCGAGCGGGGACCGATGCGCATCGAGGAGGTTCTGCGGTACGGCGCCCAGATCGCAGATGCCCTCGACACGGCGCACCGCAACGGCGTTGTCCATCGCGATCTCAAGCCAAGCAACATCATGTTGACGCGAGGCGGGGTGAAGCTGCTCGACTTCGGGCTGGCGAAGCTGCGCGACGTCGACGCCGACCGCATGGGCACCGCCACGACGATGAGCCTCGGGCTGTCGGAGGATGGCTTGATTCTCGGCTCGCTGCCGTACATGGCGCCAGAACAGCTCGAAGGGAAACCGGTGGATGCGCGCGCGGATCTCTTCGCGCTGGGCGCCGTGCTCTACGAGATGACGACGGGCACGCCAGCGTTTCAGGGGAACAGCAAAGCGAGTTTGATGGTCGCGATCCTGTCGGAGGAACCGGTCGCGCCGCTGAAGCGGCAGCCGCTGACGCCTGTGCTGCTCGATCGCACGATCCGACGATGTCTCGCGAAGGCGCCGGACGATCGCTGGCAGTCTGCCGCTGATCTGGCTGCGGAGCTGAAATACGTCCTCGAGAGCTTGCATGACACCGCGATCTCAGTCAGCAGACCCCGCCGGTTCGTATGGCCAGCCGCCGTGGCGCTCGCGATTGCGCTGCTGGCGACGTGGCTTGTTCTGCGCATCCGCCCGAACGAGCGCCCGTTGATCATTTCGTCCCAGCGGCCCATTGGGACCTTCGGTGCGTCGTACCGCCAGGCGACACTCTCTCCCGACGGCGGACTGATCGCGTTCGCTGATTACGGAAAACCGGTCACACAAATCTGGGTCAAGAACCTCGCCCAGGGCGATCCGATCCAAATCACATCCGGAGACGCGCACGCGTCGCATCCGACGTGGTCGCCCAAGAACGACCAGATCGTGTTCGCCCGCCGAGGTCAAGGACTCTGGTCGGTCCCGCCGCTCGGCGGGAACGCGAGACGCGTGCTCGAGTTCGGTGAGAATCCGCAGTTCTCTGCGGACGGCGAGCGACTGGTGTTCGAGCGAAACGGTCGTGAGATCTGGACGGCTGGTACCGATGGGGCCGACGCGAAGCGCGTTAGCGGTGTCCCCGTTCCGTGGTATTCCGGCGGCCTGAACCCGGCCTTCTCGCCTGATGCATCGTCGATCGTCTACTTCATGCCGGAGATCGGTCCGAACGGCGACTTCTGGATCGTGCCATCGGCCGGTGGCACGCCGCGGCAGCTGACGCAGGACTTCACGGAAGCGAGCGGACCGGTCTGGACGCCCGACGGCCGGTTCGTCATTTTCAGCTCGATGCGAGGGGGGAGTCGCACGTTGTGGCGCGTGCCGGCCGCCGGCGGGACACCGGAGCCGGTGACAGCCGGCGCCGGCGAGGAGCTCGAACCGGTCCTGTCGCGTGACGGCCGTTCGCTGGTCTACACCAACGTCCGCAACGCGTATCAACTGCGTGCACTGGACCCCGACAAGGGTGCGGAGCGGGTGATCCTCGAGAGACGACGACAAGCCGTGTTTGCGCGGGCTTCGCCTGAAGGTTCGACGGTAGCGTTCTTCGGGTTCGGCGACGTCGGTGATACGCAGGTCTTCGTCGTGCCCCTCCGTGGTGGCTTAGCCCAGCAGGTCACGCAGGGGTACATCAACACAATGCCGCGATGGTCGCCGGATGGATCTTCGATCTATTACTACGAGCAACGTCCCGGGTCATCGTTCCGAAGCATTCCCGTAACCGGCGGTGCGAGCCGGGAAGTACGCCCGTGGAGGTGGGAGAGCCACCACGCAGCTGAGTTCAGCCCCGACGGGTCGCGAATCGCCTATTTTCGACAGGCAGCTCCGGGCGAGAAACCTGTTGTCGAACAGACCGTGATCGAGGACGTCAAATCGGGGAGCCAGCATCCCATTCCACTTCCGCTGCTGGTGCCACGCTGGTCGCGGGATGGACGCACCATCGTCGGCCACATAGCGAAGGGCAGACCGCAGGTCGCCACGTGTCCCGTGGACGGAACCCCCTGTCGGACGCTGACCGCCGGGCAAGTTCCCGTCTGGTCAGCGGACGGCTCGCGGATTTACTTCCTGCGTGACAGCCCGACACCTTCATTGAAGGAACTGTGGTCGATCGGCCCGAATGGCGGCGAAGAACGGGAGGTGTTCGATCGTATGGGACCGTACCATCGGATCGATGTGATATTCGACGTTTCGCGGCAAGGCGAAATCATCTGGAGCGCGTTCGTCGAAGGACGTCACGAGCTGTGGCAGGCAACGCTGCGGCCGTGAAGACGGTGGTCGACGCTCGCCGGCAAACAGCGTGGTTCAACGTCACTCAGAATCCTTCCAGACACGAACGAAAGGACATGCCATGAAAGCCGCCGTCGTTGAAGAGATCGCGAAGCCGCTCGTCGTCCATCGTGATTGGCCCGACCCCGATTGCGGAGCGGACGAGGCCGTCATTCGCGTCGGAGCGAACGGCATCTGTCGCAGCGATTACTACGTGTGGCAGGGCGGCTGGCCGTGGCTGGGCATCGCGCTTCCCGCTCCCATCGTATTGGGGCACGAGTACTGTGGCGTGGTCGAGGAGGTCGGATCCGCGACCACGCGAGTGCGCAAAGGCGATCGCGTCGTAGTCCCCTTCAATCACAGTTGCGGCAGATGTGAGTCGTGTCAGGCCGGGCACCAGAACGTGTGTTCGGACATACGACTTCCGATGCTCCACCATAGTGGCGGGTTCGGCCAGTACACGAAAGTCGCGCGGGCGGACGTGAACGTCGTGCCACTTCCCGAGAGTGTTTCGTTCGTGCATGCCGCCGCGCTGGGCTGCCGATTCATGACCGCGTGGCATGGAGTCGTCGATCAGGCTGGCGTTCAAGCGGGCGAGTGGGTCGCCGTATTCGGGTGCGGCGGCGTCGGCATAGCGGCAGTGGACATCTGCACCGCTCTGGGCGCAAACGTCATCGCGGTCTCGCGCACGCCGGATAAGCTGGCGCTGGCGAAAGAACTTGGGGCCGTGCACACGGTCAACGCAGCGGAAGGCAAAGCGGCCGAGCAGGTGACCGAGCTCACCGGTGGCGGCGCCCACGTCTCTATCGATGCGCTGGGTGATGCCGAAACCGCGATCCCTGCCGTGCTCAGTCTTCGAGCGCGAGGTCGTCACCTGCGCCTAGGGACGTCGAGCCAGAAACAGGGCGGAACCATCCCGCTGCCTGTCGATCTATTCGTTTTCCGTGAGCTCCGCTTCGTCGGGTCGTTCGGCATGCAGGCCGCTCGTTACCCCGAGATGTTGCGCATGGTGGAATCGGGGAAGCTGCACCCCGGCCAGATGGTGCGAGGCACGGTGTCGATAGACGAAGCGGGTGACGTTCTGAAGAGCATGACGACGTACAACGCGGTCGGGATGCGTGTAATCACGGAATGGTGAAGCCATGCGTCTCGGATTCGGCGACTTCATCTTCAATTTTGGATACACGAGAGGTGCTCCGAAACGGCCAGCTCGTCGTGTTGTCGCCGGAGTCCTTTCAGTTGCCGGCTCCTGATGCAGGCTCGTCGTCACGCTGTCTACGCCGCGGAGCCCGAGTGATTAGATTACCGCGAACGGTCGAACGTTTTGCCCACGGGACTTGAATAGCGCGCGATGACTTGCCACCGATCGAGGTGCTTCTTCCAGATATCCACGACGTAGAAGTCACCGCTGCGGTCGCTTCCCTCACGTGTCGCTTTCTGGGTCAGCAGCAGACTGACGACGGCAAGATCGTCGGCGAGCTTGCGCGCGGCGTGGTACCGCTCCTCGAAAGACTCCACCTTGTATGTGCTGGAGGGCTGTCCCCATGACGCGCGAGGCACACTCATCTGAGGCGCGTCGGACATGCGGAGCGTGAACTCGGGAGCGACAAGACGCTCCATGACCCCTATGTCTTTGAAACCGTGCAGAGCAGCTTCACCGAGCTCTTGCTCGAGTTGACGTAACGCGTTCGTCAGGTCTGCGTCGACGTCGGCAGGCGGTGGCGACACGCGGTTCGCGCGCTCGGGCGCCTTGCCCACGGGGCTGCTGTATCGGGCGATGATCTGCCAGCGGCCAGCCCGTTTGTTCCAGAAGTCCACGATGTAGAAATCGCCGCTGAAGTCGCGGCCATCCATCGTGCCCTTGGACCTCGCGCGCAGACTGACGGCCGCAAGATCATCGGCCAGCTTCCGAGCCGCGCCGTCCTGTAGTTCGAACGATTCGGGCTTGAGTTTGGTAAGGGTGTTCTCCATCCAGATGGCCCGAGGCAGGCTGCCCTCCGGAACGTCGGCAATCCGTAGCGTGTACTCCGGGCCGACGAGACGGTCGAGAGCTGCAGCATCCGTGTGCAGGATGGCATTCCAGAAATCCTGCTCCATGCCCGCAACTCCTCCGTGAGCTTCGGATCGGTATCGGTGGGAGGGGCCAATTGACGCGGCGGTCGTGCCGATTGGTCTTGCACAGTGAGGCAGAGAAGGCTGAGCAGCATGTATGCGACCGAAGGGTTAGAAGGAACCACGGGACCCTCCATTGGAGACACGATAAACCGGCGACGCCGCGAAGTCTCAAGGAAACGTCAGGATTTCCTCAGTTTCGGCCGCCCGAGCGGAGCAAAACACTCGAGAGTGCGCTTGCAGCGGCAGGAGAGACGCAGCAACAAGGACGCGATACGACCCATGGCGAATTCCGCCGTATCAGGCGACGTGCGAAACGGACAAGCTCTCGCGATCCGTCCTCGTCCCTCTTCGCTCTTTACAAACACGAATCCGCCGCTGGCGAGCCACGTCGTCCCGGATCCGCGAGTGTCGACCTGGTGCCCGGTTCGGAAGAGGATTGTGTTATCGAAGGGGAATTCAGATCAGACGTCGTGCGGCCCTGCCGATGTCCCAGGCGGGTCCGAGCAGAATCAGCAAAGCAGGGACGAGTAGCACCACCTCGACGATCACCGCTACTTTCCAGTTCGACACGATCCATAAGCGAAGATACGCGTCGGATTCATCAAGAACCTCCCTGATGCGCCTCTCCTGTTCGTACAGATTCTGCGGCGATGTGCTGATCTCGAGAGATCCGTGTTCAGAACGATGGTTCCCTCTTCCTCAGGTTGGACATAGCGACCACCTGAGCCCGGAACGGTGTAACTCGGCTCGCGATGGGTTCTCGTCGTCACGCTCTCTACGCCTCGGAGAGTTCGCGTACGGAACGGGACGAACAGCCACAGCCGCTGAGTGACATCAGCGCGAACGATGACAGGATTCTCACGCCGGAGCGTCAGCGTGTGAACAGGGGCAATGGAGAAAACGAACGTCGCGAGCGCGAGAAACAGCGCTGCGATGCCGATGCTGACGAGGAGACCGCGCCAGGTCAATCGGCGCGGCGGGCCTGCATCACGATTCCACCGCGCCTCTCGCCGTCGCTCACTCCGTGTTCGTGTCACGCCGACGCATCATCGCACCATTCTCGATGCCCACGCTTTCGTAACTCGCAATCACCATTTCCATCTACCGTTCAGGATGCGTTCTGGTGGCTACGAGCAGCACGCCGCGGCCATCGCTCAGCGTCGCTCCGAATACTACCTGCCCGTGGTCGTTCATCGTCGCGCCGGAGTTGGGAACGAAACCGGCACTTGGGAGGAGGACGAGCACTCCCATGACGAGGTGGGCGACCTCGCCAATGTCTGGTATCTGCGTCCCCGTCCGAGCGACCAACCGCAGCACTCCGTGTGACCAGACGAATAGTCCGGTATCGGGTACGCCGTCTCTGTTGTCGTCGGTGTCCAGAACTGCGTTGAACGCCACGTCTCCCGGATTGTTGACCGAGATCTGCCAGCCGATGACGTTGCTGGCCGTCACGAAATGACCCCCGCCGGGCATCGGATCGCCAGGCCGCGCAATTGCGAGCGTCACACCGTTGGAGTGCCGGTACACTCCGGTAACGCGCCGGGCCTGCGGTGGCGGGGTGAGATCGCCGAGAAACACGACGTCGCCGTGGTCGTTCAGCATTGGACTGATGGCTTGGCGGTATACGCCTCCGCCCGGTGCGGGGTCACCTGCATGCGCGATGGATCGGAGTTGTCCGGTGGCGCCGTCCTTTATGTAGATGCTGCCAAGGCACGCCATCAGGACGGCATGGGGCGGGAAACCTGCGGGTCGACATTCCTCACCAGCGAGGTGACCCATGAACGCAACGTCTCCCGAGGCGTTGATTTGGGCAAAGACCGCCCAGTCGAGCACAGCGCCGCTCGGCGCCGGATCTCCCGGGCCAACAACGGTGGAGATATGGCCCTGAGTGTCTGCGCTATAGACTGCGGCTCCCAGCCCGAGATAGGGCTCGTCGGCGAGGTGAACGCCAATATCGGTCGGCACGATGCCCCCGAAAGCGAGGAGCCCTTCGTTGTTGAGGCTCGTTCCGAACGTCGCGCCAGCGAACACCCCACCTTCGGGCGCCGGCGTCACACCGGGCGTCATCACCGCAGTCAGCATTCGGGTGCGCTGAGAGTAACGATAGACGCCGGCGTTGATGCCAATCGGGAAACTCAGGGGGTCGAGAAGGAACATAAAGCCGACGTCCCCCTTATCGTTCAGAGCGTTGGGTGACCCAAACCCAGCGCCGAAGACGCCACCACTCGGTGCTGGCTCCCCCACGCGCGCGATCTCCGCTATCGTGTTGCCACGCCTCGGTAGCAGAAAAATTCCCTGCTCTTCGTTCGCCGTCACGTTCGAGCCAAACAGGACATCGCCGCGATTGTTGATGAAGTTCGACTCGAAGACATCGAGGAAGTTGCTACCGCCGGGCGCGGGATCGCCGAGATAGGCGATTGGCGTAAAGACAAACTTGCCGGGGTGAGCCGCGGCCTCATTACGACGCGCGGTGCCGACCGCGCCAAATAGAGTTACAGCGATCAGAACCAGGACGGTTCGTTGATGCCTCGTGCTCTTCTTCATCGCGCGCCTCCTCACTGTCTTCGCCTCTCCGCCGCGTCACCAGGAGCTCGGTCCGACTGCCGGTGGGGTGAGTCGGCGACGAACCGATGAGCTCCAGTAGATCGGATTTGCCTCTTCACACATCTACAAACACGAACTCGCGCCCGGGAGGGCCATGTCGCCAGTCGCCTCGAAATAGGGAGGCGTATAATCCGCCCTCGGGACATCGACCGCGGGTCGCGCCTGACAACTTCTGCGGTTACAAAGAGGTCGGCCGTCCGTTGATCAAAAGAGGGATGGACCGATGGAAGAGTCGTCGGACGCGAACGTCAGCCGGCTGCTCGATGCGGTACAGGCCGGCGATCGATCAGCGCTCGATGAACTGTATTCGCTGGTCTACGGGGAATTGCGCGTGCTCGCGCATCGACAGCGGCGGCGGTGGGATACGAGCGGGATGCTCAACACCACGGCGCTTGTCCACGAAGCGTACCTGAAGCTCGTCAAGCAGCGCCAAATCCACCTCGAGACGCGCGCGCACTTCTTTGCCCTCGCCGCGACCGCAATTCGACACATCGTGAGCAACTACGCGCGAGACCGGCAGGCGAGAAAGCGAGGCCGCGGTGTACGGACCGTGTCGCTGACCGATCTCGGGACGGCTCCGTCAGGCGAGCTGCGGGTGAGCGACGACCACACCGATCTGCTCGTGGCGATTGACGAAGCCTTGAATCGGTTGGAGCGCGTCAGCCCTCGTCAGCGTGGGGTCGTCGAGTGCCGCTTCTTCGGGGGTATGTCGGTCGAGGAAACTGCCGCGGCGATTGGGATTTCGCCGCGGACCGTCAAGCGCGACTGGATGCTCGCACAGGCATGGTTGCAGCGGGAGATGCAGCACGTCGGCTAGGACTGTCGTCCGGCTTTGGACTCATGGCTTTCGGCTTGTGCCTGCCAGGCAAATCGTCGCGCTGACGTGTCAAGTCGAAGTGCAGCAACGGATGGTGAGCGGATCGATTCAGGGCCCGCGCTCCGTCTTTGAGCGCGCGCCCAGACCCGACAGCCTCGAGCCGGGAGCACCATGGACAACCAGCAACACGATCGCCTCGGCGAGCTGTTC
>Ga0114129_10011841_pt1 | contig 12409 bp, 9 predicted proteins | sample RhiMetdeltSRZDD1_FD_80071 | JGI IMG/M metagenome (GOLD analysis project Ga0114129, IMG submission 80071) | Populus rhizosphere microbial communities from Tennessee, USA - Rhizosphere MetaG P. deltoides SRZDD1 (version 2) (version 2) | ecosystem: Host-associated > Plants > Roots > Rhizosphere >...
GGGGGCGCGGTTCTGCTCGCCGGTGCGGTATTCGCGTGGAACGCCGTGCGCCAGGAGCGTGAGATCCGCCGTCTGATCGCGGCTGGCGACGCGGCACTCGTACTCGACCAGCCGTTCGAAGCGATCGAGGAATACAGCGGAGCGCTCGCCCTGAAAAACGACTCCATGCTCGCGTACCTCAAGCGCGGCGACAGCTATCGGCGCCGCGGGGAGCTCAGCGCGGCGCTGCGCGACCTGCGCGAAGCTTCCCTGCTCGACCCCACCGCCACGCGGCCGCTGGAGCTCCTGGGCGACGTCAACGTGGCAATGGGTCGGTACGAGCGGGCGACTGAGTTGTATCGGCGGTACGTGACGCTCGACGATCGGGCGCCACGAATCTTGTACAAGCTGGCCCTCGCCTACTACCGTAACGGGCAAGCCTCACTGGCAATCGAGCCGCTCCGCCGTGCCATGGCGCTCGACGAGCGCCTCGTTGAGGCGCATTACCTCCTGGCAATGTGCCTCAGGGATCGCAAGCGCGACGCGGAAGCGGTCCAGTCGCTCACCCGCGCGCTCCAGATCAATCCGGCGTTCGGTCCAGCGCGCGAAGAGCTGGCGGATCTGAATCTCACGCAAGGCAGGGCGCGGGAGGGAATCGAGCAACTCGAGGCGCTCGCGGCCCTGGAGCCAGAGGGCCCGCAGCGGCTGGTGAACGTCGGGCTGGCCTACGCACGTCTGGGACGTACCGACGCCGCGATCACGACGCTTGGACGCGCCGCCGAGCGCTATCCGGAATCGGACGCGGTGTATGTCGCCCTCGGTCGTGTATGGCTCGAGGCGGCCGAGGCGAGCGGCGACCGGGTCGCGTTGCGGAAGGCGATCGAGGCCCTTCAGCGCGCCGCGTCCCGCGCCACCGCCTCGAGCGCCACGCTGACGCTCTACGGCAGGGCGCTTTTTCTCTCGAACGACATCGAGGCGTCCGAGCGGACGCTGGAACAGGCGACGGCAATGCTGCCGGCGGATCCGCACGCGTTCTCCTATCTCTCGGCCGCTGCGGAGCGCCGCGGGCACGTGTCGGCCGCCCGGGATGCCCTCATCAAATACGTGAGCCTTATTGGCGAAGACGATCAGAAGCGCGCGCTGTCAGGGCGCGTTGCGGGTCTGTCGCTGCGCATGAACGAAGCACCCGCAGCTGTCGCCTGGGCGCGTCGCGCCATCGACCCGGAGCATCCCGAGCCGTCTCTGCTCGCACTGCTCGCGGACGCACAGGTGAGGCTTGGGCAAATCGGCGCCGCCCGCGCCACCGTTGCAGAAGGCCTTGCTCGCGATCCGGACAATCGCGCGCTGCTACGGCTGCGTAACAGGCTCGGGATCTGACCACGAAGAACACGAAATCCTCGACGGGCACGAAAACACAATTTCATTTCGTGACCTTCGGAGACGTCGTGTCATCGTGACGAGACGCGTTTCTCCCTTGTGACTGGATCGAGTGCGTCTCGCAACCCATCCCCGAGGAAATTGAATCCGAGCACGAGCGCCGCGATTGCCAGACCAGGAAAGATGGTCAGGTGCGGCGCATCGAGCAAGTGCGTCCGGCCGCCGTTGAGCATCGTTCCCCAGCTCGGCGTCGGCGGCTGCACGCCCAGGCCGAGGAAGCTGAGCGCCGCCTCCGCGAGAATCGCGCCGCCCATGCCGAGCGTCGCTTGCACCGTCACGGCGGGAAGGGCAGTCGGGATGATGTGCTGCGCGAGGATGCGCGGCGTCGTAGCACCCAGGGCGCGTGCGGCCTGCACGAACTCGAACTCGCGCGCGCGCAGGACTTGCCCTCGCACGAGGCGCGCGTATCCGACCCATCCGATCAGCGACAACGCAAACACGACGTTCGCCAGGCTCGGGCCGAGCACAGCTACGAGCGCAATCGCGAGCAGCAGGCCGGGAAACGCGAGCAGAATGTCGATGATCCTGCTGATCGCCTCGTCAATCGGTCCGCCAAAATAGCCCGCAATCGATCCAAGGAGCGTGCCCACGCTCGAAGAGATCGAGACGACGACGACGCCGACGAGAAGGGAGATGCGGGCACCAGCGAGAACGCGCGCGAAGATGTCGCGCCCGAGCTCGTCGAGGCCGAACCAGTGCACGTCCGAGGGGCCGTCGAGTCGCTGTGCGAGAAGCTGTGCGGAGGGATCGAACGGTGCGAGCGACGGCCCGATGAGAGCCGCCAGCACGGTGATCAATACGATGGCTGCGCCGATCCTGCTCATGCTGCCGTTCCGCGGACCCGCCGCCTTCGCGCCTTCGGCGCCTGGGCGCGCCAAGGCAGGAACCGCGCCGCGCCGATCGATTCACTCATAGCGAATTCGGGGGTCGACCAGACCGTACAGCAAATCCGTGACGAGGTTCATGGCGACGTACGTCACTGCGATGAGCAGGATGCACCCCTGCACGAGCGGATAGTCGCGAAAGCCGATTGACTGGATCAGGAGACGGCCGATCCCCGGCCACGAGAAGATGGTCTCGGTGATTACGGCGCCGGTCAGCACCGCGCCGAACTGGAGGCCGATCAGCGTGATCACTGGAATCAGGCTGTTGCGAAAGGCGTGACGAACCACCGCGCGCACCCGGGACGCGCCGCGGGCCCGTGCCGCGATGACGTATGGCTCGCGGAGCTCCTCGAGCAGCGTGGCGCGCGTCATGCGCGCGAGGATCGCCGCCAGGGCCGCGCCAAGGGAGACCGCCGGCAGGACGAGATTCGCCCACGTGCCCCGACCGGAAACCGGCAGCCATCCAAGCTCGATCGAAAACACGATCGCGAGGAGCGGGCCCAACCAGAAGTTCGGGATCGAAATTCCGAGCAGCGACACCGTGGTCGCGGCATGATCGAGGGACGTCCCCCTCCACACGGCCGCGGCAATGCCAAGCGGGATGGCAAATCCGAGGGCGACCAGCATGGCGGCCGCCGCCAGCTCAATTGTCGCGGGCATCCGCTCCAGAATCGCCGACGTGACCGGCTGGCTGGTCCGCAGCGATCGCCCGAGATCACCGCGAATCGCGTCTCGCAGGAAGGTGCCGTACTGTTCGAGAAGCGGCCGGTCGAGGCCGAGGCGCGATCGCAGCTCGGCCACGTCCTCGGGCGGCGCCGATTCGCCGAGCATCGCCTGAGCAGGATCGCCAGGGATCAGGTGGATAAGGGAGAAAACGAGAGTGGCAACGCCGAGGAGGACGGGAATCGTCAGCGCGACGCGGCGCGCGAGAAACCGCAGCACTCGCTCATTTTAGCCGGGCTCACCCCCGGGGCATTCTCGCGCTAGCCTTGCGTCTCGTCCTCGTTCGCTCCGAGTACGTCTTCGGCAATTGCGACCTCGTCGTTCGGGAGCCCGAATTCGTCCAGAGCGGGAGCGTTGGCGTTTCCGAGGGTGTTGGGGCCGTCCTCGACAGCGCCCTTCCTCATGTCTTGATCAATCGATTCGGCCGCGCGTTGATGCATTCGACGACCTCCATGCAGGCGGGATGCCGCGGAGTCTACCATTTTGCTCAGGCCGAGCTGGCAGCTCTACAGGGGTTTGTACGACCGCTGATCGTACAGCGCGCCCAGCATCGGGGCGACCTGGGTACGGAATGTCCGTGTATGAGGCGCAACCTGATGGCCATCGCCTGCTTTCTGATCGGCCCACACGTCGATCACCGTGAAATGATTGGTTCTATCCTTCTGAACGACGGCATCGAAGCGCACGTTCCCGGGGTCGGTGCGGCTCCGTTCCGCCAATGCCTGGAGGGACGCCACTGTCGCCGCTCGGCTCGCCGGCGGCACATCGACATGCGTCACCACGTAGACGGTCCCGCGGCCGTCGCGCGGTGGCGCGACCGTCGCCGCGACACAAAACCGGTCATCGATCGGTGCGAGCAACATCGGGGCGATCTGTTCACGGAACTGACGCGTATGCGCCGCAGCGGCATGCGTGTCGAGCGCCCGCTGGTCCTTCCAGATCTCGAGGATGAGGAACTGATTCGGTTCCGTAATGCGCTGCAAGACTTCAAAGCGGGCGGGGCCTTCCTTGCGGCTCGCGTCGGCGAGCTGCTTGAGCATCGTGGCGACCTGGCCCTGGGATGCCGGCACCGCTTCGACATAGCTCACGACATACAGCGCCGAATCGTCCTGGGCATTCAATAGCAGCGGCCACGCGCATGCGATGAGCACCAGAATCACGATCGAACGCAGCACGTGTCTGCGCCGGGTTGTAAGAACGGATGCGATCATCAGAACCTCTAGTGCCGAAAGATGGCGCATGGTATACCTTCCGCCGTGAGCGGAGTCAACAATTCTCTCGATCGCAGCGCCATGACACCAACCCAGACACTCGCGCAGTTTGTCGTCAACCACCGTGAGGCGGATCTCACCGTGCCGGTGAAACGCGAAGCGACCCGTTCGCTGCTCAATTGGGTGGGGTGTGCGGTCGGCGGGTCGCGCCATGAGACCGTCGAACGCGCCCTGGCGGCGCTCGCACCGTTCTCAGGACCGCGTGATGCGACGGTGCTTGGACGGAGCGAGCGAGTCGACATCATGCTCGCGGCGTTGATGAACGGGATGACCTCTCACACCTTCGATTTCGATGACACGCACCTGCGCACCGTCATCCACCCGAGCGGTCCGGTCGCGTCGGCGATTCTCGCCTATTCCGAAACGCGACGCGTCACAGGCGCTGAGTTCCTGCACGCATTCGTTCTTGGCGTGGAAGTATCCTGCCGCATCGGCAACGCCGTGTACCCGTCGCACTATGACGTGGGATGGCACATCACCGGCACGACGGGCGTCTTCGGCGCCGCGGCTGCCACCGGGCGCCTCCTCCGGCTCGACGAACAGCAGATGATCTGGGCCCTCGGAATTGCCGCCACGCAGGCGTCGGGGCTCCGGGAGATGTTCGGCACCATGTGCAAGCCGTTTCATCCGGGCAACGCCGCGCGCAACGGCCTGCTGGCTGCGCTCCTGGCGCGCACCAATTTCACGAGCAGCAACCAGGCAATCGAAGCGCCCAGGGGGTTTGCCAACGTGCTCGCGACGGCGCGTCGCTACGAGGAAATTACCGAGCACCTCGGCAGCAGCTGGGAGATCCTCGCGAACACCTACAAGCCGTTTGCCTGCGGCATCGTCATTCATCCGACGATCGATGGATGCATCCAGCTGCGAAACGATGTCGGCCTGCGTCCCGACCAGATCACACGTATCGAGCTGGAGGTGCATCCGCTGGTGCTCGAGCTCACCGGCAAGAAGACGCCACGCACAGGACTCGAGGGCAAATTCAGCGTGTACCACTCGGCGGCGGTCGCCATTATCGATGGCGCCGCGGGCGAGAGTCAGTACAGCGATGACCGCGTCCGCGACGCCGTGGTCATCCGTCTCCGGGACTCGGTGAATGCGACGGTTGGCGCGGGCCTCCACGAGGACCAGGCGCGCATCACGATCCGTCTGGACGACGGCCGCGTGCTCGAAAAATTCATCCAGCATGCGATCGGCAGCAAGGCGCGGCCGATGAGCGATACGGCGCTCGAGGCAAAGTTCCGCGGCCTCAGCGATGGCGTCCTCTCGAACGACGAAACCGATCGCTTGATTGAGCTCTGTTGGAAGATCGAGACGGTGGGCGACATCGCCGACCTTGCAAGAGCGGCGGTGCCGGCGGCAGCGGTCGGCGCCTGACGCAGCAGACTGGCCTGCGCCTTGCTGCAGGGACCGTTCAGTTCTCGCGCGATCGCAAATCCTGAAGGAATACCGCCGATCGGACACGAGGTTCAAGTTGCGGACGCGCCTTTAGTCTGCCCGCACGTCGACACTATCGAGGGCAACGTTGCCCCTGGAGACAGTGACGCTAAATGACCGTCGAATCGATTCTCACGCTCGACCAGCCGCCCGCATGTCCTTTGTGTCGCGCAGAAGAACCGATCGTGCTCGAGACACGAATCCTCGGACGACGAATCGCGGTCGCGTGGCGCTGCGAGACCTGCGACTATTTCTGGCCGGTTCCGATTCAGAACTCGCGACCGTTGCCGACCCGCCGCGTGCACTAGGACAGATGGTTCATCAGTCCCTGCACTGAATGGCGCACGGGATTCGATCGAGGATCACGTTCGCTGCCGTATCCAGCAGGATCAGACTGCGGCCCAGGAAACGATACTGGAGGTCGTCAGGAAGCCTCGGAAGGGCAGCGAGGACGTTCGGCGGCATCGTGGAGAATGGCTCTCCTTCCCGGTAGATGCTGTTTATGTGATGCGAGAACCTTCCGGGGTTGTCGTCCATGATGGCGGCCAGGGTGTTGGCGTCGACTTCCCGGGACAGGACCCTCCTGAACTCCACACGGATGCTTGGCGTGAAGATCTCACCCGATCTGGCCCCCTTGCGGGCAACACGGATTCTCTCGGCCAGCGCAAGCTGTGTGCTCAGGATCTCGGCCGGGTAATCGGTCACCTTCAGAACGGGCAATCCTTTCTGCAGGTTGCGGCGAAGTTCGTAATAACTCAAAACCCGCGCAGTGAAGTCCTCAGCGATGTAACCCCATACCTGCACCCTGAAGACTGGAGTGTCACCGGCGTTCGTCGTCGGCGTCTGCGGGTAGACCACGGAGGCGAACACAACTATCAACGCGGCTACGAGTGACGTGTGCCTCAGTCTCATAAATGGAATGCCCGACCACACCTCGCTGCCCCTGGTCAACGGGGCTGAGGAAAGGGACTGTAAGAGAGTATCGCCGAATGTGCGGCGGTCAACTGCCCGACACAGCACAGCGGAGGAGAATCGCTCACGCTTCCACGAGTTTGCCGTCAAATAATGCGCAAATTCCTTGCGATCACTTCTGCTGTTAACTAATGTTCTCGCCGCCGCCCTACGCGGAGCCAGCACCGCCGGTTCCCGGCACCGCGCAGTGGCGACCCCTAGAGGTGTCCCATGCCAAAAGACCTTGACGTACGGGTCGCATTCCTTGGCTCGACCAATCGTCCAATACCAATACTGCTCGAATCCGATCCTGTGCGCCTGGCGCGCCTCCATGGAGGACTGCGCGATGCTGGCATTGACGTCGTGGCCGTCAGTCGCATCGCGGACATTGAACAGTGGCCTTCCGAAACCTTCGTGGTCACCGACATTGATCACTTCACGCCGTGGTGGCGTGAGGTCGGCGCAACGAGCGTGATTGTTCTGGCCAACACGCGAGCGCAAGGCATCGTCGCGTGTCAGAACGGAGCAACGAAATGGCTCCAGCACAATTGCACTGCACGGCAGCTGATCGCTGCGATTGATTCCGTACTCCTGTCTGAGAAGCAAGGTGTTCGAGGCCACGGCCACACAGCGATGATTCCATTCCCGGAGCGATATCGTCGCGGATTCGTGAAGCATTAGAGCGACAGGGGGTTCCCATGACGCGCCGGCTCATGGCGACGGGAGTCGCGCTTGTTCTTACCGGCAATGCCGCCACGTCAGTGGCTCAGGAGCATGTCGGCCGAGAGGCTGGACATTTCTCCTCGACGCTGACGTTCCAGCCGCGTCCCGTCGATGTCAGGCCGCTGCCGTCGCCGTTTCGGGCAGGACCGGGGTTGGAATCTCTCCCGTTCCCAATCCTGTGGCGGTGGGACGTGGTGATACCGTTCCGGTTGTCCCCTTCAATCGCGTTGCCTCCGCTCCCGGAGAACGCACCAATCGGCGGCCTCCAGCTGGACGTCCAGCCATGGCGGGCGCAGGTCTACGTCGATGGTGCCTACGCCGGCCCGGTGCGCGACTTCACCGGCTACTACCATCACCTCGATCTCGTCGCCGGATCGCACCTGATTGCGATTGTGACGCCAGACTACCAGCCGCTGATCTTCGATGTGGTTGTGTCGCCCGGCCAGACGACGACGTATCGCGGCGCACTGACACGCACACCGGCCCGCTGAATCAAATTCCCAGCTGCCAATTCCCAACTCCCAAGGCGCCATCCCTCGACGCATTCTCCTTGGCAGGTGGAAGTTCGCCGAGCTTTTTCGTTCAGCATCTGGCCGACGAGGCGAGAGGACACGACGAATGCGAGGTGCTCATTTCAATCCACCGAAGTGTGCCAGCGTAGACCACGCTCTGTGCCAATACGAATCACAAGGGCCGCTCTAGTTCTACCGGGGTGTAAATTCATTGGTAATTCACACGATCCGACTGCGGTATCCCGTATGCTCCGTGTCTGCGCATGACGACTCTGCGCAGATCCCACCTCGCTCGTATCAAGCTCGTAGAGGGCGTCATCCGCCAGTTTGACGACATGTGTCTGACCGCTGCGCAAACGCGCCGTCGCATCGAGCGCGACATGCGTGCTGCCCGAGCCCGTGAAGAACTCGTCACCGACAGTCCGGCGGTAACCCGAACCGGTACGCGCAACCACCCAGCTCGCGAGGATCCACCGACCTGAGGCGGGACGCGCAAGAAAACCTTCCCCTGCCTCGAGTTGCTGACAGCCCAGCACGCCGACTCCGGTCATTGTCGCTCTCGTCGACGTCTTAGGCTGCTAGAGATTGTTGGAGTCCTCAGCAATTCCAAGCCTCACCATCGTCTTCATCAATCCCTGGCGCGACAGACCGAGACTACGCGCGGCGCGCGAGCGGTTTCCGCTGGCGCGGGCCAGTGCGACCTCGACGAAGCGCCGCTCGAACTGTTCGCGCGCCTCGGCAAGACGCCCGGACGACACGATCGTGGCCGCGCCGATCACGGGCGGCAGCAGGGCCGCCCGCACGCGACCGCGTGCCGGCGCCGCAACCGCCAGCGAGGCAATGACGTTCTGCAGCTCGCGCACGTTGCCCGGCCACTGATACCGCGCCAGCTCGGTGAGTACTCCTGGCGATAGTTCCGCCCGCGATCCGACGCGCGCCGCCGCCAGCCGCCAGCAGTGCGCCGCGAGCACCGGAATGTCGTCGGGACGTTCACGGAGCGGCGGGATGCGGATCCGCACGACGTCGAGCCGGTACAACAGGTCCTGCCGGAAGCGCCCGGCGGCCGCTTCGGCGCGCATGTCGCGGTTCGCGGCTGCCACCAATCGCGTGTCGATCTTGCGGCTGAACGACTCGCCGAGGCGCCGTACTTCCTGTTGCTGAATCGCCCGCAGCAGCTTCGCCTGTGCGCGCGACGACAGGTCCGCGACCTCGTCGAGGAACAGCGTCCCGCCGTCCGCTTCTTCGAACAACCCCGCGCGATCGGCGACCGCCCCGGAAAATGCGCCACGCGTATGGCCGAACAGTTCGGACTCGAGCAGTTCCTCGGGCAGCGCCGCGCAGTTGACGTCGCAGAACCGCCGCTCGCGTCGTACGCTCAGGTGATGTACGGCGCGTGCGGCGAGCTCCTTGCCGACGCCGCTCTCCCCTTCAATCAGCACGGCGAACGGCGCTGCGGCCGCGCGCACGATTGCTTTGCGGACCTCGGCGATCGCATCGCTTACGCCAATCAGCTCGGGCACGGCCATCGACGATCTCGACTCATCGCGCGTGACGGTCAGCAGCGTATCGAGTCGCGGAGCCACGATGGCCGCCGTCAATTCCAGCAGCTCCGAGGCGTCGCCGGGCAGCGTTCGATCCACGGGCCACCGGCAGACGATCGCCCCGGACGTGCGCGACCCAAAGCGCACTGGCACGCCGGTTTCCCACCCGCCCTTGTGTCGCTCCGGACCGATTGGAAACGCCGCTTCGAGTACCCTCGTGCCGAGTGTCGTCACCAGCCCTTCGCCAACACTGCATACCGTCGTGACAGGTCCTGCATCGGCCGAAAGCAGATCGATTCGGCTCGTCTGGAGTTCAGCCGACAATCGCTCGATCAACCTGCCGATGGCTTCCCTGTCATCGTGATCGTCCTGCGCGATGCGGACGAGCGCCACCGACAAGGAGGACTGCCGCCGAATGACGGCGAACGGATTTCGAGCAGGACTCCCGGCCTCGGCCACGCGCCGCCTTGCGATTTCCCGGCGGAGCAACAGTGGCGCGACACGACCGACACGTTGAAGCCGGGCCAGATCACGATCCGCCTCGACGCCGCGACCGGCGCGGCGCAATGCGTCAATCCAGCGAAGGCGGGCCCACGCCGCGCGAAGCGGCGCTCGTGCAGCCCTCGCCGCAGCCACCGCCCGCTGCAGCGCGTCCTGAGCCCTGGCCAGATCACCGGCGGTGCCAAGGACGGTGAGATCGGCGGTGTGCGCAAGGAGTTCGACAAGAGGATCTGCACTCTGTTCGGCAAGTCTCTTCGACAACTCAACACGGCGTCCTGCATCGAACACCTGGCCTTTCGCCAGGAGCACGCGGATCTCGACTTCGTACACCGCGGCAGCCACTGGTGCCTCGAGCCCTGATGGTTCACCGGAAACGTTGATGTCGGGCAGATCATCGATGCGTCCCTGCCACAGCAGCGCCTCCGCCAGCACTGCGCGCGCCCATACCTGCAGTCGGCCTGACGGCGCGTCCGCGGCCAGCGCCGCTCGACAGATCGACTCTGCTTCTACGAACGCCGCGTTCGCGATTCGCGTCAATGCCTGGCCAACTCGCGCCTCGACAAGGAGCTCGTCGTCCTGGCCGGAGTGCGCCAGGCGAGCAGCCTCGCCCAGTGCGGCAAACGCCGCATCCGGCTGACCGCGCTCGTTGAGGAGCCCTGCAAGCGTGATGGTGAGACGAGCGGCAGGCCGGAACGCACGCCGACGCGCCAGTGCGCCAGTGACATCGCGAAGGAGACGCTCGGCAGCCGCATGGCGCCCCTCCGCAGCGAAGGCGTATGCCCTGGATGCACGCGCGATGAGCTGGGTTACTTCCGGACTCTCCTGTGAAACTACGCTCCCGTGGCGAAGCGCGTACGTCGCCCGAGCCTCACGAACGAGCGCCGAGCCCCCGTGAGCAGGCGCGCATCCAAACGTGAGCAGCAAGTGCGGCCGTGGCGAGAGTGCCGACGCGTCGAGCAACGCTGCGTGAGCGCGCGAGCGATTGACACCGAGAGTGCCGGCCAGCAATAGCGTCCGCTCGCGCAACTCGGCGTTGAGCAGGTCGCGGAACCGAAGGAACAAATCGGTTGAGATGGTGACGAACCCACGCCGGACCGCAGCCGCAGCCACCCGCTCAATCGTGGACGTCGCCTGACGCCGGCTGCGCGCTTCGGCGACGACCCACCGCGGGTAGCCGTCACGTCCATGATCCAGCGCTTCGAGGAGCGGCCCCAGGCTGGCTTCGGTTTCCGACGGTACGACCTCGGTCAGCGCATCGAGGCGGACCTCAGCGCCAGTCGCGAGATCGCATGCGCGATCGCCATCGAGCCGCATGAACCGGTCGTGCACCAGCTGCGCCATGCCGTGGCGAGGTGCAATGCGGACGACGGGCGAAATATCGAGCGGAATCGAGCGCGCCGCGCCCGACGGTGCAATTTCTTCACATTCGAATCCGCTTCAACGCTGCGATTTCTCAGCGCTTGTCGACGACGACCGCGCCGCCCTTGATGACCACCTTTGCATTCAAGAGATTCCAGTAGCCCTCCAGGGGATTCCCTTCGAGAAGAACAATGTCGGCCAGCTTGCCTGGTTCCAGCGTGCCTAGCTCGCTGCTCTTTTCGATGAACGCCGCCGTGTTGGGTCCCATCAACTTGACGATGTCCTGCGGCGAGAACATCAGGTTGAGGGCTCGCAGTTCGTGCGCGAGCCCGGCTTTCGGAAGATAGCCGGTATCGGTGCCAAACCCGTAGGTGACCCCGGCGTCCCAGAGTGTGCGTGCATTCACGGCCTTCTCGCCCGCCTCGCGCCCTCGGCCCTGGCCGTCGATGATGCCGTCCGGCCATGGCTTCCCGTCGCGAAACGTGGGCACGTTCTTCTGGTTGAAGATCCCAAATACCGGTACACCGAACCCGATCGTCGACAGCATTTCGATTCCGGCATCCCTGACCACGCGGGCGTCGGCCTCCGTCAACCAGCCCCCGTGTGGAGTGTGAACGAGCTTGGTGGCGCCGGCTTTGACCGCCGCGAGCATCGCCGCCGGTGAGACCGCGTGCACCATGACATCGAGCTTGTGCTTGCGCGCCTCGTCCGTGACCGCTCTAAGGACTTCCAATTCCTGAACGCTCGGAGCGGGTGCGATCGCCGCCTTGATAATCTCCACGCCAGCCTGCGCGAGTGATCGCACTCGAGCGCGCGCCACGTCCGGCGTCTTGAACTCGGCAGGATCTGCCCGCCCGGACGTGATGATGCGTGGTCCCTTGAGCTCGCCTTTCTCGATCCGCTGCTTGAGCTCGACGATCCCCGGCACGGGCCCCCCACCCGACATCAGGGTTGTGTATCCAGCGTCGAGGAACTCCTGCATGCGAGCCGGGGCTTGCTCTTTGAGCCACTGGTCTGCGTTCCCGGTGATGATGTGGCGGTGGGCATCGATGAAGCCCGGCATCGCGGTCATGCCACGGGCATCAATGGCCTGA
>Ga0114129_10011842_pt1 | contig 12407 bp, 14 predicted proteins | sample RhiMetdeltSRZDD1_FD_80071 | JGI IMG/M metagenome (GOLD analysis project Ga0114129, IMG submission 80071) | Populus rhizosphere microbial communities from Tennessee, USA - Rhizosphere MetaG P. deltoides SRZDD1 (version 2) (version 2) | ecosystem: Host-associated > Plants > Roots > Rhizosphere >...
CCGGCACCCGCTCGAGCGGGCCGCGGACGAGCAGACCGACTGCGACGACGACCACGACCGCGGCGGCCGCGGCTCCCGCCGCCAAACCTAGCCTGCCCTGGGTGCTGCCGAAGCTGACCACGATGAACGCGACCTCGAGCCCCTCCAGCAAGACGCCTTTGAACGACACCGTGAACGCGTACCAATCCATCCGGTCGCGCGCTGCGGCGGGAGCGGCTCCGGCGTCGGCGCGCTCGCGCGCAAAGGCAGCGGCCTCGTCGCGCTGGGGGCGATAGCCGGCCGCCCGGAGGATCGCCTTGCGCAGCCACTGCAGACCGAACGCAAGCAGCAGTGCACCGACGACGAAGCGAAGCGTGGCGATCGGGATCAGCTGCAGGGCGGGCCCAAGTGCGGCCACGATCGAGCCGAGCACGATAGTGGCCGCGCCGACGCCGACGAGCGTCGACCGCCAGCCGCGCACGACTCCGACGGCAAGAACGATCGTCAATGCCTCGACCGCCTCGACGGCGCTGGCGAGAAACGTCCCAAGGAAGACGAGGATCGTGGAGCTCATGCCGTCGTCGTCATCCCGTCGCCGTGCAGTCACAACCGCGCGCGCGGCGGCGCTTTCCGCAGGCCGCGCAGCGTGTCGGCGGCCGTAGGGTGAGCAGTCGCTTGCTCGCGCCCGCGTGCACCATGAGCCAGCCGGCGACAGCTGCGGCGAGCGCGGGCATCGTCTGCTGGCTAGTGAATTGGATCATGCTCGTCATGGTCCCTCCTGGCCTCCGGCGCGCCGGCGAGACGCCGGCGCGCCGCCTGAGTGCTACGACGCCGCCTGCGGCTTCGCGCGCATGCTTTCGTACGCGCTTTTCAGGTCGCGCTCGAGTAGGCGCTTCCACCCGATCGAGACGACCAGCTCGCCGACGCCTTTGACGAGCTCATACGCGGCGATCAGCGCGAGCAACACCAGCGCGCCGGCGCCCGGCTTCGCGAACATCACGATCCCGAACAGGATCGAGACGATGCCCGTCAGCGTCAACATCGCCCTGTCGCCTCCGTCGAGCGGGAGCCAGAACCCGGCGCCGATCGTGATGATCCCCAGCGAGATCGCATACGCGCCGACCACGTAGAGAAGGGCGAGCGCCGAGATGTCCGTCCTGACGAGCACGGCGACCCCGAACGCAATGCTGACCAGGCTCGAGAAGACGAGCCAGCCGCGTCCGCTTATGGCCGGCCCGCGGATCGCGGCGATGAGCCCGACGACTCCGGTGGCGGCCGTGAACGCGCCGAACACGATCGCTAGCGCGAACAAGCTGATGCCGGGCCAGACGAGGATGACGACGGCGAGGGCGATCGAGAGGACGCCGTTGATTCCCAGCGCCCACCGCACACGCTTCAGCTCGGTCCCCGCCAGCTGCCCGGCTCGTTCGACAATCGAATCCATCGATGAACCTCCTGATTGGTTTGGACGGCTTCACTCTCGTTCGCGCGAAGCGATCGCGAAATCGGAGAGCGCGCTGACGCCGTGCGGAAATCCCGCATGATCGTGTGAGGCCATACGCCTTTGCGCAGTTCGTCGGCGAACTTACGGATGCGCGAACGGTGCGGGTGAAGACAGCATCAGCACATGCAGGCAAGCGACGTGACGCGCACGGCTGCGAAGGCGACGGCGGCCGGAGTTGTCGTCGTGGCGATCGCGTTCGGCCTCTGGAAAGTGCGGAGCATCGTGATCCTTTTGCTCCTTGCGCTCACCTTCGCGGCCGCGATCCGGCCGGGCGTCGAGTGGCTGCGCCGCCGCCATGTGCCGCAGTCGCTTGCGATCTTCTTCTTCTTCGCGCTCGTGCTCGGCGCAGTGGGGCTGTTCTTCTGGCTCGCCGTGCCGCCGGCGCTACATCAGCTCTCGGAGGCGCTCCACCAAGGGGATCCCACAGCTGCACAGAGTCACTCCACCGGGATCCGACACGATGTCCTCGCCTGGGCCGACCGCCAGCTTCGCGAGCTTCCACACGGTTCGAACCTGCTCCACCCGATCGCCGCGTACGGGCACAAGGCGACGAGCGCCGTCGTTGCGACGTTCTTCACGCTCGCCGCTACGTGGTACTGGGTCTCCGAGCGAGATCGGATGATCGAGCTGCTCGCGGCAATCGCGCCGGAGCCGAAGCGAGAGAAAGCCAGGCAAACCTACCTCGCGATCGACCGCCGCCTAGGGTCCTACACCCGCCTGAAGTTCCTGATGGTCGCGATCGTCGGCGCAGTGCTGGCCGCGGGCTTTTACCTCGTCGGGCTGAACTACTGGCTCCTCGTCGGCGGCTTCGTAGGGCTCGTGGAGATCGTGCCTGTGATCGGGCCGCTCATCGGCGCGATCCTCGTTGTCGGGGTCGGTCTCCCCCAGTCCGTGCACGTTGCCGCTTTGGCCCTGCTCTGGCTCGTTGTCGTGCGGGAGTTCCAGAGCTATGTCGTGAACCCCCATCTGATGGGGAAGTCTGTCGGGCTGTCCCCGCTCGTGACGCTGGTCTCCGTATCTGTCGTGGGTCTGCTCTTCGGCGGATTCGCCGTGATCCTGGCGATTCCGGTCACGTCGGCGGTGGCGACGATGATCGACGTCTTCTTCCTCGACCACGAGCCCCCCGGCGAAACGCCACGAAGCCAACCCCACGCCGTTTCGCGCAGCGCATCGGCGATGTCGCCGATGGCGGCGAAGCGCGAGCCGACCAAACTGAGCTGATGCTTCCTCTCTCGGATGGAACGCCGGCTCGACGCTTCCCGATCGTCAACGTCGCGATCATCGTCGCCAACTTCGCCGTTTGGCTCTTCTACGAGCTCCCGCATCTGCAGTCGTCCGTGTTTCACGCGTCCTTCTACCCCTGCACGGTCACGCACGCGTGCAGCGGGCCGGAGCCGTGGGGTGTCAGCTGGATCACGGCCATGTTCCTGCACGGGAGCTGGGATCACATCCTCGGCAACATGCTGTTCCTCGCGGTGTTCGGCAAGAACGTCGAGGACGCCTTCGGGCATCTCCGGTACCTGGCCTTTTACTTCGCCGGCGGGTTCGTGGCGATGATGGCCCAGACGCTGATGACGCTTGCGTTCGGCAATGTGGCGGACGGTCGCGTCCCCAACCTCGGAGCGAGCGGTGCCATCGCCGCCGTCCTCGGCGCGTACTTCGTGCTCTATCCCAACTCCACCGTGTTCGGGCTGTTCGTGATCTTCCCGGTGCGGATCTCGGCCTGGTTCTTCCTCGGGTTCTGGTTCCTGTACCAGCTGTTCGAGGCGAACTTCGGGCTCTTCGGCGCGAAGGCAAACGGCGGCGGTGTCGCCTTCTTCGCTCACGTCGGCGGCTTCCTCTTCGGCGTCGTCGTCGCGCTCTTCCTCAGCGGCCTCGGCCGCGTCGCCCCACAGGGCGACGGGAGCGCCGCCCGCGTTCCCGCCTGAGCGGGTGACAGCGAGGTTTCCGCAATCACTCAGCGGCCGCACCGATGTCGCATTGCGACGAAGTGGCGATGATCGTGACGACCGGTCAATCCGCAGGCATAGAGCCCGCGGCCGGAAAACGAAAGGGACTCGACAATGTCCAACAACGACTTGCAGCGTTACGTCAGCGAGGAGCTCTACTGGGATCCGAAGGTCGACAGTGAGGCGATCGCAGTCTCCGTCGACGGCGGTGTCGTGACGTTGCGCGGGACGGTGGGCAGCTTCCGCGAGAAGCGCGAAGCAAAGCAGGATGCAGAGCGCGTCTACGGGGTGACGGACGTGAAGAACAACCTCGAGGTGCGCATCCTGACCGATCAGCGCAGCTCGGACGCTGAGCTTCGCGGCAACATCCTGCAGGCGATGATGCTCGACAGCCTCATTCCCTCGACGATCGACGCGAAGGTCGACGACGGCGTCGTCACGCTGACGGGAAAGGCCAACTGGCAGTTCCAGCGCGACGAGGCCGAATCGGTTGCAGGCAACCTTCTCGGCGTCATGGGAGTCGAGGACGAGATCGACCTCATTCCGCCGGGACCGACCGCCCACGACGTCGAGCACTCGATCAAGAAGGCGATGGAGCGGAACGCGAAGCTCGACGCCGAGAGCGTCTCGGTCGAGAGCTCCGACGGGACGATCACGCTCCGCGGAACGGTCGGCTCCTGGGCCGATCACGACGAGGCGGTCGAGGCCGCCTGGGCGGCGCCGGGCGTCACCAACGTCAAGGATCACATTCTCGTCGCGTACTAGAAGCGGCCGCCGGTGGCACGGGCCTTTCGAGGCCCGTGCCGCCGGGCCGGAAGGAGCGGCCCAACGATGGAGCCATCCCCTCTCTTGAAGAACGTGTCACATCTCTCGCTCGAGCCGAACCCCGTGCTCGTCGAGCACGCCAAACAGCGGGCGGAGAGCGTCCAGAACAGGATCGCGGACAAGATCACGGCCTTCTCCGGATCGATGTGGTTCGTCTATCTCCACATCATCTGGTTCGCGTCGTGGATCGGCTTCGGGGTCGAAAAATATCCGTACGGCCTGCTCACGATGATCGTGTCGCTCGAGGCGATCTTCCTCTCGACCTTCGTGATGATCAGCCAGAACAGAGCCGACGCGAAACGTCAGGTGATTGCCGACCAGCAATGGCAGACGGTCAAGGAAGAGGACAAACAGAACGAGCAACTGCTCGATCTGTCAAATCAGATCCTCGAGCTCACGCGAGCGATCCACGAGCACACGAGCCCCCAGGCAAGCACGGGGTCCGGGCTGGCAAGCCCATCACGAGGATGAGCAGTGCGCACCGGAGGTAGATCATGAAGATGCGAAACGCAGCGCGGGTGCTCCAGACAATCGCCCTACTTGCATTTGCGCGCAGGATCGGGCTTCGTCGTGGAGGCAAGCTCCTTACGCTGTCGACGGCGGCCTTGCTCGATCAGCAGTCGAAGCGCCGGCGGACGAGGGGCAACGAGGCGCCCATGGTCATAGGGCCGCGTGATGTCGCAAGACTCTTGAGACAACTCCTAGCGACGGTCCGCCGAACGAAGAAGTAACGGACGTCCACGCTCTGTGCGGTGAAGATCTCGCCGGAGATGCGCTAAGGGAGTGCGCCTGTGTCGACCCAGGAGCGAAACTGCCGCACGTTTTCGTCGGGCCACGCGCCGTCGCAGGGCATCTGACCGGCGGCGAGCGTCGCGTAGATCGCCTCCGCGTGCGTGCGCACGTCCTCGTACGAAGCCAGGTCGAAGGCGAACTCCATCGAGCTTATGTCGCGATCCCTGAAGAGCGGCCGGATGTCCGTGGCGAAGCTCAGTTGCTGTGCCATCAGCTCTCCTCGTCCGTGCCGAGCGGTCGCGTCTCGCTCCAGTCGAGGATGAGATTGCGCTCGGCGAAGTACCAGCTTCGGTCGATCCTGGCGAACGTGTCGAGATACCGGAGGGAGGCGATCATGATCTTGCGGTCGCCGTCTTCGCGCAAGGCGAGCCGGTCGGCGGCCTCAGCCCGATCGAGTTCGGTGTGGACGGCCATGGTGAGAGGTTGTCAGAGTCGGATGAGGTCGGCCACCACGAGCGGGCCGTGGAGCCGGGCTCCGGTCATGAACGTCGGCCCGCCGTCCTGACCTCGTGGCGACGGGCCGGTTGTTTGACGGGACTACGCGACCGCAGGCGATCGCACTTCGGAAGCAGCCCTTTCGATGAGGTCGGCGACGGCCTCCGGCTTCGACACGTAAATCGAATGGCTGCCCGTGACCTCGACGACCGTCGAGCCTGCCCGCGCAGACATGTCGTGCTGGGCCGAAGGCGGGATCATCCGGTCTTCGGTCGTGACGAGGTACCAGCTTGGCTTGCTTCGCCACGCAGGCTCGCTGATCTCACCGCCAAGAGCGCCGACGCCCCAGGGGACTTGAGAGTCGGCCATGAAGGCGGCCTGTCCTGCGTCCAAGTCACCTGCGAATGACGCGTGGAACTTGTCCCGGTCGAGCAGGAGAAACCCATCCCGCGGCGGCAGAATCGGCGGCTGCGGGCCATCCGTCGGAAAGCCGGCAATGAGTGTGTTCACCGACTCGCCCTTGTCCGGCACGAAAGCTGCGATGTAGACGAGCGCTGCAACCTTGGGATCGTTTCCGGCCTCGGTGATGACCGCCCCGCCGTAGGAGTGGCCGACGAGGATGACCGGTTCGCTCACCGCCTCGATCACCCGCTTGGTGACGGCAACGTCGTCGGCGTGCGAAAGCGTCGGATTCTGGACGACGCTCACCGCGAAGCCGTCCTTCGTCAACTGCTGGTAGACGCCCTGCCAGCCGGAACCGTCCACGAAACCTCCGTGAACGAGAACCACAGTCCCCGCTGAGCCATCACTCATGATGGTCTCCTTTCTGGAAGGTTCGACGACCCTACTCCGCTGTGCCGGAGGGAACAAGCGGCGCTCGCGATCACTGCTCGGCGATGTGAGTGAGCTTGCTGCGGTCGCGAACCAGGTCCAACTCGGTGATTCGTCCGTCGACGACGGTGAAGGCGATCACCGCGAACGGGCTTCCGGGCGGCCCGACCACGGCACCGGCGACGCCGTTGACGACCGCGGGCCGAGCGAGCGGCGCCAGGCGGGCGCGCTTCAGCACACGTTCGGCAACGGCAGCCGCGCCACTGACCGGCGGTTGCGCCTCGATTCGGAACACGACCTCCGGGTCGAGCACCTCGAGCAGCGCGTCGAAGTCGCCGTCGCGCGCGGCCGCCAGGAACGCGTCGACGACGCGGCGCTGCTGCGCCAGATCTGCGTCCGGCGTAGGCCGGGCGCCGCGCACGCGCCGCCGCGCCCGGCTCGCGAGCTGGCGCGTTGCCTCGGGACTGCGTCCCACGATCTTCGCGACCTCGTCGAACGGCATCGCGAACGTGTCGTGCAGGACGAACGCGAGCCGCTCCGCCGGCGTCAACGACTCGAGCACGACCAGAAGCGCCAGCCCGACGCCGTCGGCGAGGAGCGCTTCCTCTTCGGGATTCGCCGCGCCCTCGACGGCGACGATCGGCTCGGGTAGCCAGGAGTCGACCGGCGTCTCGCCGTGCGAGCGGCGCTCCCGGAGCATGTCGAGGCAGATCCGCCCGACGACCGTCGTCAGCCAGCCGCCGAGATTCTCGACGGCTGACCGATCGGTGCGGTTGAGGCGCAACCAGGTCTCCTGCACGGCGTCGTCCGCTTCGTCGACCGAGCCGAGCATCCGGTAGGCGACGCGACGCAGGCGCGGTCGGTGTTCCTCGAAGCCGGCGGTGAGCAGGTCGCGCTCGTTCACTTCACGCCACCATAGGCGCCGCGTCGTGCTCCACCGCGGGCGCGGTGTCATCCTGTTCTTCCTCACGCACGAGATCGCGCTCGCGAACGAGGAACAGCGTGAGCCCGCCGGCGGCGAACGCCGTGACCGCCCCCACGAGCAGGACGACATTGAGCCCGTCGACGAACCCGGCCTGCGCCGCGAAGATCGACCCGAGCGCGGCAACGCCGGTCGCCGTTCCCACCTGGCGGAAGGTCGTATTGATCCCTGACGCCATGCCGGCGCGCGCGGGCTGGACGATCCCGATCGCCGTCGCCGCCAGCGGGACGTTGACCAGGCCGGCGCCGATTCCGGCCACGATCATCCCGGGCAGCAGGTGCGTCCAGCTCGAACCGGCCGTGATGCCGCGCATCAGCAGCAGGCCGGCGCCGACGAGCCCGAAGCCGGGCGCGATCAGGAAGCGGTTCGGCACGCGCTCGCTGAGCCGGCCGGCAATGCCGGACGCGAAGAAGATCGCGCCGGTGAGCGGCAAGAAGCGCACGCCGGTCTCGGCCGGAGAGAGCTTCAGCGACTGCTCGAAGTACAGGATCATGTAGGTCAGCAGCGAGAAGAGCGAGCCGTTGATCGCGAGCGCGGCCGCGAGCGCGCCGCTGAAGGTCGGCACCCGGAACAAGCCGAGCTCGAGGATCGGCTCGCGCTGGACAAGCTCGGCGACGACGAAGGCGACGAGCAGGACCGCCGCAGTGACGAACGACGCGATCACCGTCGTCGATGCCCAACCATCGTCGTTGCTGCGAATCAGTCCGAACGTGAGCGCGGCGAGGCCGCCGCTGAACGTCACGAAGCCGACGAAGTCGGGCCGTTTCGCAAACGGGTTCCGCGATTCGGCCACCTTCGTCAGCGTCACCAGCAGCGCAAACGCGCCGATCGGCAGGTTGACGAGGAAGATCCAGCGCCACGAGATGCTCGTCAGCACACCGCCCAGCACCGGGCCGATCGCGACGGCGACCCCCGTGATCGCGCCGAGGAGGCCGAACGCCAACGCCCGGTCGCGGCCGCGGAAGGCCTGCGCGATCAGCGCGAGCGACGTCGCGAACATGATCGCGCCGCCGACGCCCTGAGCGGCACGTGCGACGATCAGGAAAAGTGGGCCGTCCGCAAGGCCGCAAGCGAGCGATCCGAGCGTGAAGGCCGCCACGCCGGTCGCGAATAAGAGCCGCCGGCCGACGAGGTCGGCGAGCGAGCCGGCCGTGAGCAGAAAGGCCGCCAGAGTCAGTGCGTAGGCATCGATCGTCCACTGGAGATCCGAGAGCGAGGCGCCGAACGAACGCTGGATGTCCGGCAGCGCGACGTTCACGATCGTGAGATCGAGCAGCAGCATGAAGACGCCGGTGCTGACCGCGGTGAGTGTCCACCACTTGGGTTTCATCGTTTCCTCCGAGAGGTCTCTTATTTGTTGTCACATGGATGACGCGCGACCCGTCAGCTGTGTGACAGCTCAAATCGGAGGCAGCACATGAAATCCACCGTGGTTGCAATCGGCTCGCTCTTCCCCGGCCGCCCTCACCCCGGTGATCGGCGCGCAGGCAGCACGAACCCTCGATGAGCCCGCGCGGCTGGCGCGAATAGGCCGCTCTGCCGGGCATCGCCCGCCGTGGGCACTAGCTTACGTGGGCACTAGCTTAGGTTGTCGCGCGCGCGCGGATACCAGATTTCCGCTGGGCGTGCCCCAGTTCGCCTCGATGTGGACGGATGATCCCCCATCGGAGTTGCGGCGCTCAGACCTCCCTGGGTTCGAAGACGCCGCACTATCATCCGCACCGCTGAGCGTCCGCCTACGCGTGCTGACGACCACGCTGGATCTACTCTCTCCTCATGGAGCCCGATTCTCACGGTTCGCTCTCGGAATTTCAGCAGTACTCACAAGATGCGCTCGACTCACTGCCCCCGGATCTGCGTGCACGGATGTCGAATGTGGAGATCGTCATCGAAGACGAGCCACCTGCAGGCCAACCGCTGCTTGGTCTCTATCAAGGTGTGCCGCTCACCAGACGCAGTAGCTCTTACGGCGCGGTGCTACCGGACAAGATCACAATCTTCCGCGGTCCGCTCGTACGACTCTACGGGCACCACTCGGAGACACTTCGCCGCGAAGTGAGACGGGTTGTGCTTCATGAAATCGCCCACCACTTCGGCATCAGCGACGAGCGGCTGGTCGAACTTGACCGCTACTAAGACCTGACGACCGGGGACATCTCCGCGTCCGCGTGGACCCGAGAGCGGCACAAAGGGCGCTAGCGCGCCGCAGCGCCGGCCAATGTTGTCTCTCCCTCGACGCCGCTGCCCTAGCCCTTCAATGCGCCACCCAGACCGGAACCGCGCAAGAACGTCCGCTGAAAGATCAGGAAGCCAAGAATCGGGACGAGCGCCGCAATCAGCATCGAGGCCAGCAGAACCCCGAGCTGCGTCTGCGCCTGGATCGCGGGTAGACGCACTGAAAGCGGCTGGCGGTCGGGGCTATTCGAAAGCACGAGGAAGGGCCAGAGGAAGTTCTTCCACTCGGAGAGGATCGCGAAGATCGAGACGACGCCGAGGATCGGCTTCGACAGCGGCAGCACGATCGACCAGAACACCCGGACGGGACCCGCGCCGTCGATGTGCGCAGCCTCGAACAACTCGCGCGGCAGGTTGTCGAAGAAACGCTTCATGATCACGACGTTGAACGCAGTCGCGCCTGCCGGCAGCCAGATCGCCCAGTAGCTCTCCGCGAACGAGTGGTCGATGAACGGCGGATGCACGATCTCGATGTAGAGCGGGATGATCAAGACGATGGTGGGCACGAACAGCGTCCCGAGCAGTAGCCAGTAGACGAACCGTCCCCAGGCCGGTCGCAACACGGACAGCGCGTACGCACCCGTCGCGGCCACGACGATCTGGCAGAGCCACGAGCCGAACGCAAGCACGACGGTGTTCCGGAAGTACCGGCCGACGTGCACGCTCGACCAGGCCTCGCTGAGGTTGCTCCAGGCGGCGCCGTGCGGGAACAGCGTCAGCGGGTTTCTCAACGTGTCGATCGTCGGCGTGATCGCGCCTTTCGCGAGCCAAATGATCGGGCCAAGCCCGATCAGAACGAGGATCACGAACAAGAGGACCTGCGAGGAACCGAAGAGCCACTTGATGTGGCGGCGGTCCCACTCGTTCCGCGTGAGCAGCCCGCCGGTCACCTCCTCCTGCTTGCTCCGCGTGAACGCGATCACGTCGTGCTCCAGGAACGGGTGGCGCGCAGGAAGACAAGCGCGAAAACGGCGAGGAACGCCGCGAGCATCAGGCTCAGTGCGGCGGCCTGGCCGAAGCCGACCCCCACGGAATTTCCGAAGGCGTACTGGTACACGAGCAGCAGCACGGTGAGCGTCGAGTTGGCGGGCCCACCTGACGTGAACAGATACGGCTCGAGGAACACCTGTGCGGTGGCGATGATCTGCAACATCAGCGTCACCAGCAGCACACCTCGCAGCTGTGGAAGCGTGACGTGCCAGATCTTGCGCCAGAGCCCTGCGCCGTCGACAGAGGCCGCGTCGTACAGGTCCCTATCAACGACCAAGAGGGCAGCCAGATAGATGATCACAGTCGTCCCGGCGTTGGCCCACGTCGCCTCGACGACGAGCGCCGGCATGGCGGTGCCGGGCGACTGCAGCCAACCATATGGGCCGAGATGGACCCAGCCGAGGATGGTGTTGAACAGGCCGACGCTGCTCGGCTCGTAGAACACGTACTTCCAGAGCAGCACCCCGACGACGGGTGGGATGACAACGGGGAGATAGGCGAGCGCGCTGTAGAGCCCTCGGAAGCGGCGTGACTCGCTGATCAAGACGGCCATCACGAGCGGGATCGGGTAGCCGAACAGCAACGCGAGCCCGGCGAAGTACGCAGTGTTCTTGACCGCAGTCGCAAAGAGCGGGTCGTGGATCACCTCGCGGAAGTTGTCCAAGCCGGCCCAGGTCGGAGGGTCGACGAGATTCGTGTGCTCAAACGAGAGGACGACGAGCCGGACGATCGGGTACCACGAGAACGCGGTGAAGATCAGCAGCATCGGCAGCGCGAACAGGAGCGCGGCGAGGCCGCCGCTGCGCACCCACTGAACAGGCGAGAGACGGTCGCGCCACCGCGGCCTCGCGGCCAGGTTCCCGTGCTCGACTGCGACTTCGCGCGCTGCTGCGCTCACCGCGTCCACCCTATTCCCAGCCGGCGGGGAGTCGTCGTGACGACTCCCCGCCGGGCACAGACGTCCAGGTGGTTACTTCCCTTCCCTGATCGCTTTCTGCGCGACGTCGTTCGCCTGCGCGAGCAAGCTGCTGATGTTCGCGTTCTTATCCGTGAACACAGCCTGGACGACCGGGTCGAGCGCGTGGTACAGGCTCTGCGTCGAGGCCCCCGGCTCCGGATAGAGGTTCTGCTTGAAGATGCCCTTCAGGAACGGGTTCATCTGACTCAGCGGCACGTTGACGTACGGCTTGATCCAGGAGTTCGCCAGGTCGAACTGCTTCTTGTTGAAGATCGGGAACGCCGGGACGCCGACCGGCTGCTTGTTGGCAACCAGGATCCGCGTGTCACGCAGCGCGGCCGTCTTCTTCACGAGCTTCTCCATGTAGAAGAAGTCGATCCACTTCATCGCGGCGTCGAGCTTCGCACCCTTCGTGTCCGGGCGAACGACGGCGATCGAGCCGCCTCCGAGCACCCCCGCCGTCTTGTTCTTCGCGACCGGGATGGGCGCGATGCCGTAGATCTTCGGATCGAGGTTGGCGGCCTGGACGAGGAAGGTGTAGATGTCCGAGCCGTTGATGAACATGCCGATCTTGCCGGCTGCGAACGCCTGATTGATCGTCGGCCACGTGTAGTCGTACGTGGAGCCCATCGAGTTGTCCGTCCAACGCATCTGCTTGAGCAGCTGCAGCGCCTGCACGGTGTACTTGTTGTTGAGCGTTGCAGTTGCCGCGGTGCCGCGGCCGGCCTCCATCCTGCCGCCGAGCGTGTATGCGACGGTGGTGAGGATCCAGCCTGCCGTGTTGTCGTTCAGGCCCATCTGCGCATAGCCGGCCTGTCCGGTCCGACGTGCGATCTGCTTTGCATCCTTCCGCAGCTGCGCCCAGGTGGTAGGCGGCTTGTTCGGATTGAGTCCCGCCTGCCTGAACAGCTGGCGGTTGTAGTGCAG
>Ga0114129_10011843_pt1 | contig 12405 bp, 9 predicted proteins | sample RhiMetdeltSRZDD1_FD_80071 | JGI IMG/M metagenome (GOLD analysis project Ga0114129, IMG submission 80071) | Populus rhizosphere microbial communities from Tennessee, USA - Rhizosphere MetaG P. deltoides SRZDD1 (version 2) (version 2) | ecosystem: Host-associated > Plants > Roots > Rhizosphere >...
CATCGCCTCCGGTCGGCAGATTGAATTGGAAGATTTGCCGGAGGCGATTACTAAGATTGCGTTGCAGGAGCGAGACCGGATCAAGGTCGAACGTGCGAAGGCCGCGAGTGAAGGTCGGACAACGACATTTGAAGTCACTGTACCCTCTTCAATGGAGGAGATCGAACGACAGGCGATTGAAGCCACGCTGGATTACACGCAGGGTGATAAGTCGCATGCGGCAAGAGCGCTGGGAATCGGACGAAAGACGTTGTACCGAAAGCTTGAACAGTATAACGGCGGAGGAAAGGAGCAGGGGCAGTAGGAAGGAGTAGGAATCATTTGCCATTTTTCATTTGTCATTTAGGGCCTCATGCCGACATCGCTGGCGGAAGGGCTTTGAAATGACAAATGAGAAATAATGAGAAATGTCAAATGTCATATGGCAAATGATTCCTGCTCCTGCCTGCTGCGCCTGCCCCTTCATTGCTTGAGTCATGGCCCATTTGCTATAGTCCAAGCCGTCATATATTCCTCCTAAATTCAAGCAAACCAGCGAAGTAATGTAGCTTCGCTTTTGAGAAAGGACCCCAAATAATGGGACACGACGATTATCGGAGAGACAGCGGCGACAGCATTTCGACCCGGCTAACGTACCTGCTCATCGGCGGAGGCATCGGCGCAATTCTGGCCCTCCTTTTCGCCCCAAAGTCAGGTGAAGAGCTACGCGGCGACATCGCGGATGCGACCCGCAAAGGCATCGATCGATCCCGCGAAGCAGCTCAGCAACTGAGCGACCGCGCGGGCGAGTACTACGAAGCCACCCGCGGGCGGGCACAGGAGCTTTACTCCCAAGCAGCAGAAAAGGTTGGCGAAGCTGCGAAATCTGCTCGTGAAACGGCCGCGCGCCAGACTGGGACAGTTGCCGCGGCAATTGATGCGGGCAAGAAAGCCTATCAGGACGAGAAGCGCAAGACTGAAATGTCCGGACGCATTGAAGCTTCTCCAAATTACGGCGACAAGGCTAACTGAAACATTGCCAATAAAGTGTTCGATACGCTTTAGCTTGTCGAATGGTGCCGCAGATTTGACTGCTTTCGATTGTGCGGCGCTAATTACTGAAAACAGTTGAATCTGCGGCACTATTCGACAAGCTGAAGCGTATCGGACGTTCGGCAATCGGCAATCGGCAATCGACAATGACCTATTTGGCATTTCAAATCACCACCAAGGATCCGCTGTTTTGGATCATGTTGGTGATCGCGTTGTCGTTCATCATCATCGCTATTGCGATGGTGGCGATAGCAGTCTACGTCAATCGTGCTGTTAGGTCCGTCAACCGGCTTGAAGAAAAGATGGAGCCACTCATTGAACGTGTGACAGTCATGAGCGAGCAAGGTAAGCAGATCGCTGTTCAAGGAAAGTTTATAGCGGAACAGTTCAATGCTGTCTCGAACCATCTGGCGACGGCCACGATGCATTTCTCCGAGTCGCTGGCGATCATCAAAGGAGAGGTGGCTGAACTAAAAGTCTTGGTTGGCGACACAGCCGTCGAAGCACGTGACAAAGTTGAACTAGTCAGCCGAACCATTGAGCGAACACACCGGCAGGTAGCGATGACCACTGATTTCATACATTCGAAGGTTATAGAACCTGCGCGCGAGCTCGCGGCAATTATGGCGGGCTTTCGCCGCGGCCTCGAAGTTCTCGTGTCGCCGGTGCCAAAGCCCATTAACCAAACTTACGGCGAGGATGAAATGTTTATAGGTTGAAGAAACATTTCAAAGCGGATTCTGAAGAACCCGAATCGCCGATGCTGAAGGTGACTCGGGTTTTTTATTGCCGATTGCCGACTCCGGTTGTCCGATCCGCTTTAGCTTGTCGTATCTTACCGTGGAGTCAACTTCTTTCCGGGGTGACACCTCTAACGTGGGGCATATTCCGAAAGAAGTTGAATCTTTAGCAGCGTACGACAAGCCAAAGGCGTATCGAAGAACCGAATCGGCAATTGGCAATCGGCAATTCCGCTTTGATACCATTACAAATTCCGTAACTCGAAGCTTATGTCCACTGAAACGCCACTTGATCTAAAGAAGACAGTCAATCTGCCAAAGACCGCCTTCTCACAGAAAGCTAATCTTACGCAGAGCGAACCCGCACGCCTCAAGAAATGGGAGGGGCTCGACCTGTACCGCTTGATTCGTGACTCTCGGCGCGGAGCCGAAAAGTTCATTCTTCATGACGGGCCGCCCTATGCCAATGCCGACATTCACCTCGGCACAGCGATGAACAAGATCCTGAAAGACTTCATCGTCAAGTCGCGCACGATGATGGGTTACGACGCTCCGTACGTTCCGGGGTATGACTGTCATGGACTTCCCATCGAACTCTACGTCGACCGCAAGCTCGGTGCGAAGAAGGCAAACATGTCTCCCGTGTCGATCAGAAGAGCGTGTCGGGAACACGCAGCGCAGGCGCTGAAGAATCAAACGCGCGACTTCAGAAGGTTGGGAATTCTTGGCGAGTGGGACAATCCCTATCTCACCATGTCGAACCACTTCGAGGCTGAGACGGCTCGTATGTTCGCGCGGTTTGTTGAGCGAGGATACGTTTACAAGGGATCACGACCCGTTTATTGGTGCATCCACGATCAAACCGCGCTGGCTGAAGCTGAGGTGGAATATTACCAACACACAAGTCCTTCGGTGTACGTCAAGTTTCCCCTTCGAAGTGACCCGGCTCTCATCGATCCGGCGTTGAAGGGAAGAAAAGTTTTTGTCCTGATCTGGACAACAACGCCTTGGACGTTGCCGGCGAATCTCGGCATCGCCGTTCACCCGGATTTCGAGTACTCAGCATTCGAGCACGGTGACGAGGTTTACATCGTCGCCAGTGAATTGGTTGAAGCAGTGGCTGCCAAATGCGATCTCGGTTCACGCGCGGAATCCGGCGAGCGTATCGTGCCAAAGATCCTCGCGCGCTTTCCCGGGTCTAAGCTTGATCGGCTCGAAGCTAGACACGCCTGGCTGGACCGGCCATCACTGCTGATGGTTGGTGAACACGTGACCCTGGGCGGCGAGGCTGACGCTGAAACTGAACTAGACGTCTCCGAAGCCGAGAAAAAGCAGGCCGGGAGTAAGGCGGGTACAGGTGCTGTCCACACTGCACCCGGACATGGTCATGACGACTTTGTGATTGGTAAGCGTTACGGTCTCGAGATCTATTGTCCTGTGGACCACGCCGGCAAATTTACACCCGATGTCGAGCACTTTGCGGGCCTCCGCGTTTTTGATGCTAATGCGAAGATTGTCGAATTCCTCAAGGAGCAAGGCGCGTTATTGTTCACCGAAAGCTACGAACATCGCTATCCACACTGCTGGCGCTGCAAAAACCCGGTGATCTTTCGGGCAACTCCGCAGTGGTTCATCGCGATGGATCAAACACACACCTCTACGGTTGAGAAAGATGAAGACGGTCGCGATCGAAGCAACTTTTTTGACAATGCCCTCGATACGGATGTTGGTGAAGGCCTGCGCGCTGCTTCGTTGCGAGAGATTGAACGTGTTGAGTGGATTCCTGGGTGGGGAGTCGACCGAATGCGCAACATGTTGAAAGCGCGACCCGACTGGTGCGTTTCTCGCCAACGTGTCTGGGGTGTTGCGATTCCTGTTTTTTACTGTGCCCGGTGCAGCGAAGCGGTTGCTGACGCAGTTGTGATCAATCACGTCGCTGACATCTTCGAAAAGGAGTCAGGTGATGCGTGGTACACGCGCAGTGCAGAGGAGTTATTGCCGCCGGGTTACGTTTGCAAGGGCTGTGGAGCGAACGAGTGGACAAAAGAAACTGACATCCTCGACGTTTGGTTCGACAGTGGCAGTTCATCGATTGCCGTTCTTGAAAATCACGACGAGTTGCGGTGGCCGGCAGATGTCTACATCGAGGGCGGCGATCAGTTTCGCGGTTGGTTTAACTCATCGTTGATGGTGGGGTTGGCAGCACACGACCGTGCGCCCTACAAGACAGTGATCTGTCACGGATGGACACTGGATGCACAAGGTCGGGCAATGCATAAGTCCGCAGGTAATGCAGTCGAACCTGAAGTAGTTATTAAGGAATCGGGTGCAGAGATCATCCGTTTGTGGTCTGCGTCGTCGAATTACTTCGACGACATGAGGGCGTCTGATGAAATCCTGCAGCGCGTCATGGATGGATATCGAAAACTGCGCAACACAGCCCGGTTTGCTTTGGGAAATCTAAATGGCTTCGATCCGAGTCGCGACAGCGTCTCTCCGGACGACATGCTAGAGATAGATCGTTGGGCGTTGGGTGAACTCGACGTCGTGACACAAAAAGTAATGAAGGCGTACGAGGCCTACGAGTTCCACTCTGTCTACCATCTTCTCTACAACTTTGCGACGGTTACGCTTTCAGCACGATATTTCGACATCGTCAAAGACCGCCTCTACACATACGCGCCAAGGAGCCTGGCTCGACGCTCCGCGCAGACTGTGTTACAGACGATCGCAGACGCACTTGCGCGAATGCTCGCGCCCATTCTGGTGTTTACGGCGGATGAGATCTGGGAAAATCTTCCATCTGCTGCTAAGGCGCAGCCGTCAGTTCACTTGGCGACATTTCCAACGACCAGCGGTACAGACCAGGCATTACTACTACAGAACTGGAACGCGCTGTTTGCAATTAGAGACGAAGTTTTGCGCCTGCTTGAAGTTGCAAGAATCGCAAAAGAGATAGGCAGTTCTCTTGAAGCGAAAGTCACACTCAGTGCTTCAGGAAAAACTTTCGACCTGTTGCGCCAATATGCTGATGATCTTAGATACATCTTTATCGTGTCGCAGGTGGAGCTTGTACACTCAAACGATAGCGATATCTCAATCAGGGTCTCACGTGCTGAAGGTCAAAAGTGTGAGCGCTGCTGGAACTATTCTACGCGCGTTGGAGAGTCAGCAAGGTACCCAACAGTGTGTGAGCGGTGTGTAGCGGCACTGGAGGAAATCGAACGAGAAGGTTCGTTAGACTAAGTGTTCAGACGGTGATGCAACGGTCGTTAACTGCAGGTAAGGAAGGATGGCTTGAAAACAAAGGTAAACGCCCAGAAAAATTCAACTGCGCAGAACGGGAGCGAAGCGACCGATTGAACTAACTTTGGCGATCCCGTCAGTTGAAATCGGTCGCTTCGCTCCCGTTCTGTAGTTGAAATCTCAGGACTGGATTCAGCATCTAAGCCTTGAGTTTGCCCGGACTTGATATGAACGAGGTTCAGGTTATTAACAATATTCGTGCACGTTTCGCTTGGCGCGGCGCGTATCTCATCGCAGCTTTCGGCATCTATATCGCCGATCAGGCCAGCAAGGCGTGGTCCGTGCGCGAGCTTAGGTTTGGCCAGGAACGCCACGTGACCAGTTTTCTCGCCTTCATCTATAACGAGAATCCCGGAATAGCGTTCGGACAGCTCCAGGAGGGCGGCGCATTCGGCCGTTGGTTTTTCGTCGTGCTCGCCACCGTGGCGTCGATTGCAGTGCTTTATTATTTCTGGCGAACACCGCGAAATGATGATCGAATCCTCGGTGCCTGCGCACTATTACTCGCAGGCATCGTCGGCAACCTTACGGATCGCATTCGTCTGGGCTACGTCGTGGATTTCATCGTGCTCCATGCCGGCAGCTATCATTGGCCGACGTTTAATGTAGCGGATGCCAGCATTACGGTTGGCGCGATATTGCTTGCGTACGATGTGATCTTTGGGAGTCGAAAGAAGTCTACAGCTGGTCTTGGAACTTAGGCCTTAGGTCACCTTGAAAGATGTATCCAGAACTTTTCCACATCGGCAATTTTCCTATTAACACTTACGGCGTGTTTCTGGCGCTCGCGTTTCTCTGCGCCATTCTTCTTTCGGTCAGACTCGCGGCTCGCGATGGTTTGCCACGCGAAAAGATTTACGACCTATGTCTCTGGATGCTGCTCGCTTCGCTCGTCGGCTCTAAGGTTCTGATGTTGTTTACTGAACCTGAATATCGCGACAATCCCTGGCAACTGATCTCGCTGGATTTTCTTCGGTCGGGCGGTGTGTTCTACGGAGGCTTACTTGCTGCGATTCTGACGGGTTACTTGCTCATGAAGCGGTATGGGTTGCCGTGGTGGAAAACGGCGGACGCGTGCGCGCCCGGAATCGCGCTGGGAAACTTCTTTGGTAGACAAGGTTGTTTTGCCGCCGGTTGCTGTTGGGGAAAGCCGACTAATCTTCCATGGGGAGTTAAGTTCACGCAATTGGGCCATGACATTACAGGCGTCCCGACCGATGCGTATTTGCACCCAACGCAGCTTTATGAATCGTTTGCGATGCTGCTGGTGTTCTTCTTTCTCTTGTGGCTACATAAGCGGCGCGTATTCAGCGGACAAGTGATCCTGGCATATGCGCTCCTCTACTCGGTGATCAGGTTTGCAATTGAGTTTGTGCGGGACGATCCGCGCGGTGACATCCTCGGTCTGACAACGTTGACGGGTTTATCAACCTCGCAATTGATTAGTCTGGTTGTGGGAGTCAGCGCGTTGATATTGTTGATTGTGCGTCGTAGAAGAGCGCAAGTCACCGAGAAAGCTGAAGGGTTAATGGCCTCAAGTGCGCGCGCTTAGAGAGCGATCCGACCTATAGAATCTACACGACATATATTCTTCAGCCTCAGGAGTTCTCGGTTTGAAAATCCTGTTACTCACCACTCTTCTCGTATCATCGTTACTGGTCGTGCTTCCGAACGCGCATTCACTGAACACGACGCAAAACAACACGCAATCATCCCTCCTCCTGCCCGACGAAAAACACCTTCGGAATCTAAAACAATTGACGTTTGCCGGCGAGAACGCTGAAGCCTACTTCTCTGCCGATGGGAAACAGCTAATCTTTCAATCGACTCGCGATGGGCGTGGCTGTGATCAGATCTACACCATGAACATTGACGGCTCGAATGTAAAGATGATCTCCACCGGAGACGGGCGCACAACCTGTTCCTATTTTTTCCCCAACGGTCGCCGCATTCTTTATTCGTCCACACATCTTGGCTCAAAACCCTGTCCGCCAAGACCAGATTTTTCTCAGGGTTATGTCTGGGCGGTCTATCCTGATTTCGACATCTTTACCGCCAAACCCGATGGTTCGGATCTCAAACGGCTAACGAACACGCCCGGATACGACGCCGAAACGACGATTACTCTCGATGGAAAGAAACTGGTGTTTACTTCCATGCGCGACGGCGATCTCGACATCTACACAATGAATGCGGATGGCACGAATGTTCGTCGTCTAACGAACGAGTTGGGTTACGATGGCGGACCGTTCTGGTCTTATGACGGCAAACAAATTGTCTTTCGAGCGAATCACCCGCAAACTGAACGGCAGAAGGCCGACTATCTTAACCTGCTGAAACAGAATCTAATCAGACCAACGACGTTGGAAATCTGGGTGATGAACGCCGACGGCTCGAACAAGAGGCAAGTCACGCGCAATGGAAAGGCGAACTTTGGTCCGTACTTTTTTCCTGATGGCAAGCGGATCATCTTCGCGTCGAACATGGACGACCCGCGCGGCCGCAATTTCGATCTTTACAAGATAAATGTCGACGGCACGGGACTCGAGCGGCTGACATTCAACGACACGTTTGATGGCTTTCCGATGTTTACGCGCGATGGAAAGAAGCTTGTGTTCGCTTCAAACAGAAATGCAGCTAAACAAGGTGACACGAATATCTTCATTGCTGATTGGGTGGAGTGATGGAAATTGCCGATTGCCAATCGTAGATTGATAGTGGCAGCCAATGGCCAATCAAGAATGCCGTCCATCTTGAAAGGTTGCGTTCTAAATAAGCTCATCGGCTAGTTCGTCATTGATCAAAGAAAGATTAAGACCATGAATACCAAACGATCCTCCGCACTGCTAATCACTCTGTTGCTGGCAGTGATTGCAGTTGTTGCCCAGCAGACGTCGTTGCAAATCGAACCAAGTGCGGAGAAGTTGCGGCAGCACATCAGTTACCTCGCATCAGACGCGCTTGATGGCCGTCGTACGGGAACAGTCGGAGCTAATGAGGCTGCACGTTACACCGCAGTCGAGTTCTCGCGCCTCGGACTAAAGCCGATTGTTCAAACGGCTTCCAAGCAAAAAGACATTTCTGGGTACTTGCAAGACTTTCCTTACGTCGCCAACGTTACCCTCGGTCGCGGCAACGCTTTGAGCATTTCCATCCAATCAAAGTCGTTTTCTGTTGGTTCAGATTGGGCACCACTTGGCTTCTCGAAGAGCGGTCGAGTTGACGGCGTCCCGGCAGTGTTCGCGGGATTCGGAATTACCTCCGCGGAATTGAAATACGACGACTATTTTCGTGGTGCCAATGGGAAAGTCGCCGTTGTTTTCGCAGGCAGTCCCGACGGTGACAATCCGCATGGGCAATTCGCGCGGTACGAAGATGCTCGATGGAAAGCCGTAGCAGCGCGCAACGCTGGTGCAGCAGCGCTCGTCATGATCGCCCGCGAGAACAACTTTGCGGAGGATCGCTTGTCGGTCCCGCGCTACGACAACGGCGGTGACGCAGGTTTACCTGTCATAGTCGTCTCGCGCCAGATGGGGGCGGCATTGCTCGAAATGCCGAACCTGGAAGTGCTGACGAGAGCAGAAAAGGAAATGGCTAAATGGGTCAGTGGCGGTACCAACTGCTCGACACCTTGTGGAGTAACGAAGAACTTCAACCTGGAGATAAAATCAACAGTAACTTTGGCTACGGACGTAATGCGTCGCGAAGTCCCCGCCTACAACGTCGTCGGCGTGCTCGAAGGTTCTGACCCCACAGTAAAGAATGAAGTAATCATCGTTGGTGCGCACTACGATCACCTGGGTCGAGGCGGTCAGGGCAGTTTGGCGCAACGCGAAGGCGAGATACATCATGGCGCCGACGATAACGCCTCAGGCGTTGCCGGTGTGTTGGAGTTGGCCCGAATCTTCACTTCAAAAACGTTCAGGCCAAAGCGAACTATCGTCTTCATGGCCTTTAGTGGAGAGGAGGAAGGATTGTTGGGTTCGAACTTCTACGTCAATCATCCTCTACTGCCGCTCGCAAACACCGTCGCCATGCTGAATATGGACATGATCGGCCGGATGAAAGATCAGAAATTGGTGATAGGTGGCGTCGGTACTGCAAAAGAATGGCGCGACATCATCAATTCCAATAATCAGCAAAACACGATGACGGTTAAAGTTAACGATTCGGGCGATAGCGGAGACGGCAGAAGCAAAACGGGCATGCCGATAGTAGTTTCCGCAAACGGACGACCAGTCGTCTCGCTCGATTCGGCCCGCGCGTTTGATTTAGTGCTGCAGGAAGACGGATATGGTCCAAGTGACCATTCCTCTTTTTACTCAAAACAGATTCCGGTTCTGTTCTTTTGGACAGGAAATCACTCTGACTATCACAAACCCTCCGACACGTCCGAGAAGATCAACTACGAAGATGAAGCGCGTGTGGTAGGTCTCGTGGGAAGAATTATCCGACAACTTGATCAAGCACAGAGCCGCGTTACCTATACGGCCTCTAAATCAGACGCCACCCCGCGCACCACCGGTTTCCGAGTCTACCTGGGAACCATTCCTAACTACGCGGATAGCAATGATGGCCTGCTGCTCGATGGGGTGCGCGACGCTTCACCTGCAGCGAAAGCAGGACTGAAGGCGGGCGACAAGATCGTGAAGATTGATAGTCGCGAGATCAAAAACGTTTACGACTATACCTATGCGCTTGGCGAGATGAAGGCGGGGCAGGAGTATTCGATTGAAATAATGCGAGGAAGTGAACGACTAACGTTGAAGATTACACCTGAGGCGAGGAAATAGGTGGGATTTGGTTGGACGAAAATAGGTCTTATAGGTCCTATTCGACCTATAAGACCTATCTCTTTCTGAGAAAGCTTACCAACGAGGCTCGCGTTCGAAGCGATCGTTGTCACGATCGCGTCCACCGCCACCGTAGCCGCCGCGTCCGCCACGACCACCACCGTAACCGCCGCGCCCACCTCCTCCTCGGTCAGTCCTTGGTTTAGCTTCATTGACGGTCAAATTGCGACCGCCAAAATCCTTGCCATTGAACGCCTCAATAGCCGCCGCCGCCTCTTCGGGTGTTGCCATTTCGACGAAAGCAAAGCCACGTGAACGTCCGGTTTCCCTGTCCTCAATCACCGAAGCTGATTCCACGGTGCCCACTGTGGAGAAGGCTTCGCGAAGTTCTTCGCTCGTGGTACGGAAAGAGAGGTTTCCTACATAGAGTTTTGTAGCCATTCTTCTTACTTATCCTTTTTTAAGGAAGCGCGGGCTTGCTTGGAATTCGCTGATGCAGTTCGGAGGGAGACGGCCGATACTTTCGGCGAGCTGCGACGGAACCCGGTGCTCTAAATCTCGAGAGCGGCTTCTAACTAGTTGACAACTGCCTCACTCTCATTCAGGCCGAACCTCGTCGCTTTACGATCACGGACAGGCGCATTCACCATTGACGCGCGAGAGCAGGTATCTGTACTCAAAAGTATGCCCGCTGCCTTTCGAAGGCGTCAAGGATAATTTCCATAAAACGCAACTCTTTCGAGTGCGCTCCCGATCCGCGCCTTATAGAGCCGCCACTTTGTAGGGGTTTTTTCAGTGTTTTCCCTAACTGTCAACTGGTGGCGACAAAGTCGCGGCACGGAAAGATAGTGGGACACGATTGGCGTGTTATGGTGCTATCGCTTACTATCTCCTGCTTCCGAAAAACAATCTGAAAGGCTTTCAAAATGGCTACACGCATTCCTATTACAGTTGCGCACGGCGACGGCATTGGTCCCGAGATCATGGCAGCCACGCTCCACATTTTGGAGGCAGCAAAAGCTCCACTGGACATCGAGACAATTGAGATTGGTGAGAAGGTGTATCTCGCAGGAAATACCTCGGGAATCGAACCGAGCGCCTGGGAGTCGCTGCGCCGAACCAAGGTATTTCTAAAAGCACCAATCACGACCCCACAAGGTGGCGGCTACAAGAGTTTGAACGTGACGGTGCGCAAGGTGTTAGGACTTTACGCCAATGTGCGACCGTGTGTTTCTTACCACCCGTTCATTGAGACCAAACATCCGAATATGGATGTCGTGATCGTTCGCGAGAACGAAGAGGATCTATATGCAGGTATCGAGCACCGGCAGACAAACCAGGTGGTGCAATGTTTGAAACTTATCTCACGTCCGGGGTCGGAAAAGATTGTGCGCTATGCGTTCGAGTACGCCCGCCGAAACGATCGGAAGAAGGTCACCTGTTTCACTAAAGACAACATCATGAAGTTGACCGACGGTCTGTTTCACAAGGTCTTTAACGAGATAGCTGCGAGTTACCCGGATATCGAGAACGAGCATTGGATTGTTGATATCGGAGCCGCCAAGCTGGCCGACACACCCAATGCATTTGATGTTGTCGTTATGCCGAACCTTTATGGAGATGTGCTTTCAGACGTGGCTGCACAAATTGCCGGTTCGGTCGGTCTCGCAGGATCCGCCAACATCGGCGAGCACGTCGCGATGTTTGAAGCAATTCATGGTTCGGCGCCGAGGCGTGCAGGCCAGAATCTTGCGAATCCTTCCGGTCTCCTGTTGGGAGCAGTGATGATGTTGGTCCACATAGGATTAACCGACACAGCTGAACAGGTACATAACGGATGGCTGCGTACAATTGAGGATGGCATTCACACCTACGACATCTATGATGAAAAGGTTAGCAAGCAAAAAGTCGGAACAAAGGAATTTGCGGACGCCGTCATTCAGCGGTTGGGCCAACGTCCGCAGATTCTAAAAGCGGTTGCCTACAAAAAGATGGATAGTCAGTCAGCTGGCGCATCAGTCAGTTCGACTCCGGCGAGCAGAAAAGAGCTAGTTGGCGTAGACGTTTTTCTCGATTGGACCAAAGGTGGAGCGAATGATCTGGGTGGTGACGTAAGCAAGCTGAGCGGGGATGGGCTAAAGCTAACCATGATCAGTAATCGGGGAGTGAAAGTCTGGCCAGGAGGACACGCTGAGACCTTCTGTTCGGATCACTGGCGCTGTCGTTTCTTGCCCGAAGCCGAGGGGAAAACAGTTGGTCACGGTCAGGTGATCGCACTGCTGAATCGAGTCGCTGGTGCCGGCTACGATTTCATCAAGACGGAAAACTTATATACCTTCGATGGAGAGCGTGGATTCTCGCTCGATCAGGGAGAATAGGGACACGGGGATGCGGGGACGCGGAGACACGGAGACGCGGAGACGCGGAGACACGGGGACGCGGGGACGCGGAGACGCGGAGACGCGGGGGACGCGGAGACGGGGAGACACGGGGACGCGGGGACGGGGAGACGCGGAGACGCGGAGACGCGGGGA
>Ga0114129_10011844_pt1 | contig 12404 bp, 10 predicted proteins | sample RhiMetdeltSRZDD1_FD_80071 | JGI IMG/M metagenome (GOLD analysis project Ga0114129, IMG submission 80071) | Populus rhizosphere microbial communities from Tennessee, USA - Rhizosphere MetaG P. deltoides SRZDD1 (version 2) (version 2) | ecosystem: Host-associated > Plants > Roots > Rhizosphere >...
CCCGGGGCGCCCGCCACGTGCTGGTCAAGGGAGGTCACCTGGCCGGCAGCGCCACGGACCTGCTGTTCGACGGACGCACGTTCACCCGCTTTCCGGCGCCCCGGCTCGACACCGGCAACACCCACGGAACCGGCTGCACGCTGTCGGCGGCCATCGCGGCCGGGCTCGCCCAGGGGGCGCCGCTGGCCACGGCCGTCGCCGAGGCCAAGGCCTACGTCACCGCGGCCATCCGCGAGGGCTTCCCGGCCGGGCGCGGCGTCGGGGTGCTCCGCCACTTCGTGAGCGCGTGGTAGGGGATGGCCCGCACCGCCGACGACAAGATGCCGTTCCTGGAGCACCTGGGCGAGCTGCGCGTGCGCATCGTGCGGGCGCTCTACGGCCTGCTGGCCGGGACCGCCATCGCGCTGCCGTTCAGCCAGACGCTGGTGGACTGGCTGGCCCGGCCCGTGACCAGGCTCGGCTACGAGCTGGTGTTCACGGCCCCGGCCGAGGCGTTCTGGGTCCAGATGAAGGTCGGCCTCATCGCCGGCGTGTTCATCGCGGCGCCGGTCATCCTGTGGCAGGTGTGGGCGTTCATCGCGCCCGGGCTGCACGAGCACGAGAAGAAGTACGCGGCGCCGTTCGTGATCGTCGGCTCGCTCATGTTCATCATGGGCGGCGCGTTCTCGCTGTTCGTGGTCACGCCCTACGCGCTCAACTTCCTGCTCGGCTACGCGCGGCCCGGTCTCAAGCCAATGATCACCATCCAGAACCACATCGACTTCCTGCTGAAGTTCACCCTGGCCTTCGGCGCGGTGTTCGAGCTGCCGCTGGCCCTCACGCTGCTGGCCCGCATGGGCGTCGTCAACGCCCGCATGCTGGCCCGGAACCGCAAGTACGCGATCCTGGGCGCCTTCGTAACCGGCGCGATCCTGACGCCCACCCCCGACGCCTTCAACCAGGCGCTCATGGCCGGCCCGCTCATCCTGCTCTACGAGGTCGGCATCATATGTGCGCGCATCTTCGGCCGCAGACCGGCGCCGGTGGCGGCAGCCGAGAGCGCATGAGGGGCGCCTAGTGGCGCGGCGAGCGGTCGCCGCCCGGGGCCGGTAGGCGTGGACTTCACCACGCTCGACCTTCCCGGTCCGGTCATGCAGGGCATCAGGGAAGCCGGCTTCGTCAGGGCCACGCCGATCCAGGAGGCCGCCCTGCCGCTCGCCCTCAAGGGCAAGGACGTGGCCGGCCAGTCGCAGACCGGGACCGGCAAGACCGCGGCCTTCCTGATCTCGGCCTTCACCCGGCTGCTGCGCGCGCCGGAGACGCCCCCCTCGGCGCCCAGCGCTCCCCGCGTGCTCATCATCGCGCCCACCCGGGAGCTGGTCGTGCAGATCGAATCGGACGCGCGCCAGCTCGGGCAGTTCACGCCGTTCCGGATCCACGCCGTGTACGGTGGCATCGATTACGCCAAGCAACGGGACACGCTGGCCTCCGGCTGCGACCTCCTGGTCGGCACCCCGGGGCGACTGATCGACTACCTCAAGCAGCACGTCTGGTCGCCGCGCAAGGTCGAGGTCCTCGTCATCGACGAGGCCGACCGGATGTTCGACATGGGCTTCATCGCCGACCTGCGCTTCATCCTGCGACGGCTGCCGGCGCCAGAGCGGCGCCAGTCGTTCCTCTTCTCGGCCACGCTGTCCTTCCGGGTGCTCGAGCTGACCTGGGAGTTCATGAACAACCCCAGCCAGATCACGATCATGCCGCAGCAGAAGACGGCCGAGCGGGTGGAGCAGCTGCTCTACCACGTCGGCCGGGACGAGAAGTTCGGGCTGCTCCTGGGACTGCTGCGCCGCGAGGGCGGCGAGCGCATCCTGATCTTCGCCAACACGCGCGAGGAGGCGCGCCGGCTCGAGGATCGGCTCACCCGCAACGGCTGGGAAGCCCGCGCGCTGACCGGTGACGTGGACCAGAAGCGCCGCCTGCGCATCCTCGCCGACTTCAAGGACGGGCGGCTGCCCGTGCTGGTCGCCACCGACGTCGCCTCCCGCGGCCTGCACATCGAGGCCGTCAGCCACGTCATCAACTGGGACCTGCCGCAGGACGTCGAGGACTACGTGCACCGTATCGGCCGCACCGCGCGGGCCGGCGCCGGCGGCAAGGCCATCGCGCTCGTCGACGAGGCGAGCGCGCTCTACCTGGAGCCGATCGAGAAGTTCATCGGGCAGAAGATCGGGGTCGAGTGGCCGGAGGACGACCTGATCCTGCCGGAGCTCAAGCCGACCGCCGAGGAGCGCCGTCGCTACGCGGAGGAGCGCCGGGCCCGGCTGGATGCCCGCCGGGGCCGGGACGACCGGGGCGGGCGTCGCGGCGGTCGCGAGCACGGACACCGGGGCGGCAGCGATCGGCGACCGGGCGGCGAGCTGCGCCGGGAGACGCCGCACTCGGTGGGGCCGTCGCCCGACAGCCAGCCTGGCGCCGCCGGCCCCGCCTCCCGGCGTCGCCGCCGCCGTCGCGGGCGTGGTGGTGGACCGGGCGCGCCCGGCGCCGCGAGCGCGCCACCACCTTGAGACGCGTTCACCGGCATCCGGCTTGCCTCCCTCGGGCCGGTATGCGGAGCTTGATCGTCCTCCTCCTGGCGGCGAGCCTGGCGACCACGGCGTGCGGTCCGCGGGCGCCGTCGGCCGACTTCGCGCCTGCTCCGGGACCGGCGCTGGGTGACCTGCCGACCAGCCCCGCCGGCATCGGTGGGCACGCGGCCCAGGGCCTCCCGGCCCGGGTGATCTACCGGGCCCGGGAGTTCCGCGGGAACCCCCTGCCGCTCGCCGTGCTCACCGGCGCCGTGCTGCTCGGCGCGCTGGCCCTCGGCCTCTACACGCTCCGGGTCGCCTACCGCCGACCGCCCGACGACAGCGCGCCCTAGCTATTCGCCGCGCGCAGCGTGGGCGAGGAGCGCGTCGATCTGCTCGGGCAGCCCGAAGAGCCGCACGCGGTCGCCCGCGCGTAGCACGGTGTCGGCCGACGGGTGCGGCACCAGCGTGCCGTCGGCCCGCGTGATCGTCACCACCGACACGCCGAAGCGCTCCCGGACGCGCGCGTCGTGCAGCGTACGGTCGGTCAGCCTGCCGGCCTCGAGCGTCACCTCCTCGAGCCGGGGCAGTCCCCCCTCGACGCGGTGCGGTCCGCCGGTGTCCATGGACTCCCGGTACTGCTGCAGGTAGGCGAGCACGCGCTCGCGCGGCAGGTCGAGGCGCCGCAGGGCGTGACGGATCAGGGTGGCGGCGGCCTCGAGCTCCGGCTGGATGACCTCGGTCGCCCCGGCCTGGCGCAGGGATTCGTGGTGCTGCCGGTCGTGGGCGCGGGCCAGGATGGGCACCGCCGGGTTCAGCGCGCGCAGGTGTCGAACCACCGCGCGAACCCGGTCGGTCTCCGGCAGCGCGACTACCGCCAGGGCGGCGCGCTTGGCCCCGGCCAGCTCCAGCAGCCGGGGGTGGGCGGCGTCCCCGAACAGACTCGGAATGCCCCGCTGACGCAGGCCGCGCACGACGTCGGGGTCGTTCTCGATCGCCACCCAGCGAACGCTGAAGGTGTCCAGCGCTTCGGCGACGGCGCTGCCCACCCGCCCGTAGCCGCACAGGACCACGTGGCGGTCGAGCTCGTCACCGGTGGCGTGCGCCTCCGGCTCCGACCGGGCCGCGCGGAGCGCGCCGAGATATCGCGGCACGGCGCGCACCAGCGCGGCGTTGATCACGATCGTGAGCAGAGAAGCGGCCAGGGTGGCCTGATAGACGTCGGCCCCGATGTGCCCCTCGCGCCGCGCGGCCTGCACCAGGACGAACGAGAACTCCCCGATCTGGGCCAGACCGATGCCCGTCAGCAGCGCCGTCCAGAGCGTTTCGCCGAAGAGCCATACCACGCCGACGCGTATGACGAGCTTGCCGAGCACGACCAGCACCACGAGGGTGGCGAGCAGCGGCAGGTTGGCGAACACGATCCGGGGCTCGATCAGGGCTCCCACGGTCACGAAGAAGAACGCGCCGAACGTGTCGCGCAGCGGCAGCAGCCGGGCGAGGGTCTCGTGCGCGAAGTCCGAGGTGCTCACCAGGAGCCCGGCCAGGAACGCGCCCAGCGCCAGGGACAGCCCGACCGCCTGGGTCAGCGCGGCGGTGCCCAGCCCCATCGCCAGGGCGACCAGCAGGAAGAGCTCCTGGTCGCGGGTGCGCGCCACGCGCGTCAGCAGGGGCGCCACCACCCGGGCCGCCAGCGCGACGAAGGGGACGAGCACGAGAGCGGCGATCCCCAGGCCGCGACCGATCAGCAGCAGGCGATCGGGGCCGAGCGCCCCCAGCGCGGGCATCAGCGCGAGCAGGACGACGACGGCGAGGTCCTCGACGAGGCTGATGCCGACCAGCACCCGGCCGTGACGCGTGTGCAGCTCGCCCCGGTCGAGCAGCAGCCGGGCCAGCACCATCGTGCTGGCCACCGAGATCACGATGCCGATCACCAGACCCTGACGGGGCGGCCAGCCCAGCGCCCCGCCCACCAGTACGGCCAGCCCGATCGACAGCGCCGGACCCAGCACGCCGCCTGTCAGGGCGACGCGCTGCACCCTCAGCAGGTCCTTCAGCGAGAACTCGAGACCGACGCTGAACATGAGTAGCACGACCCCGATCTCGGCGAAGACCTCGAAGTTGTGCGCGTCGGCCACCGAGGGGCCCGGCGTGAACGGGCTCACCGTCATGCCGCCCAGGACGTAGCCGAGCACGAGGGGCTGGCCCATGCGCCAGGCCAGCGCCCCGCCGATCACCGCCGCGACGAGCACCAGCGCCAGATCGCGGAAGAACACGGGATTGTCGGCCATCGCGCGGAACGATAGCACGCCGCCACGGCGCGGCCGCGGGCGCCCGTCGCCTTGACCGTTCGCGCGAGGCGCCCGTAGACTGCGGCCCGTCGCGCCGCGGGAGGGCGGGCCATGGAGACGATGCGCCTCGAGATCACCGACGCGGTCGCGCGCCTGACGCTGGACCGTCCGCGCGTGCTCAACGCCGGCAACCGTCAGTGGGTCGCCGACCTCAACGCGGCGGTCCGTGGCCTGCAGGCGGCGCCCGGCGCGCGCGTGGTCGTGCTGACCGGTGCCGGCCGCGCGTTCTCGACGGGCGTGGACCTCAAGGAGCTGGCCGCCGGCCGGTTCGCGCTCGCCGACTTCGTCGCCTGGGAGGACGCGATGGTGGCGATCGAGCGGATGGACCGGCTCGTGATCGCCGCCATCAACGGCCACTGCCTGGGCGGCGGCCTGCAGCTGGCCCTGGTGTGCGACTACCGGCTCGCGTCCGAGGACGCGCTGCTCGGCCTGCCGGCCGTGAAGGAGTGCCTGATCCCGTCGCTGGCCCTCTACCGGTTGCCGCGGCTGATCGGCGCCGCCCGGGCCCAGGAGCTGATCCTGCTGGGCGAGTCGATCAGCGCCCGCGAGGCCGAGCGGTACGGTCTGGTCAATCGCGTGGTCCCGGCCGCCGACTTCCAGCGCGCCCTCGACGAGACGGTGGAGCGCTTCCTGGCGCTGCCGACGACCAGCGCGCGGGCCAGCAAGCGCCTCACCGCCCGAGCCTTCGACACGGACCTCGACACCTTCCGGGCTGCGATGCAGAGCCAGCTGCAGGCCTGTCTGGACTCCGACGAGCACCGCCGGGCCATGGCGGCGATCCGGGCCCGGGGAACGGGATCCCCGCGGAAGGAGTTGACCGAGTAGGGACGCCCGCGTCGAAAACGTTGCAGCCCGGGCGCCTCCGTGCTTTACAGTGGGAGGCGGAGATGGCGATGGCACTCCTCGCTATCGACCGGTGACGGACTTCTTGCCCGACACCCCCGCTGTCGCTCGTCCCTACTGTCCCGACTGCGAGCCCGACGCCGATCCCTGTCGCGAGATCCTCGACGTGCGCTGGTGCGCGGCGCACACGCCGGCGTGGAATGGCGCCGACGACGCCGCCGTGCGGGCCGAGGCGTTCCTGTCGGGAAGCACCGAGGCCGGCGGCGACGACAATCGACGCTGGTGCCAGCTGGTGCACGGCCCGGGACGCATGGCCGCTCCGGCCAGCGGCGGCCGGCGGCGACCGGGGCGCACGCCGGCTCGAACCGCTCCCGGCCCGTAGCCTCCACGCAGTCCCGGCCACGACGCGTCCGGCACGGCCGCGGCGCCGTGGAGCGGCCTACGTGGTCTTCCGGTACTTCTCCGGTGACTTCAGCGGCGCGAAGAAGGCCGGCCGCGCCATGCGGCCGACGGGCACCTCGATCAGCACCGGCCGATCGAGGCTGACGGCCTTGCGGAGAAGGTCACCGACGTCGGTGGGCGCGGCGGCCCGCATGCCGACCACGCCGTAGGCGTCGGCCAGCTTGAGGAAGTCCGGGTTGATGACGGCGGCGCCGTGGCTGCCACCCCACGACTCGTCCAGGTCGCGGGCGACGTTCCCGTAGGCGTTGTCGTTGAACACCACGATGACCACGTTGATCTTCTCGCGCACGGCGGTGGACAGCTCCTGCGAGTTGTACATGAAGCCGCCGTCGCCCGTGATGCACACGACCGACCGGTCGGGACGGGCCACCTTGGCGCCGAACGCCGTCGGCACCTCGAAGCCCAGGTTGCCCGAGTACGACGAGGTGAGGTAGGTGCGCGGCCGGTAGACGGGCCAGAACGGACGCGAGTAGTACCCGATCTGGGTCATGCCGGCGATGACGATCGCGTCTTCCGGCGTCCCCGCGCGCAGCGAGGCCAGGATCGAGTGGTTCGGCTCCTGGGTGTCGAGCGCGACGAGCGCCTCGCGGAGGCGCTCGCGCTCGGCCTTGCGCGAGGGCCGCGGAGGCGCGTCGGTCCGGAGCCGCTCGAGAAGCCGCTCGAGCGTGGCCCGGGCGTCGCCGGCCAGGCCGAGCGCGGCCGGGTGGTTCCGTCCGATCTCCTCGGGGTCCACGTCGAGCTGCACGACCTTCTGGTGCGGCTGGAAGGCGGCCAGCGCGCAGCGCGAGCCGACGACGAGGACCGTGTCGGCGGCGTCCAGGTACTCGCGCAGCGGGTTCTTGACCCAGAGCGCCGCCCCCAGCGAGAGGTCGCTGTGGTCGCTGACGGCTCCCTTGCCCTCGGCCGACTGCACGATGCCGGCCTGCAGGTACTCGGCGACCGCCACCAGGACCTCGTGGGCGCCGGAGGCGTGGACGCCGCCGCCGGCGTAAATGATCGGACGCCCGGCGCCGAGCAGCAGCCGTGCCGCGCGCTCGATGTCCGCGTCGGGTGCTGCCGTGCGGGCCACGGTCACCGGCGGCAGCAGCTCGGCCTCGCCCTCGTCCTCCAGGGTGTCCGGCGGGATCTCCAGGTGCACGGGCCGCGGGCGGCCGGTCCTGAGCTGGCGGATGGCCTCCTGCACCGCGCCCGGGACCTCGGCTACCTCCAGCACGCGCTTGCGCCACTTGGTGACCGGCTTCACGACGTCGAGCTGCTCGTTGATCTCGTGCAGCACACCCACGTCCTTGCCGAGGTAGCGCCGCGGAACCTGGCCCGCGACGAGGAACACGGGCGACGAGCACGAGTACGCCGTGCTCAGCCCGGCCCCGGCGTTGAGCACGCCCGGCCCCGGCACCACCAGGGCCACGCCGATGCCGCCGCCGGCCCGCGCGTAGCCGTCGGCCATGTACGTCGTGGCCTGCTCGTGGCGGGTCAGGATGAACCGGATGTCCTTCTCGTCCCGCAAGGCAGCCATCGCCCCGTACAGCTGCACGCCCGGCAACCCGAACACCACGCGGACTCCCTCACGCTGCAGCTGCTTGGCGAGCGCCTCGCCTCCCGTCATCCTCATCGAGATTCCTCCTCGCCGCGCGCCTGACTGATCTCCGTTCGAGCGCCGGCTTTGCCGGCGCAATCTTCACCTGGGGAAGGCCTCGGAGGGGGCCGTCGGAGCCCCCTCCGAGGGTTCTAGCTGTGCTTGCGGAGCTCGAGGCGGCCGATCTGGCGGCGATGAACCTCGTCGGGACCGTCGGCGAAGCGCAGCGTGCGCGAGTGCGCCCACCAGAACGCCAGCGGGAACTCCTGGCTGACGCCGCCGCCGCCGTGCAGCTGCATGGCGCGGTCGAGGACGCCCAGGGTCATGTTCGGCACGGCGACCTTGATCCCGGCAATGGCCTGCTTGGCCGCCTTGTTGCCGACCGTGTCCATCATGGAGGCCGCGTGCAGCACCAGCAGGCGGGCCTGGTCGATCTCGATGCGTGACTGGGCGATCCGCTCGGTGGTGATGTCGTTGTCCGCCAGCTTCTTGCCGAAGGCGACCCGGTCCAGCGAGCGCTTGCACATGTATTCCAGCGCGCGCTCGGCCACGCCGATCTGGCGCATGCAGTGATGGATGCGGCCCGGGCCCAGCCGGCCCTGGGCGATCTCGAAGCCGCGCCCCTCGCCGAGCAGCATGTTGGAGGCCGGGACCCGCACGTTCTCGAAGAGCACCTCGCCGTGGCCGTGGGGCGCGTCGTCGTAGCCGAACACCGTCAGCATGCGCTTGATCGTGATGCCGGGCGTGTCGCGCGGCACCAGGATCATCGACTGTTGCTTGTAGCGGTCGGGGTTCCTGGGGTCGGTCTTGCCCATGAAGATGAGGATCTTGCAGCGCTTGTCGCCGATGCCCGACGTCCACCACTTGTGGCCGTTGATGACGTAGGCGTCTCCGTCGCGGACGATCGACGACTCGATGTTGGTGGCGTCGGACGAGGCGACCTTGGGCTCGGTCATCGCGAACGCCGAGCGGATCCGGCCGTCCAGCAAGGGCTCCAGCCACTGCTTCTTGTGCTCGGAGGTGCCGTAGCGCTCCAGGACCTCCATGTTGCCGGTGTCCGGCGCCGAGCAGTTGAACACCTCGGGCGCGATCGGCGAGCGGCCCATGATCTCGCACAGGGGCGCGTACTCGAGGTTGGCCAGGCCGGCCCCGCGCTCGCTGTCGGGCAGGAACAGGTTCCAGAGGCCGCGCTCGCGCGCCTTGGCCTTGAGCTCCTCCATGATCGGCGGCACCGTCCAGCGGTCGGAGGAGGCGTCGAGCTGCCGGTGGAAGGTCGCCTCGTTCGGGTAGACGAACGTGTTCATGAAGTCCGTCAGCTGCTCCATGTACATCTTGGTCTTCTTGGAGTACTCGAAATCCATCGTCCGGTCTCCTCGTTGACGGGCTCGACTTGCCTTCGGCGGCGGCTCGCACCGCCACTGGCGTGCTCGCCACCCGGGATTGTATCCTCGTCGCGGCCGGCCCGCGCCGGCGATTTCCTGGAACGACGGGCGGTGGACGCATGCGGATGCGTGGCACGACCGCCGCGGTGACCGGCGCGGGCCCCGGCCTCGCCCGAGGCCGGGGGACGCGGTTCGGCTCGGGATGGATCAGCGGCGTGCTGGCTGTCGTCTTCGCCGCGCTCGCCGCCGGGGGCGTTCTCTGCCTGCGGTTCCCGGCGCTGCTGACCACGCCCGAGGCGCGCGCCTTCTACCCGCTGCCGATCGTGCGCTTCCTCGTCTACGCGTGCCTCGTCGCCGGCTTCGGGCTCGGCACCCTGTCGGCCCTGCTGCGCCGCTCCAAGGCCCTCGGCCTCGCGGCCCTCGCGCTGGCGACCGCCGCCACGCTGCTGGGCGGCTCCGCCGCCGAGGTGGGCGCGGTGACGGGATCGCGGGTCTACGCGGGACTCGACTGGTTCCTGGTCAACGTCCTCGTCCTCGCCCTGCTGTTCGTCCCGATGGAGCGGATCTTCGCCCGGCTGCGGGCCCAGCCGACCTTCCGGGCCGAGTGGCGCACGGACCTGGTCTACTTCGCGGTGAGCCACCTGCTCGTGCAGGTGACGGTGCTCCTCACGCTGGCGCCGGCGACGCTGCTGTTCGCGTGGGCCGTCGATCCCCGGGTCCAGGCGGCGGTCCGGGCCCAGCCCCTGGGGCTGCAGCTCGTCGAGATCGTCGTCGTCGCCGACCTGGCGGAATACGTCGTCCACCGCGCCTTCCACCGGGTGCCCTGGCTCTGGCGCTTCCACGCGATCCACCATTCGGCCCGGGCCCTCGACTGGCTGGCCGCTTCGCGGCTGCACCTGGTGGACATCGTCGTGACCCGCGGGCTGTCGTTCGTGCCCCTCTACCTGCTCGGCTTCGCGCCCGCCGCGCTCTACGGCTACCTGATCTTCGTGTCGTTCCACGCCGTGTTCATCCACGCCAACGTCCGCTTTCGCTTCCGCGCCATCGAGTGGTTGCTGGTGACGCCTCGCTTCCACCACTGGCATCACGCGGACGCGCCCGAGGCCGTCGACCGCAACTTCGCGGTCCACCTGCCGCTCCTCGACCGCCTCTTCGGCACCTGCTACTTTCCCGACGGTCGCTGGCCCGAGTCGTACGGCCTGGCCGACCGGTCGGTCCCCGCCGGCTGGCTGCGTCAGCTCGGGTGGCCGCTGCGCCCGTTCCCGACCGCCGCCGGCTGACGCCGCGAAGGAGGGTGTGCATGACCGCGCTCGAGCCCGTTCACCTCATGCGGTGGATCGACGCCAATCGCGCCTCGTTCGCGCCGCCGGTCGCGAACAAGGAGGTGTTTCCCGAGAGCGAGTTCATCTACCAGATCGTGCGCGGGCCCAACGCGCGCAACGACTTCCACATCGACCCCGGCGACGAGATCTTCTACCAGCTGCAGGGCGACATCACGGTGCGGTGCCGGCCGCCCGACGGCGGGCCGCGCGACGTGCGCGTGCGCGAGGGCGAGGCCATGCTCGTCCCCGCCGGCACCCCGCACTGTCCGATCCGGCCGGCCGGGACCTGGGGCCTGGTCATCGAGCGCAAGCGCCGCCCCGGCGAGCTCGACGGGCTGGCGTGGTTCTGCGAGGGCTGCGGCGCCCTGCTGCACCAGGAACGCTTCGCCTGCGCCGACATCGAGCGCGAGCTGACGGCCATCATCCAGCGGTTCAACGCCAGCGAGGCGCTGCGGACCTGCGGCCGGTGCGGGGCCATCCTCGCGATTCCACCGGGTGCATGACCCCTCGACACCGAAGCCTCGCCCCCCCGGAGCTGACGGCTGGCTCGGCCTCCTGCTCCGTGGTCGACCGACGCTCCGTCGTCCTGGGGCTGGCGGCCGTTCTCGCGGGGCCGATCACGGGGGCCGCGCAGCCGCCGGGGAAGGCGGTCCGGATCGGGCGGTTGTCGCCGGCTCGGCCGGAGACGGACGCGCCCTTCCTCGACGCCTTCCGCAAGGGTCTGCACGAGCTCGGCTGGATCGAGGGCCAGCACTTCGTCGTGGAGTCGGGCTTCGCCGAGGGCAAGCCCGATCGGCTTCCTCACCTCGCCGCCGATCTGGTCCGCCGTGGCGTCGACGTCATCCTGGCGGGCTCGAATCCCGGCGCCCTCGCCGCAAAGCGGGCGACCACGTCGATCCCGATCGTCATGGTGACCACGGCCGACCCCGTCGAGGGGGGCGTCGTCCCCAGCCTCGCGCGACCGGCCGGCAATGTCACCGGCCTGACCGCGCTCGGCCACGTGCTCAACGCCAAGCGGCTGGAGGCGCTCAAGGCGGCCGTGCCGAACCTCAGCCGTGTGGCGGTGCTCGTGAATCCGCTCTCGCCCTACACGGCGCCCTTCCTGAAGGAGCGGGAGACCATCGCTCGCGAGCTGCGGATGCAGCTGCGCGTGCTGGAAGCCCGCGGTCCCGACGGCCTGGAGCCGGCCTTCGCCACGATCGCCGGCGAGCGAATCGACGCGCTCATGCTGCTGACGGACATCATGTTCATCACCCATCGACGGGCGATCGTCGCCCTGGCGGGCCGGCATCGCGTGCCCGCCGTGTACGGCGAGCGAGAGTTCGTGGAAGCCGGTGGCCTGATGTTCTATGGCGCAAGCCTCGTCGACATGTACCGGCGGGCGGCGGTGTACGTCGACCGGATCGTCAACGGCGCCCGGCCGGCGGATCTGCCGATCGAGCAGCCCACGAGGTTCGAGCTGGTCGTGAACCTCAAGAGCGCCCGCGCCATCGGGCTGACGATTCCCCCGACGTTCCTGATGCGGGCGGACCAGCTCATCGAGTGAACGGCGGCCCGTCGCCACGGACCGCCGTTCAGGGCTGGGCGTAGTGGTCGATGATGAAGCGCGAGATCGAGTGGCGGCTCGGCAGGCTCGGCAGCGCCCCGCACGGGAACCAGCGGGCGTCCTCCAGTTCCTCGCGGTCGACGACGACCTCGCCGCCCGCGTAGGTGGCGACGAAGCCGATCATCATCTGGCTGGGGAACGGCCAGTTCTGGCTGCCCACGTACCGGATGTCCTTGACGTCGATGCCGGCCTCCTCCTTGATCTCCCGGGCCACGCAGGCTTCCAGCGACTCGCCGTTGTCCACGAAGCCGGCGATCAGCGCGTAGCGGCCGGGGGCCCACTCGGCCTTGCGGGTGAGCAGCACGCGGTCGCCGTCGCG
>Ga0114129_10011845_pt1 | contig 12404 bp, 10 predicted proteins | sample RhiMetdeltSRZDD1_FD_80071 | JGI IMG/M metagenome (GOLD analysis project Ga0114129, IMG submission 80071) | Populus rhizosphere microbial communities from Tennessee, USA - Rhizosphere MetaG P. deltoides SRZDD1 (version 2) (version 2) | ecosystem: Host-associated > Plants > Roots > Rhizosphere >...
AGGCGGGCCGAGCCGGCCCGCCTCTTCAAGACCCTGGAACCCGAGGAGACTACGGTTTCTTCGTCGTCGTTTTCGTCTTGGTCTCGGTCTTCTTGACCGCCGCGCGCGCCGGCAGCGTCCCGTCCGGATTGAGGACGATGAAGTCCTCCTTGCGCTCGACCCCCTTGAACGCGGCGGAATCCTTCGGCGCGTTCAGGTCGCGGACCTGAATCCCGAACGTGTAGTAGCCCGGGTCGAAGCTCGCGAGCGGGATCTCGCTGCCCGAGGCGAAGTAGCCGGGGCCGAGCTGCTGGAGATCCGCGGGGCTCGTCAGGGGCTGGAAGGCGTTCTGCCCGTCACGCAGAACCGTGATGCGGGTCATGATGCGGGGCTTCGGCTCGGCGGCTGCCGCCGGAGCGGGCGAGGTCCCGGCAGCCGGCGTGGTCGCCGCGGGCGGCGGCGCGCTTCCCGCCGCGGCCGCGGGTACGACCGGGTTGGACACGGCGTAGAAGTACCAGAGGCTGTCTTCTTTGGCGAACTTTCGATCGCCCTTCGGCTCCACCTTGATCGGCTTTTCCATGCCGAAGACGAACGGATCCGTCGGGGCCGGTCGCTTGGTCAGAGGCGTCAGCGTGTTCGCCAGGATGAGGGGCGAAACGCCGAATCCAGCGGCGGCCGGCTCGAGCTTGAACGTCGTCGCCGACGTCGCGACCGGCGTCCCGGACGCGGTGAAGATTCCGAAGGACCCGCGGTAGGTTCCCGCGGGGAGCGGGAGCGAGCGGTCGAACACCTTGTCGGTGCGATTCCCGCTCTTCACGTCCGTGAAGGCGACGTCTTCCCAGTACGAACCGACGGGTTGGTTCGCATCGCTCCAGACCACTCCGCCGAATTTCAGCGGCTCCGCCGCCTTCTCGGCGGGCACGTAGAACTGGAGCGCGTAGAACGGCTCGCCGGTGATCGCGTGAAACTCGCCGGCGTAGAAGTTCGGATCGGTCTTGTCCTTGCCCAGCGCTTCGAGGGCGCTCTTGACGGCGGCGGGAATCGCGGCGGACGCCGCAGCGGAAGGAGCCACGGCGGCCGAAGCGGCCGTGGCGGGGGCGGCGGGGGCAGCGGGTGCCGCGGGCGGCGCGGCCGGAGGCGCGGCGACGGCGGTGGAGGGCGCCGCCGCGGCTCCCGGGCCCGTCGCGGCGGGCGGGACCACCGGAGCGACAGCGGCGACGCCGCCGGCGTTCACGATCGACTTCTCGGCGATCTTCGCGATCGCCTTGTCGACCGCTCCCGCGCCCATCAAGTCATCGGTTCCCCGCTGCGGATCGACGGTGATCCGGACGCGCATCTCGCCCAGGCCGAGCGACGGATCGAACTTCTCCTTCGCGTAGGTCCAGGTCTGGACGACCGCGGGCGACCCCTCGAAGCTCGACGAACGGGTGTCGATCGCGGGTGCGGTCACTCCGCCGGTATCGTCGACCCCGTGCTCCCCCTGCGTGTGCTGGGTCGAAACGCGGGATGGAAGACCCAGGGTGACGAGCAGCTTGCCGCGGTTCGTTTCCGAGCCGCGCTTGTTGCGCATCTTGAACTGTTCGTCGGCCGCCGCGATCCGCCGATTGATCTCGTCGCGGAACTCGTTGGCCGACGTGGCGGGATTCGGATCGCGTTTGGCCCAGTACGCGACGATGAACTTTTCGGCCTCGTCGTCCGTGCGAACCTGAGACCAGGCCGTTTTTTCCTCGGGCGTCAGAAAGTACGCCTCCGCGGACTTGCCCCAGTCCTTGTACTTCGAGAGCTGCGCCAGGCCGATGGCGGCGAAGCCGAGCCCGACGACGAGCATAAGTGCTTTCTTCACAGTCCCTCCTCGCATTAAGCCGCGCATTCTAGTCCCGCGGCGACGGTACGAACCGAAAACCTTCCCGGGGCCTCTGTCATTCCGAGGGGCGAAGCTCCCCGGAGGGAGATCCCTCGCTGCGCTCGGGAGGACCGCACAGATCCTTCGCTCCGGAGTTCGCGGTCATTTCCGCATCAACGCGGTCGTCGAAACTCGGGTGAGCGCGAGCGATCGACCGTGTTGTCGCGCCTGGACCTCTTCGCGCACGGCGGAGAGGACCTGCCGGACCTCGCCCTGCATTTTCTCCATTCTCTCCTTCATGTGGAGAATGACCTCGACGCCGGCCAGGTTCACACCGAGATGCCGCGTCAAGGTCAGGATGATCTCGAGCCGGTCGATCGTGTCCGGATCGTAAACGCGGGTGTTGCCCTCGGTCCGGGTGGGCCGGAGAAGGCCCTCCCGTTCGTACATGCGAAGCGTCTGCGGATGGATGTCGTACTTCTCGGAGATCGCGCCGATACGGAGGCCGGCGTGACCGGACGACCTCTTCACCGAGACTTCTTCTCCACCGGAATCGGCTGCGCGCGGCCGGTCTTGGGAGCGACGACGCGGAGGATGCCGGCCTTGAGGGTCGCCTTGATACGCGACGAGTCGATCGTCGCGGGAACCGAAAAATCCCGCGAAAAGTTGCCGTAGATGCGCTCCATGCGCACGAACTGCCGCGGCTCGACTCCGTCGTCGGACCGGCGAACGCCGGAGAGGCGGAGCTTTCCGTCGAGTGCCTCGAGGTGGACGTCTTCGAGACGCACTCCGGGAAGCTCGACGGAAAGGATCACCTCGTCGGAGGTTTCGTAGACGTCCGCGGCGGGCGACCAAAGCGCGGCATCGAGCCCCTCGTCGGGGAACTCGGTGCGATGAATCGTCTCCTCGAAGAGCCGATTCATCTTCTCTTGAATCGCGAACAGGTCCTGGAGCGAGCTCCAGCGGAAACTCATGAGCAGTCCTCAGCCGTGACTATCGGCTCCCGGCCTCACTTCTTCTCGGTGTCCACGTACTCGGTGTCGATGACCTCGTCTTCTTTTCCCGTCGGGCCGGGCTCCGCCGACGGACCCGTGCCCGCGGTCCCTGCGCCGGCGCCGGCGGAGCTTCCCTTGTAGATCGCCTCCGCCAGGCGGTGCGACGCCTGTTGGAGTCTCTGCCCGGCGTCGTTCATCGTCTGCGAATCGCCCGACTCGAGCGCCTTCTTCGCGTCCGCGAGGGTCGACTCGAAACTCGAGATCTCGGACGGGTCGAGCTTGTCGCGGTTCTCGTTGAACGTCTTCTCGGTCGAATACACGAGCCCGTCGAGCCGGTTCCGCGCCTCGATCTCCTCGCGCCGGCGCTTGTCCTCTTCGGAGTGCGACTGCGCGTCGGAGACCATTCGATCGATCTCGTCCTTCGAGAGCCCGGACGAGGCCGTGATCGTGATCTTCTGCTCCTTGCCGGTTCCCAGGTCTTTGGCGGAAACGTTCAGGATGCCGTTCGCGTCGATGTCGAACGTGACCTCGATCTGCGGCATCCCGCGGGGCGCCGGGGGAAGCCCGACCAGGTGGAAAACGCCGAGCGGCTTGTTGTCCCGCGCCATCTCGCGCTCCCCCTGGAGGACCTTGATCTCCACCGACGTCTGATTGTCGGCGGCGGTCGAGAAGACCTCGCTCTTCTTGGTGGGAATCGTCGTGTTGCGCTCGATCAGCTTCGTGGTTACACCGCCGAGGGTCTCGATTCCGAGCGACAGAGGAGTGACGTCCAAGAGAAGGAGATCCTTCACGTCTCCGGCGAGCACCCCGCCCTGGATGGCCGCGCCGATCGCGACGACCTCGTCGGGATTCACGCCCTGGTGCGGCTCCTTTCCGAAGAGCTCCTTGACGAGCTGCTGGATCCGCGGCATGCGGGTCTGGCCGCCGACGAGCACCACCTCGTCGATGTCCTTCGGCTCGAGCCCCGCGTCCTTGAGAGCCTGCCGGCAGGGCGGAACCGAGCGGTTGATCAGGTCCTCGACGAGCTGCTCGAGCTTCGAGCGCGTGAGCTTCAGCTGCAAGTGCTTCGGGCCCGAGGCGTCCGCGGTGATGAACGGGAGGTTGACGTCGGTCTCAACGACGTTCGAGAGCTCGATCTTCGCCTTCTCGGCCGCCTCCTTCAAACGCTGCATCGCCATCGGGTCCTTCGAGAGGTCGATGCCCTGATCCTTCTTGAACTCCGCGAGAATCCAGTCGATGACCCGCTGGTCGATGTTGTCGCCGCCCAGGTGCGTGTCGCCGTTGGTCGACTTGACCTCGACGACGCCTTCGCCCACTTCGAGGATCGAGATGTCGAACGTCCCGCCTCCGAAGTCGTAGACCGCGATCGTTTCGTCCTTCTTCTTGTCGAGGCCGTAGGCGAGCGCCGCCGCGGTGGGCTCGTTCACGAGACGCTCGACGGTCAAGCCGGCGATCTGTCCGGCATCCTTGGTCGCCTGGCGCTGCGAGTCGTTGAAGTACGCGGGAACCGTGATGACGGCGCGCGTGACCTTCTGGCCGAGGTATGCCTCCGCCGCCTCTTTCAGCTTTCCGAGGATCATCGCGGAGATCTCGGGCGGTGAATACTCCTTGCCGCCCGCGGCGATCCGGACGTCGCCGTTCGGCGCCGCGACCACCTTGAAGGGAACCATTTTCATTTCCTCGGTGACTTCCGAGTACTTCCGGCCCATGAAGCGCTTGATCGAGAAGATGGTATTGGCCGGGTTCGTGATCGCCTGCCGCTTGGCGACCTGTCCGACGAGGCGCTCGCTGGTCTTCGAGAACGCCACGACGGAAGGGGTCGTCCGGTTTCCTTCCGCATTGGGGATGACGACGGGGTCGCTCCCCTCCATGACGGCGACACACGAGTTCGTGGTGCCGAGGTCGATACCGATGATCTTGCTCATTGCCTCTCCTAAAGTGCCATCGAACGAAACCGGATAATCGAAGCCGGATAATAAGATCTTAGCGTCCGGCTGTCAAGTTATGAGACGTGAATTCTAAGCCACTGAGGCTCAAGGTATATCTCGTCCTGGCCTGGGCCTGGGACTTAGCGAACGACCCGGACCCCCGGCGCGCGCTCCAGCTGCACGGCCGGAGGGGCGCCCTCCGGCCGAGCCTCGGCCACCGGGGCGAGCTGTCCTTCGTGGGCGAGGTCGAGGTCGATCTCCCCTTTCGCGTTGCGCCCGTAGAGCGCGAACTTCCCGTCCTCGGGCCGAAGGATGTAGCGGTAGAAGCGGCCGTAGGGATCGCGCAGGAAGGCCTCGTCCAGGATTCCCTCGGCGGCGAGCTGTCCGATGGTCCGCGGATAACGGCCGGTGCTGCCGTAATAAACGCGCACCGCCCGGCCGACGGCCAGGAGCCGGGCGAGAGAATTCGCCTTCACGAAATCGCGAACCGGCGGATTCTCCGAGGCCGGACCCAGCAGGAGGTTCGCGCGATTGCGCGGCGCGAACGAGAGCGCGATCGCGAGTCCGGCGAGCACGGCCACCCAGAAACCGGCGGCCGTGAGAGAGAGGCGCCGGCGCCGGACGGGCGCCGTCGCGGAGGGCGTCTCGCGAACCGGCCCTTCCTCGATCACTCCCCGGTCGAGCAGGTCGGAGATTCCCTTGAGAACGTCGAGATCCGAGAGAAACGCCCGCTCGCGGACCTCTCCGACGGTGCGCTGTCCGTCGATCCACTTCCACGTCTCCGCTTCCCGCTTGGAGACCGCGATGCTCCCGAGTTCGTCCTCGTTGGACTGGGCGAGGAGGAGCAGATCGCGGGCCGCCGGGGTCCGGCGGAACACGAGGTCCTTGGAGGGGATCTTCTGTTCGGCCGAGGGAAGCTCGTCGAAGACCCGGGCCGCCTCGAGCAGGATGGACTCGGTCGGCATCGGCGCGAAAACCTCGGGGTCGTGATCGATGGTCGCCTGAGGGGCGAACCGGAAGCGGCCGTCCGTCCAGCCGAACGCCCCGAAGAGGATTCGATGGACCTGGAGCCGGAACGCCTCGCGGAGATCTTCCGGGCGCACGATGGCTTCGGTGAGGAGAAGCCGACCCAGACGCTCCTGCTTTCGCTTCTGGGAGTCGAGAGCGTCCGCGAGCGCTTCCTCGGAAAGCTTGCCCGCCTTCACGAGGAGGGTCCCCAGGCGGTTTTCGATGGGGGTCGAAGTCGATTCGACGGAGACGACCCGACCGGTGAGAAGGCCGACGCTGATCGTGTCCTTCGGGCCTTCGACCGTAAGGACGCCGCTCTTGCGCTGCATCCCGAGCATCTGGAAAACCTCGGTCAGCGAGAAGACGCGCAGATTTCCGTCAAGACTCACGGGTGACTCTCCAGGCGCCGATCATCGCCAGGACCCAGAGGGCGAGCGCCACGGTGGCAGCGGCGATCCGGCCCGGCAGAGAAGCGCTCGAAGGGGCGAGCGGCGCCAGATCGAACAGCCAGGGACCCGCGAACGCGAGCGCGAGCGCGGAGAAGAAGAGGAAGGAGACGGTGAGCGCCGCCCACGGCCGGTTGGAAAGGAACCGGGGGATTCCCGGTAAGAACGCGGAGCCGAGCCTCACGAGGTATCGCCGGCGCCGCGCGCGCCATTCCTTCGCGACCCGATCCCTCTCGCGCGTTTCTTCGTCGACCTCTTCCTTGCCGACGTACTGACGGGCGCACCGTCCGCAGAATTGAGCCGGCCCGGCGGACCTCTTGCAGCGGCGACAGAAAGCCGCGCCGCAGCGCGGACACTCGTTCGCCATTCCGAACCGGGACCACGCCGCCGCGAAGACCCATGCGACTGCAAGCGCTCCCCACGGCGCCAGACACCACGCGGACAGCGCGAGGTGCAGGATCGGCGGGCGGGTGCCGCCGGTTCCGCGCCCCGTGACGCTCTCGCCGACGCTCCGGGCCCGCTCCCGCGCGCTGCCGACCGGGTCGGGCGCGGCCACGACGCGGTTCAACGGCGGGCGTGAAGACCACGCATCCACGTCCCGTCGAGAGATCTCGAGAGCCCGCGCGCGCGCCGACTCCTGGCCCTTGAAGTCGTAGATCTCCGATCGCGCGAGAGAGAGGTTGTAGAAGGCCTCGGCGGACCCGGGATCGCGCCGGGCGGCCTCTTCGTAGTCGCTGATCGCCTGCCCGTAGTCCCCCTCGATGAAGCGGACGTTCCCGCGGTTCACGAGCGCGCGATAGTCCCTCGGGTCCGTCTCGATGGCTCGACCGTATGCGGCGAGGGCGCGCGCGTTATCACCCGCCCGTTCGGCGTACCGCCCGAGCAGGAACCACGCTTCGGGCTGGTCCGGAAACGCCTTCGCGATCGACGCGACTCCGTCCTCGACGCTGAAATCCTCCCGGCGCTCGGCGAGATCGACGGCCGCGAGATAGACCGGAGAGCGCCGCAGCAGATTCTCGCGCGCGATCGCTTCGATCGCGATGGGAGCGATCCCGAGCACGACGAGCGCAAAGGCGATCACGAATCTCTCGCGGCGGCTCGAGTAGGCGTACGCGAGGACCATCCAGTAAAGGAGCAGCCAGAACGGGCCCAGGGTGAAGAAGAGCGGCAGTGCGACCAGCACGAGCGCGAGCGGAGCCCCCGCGCGCGGACCGAGCGGGCGTCCCGCCACTTCCTTGAAGTCGTGCCAGATCCGGCGGAAGTATTTCAGGAAGAGACCGAGGCCCGCGGCCATGCCGGCCGCGGCCAGAGCGGCGACGCCGACGAGCGCGAGCGACGAGAAGAGCGACAGCCGCGACTCCGAGCTCGCGAGCAGAGTCGTCACCGCCGCCGGCCACGCGCCCGCTGCCTCGCGGAAGCGACCGGTGCGAGCGAGGAACACCGCGCGCGACGCGGCCGCGTCGAAGCTCGAATCGTCCAGCTGAGTCGCGGCGCCGTACGCGAGCGCGGCTCCCCCGATCCTCCCGGAATTCTCGGCGCGGCGGGCGATGTGGAGGGCGACGCGCGAGTAGTCCGCGAGCCTCCGGACGCCGACCGAGCGCGCCGCGCGCATCATCGCCTGCAGCCTCTCGCTCGCGCCCCGCGCGTCGTTTTCCTGGAAGTCGTTCAAGAGCTCGAACCACTGCGATCGGTACTGGGCCCGCGTCACCGGAGGCGGCAGAGGCGAAACGCGGGGCTCCGGCATGGGCTCCGCGAGGAGCGCGCCGGCGCCGAGGAGAACGACGAGGACCGGTAGCTGCCGGCTACCTCGGAGCGCGGCCGACCTCCACGTAAGCCAGGCGGAGCTCGTACAGAACCCGCGCGAGCAGATCCGACTCTTCGAACGAGAGGTTTCCACGCGTCTTCTGCTCGAGGACCGCGAGCCAATCGATCATCTGGCGCGCGACCGCGAGGTCCCGGTGGCGGGCGCCGGCCGCCGGATCGGAGAGCAGGCCGAGCGCCGAATAGGCGGTCGTCGCGAGAGAGCTCACGATCCGCGCGAACTCGCTGCGTGGCTCACCGGCCGCGGGCTCGGGCGCCTCCTCCCCGCCGGACGCCTGTTCGTCCGCGCCGGGGGCGGATGCGGCGCGAGGGGGTTCGCTCGCCGTCGCGACGGGAGGCGCCGCCCGCGCCGGTTCCGGCGCGGGCTCCTCGGGCTCGAAATCCGGCCGCAGCTCTCCATCCGGAGTAAACATCCTCCGGTCGACGACCCGAATGGGTTTCTCGTCTCCTTCGCTCACGTGTCGTGCGATTTTACGCTGGTCGGCGCGGGGTCAGGTCTCCACTTGCCACATCCGGGGTCAGGTCTCCACTTGCCACATCCGGGGTCAGGTCTCCACTTGCCACTTGCATCGCATGTCGGCAAGGACATTCGGGTGTCGTGAACCGTTGGTGCAGATCGCGAAGACCTGACCCCGTATCATTCGCGCGTGCCGGAAGAGTTGGCGCGCCTCGTCGAGCTGGTCGAGCGGCTTCGCCGGGAGTGTCCCTGGGATCGCGAGCAGACCCCGGAGACGCTCCGGACCTATCTTCTCGAGGAGTGCTACGAGGTTCTCGACGCGATCGACGGAAGTCTTCCCGCGGCGCTCGCCGACGAGCTCGGAGATTTGCTCTTTCAGATCCTCTTTCTCGCGCGGATCGCGGAGGAGCGCGGCTGGTTCGCGATCGCCGACGTCGCCGGAGGGATCACACGCAAGATGATCGAGCGCCATCCGCATGTATTCGCCGGCGCCCCGGCGTCCGACGCCCAGGAGGTCCGCCAGGGGTGGGAGCGGCGCAAACAGCGGAGCTCGGCGGCGGCGGACCCGCTGGGAAGTCTGCCCGCTTCGCTTCCGGCGCTCGCGTCCGCGTACCGGATGACGTCGCGCGCGGCTGACCTGGGATTCGACTGGGAGAGAGACGCCGATGTGGCGGCGAAGATCGAAGAGGAGCTCGCCGAGTGGCGCGACGCGGAGCGGGCCGGCGACCCGGAAGCCGAGGAGAAGGAGATCGGGGATCTCCTGTTCTCCGTCGTCAATCTGGCGCGCCGCCGGGGGATCGATCCCGAGAGCGCGCTGCGGCGGGCGCAAGCGCGGTTTCGAGCGCGATTCTCAAAGGTCGCCGAGCGCGCGCGCGAGTCGGGCCGGGCCGTCGGCGATGTCAGCGCGGCGGAGCTCGACGGGTACTGGGAGGCGGCGAAGTCCGACGAATAGTCCCAGTCTCAAGTCCCCGGTGTCTACTTGGGACCGGAGACTTTGGACCTGGGACTGGCGGCTCGCGCGAGTCCGGAAACTCGAACGAGCTCCACTCCCTCACGCGCGAGCCGCGGCAGCTCCCGCTCGAGCAGATCGAGCGTCGCGGGGTGGGGGTGGCCGATCGCGAGCGCCGATCCATCCTGCCTCGCCTTCGCGAGAAGCTCGCGATAGGAGCGCGCGATCGCTCGATCCGTCGGCAGCGCGTCGAGGAACACGCGGCGGGAGACCGCCGGAAGAGACGCCTCGTCCGCGATCCGCCGCGCGACCGTCGACTCGGTCGTCCGGCTGTCGAGCAGGAACAGCCCCCGCTCGGAGAGGACGCGCACGACCGCGCGCATCACCCGGGGGTCGGCCGTCGCCGCCGACCCCATGTGGTTGTTGACGCCGACGGCGCCCGGAACCGACGCGAGGTCGTCGGTCACGATCCGGGCGATCCTCTCGTCCGTGTCGGAGCGCAGAACGACGCCGGGTCCCGGCTGCACCTGCGGATACCCGTCGGGCTCCATGGGAAGGTGCAGCAGAACCTCCTTGCCGGAGCCGGCGAGGCGTCGCGCCGCATCGGCGCTGCCGGGAAGGCCGGGCAGGACCGCGCCGGCGACACCGTACGGCCATCGGGCAATCCGCTCCACCGCTTCGCGATCGTTGCCGAGATCGTCGATCACGATGGCGATTCGGGCTCGGGCGGGGGCAGCGGTCTCGAGCTCCGGCGCGGTGGTCGGCGAAGCCGGTAGGACGGTCGGCCTCTTCGCGGCATGACGCGTCGGCACCCGGCGTTCCGGAGCCCTCGCCGGCTCGGTCGGACGCGTTTTCAGATAGAGCGCGATCGCGAGGGCGAGCGCGAGAAGAGCGAAGAACGCGGTCGCGGGAGAGATCCGACGGGGAGGATCTTCCGGCAACAGTCGGCTTGGCTTCTTACGCCGCCTGGCGCGCCGCGGGGCGGCGGGCGACCTCGAGGCCGCGCTCGAGGATCGGGTCGCGCCCGTCGGTCTCGCCGGGGAACGTGATCACCCTCTCGTCGGGAGCGAGCCCCTTACCGCCGAGCAGCGTGCCCGACGGCGACTGGTAGCGGGCGACCGTCATGAAGAGGCTTCCGCCCGAGCCGGTGGGAACGAGACGCTGGACGATCGCGAGACCCGCGGTCGTCTCGCCGACCGTCGTCGCGCTCGCGCGATCCTTGAGCGCCGCCGCGAAGATCTCCGCGGGGCCTCCCGTTGCGTCGTCGATCAGGAGGATCGTCCGGCCCTTCCACGCTCGCTCGCCGGTCGCATCGAGCGGCGTCAGCGCGACCTTGCGGGTGACGAGCCGAGCGACGGGGCCGCGGCCGACGAACAGCGAAGCGGCGGGCGCGGCGTCGGCGCTCTCTCCGCCGATCGCGCCGCGCAGATCGAGGATCAGCTTGTCGATCGATCGTTTGTTCGCCTCGTCGATCACCTTCGCGAGCGCCTCGGACGTCGACGGCGTCATCGCGGGGATTTTCACGATCCCGAGATCCTTCTCCCACCGCGTCTCGACCGACGGCGGGGAAAACCGCTCGCGGGAGAGGCGCAGCGTCACTTTCTTCTCCTCGACGATGCGGAAGAGTCCGACCTCGACGTTCGTGCCCTCCGGGCCGTCCAGCGCCGATCGGATCTTCCAGAGCGGAGCGGTGCGGAGGTTCTTTCCGTCGACGGAGTGAATCAGGTCGCCCGGCTGGACGCCGGCCTTCTGGGCCGGGGAGCCCGGCAGCGCCGCGACGACGTACGGGAATCCCCCGCGCCTCGCGACGATGATCCCCGGCGAGAGTGCGCCGGAGGCCTGCTGGGCTCGGTAGGCCGCCATGGAAGCCGCCGGGACGTAGTAGGAGTAGGGGTCGAGGGCGTCGGTCATGCCGTCGTAAGCGCCCTCGAGCAGGGCCCTCGAGTCGGTCGGATCGACGTAGTTGCCGCGGGTCAGCGAGTAGACCTCCGAGAAGACCGAGAGGGCCTTCGTCGCCGGATCCTTTCCGGTCCCCGAATCGACGGCGCGAAGCGAGGCGAGAGCGGCCACGGAAACGAGAAGGAAGAGCAGTCGCGACCGGTTCGATTTCATCGTGGGGATGGTAACACCGGGAAAATCGGGGATATGCCGTGCGGGATCACCTCAGCCACGCAACCGGATCCGACGCCTTCTGCCGGTCTCTCACCTCGAAATAAAGTCCGGGCTCGTCCCGTCCCGGGCCGGTTCCGGCGGTCCCGATCGCCATCCCGGCGGGGACGTACGTGCCCGCACGCACCGACACCGCCTGAAGCCACGCGTACAGGGTGAAGACGCCGTCCCCGTGGTCGAGGATGATGAGGTTGCCGTACTCGGCGAGCCACTGCGCGTAGATCGCCTTCCCGGCGAACACCGCCCGCACCGGCGTGCCGGCGGGAACCGAGACGGAGATTCCATTCGAGAGCGTCCACGCGTCGAACTTCGGATGCCGGTGACGGCCGAACGTCTCGACGACCGATCCGCGCGCCGGCCAGTCGAGGACGCCCTTCCACGGACGGATCCCTCCCCCCGGCCCGATCGGGGCCTCCGGCGCCCGCGAGAGGCGTTCGAGCAACCCCTCGAGGCGCGTGGCCTTGTCCGAAAGCGTGGCGACCTCGCGGCTCTGAGACGCGGAGACGGCGCGTTGCCGCTCGAGGAGGTTTTGCCGCTCCGCCCGAAGCGACGCGATCCGACTCTCCTCCCGGCGCGTGTCGCCGTAGAGGCGATCGGTCTCGGACTTCAGCGCTCGTTCCCGCGCGAGCCCCGCCTCGAGGCGGCCCTGCGCCCGCCGGTGCTCGGTCAGGAGCCGGGCGTCCCGGCGCGCGAGAGAGTCGAGCCGGGCGACGCTCTCGAGAAAACCCGGAACGTCGCGCGCCTCCAGCAGAATCCGCACGTAACCGAACCGCCCGAACCGTTGAAGCAGCCGCGCCCGGGCGAGCAGC
>Ga0114129_10011847_pt1 | contig 12403 bp, 3 predicted proteins | sample RhiMetdeltSRZDD1_FD_80071 | JGI IMG/M metagenome (GOLD analysis project Ga0114129, IMG submission 80071) | Populus rhizosphere microbial communities from Tennessee, USA - Rhizosphere MetaG P. deltoides SRZDD1 (version 2) (version 2) | ecosystem: Host-associated > Plants > Roots > Rhizosphere >...
CTAATTCCGAGGACCAATCCGCGCGTGGATCCCAGGGCGAGAAGTAGAGTGTGTATAGACGGTCGTTGTCAACAATGAACACTTCCCGTGAAGGATCCTGAGCAGGACGACCATCCACGACAACTGCCTGTTTTCCATCGATCAGAATTTCACTGCGGGTGATGTTGAAGCCCTCTCCGGCCTCAGCAATTTTTTCATCTGCCACTTGGGCAACGGTACGACCTGAGGCATCTTCTACAGTGATTTGCGCCCAGGCGTCTCCTGGCATATCCCCGCCGACCGCGCCATTTGGATTGATGATAATCAGAGCTGGTAGACCGATGGAATCTTCTGTTGGGTAAAGGAGACAAAAGCCATACTCGGCGTTCATGAAAAGTTTCAAATCTGCCGTTTCAGAGGGACATGCGCCCGCTGCTGTGGAACTAGCGGGGAAGCTAAGCGTCGAGAGTACCCGAAGAACAACTTCCCGGCTCTCGGCGGTTGTGTCGTTCGTATAGACAAACCCTCCAAAGTTGGTATCTCCGATGGGTGGAGGAGCCAGACTCCACAGGTCTGTTCCATCCTCCCTTTGACTGTGACAGGCGGGCCAGGTCCCCTGTGCTACGGCGATCGGCTGATAGCCGTCGGGACACGCTCCGCCGAACCCAACTCCCCAGGCTAACTCGATCCCGCCTTCCGGACCATTCAAAGCTATCCGATGCATTTGACCGGCGTTTTCGTCGGGCAAGTCCTGCTCTTGCCAGTTGGAAGGGTATTGTATGCTAAAACCAGCCTCGGCATTCGTGTATGTGTTCCAGGAGGCTTCCATCTCTGAGGAAGGTGCTTGCGTGGCACTCACTGTTGGGGCAGAAGAGGGGGATTGTGGATTCTGTGCAAATGAACTGCACGACGCCAGCACCATTACAAAGATCAGGAACATGGATGGTTTTCTCACTTTAATACTCCTTAAGAAATGTCTCTGGACGAAGCCGCCCAACTTGCGGATCTTCCGCGCGGTCTCGTTGAGATGGCCGAGCAGCGCTTCGCGTACCTTCAACGTAGTGGGGTTTTGTTTCTTGCTCATTTCCGTTTCTCCTTTTGGTTCTGCAGTCCGAGCGCGGCCTGCTTGAATTGACCCCAGTTTACGCGTCCGGGTGTTGACAAAGTTGTCATTTCTTGACAAACCCTGTTGACTCTTTTGTCCACCAAAAGGAGAAGGTCATTCGGTACCAGAAGGCATCGTTGGTCGACCGCGCAGCGTCGAGACCACCGGATTCGTTTATCGGGAGGGACTTCCCGGGTCTCGACTGCATATGCGCCATCTTTGGCGGCATCCCGGACAGCGACCTGCAGAGAACACAGTTCTGCCTCCCCCAAATCCGCAAGGGAGATTTTGAATAATTATGTATGGACGGGAGGGGGCCCCGACAGCCGTTCGGCGAGGCCGGGTTTGGCCGCATACCGGACGATGACCCGCGGCGTCTTATGCCATGCGGCGCAGGCCTGCAAAGCAGCTTTGAGCTCGGCGACCAGGGCATCGTCGACAACAACGTCCGATTCGAGGTGCAGCGCCTTGACCTCGAAAACACCCTCCTTGCGATGGGCTTTCGGATCGATGCGACCGATCAGCGCATTGTCGTACAGGATCGGCAGGGTGAAGTAGCCGTATTTACGCTTCGGTGCGGGTGTGTAGACCTCGATCTTATAGTCGAAGTGAAACAGGTCCAGGGCGCGCGCCCGGTCCCACACCAGCGGGTCGAACGGCGAGAGAAAGGTCGTTTTCGAGCGGGGGATCTTCCCCTTCGAAGCGGCTTCTACCTGTTTGCGGTCCCCGGGATGGATGTAGCCAGGGACGTTCCAGCCCTCGACCTCGACGGTCATCAGCCGGTCCTGTTTTTCGAGGCGCTTGAGGGCGGCTCTGGTGTCGGTCTTGCTCAGTCGGAAATAGTCGGCGATCCATTCTGCCTTCGTCACGCCAAGCGCCCGGACCGTGTCCAGGACGAACTGGTCATGCGCCTCGGCGGGGGAGAAAGCGGGCAGCTCCTCGACGCCGGCGAGCACCCGCTCGCGCAAGTCATAGATCCGCTGGAAATTGTGGCGTTTGCGGACCATCAATTCGCCGGCATAGAACAGATACTCCAGGGCAACCTTCTCATCCTTCCAGTTCCACCAACTCCCCTTCTGCCCGTCGGTGCGCTCGAAATCGGACGAGCGCGCTTCCCCATGTGTCCGGATGTGATCCATCACGCGTTTGGCGACGGCCGCATGTTCGTCCAGCCATTGATGGGCGCGTCCTCCGAGCCAGCTCTCGTACACGTGACGATACAGCGGATACTCTTCGATCGGCAGGAAGCAAGCCGCGTGGGACCAGTACTCAAATAACGCGCCTTCGGCCAACAGATCCTCCAGCCAGCGCGGGTTATAGTCGCCGAGGCGGCTCCACAACACAAGATACGGACTGCGGGCGATGACGTTGATGGTATCGATCTGCAAAACGTGCATCTGGCGGATGATCGAACGGACAGCTTTTTTGGTAGCGGGCGGCTGTGGGTGATCGTGCAGCCCCTGCGCGGCGATCATCAGCCCGCGCACGGCATCCAGCGAGAGGGTTTTCATTGGCATCTCTTGATTATAGTATGACCGCGAAGGGTATAGCCATGGAGACGATTGTTCGCCAGGCAGATGAGGTAAATTCATGGCGACCCATTTCCGCCCTCGGAAAGCAGACACTAACCCCCTTGCAGGGGGTAGGCGGTTTTCCCATGGAACCAGGTTGATGGTTGGCTGGAAGGATCAACTTGAGCGGTCTGCTACCTGTTGGTAGAACAAACCTTTAGAGCCTTTCCATCACTATTCTACGCCCAGCCGAGAAACCGTACCCCTAAATAAAAGAACCCGGCGAGCAGTCCGAGTCCTGCCAATCCCAGCACGAAGACCCCCGGGCAACAGCAGCAGCCCCGTCTGTGCCTGGGCAGGGAGGCGCGTCGCATCCTGCCTGCCCTTCGAAGGAGACCGCGCAAATTGCGCCCTCCCACTCTGCCCCTCCTGAAGGGATGAAGAATACCTTTGTACATATGACCTGTCCAATTCATTTTACTCTCCTGAACTACCACACACTGCCGCACCAGCGCAGCACGCCGCCCAGCGGCAGCGTGGATAATTTGCTTTCCACGAGCCTCAAGCGGACATCACCGCTGCGCGCTTCTATAAAAGTATAACGACGAATTCAATTCCCTGCTCCAGCCGGCACCCATGTGAGCGGGCAAAGACATCGAGGTCTTCTCCGAAAGTGGGATGGAGAGAATGGTTTATCCGACTTTTGAGGATCAATATTCACTTCATCGATTCTACCAGGAGCAACAGGAGAGGCATGACGGGAATCGAAACACAGCCCTCCGGTTCGGGAGGGCTGTGCCGCGCTGCGTGTGATGGACTGCAACTACCTTAATCTTCCGGTATTGCGTTACTGATCCTGAACATATGCGGCTCGCCGAACAAGCTAATTTGGATGGTCGTGTCGCTCACAGGGGAAGGTGGTGTGCAGATCTTCGGGCTACAGCACATTCTTCACAGGGAACAACGAGGTGTATGCTTTTTCACTCCCATGATCGTACATCATAGAAGCTCTAAGCGCCGTCCCCGGCGGCTGGAGCGATGCAAGTGACAGTCACCTTTATCGCTTTCATGAAAGAGTACGGCTCGGACCACGCACACGTTTGTTGTGTGGCCCGAGCCGCAGAGCCTATCTCTTATGGCTGGTATGTGACATTGACCGCTACATGATCGAGGAAGAAATCGCGACCCGGATTGCTCGCCACGTCAATGATCCGTAGACGGAAGTTAGCGTTGCTGAAGTCGCTGGAGGTCCACGTGCGGCCCCATGCATCGGATGGGCTGCCCAGGCTGTAGGTGGCTTCGGTGGTGCTCAGGGTCGTGGTGGATCTGGCCTCCGTCCAGGTGAGGCCGCCATCCCACGAGAGCTGCACGCAGATCTTCGGAGATCCGCCTGTCGCATCGGCGCGCGCATCGAGGCGCACCTGAATACCCTGGATCACGGCGGTGCCGGGTAGATTGAAATTGTAATTGTAGTACTGGTGCTTATCCTTGCCGTTATCGGTACAGGATGTGCTTTTGTTCGCGCCGCTATTGGTATCGGTTGTGACCGACGAGTCATTGGCATACGCATTCGCGGGACCCGTCTCGTAACCATTATTATCGCCCGCGCCGGAGGTCTGCGCGGCATTTGCAGAGGGGGAGAGAAAACCGGTGCCTGTTCCGGACGCAGGAGTATGGGTCGGTGTAGCGGAAACAGGTGTATTGGTCCGTGTGGGAGAGACCGGTGTGTTGGTCGGGGCTTTGGTGGAACCCGGAGTCGCTGTGGGGGTGATGGTGCCCGCCGTGTCGATCGCGTACACGTACCCGTACAGATTGCTCTGATCGCCGCCCAGAATCTCGGCTGTGATATAGAGGGTCTGCCCGTCTGGTGTGAAGCGCGGCCGGCTGTCCGGCACCAGGTTACCGCCATTCTCCGGGGCCAGGGTCACCCGCCACAGCTCGTTGTGGGTGGCCGTGCTGACCGCCTTGAAGAAGCCGGACATGCCATAGGTAGGGATGCCTCCCATCGCGATCATGGAGTTCAGCGGGCTGACGATGGGGTCCTCCATGATCTCGGACGTGACGACGCGCCAACGTTCGCTGCCATTCGGGTTGACCGCATACAGCGTGCCAAGGTTGTGGACAAAATACACCACACCATCGGGGCCAACATCCGGCGCGGTGGCCGCGTTGTTGATGACGCCCGTGAACGACCATTTCACACTGCCGGCAGGCGTGTAGGCGCCCAGCGCGGTATAGGTTGAATACACGGTCCCATCGGGGCCGGTGGCTGTCTGGTTGCCGGTCGCCGGAAGCGTAAAGACCAGGCTGCCATCCAGGCGCAGGCCTTTGAGGTGATTGTTCGCCAGGAAGTACATCTGCTGATTGGCGCCGTTCGGGCCGAAGACCACTTCCTGATAGTCGACGATCCGCCGGTCATACGCCTCGGGTTGCGCCCAGCGCAGCGCGCCGGCAGGGGTCAACGAAAAGATGCCGATGCCCTCCGTTGCCACGGCATAAATATTCCCGTCCGGCCCCACGTTCGGACCCAGCAGAATGAACGCCATAGGGTTCTGCACGAACGTCCACTTGGGCGTCCCATTCGGGTTGAACGCCTTGATCGATGACTCGGAACCGGTGTAGATCGTCCCATCGCTGCCCACAGCGAGCCCTTTGGCGCCCGCGCCGCGCACGATCCACTTCAGTGCGCCGTCCGGGCTCAACGCGTACAGGTGGTAGCCTACGTCCACAACATAAACAGTGCCATCTGGCCCCACGGCTGGCCGGACCACTGTGTACATATCACTGTGTTGGAAGCGCCATTTCACCCGGCCATTGCTCTGGCGGGTCGTCACGGTCAGGCTCACCGTATTGCTGCTGCCACCGGGGGTCAGCACCTGGACCGTCACCGCGGCCAGCCGGGCCGTCTCAGGGATGTAGGCCACGATCAGGGTGTCGGCCCAGTCGGCGATGGGGGAAGGCTGGCCGTCGATCAGCACCTGACCATCGGTGCCGAACCCGGCGCCGAAAATGCGCAGGCGCCCGCTGCGTGCCAGCGTCGTCGCAGAAAGGCTGGTAATTTGCACAGTGGCGGCGGACACAGGAGAAACGCTCAGGGCAAGCAGAGATAGCACAAAGACCAACGACATGAGTCGGCTTGTGAACAGGTTGAGTTTCATAGGACCTCCATCCTTTGGTAGATTGTTGACTTTTGTGATGAATATCATTCTATAAGTAATATACGTCGGGACTCTAGTGACGGATGTCACAAGATAGTTATGACATTTCCTGTGGGGAAAGGCGCTTTGAAAAGAATTTTGAAACCCCTTGAAAATCAAGCGAGAGGCAGCCTGTACATGTAACAGATTGCGACCATTTGCGACCCTCTTTATGACCGGATTATGACCCGAGTGTGTTAAGATATTAACCGAATAAGAGAGAATAAGGCAACATTGCAATCAAGGCGGCAATGACCTGGGTGACCCTGAACTGGTCGCTTGTGGCGCTTAGGCGCTACGAGGGCACCTGGCGAGCCAGTAGCGAAACCGGCGTTGGTGGTGGGCGTAGTCATAAGGCGCCATTCAAATTTAACAGCACAATAATATTATTTCCATTTGCACTGCTCTTCAAGGCAAGTTCAGGAGAAGTATGTTTCGTTCGTTAAGGGACACTGTGTATCCCTCTCAGACTATTGCAAACAATCATCTACTTTCAGATGTTCATGTATGGCATTCCCGTTATTCATTTTCAACCAATCAAATTTCCTCAACGTAAAGAACTGGTGTATCTGCCAGTTCTTATTTTTTGATCGTCGCGACGAATCAGCTCTACGGGGGGACGGTCTCTGGAGAAACCTATGAAACCCAATATCTTCTTCCGTACGATTTCACGAGCGAGTCAGTGGATTGTCATTCTATCCATGCTCTTTTCCTCGATGGGTATCAGTCCAGCCAAAGCTGCCCCGGCCGGGACGGCTTTGCAGTTTAATGGATCGAGTCAGTACGCGACCCTGGGCACCGCCAGCCAGTTGCGTAGTGCGACGTTCACCATCGAGTTGTGGTTCAAGCGCACAGGCGCTGGTGTTGGCACTGGCACTGGTTCGGGCGGCATCACGAGCGCCATCCCTCTCATTACCAAGGGCCGCGCTGAGGCGGAGACCGCCGCCGCCGACGTCAACTACTTCTTCGGTATCGATGCTAGCAGCGGCAAACTGGTGGCGGACTTCGAGGAAGCCCAAGTTGCGCAGGGTGGCACTACTCCGGGCCTCAATCACCCGATTACGGGCACCGCTGTCATTGCCGCGGATAGTGCCTGGCATCATGCCGCGGCGACGTACGATGGCACAACTTGGAATCTTTACTTGGACGGCGCCCTGGATGGCACACTCTCCGTCGGCAGGCCGGCCAACGCATTGACGAATTCTCTCACCTCAGTGGGCAGCGCACGTACTACTGGTGGTGTTGCGGCAGGTTTTTTTGCCGGTGTAGTTGATGAAGTGCGCATCTGGAATGTGGCCCGCAGCCAGGCTCAGATCAACGCCGCCAAGAATATCGAGATCGCCAGCCCCCAGACCAATCTGATGGGCGTCTGGAACCTCAACGAAGGAACCGGGAGCGGTCTGAGCGATGGCTCTGGTAACAGCATCACTGGCGCGACCATTGGCAGCCCCACCTGGGTCGCTGGTTTTCCCATTCCCGACACAACTCCTCCAGCTGCGCCGACCAATCTGGCTGCCAGCGCGCTTGGACAAACCGTCAGCCTGACCTGGACCGCGAACAGCGAACCAGACCTGGCCGGATACAACATCTATCGTTCCACTTCGCCTTCGGTGCCTCTTACGGGCCCGATCAATGGCGGGACGCTCGTGACGACCGCCTCCTACACGGATAGCGGTCGTTCCTACGGGACAGCGTATTATTATGTCGTGACGGCGGTGGATACATCCAACAACCAGTCTGCAGCCTCGAATGAGGGTTCTGTCACGCCCCTGGCAAGCAATGGCTCAGCCCTGCAATTCGATGGCACAGATGATTATGTGACGTTCGGGTCAGCCTCCGGGCTGGGAGTGACCGCCTTCACACTGGAAGTGTGGGTGAAGCGCGAGGCGGGCGGCACGGCCATGGGGACAGGCACAGGCGGTTTAGGCACCGGCACATTTCCTCTGGCGTACCCGGTCCTGACGAAAGGACGAGGAGAAGGAGAGACCCCCGCCAATCTCAACACAAACTACTTCCTCGGCATTGGTACCACCGGAGTGATCGCAGCGGATTTCGAAGATACTGCTGGCGGCGTCAATCATCCGGTCATCGGCGTGGGAACCGTTCCCATTGGATCATGGCATCACATCGCTGCCACCTATGATGGACAGACCTGGCGGCTCTATCTTGACGGAGTGCTGGACAAAACATCCACCCTCAGTTCTCCGTTCACTCCCGAATCCACCAGTATCCAGCATGCCGCTCTGGGTTCTGCCCTCCTGAGCACGGGTCTACCTGGCACGAGTCCGGGCTTCTTTGCCGGGACGATCGACGAAGCGCGCGTCTGGAATATCCCCCGGAACCAGTCTGCCATCCAGAGCACGAAGAATTCAGAAATTACCAGTGGCGCAGGTCTCGTCGCCCGTTGGGGAATCAATGAAGGTTCTGGCGCTACAATCAGTAGCTCCGTGGGCAGTTTCCCCGGCACGCTGACCAATGGCCCGGCCTGGGTACCCGGCTTCGAGCCGCCGGCGATCAACCTGGCGCCAAATGCGCCAGCTGTCAACGCGCCAGCCGATGGTGCGACGGGCGTTGGCACCTCCCCAACTCTTGATGTCAGCGTATCCGACCCCAACAGCAGTGACCCATTAACCGTTACCTTCTTCGGTCGGCCCTATGCCAGCGGCGTGTTCGCTCAGATCGCGCAGAACACTGGCGTTGCCTCTGGTAGCAATACAACCACATCCTGGGCGAGCCTTGGCGCGGGCCAGGAGTTTGAGTGGTACGTCACCGTCAGCGATGGCGCGCTCATGACCACAGGTCCCATCTGGACCTTCCACACCACGCCGGGCGCAGACCCGGTGTTCGTGGGCGCCGGCGATATCGCTTCATGCGATGTCACCGAAGACACCGCGACCGGGGACATCGTCCAGGGAATCGCCGGCACCGTCTTCACTACCGGCGACAACGTCTATACCAATGGCACCGCTGCCGAGTTCACGAATTGCTACGCGACGACGCCATGGGGCAGTCCGTCGGTGCTGTCGCGCACGCGTCCTGTGCCGGGCAACCACGACTGGGGGACAGGCGTAACCAACAGCCTGGCGGGTTACTTCGGCTACTACGGCGCCAACGCGACCGATGCAGGCGGCAAAAGCTACTACAGCTATGACATCGCCGGGAGCAACTGGCATGTTGTCAACCTCGACAGCGAGTGCCAGCTTGTGCCTGGCGGCTGCACCGATGGATCTCCTCAGGAAACCTGGCTGGAAGCCGACCTGGCCGCGAACATGGGCAAGAACGTGATCGCCGTGTGGCACAAGCCGCGCTATAGCTCAGGCGCCACCAACTACCAGACAGTCCAGCCCCTCTGGGATGCTTTATACGCGGCCGGCGTAGACATCCTCCTGGTCGGGCACGATCACGTCTACGAGCGGTTAGCGCCGATGAAGTCGGGCGCGACCCTGGCCAGCCCGCCAGTGGCAGATCCGCTCTACGGGATCCGTCAGTTCACGGTGGGTACGGGTGGCGAGGGACATCATGGCCTCGGCACCGCTCTCCCGACCAGCGAGATTCGCAACGACACGACCTTCGGCATCCTCAAGCTGACACTGCATGCCACCAGTTACGACTGGAAGTTCCTGCCGATCGCAGGGAGCACGTTTACCGATTCGGGAACAGGATCCGTGCATGCAGCACCGCCAGCACCCAATCAGGCGCCTGTCGCGGTCGCGGATGCCTATAGCACACCTCAAAACACGGCGCTTACCCAGGTTGCCCCCGGCGTTCTCGCAAATGATACGGACGGCGATGCTAATCCGCTCACGGCAGTCCTTGTGACGGACGTCAGCCATGGCACGCTTTCGCTTGCCGCGAACGGCGGCTTCACCTATACCCCGACGACGGGCTATACAGGTGCCGATAGCTTTACCTACGAGGCCAATGATGGGACCGTCGACTCGAACACCGTCACCGTTTCACTCACGGTGACTCAGACGCAGACATTCGCAACGATCCCTGTCTCGGCAACAACCGGCGAGAAGCCGCAATCCAAGGTCTGGGAGCATGCCGGAACCTGGTGGGCGGTGCTGCCTTCGACCACAGTGGCCCCTGCCGGGACGTGGCTTTGGCGTCTTGAGCCAAACGACACCTGGACAAACGTTCTTCATCTTTCGAACAGCACCGACACGCAGGCGGATGCCAAGGTTGTGGGCGATGTAACCCACCTCCTGTTGCACGGTGCCTCATCGGAACTTGTTTCCATCCAGTACGTCGGCGCGGGCAATACCTATGAGCCATGGTCGTCACGACCCGCGGCCTCCCTGGTCTCGTTGCCTGGCAGCGAAACCGCTACGATCGACATCGACTCCCTTGGCCGCATGTGGCTCGCCACAGAGAATGGCGCGAATCTAAATGTGTACTACAGCGATGCGCCGTACAGCACGTTTACCGGGCCGATCACCCTGGCAAACAACATCAACGGGGATGACATCGGCGTTGTTAAGGCGCTTCCGAATAATTCGGTTGGCGTCCTCTGGTCGAACCAGACCACCCAACGCTTCGGCTTCCGCGTACATCAGGATGGCGCCAACCCGACGACATGGTCAGCAGACGAGGTTCCGGCTTCGCAATCCGCGTTGAACATCGGTCTGGGCATGGCGGACGATCACCTGAGCGTCGCCGTGGCCTCCGACGGGACCCTTTACGCCGCGGTCAAGACCAGCTACGACACGGCTGGCGCTACGAAAATTGCCCTGCTGATTCGACGTCCCAACGGCACATGGGATCCTTTATATGAAGTGGACCAGGCCGGCACCCGTGGGATCGTCCTCCTGAATGAGCAGGATGACACGGTCCGTGTGGTGTACACCTCAAGCGAGGGCTTCAACGATATCGTCATGAAGAAGTCGCCGACCTCCGCGATCAGCTTCGGTCCACGCACGACGCTCATGACTGGCGGACTCAACGATGCAACCTCGCAGAAGGCCAACTGGACAGACGAGGTTCTTGTCCTGGCCTCCAGCGCGTCGCAGGCAAGAGGTGTCTTCCTGACAGCCGATGCTGTCAGTAACCAGGCGCCTGTCGCGGTCGCGGATGCCTACAGCACGCCGCAGAACACCGCGCTGAACCAGGCTGCCCCGGGTGTCCTCGCCAACGACACCGACGCGGATGCCAATCCTCTCACGGCTGTTCTCGTGACGGATGTCAGCCACGGTGCCCTTTCGCTCGAAGCCAATGGTAGTTTCACTTATACCCCGACGACCGGCTACAGTGGTCCCGACAGCTTCACTTACAAAGCCAACGATGGAACTGTTGACTCGAATACTGTCACCGTCTCCCTGACGGTCACGGCACCTGCCGCAACCCAGGTCGGCTGGTGGCAGATGGAGAACAATGCCCAAGACAGCTCGACCTATTTAAATCACGGCAGCCTCATCGGTTCGCCTACTTTCGTCACGGGCCGGGTCGGCCAGGCCATTTCGCTAAACGGTACTAGTCAGTACGCCACCATTCCCGACGCCAACAGCCTCGACCTGACGACGGGAATGACCGTCGCCGCCTGGATCCGGCCTGCCGTCACCGTCAACACAACCCAGGACCTCATCAGCAAGCAGCAGGTCTCGGGCACGCTCGTGAACGGCTACGGCCTGAGCCTCTCGAACGCCGGCAAGGTCTTTATCCGCCTCAACCAGGCGACCTCGGGCGACACGTACCGGATCAACTCGATCACGAACTACCCGCTGAACAGCACTGCCTGGATGCACGTCGCCGCCACGTATGACGGGACGACGATCAAGCTCTACATCAACGGCGTCCAGGAGGGTGGCGACCTCGCCGGCCCAGTAGGCGGCATCGGGATGAACAGCGTGCCTCTGACGCTCGGCGCTCAGAGTGGCGGCAGCCGCTTCTACAACGGGTTGCTGGACGATGCACGGGTCTACGCCACTGCCCTCTCTGCGGCTGAGATCGCCGCTCTGGCGAACCCCGGTGCCGCCAACAGCGCCCCGGTCGCGGTCGCCGATAGCTATAACACCGCGCAGGACACGGCTCTCGTTCAGGCCGCACCAGGCGTGCTGGCCAACGACACCGATGCCGACGCCAATCCGCTCACCGCGGTCCTCGTGACGAACGTCAGCCATGGCGTCCTTTCACTTGCCGCAAATGGTGGCTTCACGTATACCCCGACGACTGGCTACAGTGGCCCCGACAGCTTCACTTACAAAGCCAACGATGGAACCCTGGACTCGAACACTGTAACCGTTTCGCTGACCGTGACTGCGCCCGCCGCGACGCTCGTCGGCTCGTGGCAGATGGAGAACAATGCCCAGGATAGCTCGACCTATGCCAATCACGGTAGCCTCGTCGGTTCGCCTACTTTCGTCCCCGGCCAGATCGGCCAGGCCATTTCGCTCAACGGCACGAGCCAGAACATTTCAATTCCCGACGCCAATAGCCTTGACCTGACCACGACCATGACGATCGCTGCCTGGATCAAGCCTGCTGGAGCTGCTCCGGCCACACAGGATCTTGTTAAGAAGGCGACGATCAGTTCAGTCAACGGCTACGAACTGAGCTTATCATCTGCCCAGAAGGTTTTCGTCCGCTTCAACCAGGCGACCTCGAGCGACACA
>Ga0114129_10011848_pt1 | contig 12402 bp, 11 predicted proteins | sample RhiMetdeltSRZDD1_FD_80071 | JGI IMG/M metagenome (GOLD analysis project Ga0114129, IMG submission 80071) | Populus rhizosphere microbial communities from Tennessee, USA - Rhizosphere MetaG P. deltoides SRZDD1 (version 2) (version 2) | ecosystem: Host-associated > Plants > Roots > Rhizosphere >...
CGGCGGCGTACGAAATCGGGTACTTCTTTGCGGGCGTCGAGCTGGTTTGATGGTCAACGCTCTCCACGACGGAGGACACCTGGGGACACGGAGGTGGTGGAGAGTTTGGGTAAAACGCTCGTCGTGATCGGCCTCGTGATTGCCGGCTTCGGCCTCTTGATGATGGTCGGCCTGCCGATCGGCCGCCTCCCTGGCGACTTCTATGTGAAGCGGGACAACTTCAGCTTCTACTTTCCGCTGACCACGTCGATCGTGGTCAGCATCATCCTGACGCTCCTGCTCGCCCTCTTCAGACGATGAGCATCAAACCCGACACGTGGATTACGCGCATGGCGCGGGACCACCGGATGATCGAGCCGTTCGTGGACGATCAGGTGCGCGCCGGCGTCATCTCCTACGGCGTCTCGTCGTACGGCTACGACGTGCGCGTCGGCAACCAGTTCAAGGTGTTCACCAACGTCTTCAACTCCGTCGTCGATCCGAAGCGCTTCGATCCGCGGTCGTTCGTCGACATCGAGGCCGAGGAGTGCGTCATCCCGCCGAACTCCTTCGCGCTGGCGAGCACGATCGAATACTTCCGGATTCCGCGCGATGTCCTCACCGTGTGCCTGGGCAAGTCCACCTATGCGCGCTGCGGGATTATCGTCAACGTGACGCCGTTCGAGCCCGAGTGGGAAGGGCACGTCACGATCGAAATCTCGAATACGACGCCGCTGCCGGCGAAGATCTACGCGAACGAGGGAATTGCGCAGGTGCTGTTCTTCCAGAGCGACGAGCCTTGCGCCAGGAGCTACAAGGACAAGAAAGGTAAGTACCAGGCGCAGCGGGGCGTCACGCTGCCAAAGATCTGAGCCTGGGCGGCTCATATCAATCGATTATGATCCTGTAATGATTATTAATTTGACTACTGGGTGCCCGCCGCGGTGTAATGCGTCGACCATGTCACAGGCGCGCCTCGTCCCCGTCGTTATTGAGGGCCAACACGCCAGCGGATGAAGGCTTCGAGAGGTTGACACAGGCCATCATCCGCAGGGGTGATGGCCTTTTTCATGTACCGCGGACGTAGGGGCTAGCTGACAGCTGACAGCTGACAGCTGATAGCTGAGAGCTGGGATGATGAAAATCGCATATCAGGGTGAGCCGGGGGCGTTCAGTGAGGCGGCGGCGCGCCGCGTCGACGCGGGCGCGGAACTCGTGCCGTGCCGCAGCTTCGAGGAGGTCTTCGACACCGTTCAAGGCGGCACCGCCGCCTACGGCGTGCTGCCGATCGAGAACTCGATTGGCGGCAGCATCCACCGCAACTACGATCTCCTCCTCGAGCACGACTTGCCGATCGTCGGCGAGGTCGAGCTGCCAGTCATTCATCATCTCCTGGCCCTGCCTGGCACGACGCTCGCCGGGCTGAAGCGCGTGTACTCGCACCCGCAGGGGCTTGCCCAGTGCGAGCGCTTCCTGCGGACGCTCGCGGGCGTCGAAATCATCGCCACGTACGATACCGCCGGCAGCGCCAAGATGATCGCCGACGGCAAGCTCGCGGACGCCGCGGCGATCGCCTCGGCTCGTGCCGGCGAGGTGTTCGGCCTGGTGTCGCTCGCCGCATCGGTCCAGGATTTCGACGACAACATCACGCGGTTCCTCGTCGTGGGGCGTACGCCCATCCACAACGCCGTCGCCGACAAGACCAGCATCGTCTTCGCGCTGCCGAACGAGCCGGGGTCGTTGTTCAAAGCGCTGAGCGTCTTCGCGCTGCGCGGCATCGACCTCACGAAGCTCGAATCGCGGCCGATTCCGGGCCGGCCCTGGGAGTACCTCTTCTACGTCGACCTTGCCGCCGCGCGCGACGAGGTGGCGTGTACGCGCGCGCTGGCGCATCTCGGTGAGTTCGCGCCGATGCTGCGCACGCTGGGATCCTACGCGCGCTGGAAGACGCACGAAGGCTGGCTGCCCGATCCGTTCGAGGTGGTCTCGTGAGCGCATCGTCGAACCCGCTGACGACGGGGCCGCATCGCGCCCCGGCACGGGCGATGCTCAAGGCCGTCGGCTTCTCGGACTCCGATCTGAAGAAGCCGCTCATCGGCGTCGCCAACACCTGGATCGAAATCGGCCCGTGTAACTACCACCTGCGCGATCTCGCGGTGCACGTGAAAGAGGGCATCCGCCGCGGTGGCGGGACGCCGATGGAATTCAACACGGTGTCGATCTCCGACGGCATCACGATGGGCACCGAGGGGATGCGCGCATCGCTCGTCAGCCGCGAGGTCATTGCCGACTCGATCGAGCTCGTGACCCGCGGCAACGGGTTCGACGGTCTCGTCATCCTCGTCGGGTGCGACAAGACAATTCCCGCCGCGGCCATGGCGCTGGCGCGGCTGAACGTGCCGGGTCTCGTGCTCTACGGCGGCTCGATTGCGCCGGGGCAGTGGCACAACCGCGCCGTGACGATTCAGGACGTCTTCGAGGCCGTAGGCGCCAACGCGGCCGGCACGCTCAGCGACGGCGAGCTGCGCAAGCTCGAAGACTCGGCGTGTCCGGGAGCGGGCGCCTGCGGCGGGCAATTCACAGCCAACACGATGGCCATCGTCAGCGAGTTCCTCGGGATCGCGGCGCTTGGCAGCGGCAGCGTCCCGGCCACCGACCCGGCGAAAGCCGACGTTGCGCGGACGGCAGGGGAGCGGGTGATGGCGCTCGTGCGCGACGGCGTCAAACCGCGCGATATCATCACGCGCCAGTCGCTCGAGAACGCCATCGCGTCGGTCGCAACGACCGGCGGATCGACCAACGCCGTCCTGCATCTGATGGCCATCGCGCACGAGGCGGGCCTGGACCTGTCGCTGGAGGATTTCGACCGCATCAGCGCACGGGTACCGCTGCTCGCGGACCTGAAACCATCGGGCCGATTCGTGGCCACCGAGCTCCATGCAGCGGGCGGCAGTCCGCTCGTGGCGAAGCGGCTCGTCGAGGCGCGCGCGGTCCACGGATCCGCGGCAACCGTGACGGGCCGGTCGCTCGAGCAGGAAGCGGCGGACGCCGTCGAGACGCCCGGCCAGGAAGTCGTCCGGGCGGCCAGCAACGCGCTCAAGCCCAACGGCGGGCTCGTGATTCTCCGAGGGAGCCTCGCCCCGGAAGGTGCGGTCATGAAGATCTCAGGCGCCGACCGCGCCCAGCATCGCGGGCCGGCCCGCGTATTCGACAGCGAAGAAGCGGCGTTCGAGGCCGTCCAGCGTCAGACCATCAAGGCCGGAGACGTCGTTGTCATCAGGTACGAGGGGCCGAACGGCGGTCCTGGCATGCGTGAGATGCTGGCGGTGACCGGAGCCATTGTCGGCGCCGGCCTCGGCGAGACCGTCGCGCTGGTCACCGATGGACGCTTCTCGGGGGCGACACGCGGGTTCTGCATTGGACATATCGCGCCCGAAGCGTCCCGAGGCGGACCGATTGCGGCAGTCGAGGACGGCGACACGATCGCGATTGATGTCGCGTCCCGGACGCTAACCCTCGACGTTCCCGCCGATGTCGTGAACCGGCGGCTCGCTGCGTGGAAGAGGCCGGCCGCGCGCTACGCGACCGGCGTGCTGGCGAAATACGCGAAGCTCGTGTCGTCGGCGTCGACAGGGGCGGTGACGGGGTGAGATACGTTGCGGATTGCGGATTGCGGATTGATTGGTGATTGATTCCGCAATCCGAGATCCGCAATCCGCAATATCGAGAGGCATATGAAACTGACAGGAGCACAGATCCTTTGGGAAGCGCTCGTGCGCGAAGGGGTCTCCGACGTCTTCGGGTACCCCGGCGGCGCGATTCTGCCCGCTTACGACGCGATGCTCGGCTACCCGATCCGGCACGTGCTCGTGCGCCACGAACAGGGCGCGACGCACATGGCCGACGGCTACGCCCGCGCGAGCGGCAAGGTAGGCGTCGCCATCGCGACCTCCGGGCCCGGTGCCACCAACATGGTCACCGGGATCGCCACCGCGATGATGGATTCGTCCCCCATCGTCTGCATCACCGGCCAGGTCGGCAGCAAGCTGATTGGTTCCGACGCGTTTCAGGAAACGGACATCACCGGCATCACGCTGCCGATCACGAAGCACAACTACTTGGTGACCAGCGCCGAGGATGTGGCGCCGACGGTGCGCGAAGCATTCGCGGTGGCGCGCTCCGGTCGTCCCGGTCCCGTGCTCGTCGACATCACCAAGGACGCGCAGCAGGCGAGCTGCGAGGTCGATTGGAACGCCGCGGAACCGCATCTCACTGAAGCGTACGACGATGCGCTGCCGGGCGACGGCGATGCGAAGGATGCGATCGAGCTGATCAACTCCGCGGAACGGCCGCTCATTCTGGCCGGACACGGCGTGATACTGTCCGGCGCGGAGCGCGAGGTGGTGGCGTTCGCCGAGCAGGCGCAGATTCCGATCGCGGTGACGCTACTGGGAATCGGCGGCGTGCCGGCGTCACACCCGCTGAATCTCGGCATGATGGGCATGCACGGTGAAGCCTGGGTCAACACGGCCATCCAGGAGGCAGACCTGTTGATCGCGCTCGGCATGCGCTTCGACGATCGCGTCACCGGAAACCTTCGCACCTACGCGAGGACGGCGCGAAAGATCCACGTCGAAATCGACCGCGCCGAGCTGAACAAGAACGTCCGCGTCGACGTCGCCATCGCCAAGGACCTTCGAGCGGCGCTGAACGAGTGGCAGCCACACGTGGCGCGCGGCGATCGTTCGCGATGGCTCGCGCACATCAGTGCGCTAAAAGGCGACGTCGCCGTGCGGGACATCCAGAACCTGCCGGACAACGGTCATCTGTACGCGGCGCACGTCATCAACGATCTCTGGCGCCTCACCGGCGGCGACGCGCTGGTCGTCACCGACGTAGGGCAGCATCAGATGTGGGAAGCGCAGTACTACAAGCACAATCGGTCCCGCTCGCTGATCACATCCGGCGGCCTTGGTACGATGGGCTTCGCGCTGCCCGCGGCCATCGGCGCGAAGATCGCCTGCCCGGACGCTGAGGTCTGGGTCGTCGTCGGCGACGGTGGATTTCAGATGACGATGGCTGAGCTCGCGACCGTGGTGCAGGAGAACCTCGACATCAACGTCGCGATCATCAACAACGGCTATCTCGGGATGGTCCGGCAGTGGCAGGAGTTCTTCTACGACAAGCGCTACGCGGCTACGCCGATCACCGGGCCGAACTTCCAGAAGCTCGCCGAAGCGTTCGGGATCTCGGCGGCGACCATCACAAAGCGCGGGGAAGTGGCGGGTGCGGTGGAGTCGGCCCGCCGCCAGAAGCGGGCGGCGCTGATCGATTTCCAGGTCGAGCAGGAGGATTCGGTGTACCCGATGGTGCCGGCCGGCGCGGATCTCGATCGGATGATCAGAAGGCCGTCGCCGATCGTGGAGACCGCTGCTGATTGAACCTCTCCACCACGGAGGACACGGTGGACACCGAGGTTCAACCGTACAATGTTTCTTCCTCCCTTCCTGCGTCCTCTGTGGTGGAGAGCTCTGTAGTGGAGAGCTGAGAGACAGGACTGAGCATGCTGCACACGTTCGCTATCTACGTCGACAACAAGCCGGGCGTCCTCAACCGCGTCTCGTCGCTGTTCCGCCGCCGCGCCTTCAACATCGAGTCGTTGACGGTCGGACACACCGAGACGCCTGGGATCTCGCGCATGACCGTGGTGGTCGACACCGACGAGTACGGCGCGCGCAGGCTCGAGGCGCACCTGTACAAGCTGGTGCCCTGTCGCCGCGTCGACAACATCACCGATACGCCTGCGATCTCACGCGATCTGGCGCTCATCAAAGTGGGCGCGACGGGCGAAGCGCGGACGCACGTGATGCAGCTCGTCGACGTGTACCGCGCGCGCATCATCGACGTGAGTCCTGAGTCGCTGGTCATCGAAACGACCGGCACGGAGGACAAAATCGACAGCCTGCTCGAGGTGCTCCGGCCCTACGGCGTCATCGAGATGGTCCGTACGGGCCGCGTCGCCATGGTCCGCGGCATCGCGCCGCCGCGCCGTCTCGCCCCGCGCGCATCGTCCGCCGCCTCCGACATCGCCGGCGACGTCTCAAACAGTTCAGTGTGATTTGGTAAATGGGTAAGTTGGTAAATGGGTAAATGAAATTACCAAATTACGCAATTCCCAACTTACCAGATTCGGGAGCTCTTTTATGGCAACGATGTATTACGACGATGCGGCCGACCTGTCGCTGATCCAGGGGCGGAAGGTCGGAATTATCGGGTATGGATCGCAGGGGCACGCGCACGCGCTCAACCTGAAGGACAGCGGCGTCAGCGTTCGCGTGGGGCTGCCGGTCACGAGCCGATCTCGCGCGAAGGCGCAGGCCGCCGGACTCGTGGTCGGCGAGGTCGCCGACGTCGCGCAGTGGGCCGACGTGGTCATGATCCTGATTCCGGATCACGTCCAGGGAACGATGTATCGCGAGGCCATCGAGCCGAACCTGCGGCCGGGCGACCTGCTCATGTTCGCGCACGGGTTCAACATCCGCTTCGGCGCGATCGCGCCGCGAAGCGATCTCGATGTCGCGATGGTGGCGCCCAAATCGCCAGGACACCGTGTGCGGGAGCTGTACGTCGAGGGCGCCGGCACGCCGGCGCTGTTCGCGATCCACCAGGATGCGACCGGAAAAGCGCGCGCGCTCACCCTGTCGTATGCAAAAGGCATCGGCGTCACGCGCGCCGGCGTCATCGAGACCACGTTCGCCGAAGAAACGGAGACCGATCTGTTTGGCGAACAAGCGGTGCTGTGCGGCGGCGTGAGCGCGCTGATCAAGGCGGGCTTCGAGACGCTGGTCGAAGCCGGGTACCAGCCCGAGATCGCGTACTTCGAGTGCCTCCACGAGCTGAAACTGATCGTGGATCTGATCTACCAGGGCGGACTGAACTACATGCGCTACTCAGTCAGCGACACCGCGGAGCACGGCGATTACACGGGCGGCCCGCGCATCGTTACCGCCGAGACGCGCAAGGCGATGAAGCAGCTGCTCGACGATGTGCGCAGCGGGAAATACGCGAAGGGCTGGATCGCGGAGAACGAGGCCGGGCGGCCGACGTTCAACAAGCTGCGGCAGGCCGATCGCGATCACCAGATCGAACAGGTCGGCGCGCGGCTGCGTCAGATGATGCCGTTCCTCAAGCCGGTCGCCGCCAGCGAAACCGTCGGCGCCCCTTAACAACCTCCGTCCCCGCTGGGAGGGACGGAAGTTGTAAGCTCTCTTCGTGAGTTTGTCGCCGGGCACCCGGCTCGGCCCTTACGAGATCCTGGCGCCCATCGGCGCGGGCGGGATGGGCGAAGTGTACAAGGCGCGCGACACGCGTCTCGACCGCTCGGTCGCGGTCAAAGTGCTCTCCCCAGACATCGCATCGTCGCCGGAAGGACGCCAGCGCTTCGAGCGCGAAGCGCGGACGGTCTCCCAGCTCTCCCATCCCCACATCTGTGCGATCTACGACGTCGGCCACGAGGGCGAGACGCCATTCCTCGTCATGGAGCTGCTCGAAGGCGACACGCTTGCCGACCGTCTGGCGAAAGGACCGTTGCCGCTCGAGCAGGCGCTGCGGTACGGCGTTGAGATGGCGGACGCGCTCGACAACGCGCATCGCCAAGGGATCGTGCATCGCGATTTGAAGCCGGGAAACGTGATGTTGACGAAAGGCGGCGTGAAGTTGCTCGACTTCGGGCTCGCGAAGGCGTTCCAGCCACAGGCGCTGAGCAGCCGGAGCGCGATCGAAACCTCGCCCCCGCCGCACAACCTGACCGAGGCCGGCATGTTCGTCGGGACGCTGCAGTACATGGCGCCCGAACAGGTCACCGGCGGGCTCGCGGACACGCGCAGCGACATCTTCGCGTTGGGCACGGTGCTCTACGAAATGGCCACGGGCATCCGGGCATTCTCGGGATCGAGCCGCGTCGCGCTGGCATCGGCGATTCTGAATGGGCAGCCGGCGCCGATGTCGTCGCTTCGGTCGGCGGTGTCGCCCTTGCTCGATCGGCTGGTCCAGGGGTGTCTCGCGAAAGATCCAGAGGATCGGTGGCAGCACGCACGCGACGTGGCACTGCAGCTCACGTCGCTGCAGGCGCTGTCGGCAGGAAGCAGCGTAGCTCCTGCCATCGCGAGGGACCAGCCCGCAAGCCGCGGCGCCGTTGCCTTGCTGCCGTGGCTCGTGGCCGTCGCGGCAACCGCGATCGCGTTGGTATCGGCGCTTCGATCACCAGCGACTCCGGCGGCCGGTGCGGTCGGCTTCGACGTGCCGCCGCCGGTGGGCACCCGCTTCGCGGAGACCGTTGAGACGGTGACGTTCGCGCTGTCCCCCGACGGCACCCAGCTCGCGATGGCGGCGTTCGCCCAGGATGGGCGTTCCCGGGTCTGGGTTCGCGCCATGTCGTCGGCGGAGCCGCGGGCGCTGGCAGGCACCGACGGGGCCGATTCGGTCTTCTGGTCGCCGGACAGCCGCTCGATCGGGTTCTTCGCGGGCAGCAAGTTGAAGCGGATCGATATCCAGGGCGGCACGGTCGTTCCGTTGTGCAACGTTCGCGAGGGCATTGGCAAGAGCGGCACGTGGGGCCGCGACGGACAGGTGCTGTTTGCGACCGTCGAGGGAGACGCCATCTATCGCACGTCGACAGCCGGGGAAACGCCCGTTGCCGTGGTGAAGCCCGAGGGGACGCGGGGACCGCTTCGCGTGCTCTGGCCGTCATTTCTTCCGGACGGCCAGCGCTTTCTGTATCTGGAAAAGACTTCAGCGAACGGACGACTGATGCTCGGAGAGGCCGGGAAAGCGCCGCGCGAAGTGATGCCGGTCGATTCGAAGGCACTGTATCGCGAACCGGAGCAGGTAGTCTTTGCGCGCGAAGGGATCCTGTTGGGGCAAAAACTGAACCGGACGAGCTTCCGGCCCGAAGGCGAGCCGTTCGCGATTGCGAATCCCGTGCGGTACTTCTTCGCGACGGGTGCTGCGCAGTTTTCGGTGTCGTCCGGCGCGGCCCTGGCCTATCAGGGGCACGGCAACGTTGCGAGAATCGCCCGCATGGACAGGGCCGGCAAGGAAGGGGGCAGCCTCGGCACGCCGGGTGAGAACGCCCGCTTGTTTGTCTCCCGCGACGGTCAAACGGCGGTGTTCGATCGTCAGTCCAGCCCGGGCTCGATGGACATCTGGTCGATCGATCTGGCGCGTGGCATCGAAACGCGTCTGACGTCGGATCCGGCTATCGAAGCCGGGCCAGTGCTCATGCCTGGCGGCCACGCCATGATCTTTGGCTCGACCAAGCGAGGCGGCCCTCCGAATCTGACGCGAAGAAACCTCGACACGGGCATCGAAGAATTCCTGCTGCCGTTCTCAGCGTCCCTCCAGGAAGCCGACGACGTGACGCGAGACGGACGAACGCTGTTGTTTTCGCAGCGCGCGCAGGGCGGGCAATACGATCTTTGGTCCTTGTCGTTGACAGGGAGTGGCGCGGCCACGCCGTATTTGAACTCGCCGGCTGACGAGACGTCCGCCCGGTTCTCTCCCGACGGCCGGTTCGTGGCGTACGTCTCGAACGATTCCGGACGCCGCGAAGTGCACGTGACGCCATTTCCCGTCGGCGGCGTGTCGACGCGTGTGTCCAGCGGAGGCGGCAGACTGCCGCGGTGGAGCGCCGACGGACGCGAGCTCTTCTACCTGTCCGCCGACGGACAATTCACGGCGGTGCCCATCCGGACGACGCCGTCCCTGCAGATCGGCCGCGCGGTTGCCTTGTTCGCCGTGAGCAACCCTCAGCGGTGGGCCGGCTTCGACGTGACCGCAGATGGGGGCTTCCTGGCGATTCTGGCCGACACCATTGCCGGAGAGCAGCCGTTGAGCGTCGTGTTGAACTGGAAACCCGCCCAACAGTGATCAGAAGTACGTCTTCAGTCCCATCGCGATCCGCCAGAACGAGCCGTCTCCGAATGTCGCGCGCGGCGTCGCGAACGAATCGACCTTGTGATACAGACCCTCGCCCGTAAAAGCCGAGCGCGGCGTAAAGAAGAACTCGAGGCCGCCGCCGACATTGAAGCCGGCCTTGGTGTCTGCCCCTTCCAGGCCGTCTTCGCTCGATCGGAAGCGGTACATGCCGATTCCCGCGGTCACGTACGGGTGGATGGCGCCGCCTTCCCAGTTATAGACGACGTTGCCGTCGATGTAGAAGGGCTTCACCGTCCCGCTGAACCGCGCTGCCCGACGATATCCCACCAGGCCGCGCCCACCTGAGCGCGAACTGATACGCGCGATGTCAGGTAACCTTCCAGTGTGCCGGCGATGTCAATTCCCTTGTCGAGGGCTGGATCGGATGGGATATCGGCGCCGAATGAAGCGCCGATGCCAACCATTCCTGGGGCCGGGGCGCGACGTTGCGCGAACGCCGGCGCGGCCGTGGCCGCAAGGATGAGGAACGCGAGCAGCGCGGCTGTAGTAGATCTCATGAGTGGGAGCGGCTGCAAGCGAGGTGCCCGCGACGCGCAGCGGCTCGGCCGTGGCCTTGACCGGTAAGAGACTCAGATGATAAAACTTGCACCGTTCTCGGGATTTCCCGGGACGCGTCTCTTCCCGCATACATGGACAAACTCGTCGAGCGCGAATCCGCGACTCGCAATCCGCTGGTCGCCGCGCCCGCCCTCGCTGTTCAGTTCTTCCTGATTCCGTTGGCCGTTGTCGCAATCACGGTCGGCGTGTATGTGGGGTTCCGCTCGCTGCTGGCCGACAACCGCGGCCCGAAGGACTACCTCGCCGAAGTCCAGAACGGCGGATCGGATCGTCGCTGGCCCGCCGCCTACGAGTTGTCGAGGTTGATGGACGACCCGAAGGTCCGCGCGGATCGCTCGCTGAGTCAGCCGCTCGTTGCCGCCTTCGAGCGCGCCAGGGACGACGATCCACGCATTCGCCGTTATCTCGCCCTCGCCATCGGACGCCTCGATCCGCCGATGGCCCCGGAAGCGATCGCGGCGCTCAGCGCGGCGCTCGAGGAAGAAGCCAAACCGGCAAGTGAAGACTGGATCTCGAAGTTCACGGGGTGGTCGGCGAGCGACATCGGCGAGGTGCGCATCAGCGCGATCTGGGCGCTGGGGGCCTCCGGCGATCCCATGGTTGCCGCGAGGCTGCAGCCGCTGTACGCGTCGCCGGACGCAGGCATCCGGAAGATGGTCGTGTACTCGCTGGGCGCGCTGCCCGGCGAAACGCAACTGGCCACGTTGCGACGTGCGCTCCAGGATGAAATGCCGGATGTGCGCTGGAACGCTGCGATCGCGCTGGCGCGGCACGGCAACCGCGAAGGTGTGCCGGTGCTTCGTCAGATGCTCGATCGGCAGTACGTCGAACAGACCGTCAAGCGGAGCGTCCGGCAGGACACCGACGAGGATCCCGTGGCAGACGTGATGATCAGCGGCCTGCGGGCCGCTGCGTCGCTGAAAGACGATGCCCTGAAGGCGTCGGTCGACAGCCTGAGCCAGCACGATCGGAGCATGAAAGTGCGACAGGCCGCGATCGAAGCGCTGAAGGCGATGGGGTAAATTGGTCAATGGCTGATGATCAGAAGCCTGTAGCACCGAGCGCACCGCCGGCCGGAGCGAGTCCGGCGGCAACGCCGGCGACGCCCGCTCCCGCGGCGGCGGGCGCGCACGCGGCGAAACCGGCGCCCGCGCCGCGTCCACCAGCCGCGCCGATTCCGGATCTCGCGGGCAGGACCACCAACGCCGCGTCGCCAGGCGGAGCAGCCGCGCGGACGGCGGCCGCTGCACCAGCCGCCAAGGCCGCCACGCGCGATCCCGACGACACGTCGCCGCTCCTGACGCGCCGCGCCTGGATGGGCCTCGCATGGGGCGCGTTTTCGGCGGCGTCCGCCGCCGCGCTGGCAGCCACCGGCCGTTTCATGTTTCCCAACGTGCTCAACGAGCCGCCGCAGCAATTCAAGGCGGGCTTCCCAAACGAGTACGGCGTTGGCGTCGACGAACGGTGGAAGGAGAAGTACGGCATTTGGCTGGTGCGGACGACCGAGGACATCGAGCAGCACGCCAGCGGCTTCTACTCCTTGAGCGTCACTTGCACGCACCTGGGCTGTACGCCGAACTACCTGTCGGCGGAAAACAAGTTCAAGTGTCCGTGTCACGGCAGCGGCTTCCGCATCACGGGCGTCAACTTCGAGGGGCCGGCGCCGCGTCCGCTCGAACGGACGCGCATCGTGCTGGCAGAAGACGGGCAGATCCTCGTGGACAAGAGCCGGCACTTCCAGCGCGAGCTGGGGCAGTGGACGGATCCCGAGGCGTTTCTGAAGGGTTGAACGTTTTGAAGTGCGGAAGTGCGGAAGTGCGGAAGTGTGACTGCTGAGAGCTGATAGCCAATATGGCAGATACCAAGACG
>Ga0114129_10011849_pt1 | contig 12402 bp, 16 predicted proteins | sample RhiMetdeltSRZDD1_FD_80071 | JGI IMG/M metagenome (GOLD analysis project Ga0114129, IMG submission 80071) | Populus rhizosphere microbial communities from Tennessee, USA - Rhizosphere MetaG P. deltoides SRZDD1 (version 2) (version 2) | ecosystem: Host-associated > Plants > Roots > Rhizosphere >...
ACTTTTAACCGATAAGACCAAAATAACGCTCACTGCAAAGGAACGGTATTCAATTATTGGTTTCGTTGTTTCCATGTTTTTCAGGAATGTGGCATGGCATACGTTCTATAATAATGCACTGGATCAGATGCTGGAACATGTGTATGACCTGACAAAGCAAAATGGCATGGACACTTTTTATTTTGGCGATGAAGAAATTTCTATTGCTGGAAAAACGCTCGAAGAGCTGCAAAAAGAAAATAAAAAGCAGGATAAGCCGATGCTTGCCCTGGTACAGGCTCAGAATATCTTTCAGCTTATTCGGTTACGGCTTATCAATGATGTAGTTACTATCACAAAGGCCCGTCCGGGTTTTGAATTTATAACCAGTGACAACCCGGTAGCATTCAAAGGTGCCAATATAAGACAACGGCCCATCCCTTTTGATCCATCGAATACACTTATGATACCCATTGATAAAGATCATTTGCTGCAATTGCAGCCCTGGGTAGAAAAGGAGTTGGACTGGAATTTGTTGGGACGATTACACGACGAGCCAATCCCCGGCATGTATACTTCTATCAATAACAATTTCCAATCTGTGCAATGCGACAAATTCCTGCTTGGGACTGAAACAGGTTTAAAAGCGTTCCAGGCTAAACCGGAAGGCATATTTCCCCGTGGTGCCAAATAATGTGGTTAGCCCTCTTGGGAAGGCTTTTGTTATATATACCATAAAAACATAAAAGCCCCGTTGAAACGGGGCCTGTTCTGATGTGGCGGATACGGATTGATTTTTTAAATAAAGGCCGTTCCTTGCGGAACCGGCCCTTATGTTGGTTTTTCAGAGTACGGTTAATGAGTGGCGATGAAAACAATCTTATATCGCTTCCTCAAAATCCGGCGCAGGCGCGACCGGCACGACAAGCACCATTCCCTTGATCGTAATTACCTGAACAAAGTCACCACGGTTAAAACCCGCCCGCTCTATCCATCGGCCCGCTAGCCGGATGTGGGGTACAAAATGATAAGCCCCAAAAGAAACCGGGTAAGAGCTTTCAATAACTTTCAGCGTCCGGATTCCATCTATTCTTCCAGGGTTTGTATAACTGAACACATGCGCGATATCGCTGATGGTGCTTTTCAGCATTTCAAACGTTTTTCTTATGGTTTCAAACGACCCATATTCCGGCGGCGCTTCATCTGGCATATATTCAACGTCAATCGGCTGATCTGGTGATAGTGTTTCTTTAGGTGGCCGGGCATTTTTAACAGGTGGAGTTTTCAGCACTTCCGCAAGAACGCGTTCTGCAAGAGGCGCTGCTGTAAGCACTTCATCAAGCGTCAGATCATCTTCCCTGATTGCACCTGGCAGCGTTTGTTCATGCTTGTGCCTCCTTACCATGTATGGAGCAGGCAGCGCTTCTTCAAGCACCTGTTTATCTTTAATGGGTGCAGCCATAGGATGCGCTTTCCTGTGGTTCTGAACTGGATTTTCCGCAGGCAGTACCTTTTCGATCAAACCTTCCTGTAGCATCTGCGATACACTGCCATATTCGGTGCATCCCATCGCATCTTCGGTTTCCAACGCTTTTTTACCGATCAGCATCGTCGTGCAGGTGAACCAGACGGCATCTTCGACTTCGGTTTCATAAATAAGGATAGCGCCTTTTTTCAGGGATACGGTTTCTGCGTTTTCGTAGTTATCGAGTTCATAAGGCATGGGCATAAATTGAAAAGGTATGTCATCCCTTCCTTTTATCACCCTGTACACGCCGTTCTCATGAAACCAGTGGCGAAGCGTGTATCCTTTTACTTTTTCCTCGCTATATTCATCAACTTCCTCGGTTACTGTCTCGATACTGTAGAGGCCATGATGGCGAAGGATTTTGCTCACCTTGCTGAATAAGGCTTTTTTGTTCGTGTAATGCTCTGTCACTATCTCCATAACACTGTGTTTTTATCAGTTCATGTTCATTACAATTGTTCACGTACTGTTGCAGTTGCTGCAATCCGGTTTGCAGCATTTCATCGATCCGGTAGATCGGCAGCTTTAAAAGAGAGGCCGCTTTTGCCTTGCTGTATCCCTTATCGTAAATAAGCCGGATCACTTCGCGCGGGCCGACATCCATTGTGTCGAGAACAGAACTCATGCCGCCTGATAAAGCTTGCAATTGACTGGCGGTGGGCCAGCTTTCTATGACCTGTGCCGTTTGGATAACAAGCCGCAGAGTGATATGCAGCATCCATGTGTAGAGCTTTTGCCTGCGCCTTTTGCAATCGCTGATGGTAAAATAAGCGGCGACAAACGCCTTTTGCAGCACCTTGGCGGCAATATCCTTATCTTCTATCAGGTCGATAAGATGACCATGCAAGACAGGCGAATAAGTTTCATGCAGAAAGGCAAACGCCTGCCTGTTGCTGGTATAGAGCAGGTCAATCAATAACTGTTCATTGATGGGAAGTTTGCTCATAACACGCATTTTCTTTCGTCTCGGTTCCACTTCTCATTTTGTTGTTATGGACCAGTTCATACCCGCCTTCCATAAATTGATTTAAACGGATATTCTCATTATTAAGATGTTTAATGACCTCCGCCCTTGTATTCAGTAATTCCAGTTGTCGAGAGGATTCCAGAAGATCCCGTGTGCGGATGTTGTATAGCTCGGCAAGTACTTTTGCCTCCTTCGGCGTCATGAAGGTTACGCCGGTTTCAAGTTCTTTATAGTCTTCGGGTGTAAGGCCAAGTTTGGAAGCGACCTGAGGCCTGCTCAGGCGATGCGAGGTTCTGCATAAACGCAGCAATACGTTCTCTTCCATATCAAGTAAGGTTTTTGTGAAGTATTTTATGTGCTGCTAATCGTGCCTCAGAATTGCTCACCAAATATAAATTTGTTCGTTTAAATACCAACGTTAGTAATGAACAGGGATTTTCATGTGAGTACGGGCAAGTGGTAAGCGCGAAATGCGCGAAAACACTGAATTTCCCGGTTTTCCCCGCACTTACACTTGTTTAAAAATTTTGTTCAAGTTAATCCTTGGGTTAGAATGAACAGAACCCCAACCAAGCACATGAAGAAAGGTGTCAGGCATCTTCGGGTGTCTACGCCCCGCCAGGGACGAAGCGGATTAGGGCTGGCGGCACAAAGGCGTATTACAGATTATTATTTCAAGACCAATAAAATACTATTGGTAAAGGAATTTGTGGAAGTAGGCAGCGGCAGGCCCCGCAAACGTCCGAAGGCACAAAAAACAATCGAGTATTGCCGCAAGCACAATCTGCCTTTATATGTAGCCAATCAAAGCAGGCTGGCCCGTAACGTGGGTTTTATCTATGACCTGATTGAAAGCGGGTTTGAATTTATCAGCGTTGAAAGCCCTGGTGCCGATAAATTGCAAAAACTTTTTCAGGCAATCATTGATGAAAAGGCCGCAGATGATATCAGCCGCAACACAAAAAATTCTCTGGTGTCAGCAGCGAAGAAAGGTGTCAAGTTTGGCGGCAACAGCAGGAAACGTAAACGAACAATGCAGCGCAAGCGAAGGAAGTATTTAAAACGTATCAAGCAGATCATTAAGAACATACAAAAGCGCGATATTACAACAGTGAGAGGCATCACCAATGATCTAAACCGAAGGAAGGTAAAGACCTTTCGGGGCAATAAAGGCGGATGGCATATAAGTACCGTTCACAAATTATTACATGAACTGTCATCAAAAAAATAAACAGCCCATCATGATTTTATTTAAAAAAGCGCTTTTTATAGCCTCGATGTTTATGAATGTGAGTCATGCGCAACAGTCCAAGCTTACGGCAGATACAGCAAAGCATGAAAGCAGCAGCCTGAAGGCATTTGATTTCCGGGGCCAAGGGTTTGACGTATCCATAGATTATGCTCTGCTTCATTCGCGCGACCAGTTTCCGGTCATTGTGGATGTGCAAACAAGAAAGAGCGACACACTGATAAAATTAACCGGCAAGGCTATGAAGGAACTCGATGCACAAGGGTTTAAAAATATGGCCTTGCTGGCAAGCGACAAGGATACAAGTTCTGCGTATATACTGGAATCAGTTTATATCTATGCAAAGGGAGAAGTGTTCGGAGTTCTGTCCAGAGGATTATCGGATGACGGTGTTGAATTGTGGTTTTACCACAACAAGGACAGAAAGATAATATTGCAGGAATATCCGAAAAACTTCGATGCGGCATCATATATTAAAAACAGGATAAACGAGGCTTATCGCAGCACAGGCAGGCACATTAGTAGCAACTAATTTATTTTAAGGGACAAACCACGCAGAAAAAACTTGCATATTCCATAATGCATATGTATAAAGGTATTGGTTTGCATAATAAGTGAATTTAGGGAAATTGAAAGGTTAGGCTATGACGCAAGCAAACGCTTACAAAATCGGGGATGTGCTGCCGGATGGATGGGTTGTTGGACCGATATCTCCAGACACAGGTATTGTCATGGCTATCGAACCTGAATCCAGTGCTTTGCAGGGTTACAAGACATGGTATCAAGGTAAAAAGCATGCCGATGCATTGCAAGGTCAGGGCCATGTAAATGCCCGTTTGCCTGCCCCTAAGGAATTAAATGCTCTGTTTAATGATGTCGTAAAAGCGGGCCATAACCAACATGCCCAGTTTAATACAAAACTTTCCTTTTTTGGAAAGAGCTCCACCTTGTACTGGGCGTCTTCTGCGCCAGTTCTCCTCCTCCGATCTCTTTTTGCTAGGGTACAATACTTTGGCAAAGGCGGCGTAGCTGATGTATTGAAATTAGATACTGCCAATGTGCGTTGCGTCCGTGACGAGGCAGGTCTTACGCTTACGTAATGTGATTGAGAAATCAGAAATCCAGTTTCAGGGATGCAGGTATTTTGCTGATATTGTCTGAAGTTACGTTCTGCGCGGGCTTGGCTTCTATACCCGTTTTCAGTTTTTCATCAAGCGTCGACTTTTTAGCGTCAATTCTATTACCTTCTTCCAAGGTATCTTTTTTGTACTTGTTTACCTTTTCAGTCCACGCTTTTTGTTCTTCCGGCGATTTGTTTTCAATATTCTTCCCTTCGTCTTTTAATTGTTTGAGCGTGCCTTTCGAGTTTTTACAAAAGCCAATCTCTTCTTTATAAATGTCCAGATATTCTTTAAGCCATTCCTGACGACGCTCATATTCGGGCTGTGCCTTTTTGAATACGAGCATAAGGAAGGCCGGGTTTTCACGATCAACTATTTTACCTGTTTTTTCTTCCCACTGTTTTATCACTGATTCCAGTGTCGGGTCTTTTAGTTTTCCATTGCCATCAAGCTCCAGGGCTTCGCCTCTTTCGAGGCGCTCGATGCCTTTATGGATGGCTTTTAGGCTTTCATTAATTTCTTCGAATTCTATTTGCTTTAGCGTTTGCCCGGTGGTGGCCTGTTCTAGTTTTAGATCAATCAGGTTATCAAGATCATTCAGTGTATGGCGTGCCGCTTCAATGTTTTGGCGAATGGTTTGCATAATAAGGCGGTTTAATTCACGCTCTTTCTTTTTTTCTTCAGCCTGGGATTTTGAGTTTGCAGTGTTCTGCCTGCCCTGCTGGCCGATGGCATGGGCATCACCACTCTTCTCGACATTCAAAACCAGGGTTTCAAGATTTTTTGCAAGCTGGTGGGGTTTTGATACAGCCATGCCGGACGTTGCTACGCTGCGGTTATATGCGCCGCGCAAATAGCCCTGATCTTTGACCGTTAATTCTGTTTTATCGTCCACACCCATGAAAACCTGCTTAAAGGCTTACTATGTCTGAGGTACATCTTAAAGTAGAAAGATTAATGAAGTATTAACCATTAGGGCCTGAAACGCTTATGTTGATACATGCATACGACGTAGGTTAATTTGTATATACAGTGTTGATACAGGAAAATGGCCATGAGAGTAAGCGTTAAGAAATGGGGTAACAGTGCATCGGTGCGCATCCCTGCTGCCATCATGCAATCAGCACACCTGTCACTTGACCAGGTGGTGGAAGTGCGTGAAGAGGAAGGCCGTATTATCATCGAACCGGTGCATGAAGCGGATAATGATCTGGATGCCCTGCTCAGCCGGATCACGGAAGAAAACCTGCACGGTGAAATTTCAACCGGCAACCCATTAGGTAATGAGGTCTGGTAGTGTCGGGATCATATTATGCCGTGGTCAAAAGGTGGGGAAACTAGCGGACAATCTTCAAACATTATGCGCTGTATGCAATATCGGAAAAAGCGATGAAGTATTTTAATGGGGTTAGGAATATAAAAAATGAAGATGCTTTCAACTATTATTAATTACTTCAGAAAACTCGTTTTTCAAAGAAAATCTATAACCACAGCTTTGGCATGGTCGGGAAATGTCCCCAATAAATACATAGGCCCGTGGTCTGAAGAATGTCTTGATGTAATCAAACGCTTCTACGAGCAAGGCAAATCAAAAGAACAGTGCGCAGTCCAGCTTGTGATGATTTTATTTGAAATTTTTGTTATTCCCAAAATGTCTTATCCCGAGCGGCTAAGGATACTAGAACAGATTGATTCATTTGTGCCGAAAGAATTCCATGACGCATTTCTAGCGAGGAAGCTGAGTAATATAGACGTTACAGAATTTCGTATTAAATGGGCTATCATGTGTATCTCTGTATCTTATGCTAAAAAAGAACTTCCCGAAAAAGATGCCGCAGCATTCATGATTTTTTTAAGAAGCAAACTGCAGCCTTAGTAAAAAGGGGGTACAGCATCACCTATGTCCAATTCCATTCCTTCTGAACGGATTTTGCGACGCATGGACAAGGCAAATGAGAAGATTTTAGCCATGAAAAAACGTTCAACCTCTGTTGCAAACCTCTAATAATGCATGCAAGAACAAAACAGGAAAAGTTGAACATCGCCTTTGATTTAATTGAAAACTACTCCGCCTTATGATTTGCTACCTCCTCACCACACTGGTTAAGGGTTATCCCTTTGAGGTGCCCATTGCCGTGAATGCTCCCGGCGTTGTCCTTGCTGACCAGATCAAAAGTCTGGATTGGCGCATGCGGTCTGCCCGGCACAAAGGAAGAGTGTCTGCAAGAGAACTGGCTTCCGTGCGGGCCAAAATAAAAATCCTGATCGGTTGTTAATCCACCAGCCTTCCATATCCCGAGAATACGTAAATTCGGGATATGGAAGTTATCTGTCTTGAGACGGAAGCCTTTTATGCCCTCGTCGATGAGGTGGTCAAGCGCTTGCGGGATGCAGCGCCAGAAAAATGGGTTACCACGGAAAAGGCAATGGAGCTTCTTAACATCAAGTCAAAATCAACCCTGCAAATTTTACGGGATGAGGGAAAACTTAGGTTCACGCACCCGCAGAAAAAAATCATTCTCTATGACCGGGATTCCATAAACGAGTATTTAGAAAAACACGCCCGCGAAACTTTTTAAGACATGGATGAAAAACTTTTTACCAAAGGCTTCAATTACGGTTACGACCTTCAGGAGCAAAAACCTGAACTTTTAAATATATTGCTCAAAGGCATTTCTACCGGCCATCCCGACTTAATTGAAGGTTTAAAAGAAGGCCAGAAACAACGGCAGAAAGAGGTTGAACTTGAACGTATCAGGCAATCAATTGATCGGAGTAACGGCCGGGGAAAATCAAATGAGCGCGATTTAGAGCGATAGTTAAACAGGATGAAAAAATTTCAATTTATTCAATTGGTTGCACTTTTTTTCTGAAGTGAAACAATAACTTTCTCCCTGCTCTGCTGTTAAAGTGGAAGATGAAATTCACAATTGATGTAAAGATTGATGGAAGGCCGCGCCGGTATGTCGTTGAATGTATTTATAAAGATGACCGCATTGAGCGTTACCGGATTAACGGGCGGGACCGTTTCATAATTCTTGAAACCAACAGACCCGTATTTATAAATCGCGGTTTAAAACACAGGCGAGCAAAATGGACGCTTTATGAAGGCACCGTGAAAAGCCCAAGAGCTTTTGAAGAAATTTATAAGGCGGTTGAAGCCTACCTGTCCCTGCCCTGATTTTACTCTTCTCCTAAAGCAAAATTGCCAGGATAAATTTTCTAAATATCCATCCCCCTGCTCCGCTTTATCCTGCTGTGCCGGGAACGTGACACCTGCATTCCCTGATAAGCAAATTCCGGCCTCTCCGTTTGCACGAAAGTTACACTAATGCTCAGATGGATGAATTACACGCTATGCTGAAAGCAATTTTACCGGTGTTAAGGGTGTGTAGCTTTTCATAAATATGCGAAACACCCCATCCATGCATTTTTTGGCCCAATCCTGAACAGTAGCAAGCTGCAGATCTTCTATATTTAAATATATATTACGGTATTTGAGTGAATCCATTTGCGCATCTGAATTTATTGGGCTTCTTCGCTTTTCCGGCCATTTTTCCTTGTGGTGAGCCGCGAATAACGGCGTAAGTAGCTCGATTAAAAGCCCTGCGCACATTTTGGTGGTTTCGCCCAAGATCACATCAACTTTGATATAACCAAGGCGCTCCAACAATCGCAGGTAATTTTGAATGGTGCGACGGCTGCGCTTTAAAGAGGCCATGAGATACGTAACAGTGACTTTGAGACACCTTCCCTCCCTGTTCGCCCGATAGGTTTGTTCCATCAGCCGCATGGCAAAACGCCGGGAACCATCTGTAAGATTTTGATCACTCAAAATGCGTGATGAGACTTCAGGAATAAACCCGTCACCTGCCTGCGCGACGCCTGATAACTGTTCATCCAATAATATCGTATTGGCATTATAGCGGTGGCAGGTTTGCAGGGAACGTTTACGGCGCAGCTCATATACCTGCCGATCCCCCTGCTCTTCTTCATCGGTTATCCATCCCATTTTGTGAGCAATTATGTAATCAACATTGCCATAGGTTGGTTTCTTCCAGCCCGCAGGTTTTTCACCTGTGATGTGCTGAAGATCTTCAACGCGCTGCATCAACGGTTTTAGCCGATACATGGGGATGGACGTTAAACGGTCAATTGCCCCCCTACTCTCCATAGAGGCGCTTGCCTGATTTTGTGCGCGGTGCTTTCTCTCCTGCAAAGCTTCCCTCATGGAAGCAATTTCTTCTTCGCGGGTCATGTGCCTGGACGTTTGATAAAACCGCCCTGCCATGCCCGGTTCATTATCTGGTTCAATAGTATCTTTTCTGTGCTGCATCTTTTTTAAGGCAGCCTTTGTAACCTGTGTATAAGGACGCAAAAAGACATTGCAGAATCACATTTGACTTGCATCCCGAATCGCACAGCGATACTATGAAACCATTGTTGAATGGAGTTTTAGTATCGCTCCGCTATAAAGACCGCCGCGCCAACGGCGGTTTTTCTTTTACTTAGGTACTAAAGGCGAAATGCCTCTCCTTGATTTGCTGGTTTAGATAAGAAATTTCGACTCTTGTGATAAGAATCGGATAGGTAACGTATACCAGATTGTATACTTATCCACAACTGTTTACAGGTTTGATGTATACCTGTATACAACTGTAAACACCTGTTAAATTCAATGTTTTCAGCTATTATTCACCCTGACCTGTTTACAAGGTGACAGGAGTAATTGAGTATACACAGGCACGGTATACGGATACTACACAGCATACTTTCTGTATAGGGTATGCAGATGTATACAGGCATGAAAGCCCATAAATGCTAAGGGAAGGGCGCCTACGCTTGCCGGTTACAGCATTTGATTGTATACTCTTCACAGAAGTAAACACCCGCCATACCCATTCCTATACAAGAGCCCGCCATGAAACATTCCATATCCGAAGCTGCCCGCATCGTAGATGTATCCAGAAAAACTTTTTATAAGCATGTCGAGAAAAAAGGCATATCTCTGGAAAAGGATGCAAACGACAACCCGGTTGTCGATGCCTCCGAACTGATCCGGGTTTACGGGGATCAATACCGCCTGGATCGAGCGAATGGTAACAAGGTGACAGTGGAGGATACCCAGGACGATACACCCGTATCCAGTGACGTAACAATCGAACTGGCCGTGCTTAAAAAAGAGAATGAACTTTTAAAAGCCCAGAACACTTCCCAGAAAGATAGTTTTGAAGAGCAGATTGATTATTTACGGTCAAAGCTGGATGAAGCCACCGGCGAGGCTAGGAAATTAACCGCATTGCTCACTGACCAAAGAGCTGGTCGTAGTGGGGCAGGGGACTGGGAAAAATCTTACAAAGCATTGGAACACCGGGTTGCCAATTCCGAAGAAGCTGTGAAAGAGGCTGCCGAAATTAAACAGAAAGCAACCCGGATACTAAAGCAAAATAAGGATCTCAAGGAACAGCTTGAGGCCGAACGGAGCAAGACCTGGATACATCGGCTATTCGGTTAAGTTATTCTGGCGGTTATTGATTCACGTGGATCGTTTACATAATATGATCGCCCATGATCCACGTGAATCATTGATCTTTCATAACTTCAAATTTACCTCACCCGTCGCTGCAGATTACCCCTGAAGGGGCAGGGCGATAAGCTAAATAATCGGTCTATTCCGCTCATATCTTCATCAAAATCAACGAATTGAAATAATACTATGCAAATTTAACGTTGTGTGTTAAATTTGTCGAGATGATACAACGCAGGCTTGAAATAAAGGTAAAAGACGCTTTACAGCGCAGTCCGGCCGTAGCCCTGATGGGGCCACGTCAGGTCGGCAAAACCACCATTGCCCTGAATATCTCGGAAACAACACCTTCCGTATATCTTGATCTTGAAAACCGACTGGATTTGCAAAAGGTAAGCGACATAGAGACTTTCCATGCAGAGAATAGCGACAAGCTGATTATTCTGGATGAGGTGCAGCGCCTACCGGAAGTATTTGCCTCGCTTCGTGGCATCATCGACCAGGAGCGTCGCAAAGGAAACAAAACAGGACAGTTTTTATTTTTGGGTTCAGCGTCCATTGACCTGCTCCAGCAATCCAGTGAGTCACTAGCCGGTCGTATCGCTTACCTTGAATTGCACCCGGTAGATATTTTGGAGTTTGCCGGCGATAGCCTGGAAAAGATGAACACGCTCTGGCTACGTGGTGGATTCCCCGAAAGCCTGCTGGCTGATAACGATACCAACAGCCTTGCATGGCGGCTTGATTTTATAAAAACCTATCTGGAAAGGGATATACCGCAGTTAGGCCCACGCATTCCAGCAACTACATTGGAACGGTTCTGGACGATGCTGGCCCATAATCAGGGGCAGGTGTTAAACGCCTCCTTGCTTGCCAGAAATCTTGAGGTATCCAGCCCGGCCATAGGTCGTTACCTGGATCTGATGAATGATCTTTTACTTGTCAGGCGTTTGCAACCCTGGACTTCGAATGTCGGCAAACGCCTTGTGCGCGCGCCAAAAGTGTACGTACGCGATAGCGGCATTACACATGCCTTGCTTAATATCAGTGGCTATAATGATCTGTTGGGCCATCCGGTAGTAGGGGGAAGCTGGGAAGGTTTTGTCATTGAAAATATTCTTTCTGTTATACCGGCAAGGGTTCAGCCATATTATTACCGTACACCTGGCGGTGCCGAAATTGACCTGGTGCTGGAATTTTCAGGGCAGCAGAAATGGGCCATTGAAATAAAGCGCAGCTCCGCGCCATCCCTTAGCAAAGGGTTTTATATAGGCTGTGAAGATATAAAAGCCGACAAGCGGTATGTGGTGTATTCAGGCGCGGATAAATTTTCTTTGGGGCAGGGGGTTACCGCTATTTCTTTGTATGAATTACTGCAGGAGATTTCTCAATTATAAATTCGAAAATGTGCACGTTTATAACCTTTCGGTGAAGTAGCAGGGCGCAGCACGAAATACAAGGTTAATCCCCCTAAACGTTCCCATCGATGCCGTTGAAGAGTTGTTGCAAACAGGATTGCAGCAATTGCGGTAGTATTTGAAAGAGCGTCATTGGCAATGAGTGTAAAAATATAAATCGTATGGAAGTCCCTACAGAACGTCACAAAACAAGTCTTGTTCAAACGCGTGGGTGACCGTTAATTCGGATTTATCATCCACACCCATAAAATTCTGCTTAAAGGCTTGTTTGTATAATATACAACTTAAAGTAGAACTATTAACTACAGCAAGACACAAATTTTTCTTGCCTTTTAATATACATAATGTATAGAATCTGCGTCCGTGCCGAGCCAAGTCTTACGCTTGAATAAGACGCGATGTTAGAAACTCAATTTCAAGAAAACAACATAGAAAATAAAGATTGTATATTTCATAATATAGCTGTATAAAGGCCAGAATTCTAAACAAAAAATAGATATTAAGAAGTTGAAAGGGCAGAGCATGGCCGAGGAAAAAATAGAATTGGACGGAGCATTTGGAGCATTTAAGGAAGTAGTCCCGACACAGTTTGGCACCGCACAGGTTCCTGCCA
>Ga0114129_10011851_pt1 | contig 12401 bp, 12 predicted proteins | sample RhiMetdeltSRZDD1_FD_80071 | JGI IMG/M metagenome (GOLD analysis project Ga0114129, IMG submission 80071) | Populus rhizosphere microbial communities from Tennessee, USA - Rhizosphere MetaG P. deltoides SRZDD1 (version 2) (version 2) | ecosystem: Host-associated > Plants > Roots > Rhizosphere >...
GAAACTAAGAATAGCACTGTGGTACTATCGACCCGCGATGGCCGGAACGATGAAAGATCGCCTGATCAAGAAGTTCGAAGACGAGATCCAGACGCTGAATTACGAGTTGAAGCTCGAGCTGCCCAAGGAAATCAAGCGCGCGCGCGAGCTCGGCGACCTGCGCGAGAACGCCGAATATGCCGCGGCGAAAGAGCGGCAGCGGCTCGTCGAGGCCCGCATCAGCATGCTGCAGAAGCGCGTGTCGGAGATCGCGCTGATTAACGTCGACCGGATTCCGAAGGATCGCGCCGGCTTCGGCTCGACGGTCCACGTCGTCGAAGGCAACGGCGAGAAGCTCGTCTTTCAGCTCGTGATGCCCGAGGACGCCGACGCGGCGAAGGGACTCATCTCGACCACGTCGCCGATCGGACGTGCGTTCCTCAACAAGGAAGAAGGCGACTCGGTCAAGGTGGCGACGCCCGGCGGGACCCGCGAATTCGAAATCGTGAAGCTGATGACCATTCACGACGAAGCCACGGGATGAATCCCCGGCTCGACGTCGCCCGCTCCGCCGTTTCCGAGCCTTACTCTCCCCAACGCCGCACCGCGCTCGTCCTCACCGGCATCGGCACCGCCGGCGCGTATCACGCCGGCGTCCTGCGCGCGCTGCACGAAGCGGGCGTCAAGCTCGACATCGTCGCCGGACGCGGCATCGGCGTCGTCGGCGCGCTGTTCGCGGCGGTCGACGGCGCGCAGCGCCTGTGGGACGACAAGGGCTTCTGGCGATCGCCGGCGATCGCGTCGCTGTACTCGTGGCGGCGGGTGCCGCGGATCGCAGCGGGAGCGCTCGCGCTCGCGGTGGCCATCGTCGCGGTGCCGCTGGCCGTCGTCGTGCTCGGGCTGATCGTGTTTCCGATCGACTTCGCGCTGCGCATCGTCGGCGCATCGGGCGCGCCCAGTCTCGTCGCGGCGTACGTCGGCGCCGCGCAGTCGGCGTTTGAGCCGGCCGCGCTGCCGACCTGGCTGCCGCGGCTCGCGCTGCTCGTGCTCGGCCTCGCGGTGATCGTCGCGGCGATCGACGGGTGGCGCCACCGCGGCCGCCGATCGCGGGGCGGCCTCTGGTGGGGCGTCCTGCGGCCGCCGCTGTCGGCCACGCAGGCGGTGGATCACTGCTGGCGCGTCATGTGGGATCTCGTGCGCGGGGCGGCGCAGTTGAAGCCGCCGCCCGTCGCGGATCTCGGCCGCCGCTATACCGAGATGCTGTCGGAGAATCTCGGTCAACCGGGCTTCCGCGAGCTGCTCGTCGCGGTCCATGACGTCGATGCGCACCGCGACCTGATCTTCGCGCTCGTCGGCGAGTCGCGGCGGCGCGGCCTGATCCGGCGATCGACCATCGATGCGGCCGACACCCGCCGGGCCGAAGTCTTCGATCTCTCCGGCGTCGCGCGCGATCACATCGCCGATGCCGTCGCGGCGTCGCTCTCGATCCCGCTGGCGACCGAATGGCACGCGGTGACGTTCTCACCGGACGCGTACTGGCGCGGCGAAACGCACCGGCTCGGCGATCGCGCCGGCAGCCTCATCCGCATCGTCGACGAATTGATCGACCTCGGCGTCGAACAGATCGTGCTGGTGTCGGCGACGCCGGAGTCGCCGGGGCCGCACGCGCTCGCTGACGTCCGTCTCGACGGCCGCGGCCGGATTGGCGAGTACATCCAGTCGGCGGAAGCCGCCGTCCTGCGCGATGCGACGACGACGACACCCGGCGTTCGGATCTTCACGATCCGCCCGGCGCACAGCGCCGTCGGCCCCTTCGATTTCCGCGGCGGCTACGACGATCGGTCGCACCGGGCGCAGCCGCTCACCGAGCTGATGAGCCATGGATACGAGGACGCCTATCACCAGTTCATCGAGCCCGTCGTGGGTGCATCGGGGGAACGCGTCGGGCAAATTTGAAGTGTGAGTCTGAGCCATGCTGAAGTCTGAAGCGCGTCTGAAGGGTCCGTCGACCGAGTTGATCCACGCGGGCGAAGCGGACCGCGGCGTCGCCGTTCCGCTGACCACCCCCATCTACGAGACGACGACCTTCGTCTTCGACACCGCGCAGGAGGTCGTCGACTACAACGAAGGCCGGTCGCCGAAATATCTCTACTCGCGCTACACGAATCCGACGGTCGTTGCGGTCGAGAAGAAGCTCGCGGCGCTCGACCGGGCGGAAGCGGCGCTGACGTTCTCGTCGGGGCAGGGCGCGACGACGACGATCCTGATGGCGCACCTGAAGGCGGGCGACGAAGTCGTCTGCAGCGCCGCGATCTACGGCGGAACGCTCCATCTGCTGCAGGACGTGCTCGGCCGCTTCGGCATCGCGCCGCGGTTCGTGTCGCTCGAGCAGGTGTCGAACCCCGATGGGTTGTTCACGGACCGGACGCGCATCGTGTGGTTCGAGTCGCCGATCAACCCGACGCTGCGCTGCGTCGACGTCGCGCGCGTCGCCGCCGCCTGCCGCGCCCGCGGCGTGCTGTCCGTCATCGACAACACGTTCGCCAGCCCGATCAACCAGCAGCCGCTGGCGCTCGGGGTCGATCTCGCGATGCAGAGCGCGACCAAATACCTGAACGGCCACAGCGACGTGACCGGCGGCGTCGTGACCGGCTCGGCCGCGCTCGTCGCGCCGATTGAAAAAGCGCGGCGAATGGTCGGCACCGTGATGGATCCGCATCCGGCGTACGCGCTTGGACGCGGACTCAAGACGCTGCCGCTCCGCGTCGCGCGGCACAACGCGAACGCGCAGACGGTCGCGGAGTTTCTCGCGCAGGATCGGCGCGTCAGCCAGGTGTACTATCCGGGTTTGCCGTCGCATCCCGACCACGCCATCGCGACGCGGCAGATGTCCGGCTTCGGCGGCATGGTCTGCTTCGATCTCGATGGCCGCTACGATCGCGCCGAGCAGGTGTACAACCGCCTGAAGGTGATCAAGCGCGCGGCGAGCCTCGGCGGCGTCGAAAGCCTCATCAGCATGCCGGTGCTCACGTCGCAGTGGGGCCACACCGACGAGCAGCTCCGCCAGGCGGGCGTCACGAAAGGGATGCTGCGATTGTCGGTTGGACTGGAAGACGCAGCGGATCTGATCGCCGATCTCGATCAATCGCTCGGCTGAGCGTGCTACGGTTTCGCGGCCGCCGGCTCGTGCTTCTTCTCCGGCACGGGCGACTCGTGCTGCAGGAACTCGTGGATGAACGCCTGCAGGCGCACGTTGATGTCCTCTCCGGCCAGCTCGCCGAACTTCTCACGAAACGCTTGCATGGGAACGACGGCCTTCGCCATCGCGCGATGACCGCCGGCGCTCCCGATGTCGGCGAAGAATCGGCGCACGAACTCGCCGGCGTTCTTCGTGTAGCCCAGGTTCCTGACCGAGATGACCAGCGCGTCGCCGACGATGCCCGCGATGATCGTCCACTTGACGTCTTCGAGCTGCAGGAAGAAGTCGGCCACGTACGTGATGAAGTCTTCGCGGGTCGAGGACCCGATGAACGCGCAGAAGACCTGGTCGGCGAGCGCGCCGCTCCGATACGCCTTCATCACGTATTCGAGGCGTTCGAGCGTGATTTCGGCGCCCTCCATCTTGCGAATCATCGCGGCGTCGGCGAGCGGGTAGAGATAGGAGAACGCCTCGAGATCGACGCGGTTGGTCTGCCGGTTGAAGAACAGCGTGTCGGACTTGATCGCGTAGAGCATCGCCGTCGCCGTCCGCTCCGAGATGTTCACGTCGACGGCGCGCAGATGCTCGGTGAGGATCGTCGACGTCGATCCGTAGTCGGGACGGATGTCCTTGAACGTCGCGGTGTAGCCGGGCTGTTCGGGATGGTGATCGATGACGAGATCCACGCGATCGATGAGGCCGCTGAAGTAGTGCGGCTGCACGTCGACCATCGCGATGCGATCGTATTCACCAAGCGTCTCGGGCTTGATCTGCTCGACGTGGATGTCGAGCAGGTTGACCATGCGCACGTTCTCGGGCCTGGTGACGCCCTGGATCGCGCCGATGATGGCGGTCGCCTTGGTCCGCCGCATGACGTTGCGCAGCGCCAGCCCGCTCGCCATCGCGTCGGGATCGGGCTCGTTGTGCAGCATGATCAGGATGCGCTCGGCGTCGCTGAAGTACCGCTGATACTGCTGCACGCGCGCGCGCGTCAGCGAGCGGCTGAACTCGGTCAGCAGCGGTCCGCCGAACAGCTCCGACATCGAGAGATAGGCGACGTCGGGAAATTCGTCGTGAAACTCCTCGGCCCGCTTCTCCGTCGCCGTCGCGCCGATGCCCAGCATGTAGACGAGCGTGCCGCCCGCATCGCGCACCGCTTCGAGGATTTTCTTGGGATTCCGCCGGCCGTTGTCTTCGATGATGACGCAGGTGCTGGGACCGAGATCGGCTTTCACCCACGTGTCGGTGCGGCGGGGATCTCCGGTGATGACCGTGACGCCCGCCTCCTGCAGGCGTCTGGCGAGTGGCCCCTTTTCGACGATGAATTCCACCTCGAAGCCGGGCAGCAGGATTTCGTCGAGCATCCTGATGACCAGTTCGTCCTGACACACGGCTAAACACCGCATCGAGGTTCCAGACACGGATTATACGCCCCGCCGAGGTGGCCCGGATGCCGCCGCGGGTGTAGAGTCACATCTGTGATGAGCCTGCGGCGCTCGACACGAAGGACACCAAGGACACGAAGCATTTTGGCTTTGGTCTTTGTGTCCTTGGTGTCCATTGTGTTGAGCGCCGCAGGCACGCCTGCGGCTCAGCAGGTGCCGGTGTTCCGCAGCGGCGTCGATCTCGTTCACGTCGGCGTGACAATCAGCGACAAAAAGAGCAGCCTCGCCACCGATCTCACGCAGGACGATTTCGAGCTCTACGAAGACGGCAGGAAGCAGACGATTCGGTACTTCGCGGCCGGCGATCCGGTCGACGCCGATCACCCCGGCCCTTCCCTCCATCTCGGCGTGCTCCTCGACGTCAGCGAGAGCATGGGCGAGGACATGAGCTTCACGAAGACGGCATCGATCAAGTTTCTGAACCGGCTGCAGGACGCGGTGGACATCACGGTCGTCGACTTCGACACCGAGGTCCGCGTGGCGCGCTACAGCCAGAACGAGTTCGCGCGCGTGGTCGAGCGGATCCGGCTGAAGAAGGCGAGCGGCTGGACCGCGCTGTACGACGCGGTCGGCGTGTATCTCGACGGCGCCGGCGGCCAGGACGGCCGCAAGGTGATGCTGCTCTACACCGACGGCGGCGACACGCGCAGCTCGATCGCGTTCCACGAGCTGATCGATCTGCTCAAGGCATCGGACGTGACCGTGTACGCGATCGGTCTGCTCGAGCACCAGCTCGCGTCGACGAAGACCGATCAACGCATGCGGCTGACGCAAATCGCGGAAATCACCGGCGGCCAGGCGTTCTTCCCGACGGCGGTCAAGGATCTCGACAGCGTGTACGACAAGGTGGCCGCCGAAATCCGCGCGCAGTACACGCTCGGCTATCAGTCGACCAACGAGAAGACCGACGGCGCCTGGCGGAAGGTCGAGATCAAGATGGTCAGGAAAGCGGGCCGCGACCTCCGCGTCCGCGCTCGTAAAGGCTACTTCGCGCCGTTCAAGCCGTAGCGCCCGCCCCGGCGAGGGCCATTCCCGCCAGCGTCGGTCCCTGACGTTCATCTCGTGTCCTTGCGTCCAATCGAAAGCTCGGCTATTGTTGCGCGCTTCTGGAGGTCTCCATGGATCATGTCTGCCTCGTGATGCCGATTCTGCCGGGAAAGACCGATGACGCTCGCGCGTTCATGCGGGAGCTGGAGGGACCGAGGAAAGAGGAGTTCGATCAGTCGGAGCGGCGGATTGGAATCGGCAAGGAGCTGTGGTACCTCGCGTCGCTTCCAACCGGCGATCAGTTGGTTGGCTACATGGAAGCGGAGAATTTCGGAGACGCCGTCGGACAGTTCTCCGCGTCGCAGGATTCGTTCGATCTCTGGTTCAAGAAGCGCATGGCCGACGTCACTGGCGTCGATCTGAACAACATCCCGCCGGGCTTCGCCCCGCCGGAGCTCCTGTCACACTACGACGCCTCGACGATGAAAGTCGCGTAAGGATTCGGGATTCGCGACGATAATCCCTGCGCGCGAATCCCGTCCTCACGAGTCCCGGCCGAATCCCAAATCCCAAATCCCGAATCCCGTAGTACGATTCAGGGTTCGCATGCCGTCCGTTTACGACCGCTTCAATCTCGTCTCTGATTTTTCGCTCGCCGGCGACCAGGAACGCGCAATCGGGGAGCTCGTCGAGGGACTGAACCGCGGCGACAAGCACCAGGTGCTGCTGGGCGTCACCGGCTCGGGCAAGACGTTCACGATGGCCCAGACCATCCTGCGCGTCAACCGGCCGACGCTGGTGATGGTGCACAACAAGACGCTCGCCGCGCAGCTCTTCCAGGAATTCCGCCGCTTCTTCCCCGAGAACGCCGTCGAGTACTTCGTCAGCTACTACGATTACTACCAGCCCGAGGCCTACGTCCCCGCGACCGACTCGTACATCGAGAAGGAAGCCACGATCAACGACGAGATCGACCGGATGCGGCTGTCGGCCACCCGGTCGCTCTTCGAGCGCCGCGACGTCATCATCGTCGCGAGCGTGTCGTGCATCTACGGCCTCGGTTCCCCGGAGGCCTACTACGGGATGCTCCTGCCGCTCGAGCGCGGCCAGCGCATCAAACGCGAGGAGATTCTCCGCAAGCTCGTCGAGATTCAGTACGAGCGCAACGACCACGACTTCAACCGCGGGACCTTCCGCGTCCGCGGCGACATCATCGAGGTCATCCCGTCCTACGAAGAGCAGGGGCTCCGCATCGAGCTGTTCGGAGACGAAGTCGACGAGCTCGCCTCGTTCGATCCGCTGACGGGCAAGACGCAGCGCAAGCACGACAAGATCGCCGTCTACCCGAAATCGCATTTCGTCGCGCCGCGCGACCGGACGAAGCGCGCCGTGGAGACGATCAAAGAGGAGCTGGCGTGGCGGCGGGGCGTCCTCGAGTCGGAAGGGCGGCTGCTCGAGGCGCAGCGCCTGCATCAGCGGACGATGTTCGACCTCGAGATGATTCGCGAGATCGGCTACTGCCACGGCATCGAGAACTACGCGCGGCATCTGACCGGCCGCCAGCCGGGCGAGCCGCCGCCGACGCTGCTCGATTACCTGCCCGAGGACTCGCTGCTGATCGTCGACGAGAGTCATCAGTCGGTGCCGCAGGTTCGCGGGATGTATCACGGCGACCGGTCGCGGAAGGAAGTCCTGGTCGCGTACGGCTTCCGGCTGCCGTCCGCGCTCGACAACCGGCCCTTGAACTTCGAGGAATGGGAGCAGCGCGTGCGGCAGGTGGTCTTCGTGTCCGCGACGCCAGGGCCGTACGAGCTGGCGAAGTCACAGGGCGTGGTGGTCGAGCAGATCATCCGGCCGACCGGGCTGATCGATCCGCCGATCGAGGTCAGGCCGGTGAAGGGACAGGTCGACGACCTGCTGTCGGAGATCCGCACGCGCGTCGAGCGCCGCGAGCGCGTGCTGGTGACGACGCTCACCAAGCGGATGGCCGAAGACCTGACGTCGTACTACCAGGAGCTCGGCGTCCGGGTGCGCTACCTGCACTCCGACATCGAGACGCTCGAGCGCGTGCAGATTCTTCGCGACCTGCGCCGCGGCGAGTTCGACGTGCTGGTCGGCATCAACCTCCTGCGCGAGGGGCTCGATCTGCCCGAGGTGTCGCTCGTCGCGATTCTCGACGCGGACAAGGAAGGATTCCTGCGATCCGGCGGCTCCCTCATCCAGACGTCGGGCCGCGCGGCGCGCAACGTCAACGGCCGCGTCATCATGTACGCCGACACCGTCACCGATTCGATGCGCACCGCCATCCACGAGACCGAACGGCGGCGCACGATCCAGGAAGCGTACAACGTCGAGCACGGCATCACGCCGCAGTCGATCGTGAAGGCGATTGACGAGGTGATGTCGAGCGTGTACGAGCGCGATTACTTCACGCCGGGCGCCACGATCGACGGCACCGAGCGGTTCCACAACCAGGCCCAGCTCGACGCCTACGTCGCGTCGCTCCGGGACGAGATGAAGGCCGCGGCGGCGAACCTGGACTTCGAAAAGGCGGCCGCGCTGCGCGACAAGATCAAACGGTTGCGCAACCCCGAGCTGGGCCTGCCGACGGCGCGGAGGGCCTGACCGCGGCGTGCCGTCGCTCCTCGAACGCTGGGTCAAGCACGCGGCCCTCGAGGTCCAGGAATACATGTACCTCACGGGCGCCGCGTTTCGCGGCGTCTTCACCCGTCCCATCTACCGCCATGACATCGTCGAGCAGTTCGATCAGATTGGCGCCGGCTCGCTGACCGTCGTGTTGCTGGCGGGCCTCTTCACGGGCGCGGCGCTGGCGTCGCAGAGCGGGCTGACGCTGGATCAGTTCGGCGCGCGCCCCGTCGTCGGGCGGCTGGTCAGCGCGTCGATGATCAAGGAGCTCGGACCGGTGCTGACCGCGCTGATGCTGACCGGCCGGATCGGCTCCGGCATCGCGGCAGAGCTCGGATCGATGGTCGTCACCGATCAGATCAACGCGCTGCGCGCGCTCGGCACCGATCCGGTGCGCAAGCTCGTCGTCCCGCGTGTCCTGGCCGGCATCTTCATGGCGCCGGTGCTGACGGTCATTTCGGACTTCATCGGAATCCTCGGCGGCTGGGTCATCGCGCGCTACCAGTTGCAGGTGAACTCCGGCCTCTACTGGTCGTCGATCACCAAGGGCCTGTACATGCAGGATGTCTGGATGGGCCTCTCGAAGCCGTTCGTGTTCGGCTTTCTCATCGTGACGATTGCCTGCCACGTCGGGCTGCGGACGACCGGAGGAACCGCCGGCGTCGGCAAGGCGACGACGGTCTCGGTCGTGGCGGGATCGGTGGCGGTGATCTCGGCGGACTTCTTCGTGACGCAGATTCTGATTGCGCTGCTCTACTGATGGCCACGCAGACCGAACGTCAAACGGCGAAACAGATTCTCGCCGAGCCCGGCGCGCCGGTCATCGTGTTCGACCACGTGCAGCTCGCGTTCGACGACAAGGTCGTGCTGCGGGACGTCAGCTTCACGGTGATCAAGGGGCACACGAAGGTCATCCTCGGGGCGAGCGGCTCGGGGAAATCGACCGCGCTGAAGATCATCGTCGGGCTCCTGAAAGCGGATGCCGGCGTCGTCTGGGTGAACGGCCAGCGCGTCGATCAACTGTCCGAGCAGGCGCTGATGCCGGTGCGCGCCGACCTCGGGATGATCTTCCAGGAAGGCGCCCTCTTCGATTCGCTGACCGTGCGCGAGAACGTCGGCTACAAGCTGTACGAGGAGACCGACATGCCGCTCGAACAGGTCGACAAGCGCGTCGAGGAAGTGCTCGGCTTCATCGGCCTCCTCGAGCACATCGACAAGATGCCGTCCGAGCTGTCGGGCGGCCAGCGGCGGCGCGTGGCGATCGCGCGCGCGATGGCGTTCAAGCCGAGCATCATGCTGTACGACGAGGCGACCACCGGCCTGGATCCGATTACGGCGACCACGGTCGACGAGGAGATGATCAAGCTGCGCGATCTCGAGGACGTGAGCTCGATCATCGTCACGCACCAGTTACGCGACGCGTTTTTCGTCGCGGAGCACATGGCGCGCCGCGACGCGCAGGGCAAAGTGCAAATCGTGCCGGCGACGCCGCAGAAGGAGCGGCAGGCCGAGTTCATCATGCTGCGCGACGGGTTGATCATCTTCGAAGGCGACGCCGATTCGCTGCGCGCATCGGAAGACCCGTATATCCGCGACTTCCTCAGCTGACGGCAGGGGCCGAACAGGATTTGATATGCCGAGAACGCGATCGCTGGCGTGGTCGGAGTTGAAGATCGGCGTGCTGACGATCGTGGCGATCGTGATCGCCGCCGTCCTGATCTTCACGTTGACCGGGACGAAGGGATTCTTCTGGCAGCGCTATCCGCTGAAGACCCGCTTCCCGAACGTGGCGGGGCTGGCGAAAGGATCGCCGGTGCGCGTGGCGGGCGTCGAGGTGGGCAGCGTCACCGAGGTCGATTTGTCGGGCGCGGACGTGGACGTCACCTTCGAAGTCAAAAAAGAAATGCGCCCCCGCATCACCGACAAGTCGATCGCGACGCTCGGCTCGGTGTCGCTCCTCGGCGAGAGCTCGGTCGACATCACGCCGGCGACGACCGGCACGCCCATTCCCGACTACGGCTTTGTGCCGGCGGGCCGCGCGAAAGGATCGCTCGCCGACGTGTCGGAGCAGGTGGTCTCCGGCGTCGAGGAGATCACCGGCCTCGTGAAGGACGTGCGCGCGGGCCGCGGAACGGTCGGGAAGCTGGTGACCGACGAGCAGCTCTACGCGGAGCTGCACGCGTTCGCCGCGTCGGCCAACGGCGTCACCGAGGCGATCAAGCAGGGGCGCGGCACGATCGGCCGGCTCGTGAACGATCGCCGGGCGTCCGATGCGCTCGAAGCGTCGCTGCGCAATCTCGAGAATATGACGCAGCGTATCAACGCGGGCCAGGGCAGTCTGGGCAAACTGCTGAAGGACGAGACCTTCTCCGAATCGCTCACCGGCGCGACGACGAACTTCAAAGAGCTCACCGCGCGGTTGAACCGCGGCGAGGGCACGGCGGGCAAGCTGGTAACGGACGACGCCCTGTTCAATCGTCTCAATTCCATCAGCGCACGGTTCGATCAGTTGGTGAACAGGCTGAACGAAGGCGAGGGCACGGCGGGACAGTTGCTGAAAGATAAGCAGTTATATGAGAACATGAATGGCGCGGTGAACGATTTCCGGGCGCTCATGACGGAAATCAAGAAAGATCCCAAGAAGTACCTCAACGTGAAAGTGAGTATCTTCTAATGGCGAGAGACGAAGGCGCAGGCGCGGGCAGCATCCTACTGGCGTTTCTTCTCGGCGCGGTCAGCGGCGCAGCGCTCGCGCTGCTCTATGCGCCGACGACGGGACGCGAGACGCGCGAGTATCTGGGCAGCAAGGCCGACGAGGCGCGTGCGCGCGCGGCCGAGGCTGCCGCGCGGGGCCGCGACGTGCTCAACCAGGGCCGCGAGACGCTGAATTCCGCGATCGAGCGCGGACGCGAGGCCTATCAGCAGGCGAGGGCGCGGGACAACGCGTGAACACCTGGGCGAACGTCTTCCTGGGGATCATCGCGGTCGCCACGTTGACCATCGCGATCGTGCAGATCGGCGTCGTCGTCGCCGCCGGGCGCCTCGCGCGCCGCATCGACACCCTCGCGGAGCAGTTCGAGCGCGACGTCAAGCCGTTGTTCGGCCACCTCGATGCGATCGGCCGCGATGTGTCCCGCGCCGCGGCGCTCGCCACGGCGCAGGTCGAGCGGGCCGATCAGTTGTTCGCCGACGTCGCGCTGCGCGTCGAGCAGGGGTTGAACAACGTGCAGTCGACGCTCGGCGCGCCGGCCCGCGAAGGCCGCGCGCTCTTCAGCGCCTTCAAAGCGGCCGTCCAGGCGATTCGCGACCTGCGCCGCGACGCCCGATCCCGCCAGGGACGCGGCGAGGACGAGGACGCGCTCTTTATCTAGCCCTCCTGCACGCCAATCCGTTGTCCATCCCGATCTACGACCTTGCACGGCGCGACGGACGGGTGTAAAACAGGCCTCTCACTAGTCCCCAGGGAGGTCCGTTATGACGCGTGTCGCCGTCGCCGCTGCCGTCCTCGCGCTCTCGTTGTCCGCGACCGCGTCGGCCCAGGATGCCAAGTCCGCCGCGCTGGCGAAGCAGCTCGCGACGGCGCTCGACGATGCGAAGCTGGATAGCATCGCCGCGCCCGATCCCGCGACGCCCGACACGTTCGTCGCGGCGCTGTACTTCGCGAACATGCAGCTCCTCGTCGTCTCCGCCAAATACACCGCCCCGCAGCTGCTCGTCGCGAAGGTCGCGAAGAAGGACTACCGCGACGTCTACATCGATCTGAACAGCGCGTCGGTCCCCGACTCGAAGATCTTCGTGGAGGACCTGGGCGCCGACGGCCTCAAGGCGAAGCGTGAAGAGAATCAGCCGTTCGACACGTACGAGCAGGCCGGCAAGCGCACCGTGTTCAACAGCGATTGGAAAACGCAGAAGCTGAGCGAGCAGGACTACATGAAGGCGTTCAGCGGCGCCGACGAGCAGTACGCGCGCATCCTCGCGGCGCTGATCGCGCAGTTGAAGCGACCTTCGTCATAGTCGGACGGGCGTACGCAGAAGCGCCCTGCACGGTCCGGCGGAGTGTCTCACCTTCAGAGGCTAGCGTGAAGGGAGCACCAAGTGCGGCGCTGGTGGCGATGAAGCCTGACCAGCCGCAACCCGGCCCGACC